>Ga0207797_1000210_pt1 | contig 43112 bp, 32 predicted proteins | sample PRCRCaboRojoPR_6_FD_187275 | JGI IMG/M metagenome (GOLD analysis project Ga0207797, IMG submission 187275) | Marine sediment microbial community from Cabo Rojo, Puerto Rico - PR CR 10% Liquid 1 (SPAdes) | ecosystem: Environmental > Aquatic > Marine > Coastal > Sediment | place: Cabo Rojo, Puerto... | reverse complement strand
CGGGGGCGGCGCCGGGGCGCTCCCCGACGCCGACGGCGCCAGCGGCGTTCAGGTCGGCAAATACGTGATGCAGGCCGCCGCCGGGTGTTTAGGCTCTGAGACCGGGCGCTGCAACATCTGTAACATCGGCCAGTGCCCCAAGGGGATTACTTCCCAGGATCCGCGTCTTTACCGGCGCCTGGATCCGGATGATGTGGCCCAGCGGGTGGTTGATATGTACGTTGCATTTGATACGGAGCTTCGAAAAATTGTCGCCCCGCTCGGCCGGTCCACCTCGCTTCCCATCGGCATGGCCGATGCGCTCGGGGTTGATGATCGGGCCACTGCTGAGCGGCTTCAGATAAAGTATGTGGTATAAATAAATTATGGAATCAGACCAACCATACTATCTCATATCAGGCAGAGAAAACGGTATTCGGCTTGAATCCCGCGTCTTAGAGGAACGGATTCAGTCGGCTGTTGAAAGCGGCCGCCGCTTAATCGAGGTTGATGCCTACGGCCAGCACGGCATCGGCGGCCGGTTGTGGGATCCGGAGAACCGAGCGGTTCATGTGCGAATCAAGGGGTCCTCGGGGCAGCGCGTCGGCTCCATGGGATATCCCAACACCTTCATCGAAGTGACCGGCCCGGCCTCCGACGATCTGGGCTGGCTCAATGCCGGTGCGGAGATCGTGGTGCACGGCAATGTCACCAACGGAGTGGCCAACGCCATGGCTCAAGGCAAGATCTGGGTCGGTGGCAGCGTAGGTGCACGGGCCATGACCATGACCAAGCACAACCCGCGCTTCGACCCGCCGGAACTCTGGGTGCTGGGCACGGTGGGAGACTATTTCGCCGAATTCATGGCCGGCGGCAAGGCCATTGTATGCGGGGCGGACGGGCAAGATCCGAGCAATGTACTCGGGTATCGCCCCTGTGTGGGTATGGTTGGAGGGAAGATATTCTTTCGGGGACCTCACAAAGGATTCAGCCGGGCGGACGCCAAGTTGGTCCCCATCGGAGACGAGGACTGGGACTGGCTCCTCGAAAACCTGCGGGTTTTTGTGGAAAAGATCCGACGTCCCCAGATTCTCGGTGCATTGTCCAATCGTGGAGATTGGCAGCTTCTTGAGGCCCGGACGCCTTTTGAAAAGAAGGGGAAGCCCAGGCAATCGATACACGGTTTCGTTCAGCAGGTGTGGGAAAAAGAGTTGGGCCTCGGAGGCCTCATTGGAGACCTGACGGATCTAGATCGAAGCCCGATTCCATTGATTACTACCGGGGACCTGCGGCGCTTTGTGCCGGTCTGGGAAGACCACAAATATCTGTCTCCCTGTGAGGCGAGCTGTCCCACGGGAATGCCCGTGCAAGAGCGGTGGCGTCTGATTCGGGAAGGTCGGATCGACGAAGCGGTGGATGTGGCCTTGTCCTACACGCCGTTTCCCGCCACCGTGTGCGGATACTTGTGTCCCAATCTATGCATGCAGGGCTGCACCCGGCAGGCCGTGGGTATGTTCCCGGTGGACGTGTCTCAGCTGGGCAGAGCGAGCGTGGAGGCCAAGCCACCTGAAATGCCGCCGCTGACCGGAAAGAAAGTGGCCGTCATCGGTGGTGGACCTTCGGGAATCTCCACGGCGTGGCAGCTCCGGCGCCGTGGCCACGAACCGGTCATCTTCGATATGGAAGCCCGACTGGGAGGCAAGATGACGTCGGCAATTCCCCGGAGCCGGATTCCTGAAGGGGTCATCGAAGGGGAATTGGAAAGAGTCCGGCAGGCCCTTTCCCACGTGCACCTGCAACAGCCGCTTACACCGGACGACGTGGAGCAACTCAAGCGTGATTATGACTTCGTCGTGATTGCGGTAGGTGCCCAGACACCGAGGGTTCCCCCCATCGAGGGAAAGGAACGCATGATTCCCGCACTTGACTTCTTGAAACGGAGCCGGAACGACGACATTACGGCGGGCAAGCGGGTGGTGATTATCGGTGCGGGCAACGTGGGATGTGACGTGGCGACCGAAGCCCATCGTCTCGGTGCCGAAGAGATTACCCTGATCGATATCCAGGAACCTGCTTCCTTTGGTGCGGAAAGAAGGGCCGCGGAGGCGGTCGGGGCCAAATTCCGCTGGCCATGTTTTACCCAGGCGATCACCGAGGAAGGCGTGGTACTGAAGAGCGGCGAGATCATCCCTGCGGACACGGTCATCGTTTCCATCGGAGATGCACCGAATCTCGATTTTTTACCAGAGACCGTAACGACGGAACGGGGGTTTGTCGTGGTGAACGACTTGTACCAATCCACGGATCCTCAGATATTCGCCATCGGGGATGCGGTGAGGCCGGGATTGTTGACCGATGCCATCGGGGCGGGACGCAAGGCGGCCCAGGCCATAGACGATATGCTGCAAGGCCATAGGCCCCGTACCGAGAGCCTTCCGGTGATCGATATGTCGCGGGTCAAGTTGGCCTACTACGACCCGAAGGTGAGAGGGTTTGACGGCGTCGAGGCGTGTGCCGGACAGTGTGCTTCCTGCGGGGTGTGCCGAGATTGTGGCGTGTGCGTCAACATCTGTCCGGAAGGTGCCATCTCAAGAGAAACATCGGACCAGGGTCAAGGTTTTGAAATGGTTGTAGATTCAGGCTTGTGCATCGGCTGCGGATTTTGTGTGGGGGCCTGTCCCTGCGGTGTATGGGCCTTCGTGGCCAACGATCCGTTGGAGCTGTAACGCCTCGGTTTTGGTGCCGAGCATACATCGTTGTGTTTTTATTTTTACAAAAAGACAAAATTGTTGCAAAAAGGCCGGCCCGAAAACGGTCGTTTTCGGTAAGTGTCTGGTATTTTAGGAAAAATTGACTTGGCCCGGTCGTTGCTTTACTAGGGCAAAACATGAGGATTGGATCGAAAAGCTTGAGCAAAGGAGGAGTGGAAAAATGATTTGTCAAAATGAAGAAGATGTCTTTCGCATGGTTAAGGACAAGAACGTGAGTTTTATCCAGTTCTGGTTTACGGATGTCCTCGGTGTACTCAAGAGTTTTGCCGTCACGCCGTCCGAACTGGAAGAAGGCCTCACCGAGGGAATGGGATTTGATGGTTCTTCGATTTCAGGATTTGCCCGGATCGAGGAAAGCGACATGATCGCCAAGCCGGATCCCAAGACCTTCCAGTTTCTGCCCTGGCGGCCCGCCGAAAGACCCGTGGTCAGAATGTTTTGTGACATATTGCAACCGGATGGGACGCCGTACGAGGCCGACCCGCGATATGTATTCAAGCGGGTCCTGACCAAGGCGGCGGAAAAGGGCTATACCTTTTACCTGGGCCCCGAACTGGAGTATTTCTATTTCCAGAGTAACAGCGCCCCGATTATCATCGACAAAGGAGGGTATTTCGATACCCGACCGCTGGACATGGGGGGAGATTTGAGAAGGGAGACCATATTCGCTCTGCAGGACATGGGCATCCAGATCGAATACAGCCATCACGAAGTCGCACCGAGTCAGCACGAGATCGACATGCGCTACGACGAGGGGTTGATGATGGCGGACAAGTGCATGACTCTCCGGATCGTGGTCAAAGAGGTGGCCAGACAGCACGGCTATTACGCCACCTTCATGCCCAAGCCGATATTTGGGGAAAACGGCAGTGGCATGCACACCCATCAATCTCTCTTCAAGGGCGAAAAGAATGCCTTCTTTGATCCCAATGACAAATATGGCCTTTCCGGCGAAGGGAAGAGCTATATTGCCGGCATTCTCAAGCATGCCCGAGAGATGGCGGCGGTGACCAACCAATGGGTGAACTCCTACAAGCGGCTGGTCCCCGGGTACGAGGCACCGGTCTACGTGTCCTGGGCCCGGAGGAACCGATCGGCGATGGTCCGGGTACCCATGTACAAGCCGGGGAAGGAACAGGCCACGCGGATGGAATTTCGTTCGCCCGACCCCGCCTGCAATCCCTACTTGGCTTTTGCCGTCATGCTGGCCGCCGGCCTGAAAGGTATCGAAGAAAGCTATACCTTGGTCGACCCGGTGGAAGAGGATATCTATGAGATGGACGAAGCGGCCAGGAACCGTGTGGGAATCGAGTCTTTGCCGGGAAGCCTCAACGAAGCCATCCTGGAAGTAAGGGATAGCCAACTGGTGCGGGAGACCCTGGGGGAGCACATCTTTAATAAGTTTGTCGAAAACAAGATCATCGAGTGGGACGGCTACCGCACCCATGTCAGTCAGTATGAGATCGACCGGTACCTGCCGATTATGTAAAATGCAGCATCCGACTCGATCGGGACTATGAGACTGCAAGGGGGCGGTGATGTCACCAGCCCCCTTGCTTTTTTCCTCAAGCCTACGGCCTTTCCTATTTCCAGACCTGTGCATAACCTTGGGGAGCCACACAACTACCGAGACCGTAACAAGCTCTCCCGTTCGCCCGCTGTCCGAATCTGTCCCTCCAAGCCACACTTCCGTGCCGGTGTCGGCCGCCGCTTTCAATCCGTTTGCAACCTTGCATCTCCGTGCGGATTTGATATAGATAGGACAAGCAACCGCAATTCAATTCTTGAGAGGTGCAGGATGGAAAAGACAGCAAAACTCGTCTTAGACGGGAAGGAATTCGAACTGCCGGTGGTTACCGGGTCGGAAGGCGAGCAGGCCATCGATATATCCAAACTTCGCAAGGAGACGGGAATGGTCACCTTGGATCCTGGGTTTGTGAATACCGCCAACTGTTTGAGCAGTATCACCTTTGTGGACGGGGAGAATGGGATTTTGCGATATCGCGGTATTCCGGTGGAGCAATTGGCGGAGCATTCCAGTTTTGTAGAAACTGCATATTTGTTGATCAACGGGCGTTTGCCCACACAAACGGAGTTGACTCGCTTCTCCGTCCTGCTGAACGACCACTCGCTGGTGCACGAAGACATGCGGGCGTTCTTTGAAAATTTCCCCCGGGCTTCTCACCCCATGGGCATACTTTCCTCCATGGTCAATGCCCTGCGGGCATTTTATCCCGAGTTGCATGAACGGAGCGAGGAAGAAGAGATCAACATTACGATGACCAGGCTCCTTTCCAAAGTGCGGACAATGGCAGCCATGTCCCTCCGTATCTTTCGAGGCCATTGCCTGGTGTACCCGCGAGCGGACCTGTCCTATCCAGCCAATTTCTTGAACATGATGTTTGATTCGCCGGTAAAGCCGTATACGATCGATCCGGACGTGGTCAGGGCCTTGAACGTGTTCTGGATATTGCATGCCGACCACGAACAGAATTGTTCCACAGCTGCGGTGCGTCTGGTGGGGAGCGCTCGGGTCAACCTCTATGCGGCCATTTCAGCGGGGATCTGTGCCTTGTGGGGTCCCTTGCATGGGGGCGCCAACCAGGCAGTGGTGCAGATGTTAAACGACATATACGAAAGCGGGGATTTGAAGTCGTTCATCGCCCGAGCCAAGGACAAGAACGATCCCTTTCGCCTGATGGGCTTCGGCCACCGGGTCTACAAGACCTTCGATCCTCGGGGGCGAGTGATGAAAGAGGTTTGTGACAAGGTCCTGAAAAAACTGGCCCGAGAAGATCCCCTTCTGGATATCGCCCGGGAACTTGAGGATGTGGCCACCCGGGACGAGTATTTTATCGAACACAATCTCTATCCGAACATCGATTTTTACAGCGGAATCCTGTTACGTACCATCGGCATTCCGCTCAACATGTTCACCGTCATGTTCGCCATTGGACGCCTGCCCGGCTGGATCAGTCAATGGAAAGAGAATCGGGACAATCCCAAGTGGAAGTTGGAACGGCCCCGCCAAATTTACGTGGGTCACAAGAAGATGGACTATGTTCCCATCGAGAAACGGTCTTAAGCGCAATGCCTACAGAGCTTCCCTTTTCCATCGATTGAAACGGACCGGACATGACCAAACAAACTTCGTCTCACTGTGTCGGGATCATTTCGGATACCCACGGGATCCTTCAGCCGGAAGTGGTGGGTCTCTTCGCAGGGTGTGATCACATCGTTCACGCCGGGGACATTGACACTCCCGAAATATTAACGAAGTTGCAACGGATCGCCCCGGTGACGGCGGTACGAGGCAACATGGATCGCGGTGGCTGGACTGTGGGGTTGCCCGTTCGGGAGATGGTTACCATCGGCGGAACCGCTATTTATGCCCTCCACGACCTGGCGGACCTGGATCTCGACCCGAGTTCGGCGGACATACAGGTCGTGGTGAGCGGTCATACCCACAAAGCGGAGAAAAAGGAACGGGGCGGTGTCTTATACATCAATCCGGGCAGCGCGGGGGCGCCGAAAACCGGTCGCCGGGCCAGCGTCGCCTTGCTTTATATCAATGGTCCATCATTTCATGCCGAGGTCGTCCGCTTGTGAGCCTAACTGCACTTTGAAAACCCGCACACGGGACAGTCGAGGCAACCCCCTTCGTGTTTCAAGGCGTTCCCGCAGTCGGGACATGTGCCCATCATGGTCGGAGAGTCGGATCGGTCCATGTGGGTATAGTGCTGGATGACTTGGGCGATAGCATCGGGACAAGAGAGCACCATAGACCCATTTTGCCAAATCGGGGAGGGGCAGCGAATGCCGGTAAGCTGTTTTACGATTGCCTCCACCTTTACCCCGCTCCGGAGGGCCAACGAAATGAGACGACCCGCCGCTTCGATCTGGGAGGAGGCGCACCCGCCGGTCTTCCCCATTTGGGCAAAGACCTCGCACACCCCTTTGTCGTCTTCGTTGATGGTGACGTAGAGTTTCCCGCAGCCGGTGTTGATGCGTTCCGTGGCGCCTTTGGTACAGACAGGCCGTGTACGAGGTAAAATGGCCACGGGACGCTCTCCGGTCTTTCCCAGATTGAGCACCTGACGGCCTCGGCTGCCATACCGGTAGACGGTCACACCCTTGCATCCCCGCTGGTAGGCAAGACGAAAGACGGTTTCCACGTCTTCGGGGGCCGCCTCTTTGGAGAAGTTCACCGTCTTTGACACGGCGTTATCGGTAAACTTCTGAAACGCCGCCTGGATTTCGATATGCCATTTCGGCGCCATGTCGTGAGCGGTGACAAAGAGGCGCTTCAGGTCCTTGGGGACCTCGTCCAGGTGTTGCACCGATCCCGTTTCGGCGATTTCTTCAAGCAATGCCGGCGAATAGAATCCATGTTTCCTGGCCTCTTTTTCGAAGGCCGGATGCACCTCAAATAGGGTTTCTCCGTCCAGTACCGTACGCCTGTAGGCGACGGCAAACAAGGGCTCCACGCCGCTGGAACACCCGGCAATAATACTGATCGATCCCGTGGGGGCAATGGTCGTGGTGGTGGCGTTACGCATGTAAGGAGTTTGGGCATTGTCGTATATGCTGCCGGCGTACGCAGGAAAGTTGCCCCGCTTTTTGGCCAGATTCGCGGACGCCTTTTTCGATTCCCGTGATATCAACGCCATCACTTGCTCCGCCCGCTTGACGCCCGCCTTGGAATTATAGGGAATGCCCAAGGCGATGAGCATGTCGGCAAATCCCATGACGCCCAGGCCGACCTTGCGGGTTTTTTTGCTCATCGTCTCAATTTTTTTCAGAGGATAGCGGTTGATTTCGATGACGTTGTCGAGGAAATGTATGGCCTGATGGACGGTCCGCTTGAGTTTGGCGCGGTCGAGCTTGCCCTCCTGTACCATCTTCGCCACATTGACCGATCCCAGGTTGCAGGATTCGTACGGCAGTAAGGGCTGTTCTCCACACGGGTTTGTGGCCTCTATTCGCCCCAGACGGGGTGTTGGATTGGTCGCGTTGATGTTGTCCAGAAAAATAATTCCCGGCTCACCGCTTTTCCATGCCGCCTGAACGATCCGATCAAAAACGGTCTTGGCGGAGACTTGCCTCACCCGCTTGCCGTTTCTCGGGTTGACCAAATCGTACGTTCCGTCCGTTTCCAGGGCGTCCATGAATTCCCGCGTCAGCGCCACGGATATATTAAAGTTGTTCAGGCCTGCCAGGTCGGTCTTGCTGGCGATGAAGGCCTCGATGTCCGGGTGGTCCACTCGAAGGATACCCATGTTGGCCCCCCGGCGGGTCCCCCCCTGCTTCACCGTTTCCGTGGCCACGTCAAAGACACTCATGAAGGAGATGGGGCCGCTCGAGATTCCCCGGGTGGAAAGGACGGTGTCGTTTTCGGGCCTTACTCGAGAAAAGGAAAAACCGGTTCCGCCGCCGCTTTTATGGATGATGGCCGCGTGACGTAGGGTTTCAAAGATGCTGTCGATGGAGTCCCGAACGGGAAGAACGAAGCAGGCGGAGAGTTGCCCCAGACGCCGGCCGGCGTTCATAAGGGTGGGAGAATTGGGCATGAACTCGCATTGCCCCATCAACTGGTAGAAGGTTTCCGCCGTCTTTCTCACATTCGCCCGGTCGTCAAAGCGCTTGTCCGCCGATGCCACCGTTTCCGCTACCCGCCGGAAGAGATCCTCCGGTTTCTCCGCGGGGTTTCCCGACGGATCCTTTTTCAGATACCGTCGCTCGAGAACCAATAAGGCGTTTTCTGAAAAGTGGGTGGTCATAGATTGCCTAATCGATGGGCTACCGGCTTCGCTTCTGTTTTTGACGCTTCTCCGCACATTGCTCTTTCAGAAACTGTAAAAAAACATGGCAGAGGGGCGAACGGGTTCGGTGTTTATGTAAAATTAGATAAAAGGCCCGTTTGAACGAAACACTACTGAGCCCAACCTTGGCCAGGATCCCGTTGTTGAGTTCGTCGGAGACGGCTCGCTTGGAGAGGATCGAAACACCGACGCCGGCCTTTACGGCTTGCCGAACGGCCTCCGTACTGCCCATTTCGGCCACCACGTTCAAGTCGCTTAGCTTGACCCCCTTTTTTTCCAACACCTGCTCGATCGATTTTCGGGTCCCCGAACCCGGTTCGCGCATGATAAACGGGGTTTGCATCAATTGCTTCAGGTTGGTTCTTTGCCGTTCAGACAACGGGTGATTCGGCGGGACTACGAGAACCATCTCGTCGGTCATCAGCTTTTCACACTCCAGCCGAGGTTCGCTCGGTTTGGCTCCGACGATTCCCAACTCGATACGTCCGTTGATGGTGTCTTCAACAATCCCGGCAGTGTCGTTTTCCGTAAGGGTTATGGTGATATCCGGATAGGTCCGCTTGAATAGGCCCAGCATGGGAGGCAGAATGTATCCTCCCGGTATGGTGCTTCCCCCGATGGTCAAGTGGCCTTTCATCTTTCCATGAAACTCTGCCAGTGCCCGGTCCGTTTCTTCCACCAGGGCAAGAATACGGGTACCGTACTGATAGAGAAGTTCCCCTGCCTTGGTGGGGGCCACCTGGCGGCCCAGGCGATCAATGAGCTTGCATTCAAAATGATTTTCGAGATCCTTCACGTGGCTGCTCACTGTCGGCTGAGACAGGTAAATCATGCTGCCCGCCTTGGAAAAGCTCTTCTCTTCAACCACCATGCAAAATACCTTAAGACGCCACAGGTCCACGATTGCCGAATCTCTCTTTCAGTTTCTCATAAACGACGGGCGGCACCAGCTTTTGCGTATCCCCGCCGAACTGGCTGGCCTCCTTGATGATCGAAGAGCTGATGAAGATCCACCGCATTCCGGTCATCAGAAAGATCGTCTGTATGTTCTTGTTGAGTTTTCTGTTCATTAACGCCATCTGGAATTCATACTCAAAATCCGATACGGCACGAAGCCCGCGAAGTATCGTCTGTGCCCCTTGCTGAGTGGCGTAATCGACCAGTAGGGTGTTGAAACAGTCCACCTTTACATTCGGCAGGTCCTTCAGGCTTTCCCTCAGCATGTAGAGACGCTCTTCAACGGAAAACAGCGGGGATTTGCTTCCGTTGACGGCGACAGCGACGATAAGCCGGTCAAAGATTTTGAGTCCTCGGTGAATGATGTCACAATGTCCGTTGGTCACGGGATCGAATGTGCCGGGATATATGGCGATGCGCTCTGAGTCCATCTTTCTTGGCTTCGGCTACGATACGAAAATTTCTATCGCGTTCAATCCTATCCGTAAGCGGGGAAAGTCTACCCCACCCGTTGTCGATGGTGAAACCCTTAACTCATACCACAAAATCGTAAAAAGAGACAAGCGTCTTCCCATAACGTCGTCGATCGCTCCGTTTGAAATGGGTCAACCCCTCGGGAACCACTTCCCCAGCGCCGTGTTCCAGTACCACGATACCCCCTGCATTCATACATTGAATGGTGTCCAGAGACCGAAGGGTGGATAGGGCATGGCCTCGTTCATAAGGAGGGTCTGCGAAGACCACGTCGAATCTCGTTTTCTCGCTTTTCAAAAAATCGAGCCCTCGCGTGATATCTTTTTGCAGTACCGTGGCATGGTCCGCCAAACCACAGAGAGAGATGTTCCGACGAATCAGACCAATCGCCTGGCGGCTTCGGTCGACAAACAGGCACGAACGGGCGCCCCGGCTCAGGGCCTCAATGCCGAGACCACCGGTGCCGGCGAAAAGATCAAGCACGCGGGCATTTTCCATCTCACCCACAAGAATATTAAACAGGGATTCCCTCACATGGTCGGCGGTGGGGCGAATCGAAAGGCTTCCGACCGGGTGAAGTTTTCTGCCCTTGCAGGTTCCGGCGATGACTCTCAATGAATCGTTCCCTCCGTCTCAAGTGCCCGGTCATTTTCTCGCTGGTGCCGGCACCTCATAGCGTGTCAGAGACTTTCCATGGCCCGCGAGGTTACTGGGAGAGCTTGATCTCGTAGGCCTTTATCTTCTTGTGAAGGTGGCTCCGCTCGAGGCCGATACGATCCGCCGTCTGGGAAACATTGAAGGCGTTTTCAGAAAGTTTCTGCATCAAGTACTTCTTCTCAAATTTCTTTTTGGCTTCCTTAAAAGAGTCCTCCGAGAGGAAATCCGCTTCCACGGCAGCGGGACGATGTTTCGTATAGGATGCCGGGAGATCTTCCACATCGATGGTTTCCGAATCGGTCATAATGGCCAATCGCTCCACGAGGTTCTTCAGTTCCCTCACATTGCCCGGCCAAGGGTACGCCTTCAAGACATCGATGGCCCGTTCGGTCATCCGCTTTTCGCCGCAGTCTCCCTGTTGCGCAAAATCTTTCAGAAAGGTCTCTACCAACAGGGAGATATCTTCGGTTCGTTCTCGCAGCGGTGGCACTTCTATGGGAATCACATTGACCCGGTAATAGAGGTCTTCTCTGAAGGTCCCCTTTGTAATCTCTCGCTGTAGATCCTTGTTGGTTGCGGCAATCACCCGAACATCCACATTCAACGTCCGCGATCCACCGACGCGTTCAAATTTCTGCTCCTGAAGAATCCGTAATATCTTGGCCTGGGTCTTGAGGCTCATGTCGCCGATTTCATCCAGAAAGATGGTTCCTCCGTCCGCCTCCTCGAATTTGCCTCGCTTCCGGTTGGTGGCACCGGTAAATGCCCCCTTTTCGTGACCGAAAAGTTCGCTTTCAATCAATTCATCCGGGATGGCTGCACAATTGACTTCGATAAGCGCCTTCTTCGAGCGGTTGCTCATTTGGTGAATGGTTCGAGCCACCAACTCCTTGCCCGTGCCGTTCTCCCCGGAAATTAGGATCCAGGCATTTGTAGGCGACGCCACGGCAATCTCCTTTTTGAGGGCTTCGATGGGCCGGCTGTTTCCCGTGATGGAATACTTCTCCAGCGTTTTTTTTCTCAGGTAGCGGTTTTCCTCTTCCAACCGCTTGAAGTTCAGGGCGTTGTTGATGGTGACGATTACCTTTTCTATGGAAAGAGGTTTTTCTATGAAGTCGTACCCGCCCAGCTTAGTAGCTTTGACGGCGGTTTCAATCGTGCCGTGTCCCGAAATGATCACCACCTGGAGAAAAGGTGTGGTCCGTTTGATTTCCCTGAGCGTTTCTATGCCGTCCATCCCGGGCATCCAGATGTCCAAGAGCACCAGATCCGGAGATTCCTCTTCAATAATCTTCAATCCCTCGTACCCGTTTGACGCCGTCAGTACTTCATAGCCTTCATCGGAAAGGATGCCGCTCAAGGACTGCAATATCGTCGTTTCATCGTCTACGATCAGTATAACCGGAAACATGCTGTGCTCTCCTCATCTACTAAAGAACCATTTGTCTGTGTAAACCATACCGTTGCAAAAAGTTGAACTCATTCGGACATGTTTCTCATGCAACTGTACCCTAAAGTCAACATCTACAAGGGAAGATCGATGATGAATTGCGTTCCCTTCGGTACATTGTCTTCGACCCGAATCGTTCCATTGTGGTCCTCGATGACCGTGTTCACAATGGACAGGCCCAGGCCCATACCACTTTTCTTGGTGGAAAAGTGAGGCTCAAACAGCCGGGCCTTGTCACCTGACGAGATCCCCGTCCCCGTATCGGCGATTTGAATTCGAAACATCTTCTCTTCGGGGATGTCCAGGCGGATGGTGATGGTTCCGCTTCCGTTCATAGCGGATATGGCATTGTCGATCAGGTTGATCAGTGCCCTTTTGATTTGGGCCCGGTCTGCACTGACCAGGGGTAATTCCGGATCGGCTTCCACGTTAAAACTGACTTTAGGGTGAGCTTCCCTAAAGAGCGCCACGGCTTCTCTGACCACCTCTTGGAGATAACAGCGTTCCAGATTGATGGCCGGCAGGCGGGCGAATGAAGAAAACTCATTGACCAGATTCCGGATCTGGTCCACCTGGTCGATAATGGTTTGGGTGCACTCACTGAATATGCCGTTGTCCCCACGGATGTTATCTCCATATTTGCGTTGTAACCGTTGGGCGGAGAGCTTGATCGGCGTCAGTGGATTTTTCACCTCGTGGGCGATGCGCCTGGCCACTTCCCGCCACGCGGCCATCCTTTGGGCCTTTTCCTGCTCCGTCAGGTCATCGAAAACGATAACCGTACCCATTGGTTGTTCCCCTTCGTCTTGCAGGCCGGTGATGTGGACCATGAACGTGCGATCCGTGTCCTCGATGTTGACCCGGATCGTCCGCTCGATGGATTTATTCGCGCTCTTGTGGAGCTCATGAAACAGTTCTTCTGCCATCTCCAGATACTTGGGATTGAGCGCCTTTTCGTAACTGGTGTTGATCAGTTGGCCGCCCCGAACACCGAGCATTTTTTCCGCCGATTTATTGATGGTCGTGACGACACCTCGCGTGTCCAGAGACACCACGCCGGTGGACATATCTCTTAACACCGTTTCCATGTATATGCGTCGCTGCTCGATCTCTATGTTGGTCTTCTTCAACTCTTGGGCGGAGAGCTCGAGCTGTTGCTTGCCCGCCTTGAGGTCTCGGGTCATCTTGTTAAAGGCGCTGACCAGGATGCCCATTTCATCGTCTGCGACCGTGTCGATGGTGAAATCGAGATCGCCTTCCGCTACCCGGCGTGTCCCCTCTGCGACCTCCTGAATCGGGATGGTCAACGTCTTGGCTAGGTAGAAACCGAACCAGGTCGCACAAAAGATAATCAGCAAGGCGACGATGGACAGGGTCACCAGATGGCTTCCCTGTATCGGCTTCTTGACCATCTTCATTTGTTGGTATTGTTCGAATCCCCGCGAGATGGCCGCCATGTTCTCCGAAAGCTCGGGTGAAATGATGGTGGTGGCGGCAATCACCCCGATTGCCTCATCCGGGGCGGCGTTGGCGGGAATGCATCCCAACGTTCGTATCATCTCCCCGGCCGGGATAAGCCCGGTTAGAGTGGTGAATCCGGCCGTGTGGATGTGGTTCTGGATATCGTCGGCGGACACGGCCTCGAAGGGGGTCCCTTCCAGTGTGGCATCGAGTCCCACCGCCAAGCGTATGGATCGGGCCGAATATACTTCTACAGCCTGAAGGTTGAAGGCCCGTTGTACCACCTGGACGTAGTTTCGAAGGGCCTGCCGGTTGGTCTCTTCCAGTAGGTTGCGATGGATTACCTGATACGAAATTCGCTCGAGGAAAAAGCGATTATTCTGCTGAACGTGCTGATAGAGTTGTCTTCCCACACCGAGGGACTTGTTTAGGGTCTGTTCGACGGGAAGATTGAACCAAAAGGCCACGCTGGAACTGATAAATTGGACCGAGAAGAAAAACAAGAGTACGGTCGGAACCAGGGAGAGACCGGCAAAGGCCAGTACGAGCTTTGTGCGGAGCCTGGCACCAATCACCTTGCGTTTACGGTCATAAAGGAGCTTGACGATGTTCCGGAGCACCAGGAAGATCAACAGCAACAACAGGAGCATGTTGAGGTTGATCAAGATGAAAGTGATAATGGTATTGGAGACCGGTAGACCGGCACCGAAGCGAATCACCTTGGTCTCCACGTAGGTAAGGATACCCACCACTGCGGCCAGGACCAGGATGATCAGCCGTTCGCGTTTTCTCCGTTTCGATTCTTCTTGAGAAATAGGTGGCATAAGGGTCACACCCTAATATATGAAATCCGTGGCATACCAGTCTGTTTCAAAGTCCCAGAGGAACAAAAAGAATCGGAAGGCGTAGTGGAGATAGAGGGGTAGGGTAATCTTCTTGAGTTCGGCTTTTATTCTTACCTGATACAGATGGTTGCGATCCAACTTGTCCAGACCAATAACAGAGAGATTCTCCACTTCGGCCATGATCCGTTTGGCCTCTGAAAAGGATTTGGCCACGATCGGGTTCCCGCCGTTTTCGCTGCGGGTAATGACAAACTCGTCTTTGAGGTTGTTGAATTTCACCGTATGGCGAATTTCCATTTCGGCCAGGTTCTTGTCTTTCCAGAAATTGCGGACCTGGTTCAGGGCCACCAAGAAGGTAAATGTGGTGGGGATCCCGTTCATGATGGCCTGTTCCAACTCTGTGGTGAAACATCCTTCTACGCGGAAATAGAGTATCAGGTCATCCCGCGTATTGGTGACGATGACGTCCGTTATGCGAGGATCTTTCGCCCAGGCGACATGCGGCAAAGAGACCCATAGGTATAACAGAACCATTCCGATGATTCGTCTCGACATGACAAAATTCCAGGGCAAACGGTATCCGTTGAAGGCGTACAATCCTTAGAAAACAAACACTTCTGGGCACAACACTAGCGAAGCGGGGGGTAAATTGCAAGCGCTTTTGCGGCGGGGTTTTATGCCTGTGCGGTCTCCCAACACGACTTCTGGTCTACGAATCGTTTGAGGAGCAAATGATTCATGGCGTGACCGGACTTGTGCGCCACGATATGTCCCAGGATGGGCATGCCGAGCATGGATAGATCCCCGATGCAATCGAGTATCTTGTGGCGGATCGGTTCATTGCTGTACCGAAGTCCTTCCGGATTCAGCACCTTGTCTTTGTCGATAACGACGGCGTTATCCAGGGATCCCCCTTTGGCAAAACCATTCTTCTTCAAATAGTCCACTTCGTGGAGAAACCCAAAGGTTCTGGCGCAGCTGATTTCATTTTCGAAGTGACCGTTGTCCAGGGTAACGGAATAGGACTGGTTTCGAAGCAAAGGGTGGTCGAAATCGATCGTGCAGGTGACTCTCGGTACGTCGGCAGGATAAAGCCCGACCTTCTTCCCGTTTTCCGCCATTTGTATCGGTTCCTTCACCACAAAGTACTGTCGTTTGGCGGATTGTTCTATGATGCCGGCCTCTTTCATCATGGTGGAAAAAGGTCCTGCGCTACCGTCCATTATGGGTGCTTCATATGCATCCATCTCCAACAGGACATTGTCGACATGAAGGCCTGCAAACGTAGCCATCAAATGTTCGATGGTCGATACGATCACCCCATCCGTTCCAATCGTAGTCGCCAGACTCGTATCAATGACGTTTCGAAAATGGGCACTGATGACGGGTCGATGGGCCAGGTCCGTCCGAACAAACTTGATCCCGTGGTTCACCGGGGCCGGTTTTAGGGTCAAGGTAACATTTCGTCCTGAATGCAAACCAATGCCGTGGCACTGCACCGGTCGCTGCAAGGTGTGCTGATAGGCGTGCATGATATATCCTATATAAGAACTGAAACGCAGGTTGTCAAATAAAAATCTCTTTAAATCCCAGTATTTGATAGATAATTACCATACAAACGCAATAGCCGTGCCAGGAAAAACGATGGCGGTGCAGGCGGGCGCAATGTGAACAACATGTTGACTTTATTGGATAAAGAAGGGCCATCGCTGGGAGCGGTGTTACAATCCGGTGTCAGTATTATGACATTCGAAAAGTGTCAAAAAGTGCACAGGATTTTTATAGATGTGGTTTTTCTCCCACAGGCGACCTTCGGTCCGCCCCTTTGAGGGAAACTCTCAAGACGATTTACCCGCCGTTGATTCGAGGGCGTTCGGGAAAAGTGCTTGATTTTCCACTGCCACTCTGTTACAGGGCACCCATTCTAAGGTTTCCCGCACGTATCTTAGAGCTCGGATCGAATGACTTCTTGAATCGCCTGTTTACAAGGATGGTCTGTTCTTTGGAGGAACCATGTCATATCCTCTCCGTGGACGGGCCTCCGTAACGTTGTAGCAAAAGGGGGGAGGCTTGCTCGCCAAGGTTTTCAGTAGTGCCGTGTTGGGTGTGGATGCGTATACGGTAGAGGTGGAGGTCGACATTCGGCGAGGGCTACCGAGTTTTCAGACCGTTGGTTTGCCGGAAACGGCGGTCAAAGAAAGCAAGGACCGGGTGAAATCGGCAATCGGTAATTCCGGATACAATTTTCCCGACGATCGCATCACCGTCAATTTGGCGCCCGCGGATATCAAGAAAGAAGGAACGGCCTTTGATCTGCCCATTGCCTTGGGGATTCTATCTGCAACCGGCATGATCTCCCAGCAACGCCTGGAAGAATACCTGATTTTGGGAGAACTCTCCCTGGATGGCCGAGTCAAGCCGGTAAAGGGGTCGTTGCCTGTCGCCTTGGCGGCCAGAGACGCCGGGTTTCGCGGGGTCATCGTTCCCGGAGAAAATGCCCGAGAAGCCGCCATCGTGAACGAAATCGTCGTTCTCCCGGCAACCACGCTGGGGGAACTGGTTGACTTCCTGTGTGCCCTGTGCAGTATCGATCCCGTGTGGTTTGACATCGAATCGCTGTTTGACCAGACGGGAGGCGAGGATCTGGATTTCTCGGACGTGAAGGGACAGGAACACGTCAAACGGGCCTTAGAGGTGGCCGCCGCCGGTGCGCATAATCTGATCATGGTTGGGCCCCCGGGGGCGGGAAAGACCATGCTGGCCAAACGGATCGCCACCATACTGCCTCAGATGACCTTTCGGGAGGCCATCGAAACCACAAAGGTCTACAGCGTGATCGGTTTGCTCAGCGAAAAACAAGCCCTGATCACCCGGCGGCCTTTTCGAGCCCCTCACCACACGATTTCCGACGCCGGCCTGATCGGCGGCGGTCACGTTCCCCGCCCGGGAGAGGTAAGCTTGGCCCACAACGGCGTGCTTTTTCTCGACGAGCTGGCGGAATTCAAAAAAAATGTACTGGAGGTATTGCGTCAGCCCATGGAGGACGGTGAGGTGACCATCGCCCGGGCACTGACGAGCATCACCTATCCGGCGGATTTTATGCTGGTGGCCGCCATGAATCCCTGCCCGTGCGGTTATTTTTCCGATCCCAATCACGAATGTACCTGCGCCTATACCCAGATCCACCGCTACCGTTCCAAGGTCTCCGGCCCGCTGATGGATCGTATCGACATCCACGTGGACGTGCCGGCGGTAGCGTACAAAGATCTGGTTTGCGATGATGAAGCGGAGGGGTCCGACAAGATTCGAGAGCGGGTCAATCAATGCCGCGCCGTTCAGGCGGATCGACTGAAACGGACCAAGATCTTTTGCAATGCCCAGATGAGCAATCGGCAAATCAAGGCCTACTGCCGGATCGACAAAGCAGGAGAAGATCTTCTGGAAATGGCGATCAACAAACTCGGCCTCTCCGCCCGGGCCTTCAACCGCATTCTAAAAATCGCCCGCACCATCGCCGATCTGGAACAAGCCCCTGACATCTCCGCTCAACATCTCTCCGAGGCCATCCAATACCGAAGCCTGGATCGAGACAATCTATCCGTTTGAAGGTATGTACGATATCATTACCGTCCAAAATAAACGAAGACCGATCGTTTTTGACGTGCAACTTCTTCTTTTTTCACACTCGGACCTTTTGATCCCAATCCAGGTTTCTTGACACCTGCAAGATGCCTATCCCCTTCTATCCACTACCATAGGAGCGGTTTCTTCCCTTCGCCGGATGGAGCCGACTTCCACAAGCCAGACTTGCGGGGTGATGCCGAGGGTGTCGCGGATTTTTTTTCTGAGGCGGTCCACCATGGACCGCTGTTTTTCCATTTTGTCGAAAAAGATGTCTTCGGACACCTCGATACGGAGCCCGAGAAGATCCTGGCCGTCTTCTCGATCTACGACCAGTTGATAGGCGGGTTCGATGCCGAGAGCGGATTTCAATATGACGCCGATCCCCTTGGGATAGACGTTTACGCCTTTGACAATCAAGATCTCATCGCACCGCCCCTCGATTCGCGACATCCGGGCCAAGGTGCGGCCGCATGGACAAGGGGGGCGATCGAGGGAAGCCAGATCTCCGGTTCGAAACCGGATTACGGGAAAGGCCTCCTTGGTAATGGTGGTGAGAACCAATTCGCCTACGGTGTTGTCGGGCAGGACTTCGTGGGTGTGGGGATCGATGATTTCCGGAATAAAGTGATCTTCTGCGACATGGAGGCCTGTCTTTTCCGGGCACTCACCGGCCACCCCCGGACCCATGACCTCACTGAGACCGTAGTTGTCGTAAGCAGTGATATAGAGTCGTTCTTCGATCGCCTGACGGGTCGATTCCGGCCAGGGTTCTCCACCGAAGAGTCCCCGTTTCAAACTGAGCGTTTTGGCGTCGATTTCCAGTTCCTCCATCACCCGGGCGATTCTCAAGGCATATCCCGGAGTACAAATCAGGGTGGTAGGTTTGTAGTCTCGTAAAATCGTAACCTGCCGCCGGGTATTACCGACCGAAGCGGGAACAACCGATGCTCCCAGCCGTTCCGCCCCATAGTGCAGTCCGAATGCACCGGTGAACAGACCGTAGTTAAAGGCAATCTGAATGACATCCTCATGATTGACGCCCGTGGCCACCAGCAGTCTCGCTACCAACTCAGCCCAGTGCTTCAGGTCGTTTTCCGTATATCCCACGATACTCGGGTTTTCCGAGGTTCCCGAGGAGGAATGGATTCTCACGACCTCTCTCAATGGAACGGCAAACATCTCGTACGGGTACGCATCGCTCAGGTCTTCACGGGTGGTAAACGGCAGCTTGGAGATCATCTCCAGATCTTCAAAATCCTCCGGATCAAAACCGATCGCGTCAAACGCCTTCTTGTAGAACCGTACGTTGCGGTAGACGCGGTTCAGAGTGGCCTGGAGTCGCTCCAGTTGGAGCTGCCGCAATTCGTCGCGGGACATGGATTCGCGAGATGGGTCGTGGATTGCCATTATTCCCAAACCTCCTTATATGCTTTTCCCAAGTAGGCCCGTCTGATTTGGTTGTGATTGAGAAGCTCTTTGGAAGCCCCTTCCATGATGATCCTTCCTGTTTCAATAACGTAGGCCCGATCAGAGATATTGAGTGCTGCTCGGGCGTTTTGCTCCACCAGAAATATGGTCATTCCTTCGTCTCTGAGTTTGGCAATAGACGTGAACACCGTATGGGCCACGATCGGCGCCAGCCCGAGAGAGGGCTCGTCCAGGAGAAGAACCTTGGGATGCCCCATGAGCGCCCTTCCGATGGCCAGCATTTGTTGCTCTCCGCCCGAAAGTGTTCCGGCCAACTGTTCTCTTCGTTGCCCGAGAACGGGAAACAGGTTTTCTACTTCAGCCATTCGTTGCCGGATGGTCTCGCGATCCTTCACCAGGTAGCCGCCCAGTTCGAGGTTTGCGGAAACATTCATCTTCCCGAAAACCTGCCGTCCTTCGGGAACATGAGAGATCCCTTTTCGAACCACCTTGTTCGGGGCAAGTTTTGCAATATCTTCTTGCAAGAATTCAACGGTTCCTTTGGCGGGCTTGAGAAGTCCGGAAATCGTCTTCAGTGTCGTCGTCTTTCCCGCTCCGTTGGCGCCGATCAAAGCCACCAACTCTCCCGGCCGCACGTGCAGGGATATCCCCTTGAGTGCATGAACGTTACCGTAATAGGTGTGGACGGACTTGAGACGCAACAAGGTCTATCTCCCTATCTTTCGTCTTTTACACCGCCGACGGGCAAATCGGCCTCATCCAGTGTGGATCGTTCGACGAGCCGGATCGCCACCTCCAGCCCGAGCGTTTGAAAGACCCGGCGACGAAGTCGTTTCAGATCGTTTTCTACTCGCTTTACTTCATCGGAGAAGAGGTCCTCGGTCATCTCCAACCATATTTCCATAACGTCGAGATAGTCTTCCTTGTATAACCGTATCATGAATCGAGGCGATGCGGTTCCAGACAGGGTTTGCAGGATCTGTTCGATCTGCACCGGATCGACTTTGATCCCCGCTACGGTAAGGACAGGCCCGGTGGAACCGGTGATTTCGGAGATGCGAGAAAAGGCCCTGCCGCAAGGGCAGGTCCCCGATACCAGGGCGGCGACATCACCGGTCCGGAAGCGAATCAGGGGAAAGGCCCTGCCGGTCAGCGTAGTCAGGACCACTTCCCCTTCAGCCTCCGGGAGACAGGGTTGACCGCTTTGCGGATCCACGATCTCAAATATGAAATGATCCTCGCTCACGTGAAACCCCGTCTTTTCTCCGCACTCGAAACCGATACCCGGCGCGGTGACATCACTCAATCCGTAGCCTGCGGTCAAGGAGACGGCCAGGGCGCCTTCCAGTCGGTCTCGCCAATCGGAAGGGACCGGGCCACCTACCGTAAATATCGCTCTCAGTGCCAAGGTGTCGGGATTCAGGCCGATGGTTTCCATTACCCGGAGCATATGCATAGCGTACGACGGCGTGGTGATCAGGACCGAGGTACGATAGTCCTTCATGGCCATGAGCTGTTTGGAGGTACTCATTTGGGTCATGGGCATCACGGATGCGCCGATATGTTCCGCCCCCTCTTTTAGGGCGCGGCCCCAGCCTGCCAGACCGGGATTTAGACAGATCTGGACAATGTCTGTATCCGTGGTCTTTCCTGCGCTCAGAAAACGGGCGGTGATGTCCTGTCTGGCCTTGAGGTCTCCTCGAGTGAACCCCACGACGAAAGGCTTCGCCGTCGTACCCGCCGACGGGCTGATCCGGACGATATCTCGAAGAGGAACGGCGAACATGTCATACGGGTAATTATCGGCCAGGTCCTTTCGGGTGGTGAAGGGAAGTCGCTTCAGGTCTTCAACGGAGTTTACTGCCCCCGGATCGATTTCATGGTCGTCGAAACGTTTCTTGTAAAACGGTACGTTCTTGTATGCCCGGTTCAGCGTACTCTGAAGTTGCTCCAACTGAAGTTGTTCGAGATCGTCGCGGCTCGTGTGACCCTGTGAGTCGTTCCCGGTTTTCACTGACCGTTCCTCCCCTCCAGAAATGTTTTGTAATCCTTGCCCAAGTAGGCCCGCTTCACGTCCCCATCGTTCAACAAATCTTCCGAACTCCCCTGAAGGATAATCCTGCCGATTTCCAAGACGTACCCCCGCTCCGATACGTTCAGTGACGCATGGGCGTTTTGTTCTACAATCAATACGGTCATGCCTTCCTCTCTGAGTCGGCATATCGTGTCCATGATATCTCGTACCACCAGGGGGGCCAGTCCCATTGAGGGCTCGTCGAGCAGCAACAACTTGGGCCGGGCCATCAAGGCCCGGCCGATGGCAAGCATCTGCTGTTCGCCCCCGGAAAGGGTGCCCGCAATTTGTCCGCTCCGTTCCTCGAGTCTGGGAAAGAGTTCAAAAATCCGTGACAAATCCCCTTTCACCGCGGACTTTTCGTTCTTCTTAAATCGTAAATAGGCACCCAGTTCAAGATTCTCCATGACCGTCATGGGGGCGAAGATCTGGCGGCCTTCCGGTACCTGGCTGATCCCCGCTGCGACAATCTTTTCCGGAGGGAGATGGTCGATGCGGGTGCCTTCGCAATAGATCTCGCCCTCTTTTCGGGCAATGAGCCCGGAAACGGCGTTGAGTAGCGTTGTCTTACCCGCTCCATTCGCCCCGATCAGAGAGACGATCTCACCGGGGCCCACGTGGAGAGAGACGTTCTCCAGGGCCCGAATACGGCCGTAATAGGCATGCAGGTTCTTGATCCTAAGCATGCGGCGGCTCTCCTCCCAAATAGGCGGCAATCACCTCCGGATTGTTCTGTATCTGTCGAGGCGATCCTTCTGCGATGTTCTTTCCGTAGTTGAGAACCACGATGTGGTCCGAGATCTCCATGGCCACGTCCATATTGTGTTCTACGAGAAGTACGGCAGTTCCCTGCTCCCGAATCCTGGAGATCAACTGCGCCAAGGCTTGACTCTCTGTGGGGTCCAGGCCGGACGCCGGTTCGTCTAGAAGCAACAGCTGCGGCTCCGTGGCCAGTGCCCGTGCGATTTCCACATAGCGCTGAAGCCCGAAAGGAAGGTTTCCGGAATCCTCGTAGGCCCGGTTTTTCAGATTGACGAAATCGAGTAGCGCCATGGCCTTTTCCGCCACCCGCCGTCTTTCCCGCTGAGCCCGGGGCAATTTCAAGGCACCGCTGAAGAGTCCGGCCCTGGTACGTACGTGATATCCCATCATGACGTTTTCAATAACGGTCATGTTGGTAAAGAGTTCCACGTTTTGAAAGGTCCTTGCGATTCCCTTCTTGGTGATGAGGTGAGGTTTCAACCCGTTGATTTTTTCGCCGCGAAAAATCACCTCTCCCCGGGAGGGGATATGAAATCCGGTGACAATATTGTACAGGGTGGTCTTACCTGCCCCGTTGGGTCCGATCAAGGCGGTGATTTGCCCCTGATCAACACAAAAAGACACATTTTCAAGGGCGGTGAGGCCTCCGAAGGTTTTGCCGATCTGTGACAGTTCAAGGAGTTTTTCCATTACACTTGGATCTTTTCGCACATTTCCATCAACGGGCCGTCTCAAATGCCTTCCGACAGCTCTTTTGCATTCTTATCCAATCTCTTCCTTTTCCGGAATTTTCCGGATCGATCGATGCTTCCTGCTACACACATGATTGGCAACGGTCCCGGTAATCTCCTCGATCCGGACGGGCGAATCTTGTAAGAATATCACAAAAAAACAGGGTCGGCCGTCGTCGGCTTCGACATATCCTGCCCGCGCCCGGATTCCCGCTAGCGTGCCGCTCTTGTACCGCACGGGGCCTTCGGTTGTCAGCAAGTGTCGGTAATCGGAAAAGGCTTGAAGGACCCGCAACATATCTGAAGCCGAGGTTCGATTCTTTCTCGAAATCCCCGAGCCCTCCACCAGCACGGTGTCTTCCAGAGAAAGGGTCTTTCGGCAATAGGTGTTTATGGCGGTCAGCCCCTTCTCCAGCGTCGCAGGAGGACCGAGGACATCGGCCCCCAGGGAAACCAAAATCTGATTGGCCATGAAGTTGTTCGAATAGGTCAACATCTTTCCGATCGCCTCTTCGAGAGAGAAGTCCGAGTAATGGGTGTACAGCAGGTGATCTGGGCTTTCGACCCGGCCCGACCGCACATCGCCGGCGTGGGACACGCCTTGTTCACGCAAGAAATGGATCAACAGTTCGCCGGCGTAGTAGGCCGTTTCGGGGCCTCGGCCCAGGAATGTGTACCGACCTTCTCCGGTTTGCAGGCGAGGGATCTTCTTTCGGGCCATAGGGGTAATCGGGGTTTGGGGCTCTGCAGAGACAATGTTTCCTTTCGGATCGTATTCATAGAATACAGTGTTGAAATTGGCACATAAGGCGCCTACCGGGGCGTCATAGGGGTTTGTGGAGCATCCCCTGCCGGGGATCGCAATGTCCGGGGAGAAATAGGAATCGTCCACGATCAGGTCGTTGAAGTGTTCCAGGCGGGAAGCCAAAGAAACGGCGATCCGCCGCCAGGCTTCCGATATCAGGAGAGGATCCCCATATCCTTTCACAATGAGGTTCTGTTTCCCATCCAGGTAAAACTCCGTTTTGAACCGGTGCGACTTGCCGAAATGGTCGAGGGCGGCCAGGCCGGTGAGAATCTTGAGCGTCGAGGCGGGCGTATAGATCCGGTCGACGTTGTGTCGGTAGAGTATGTCGCCTTCGGGATCGGCCACCAGCAACACATCGCGAACCGACAGCCGATCCACGAGGGCGGGCAGGTCTCCGGCGAACAGCGGACTTGGTTTCCCCGTTCCAAGGACGACCCAAAGAGCGATCAGGGGCCAGAGAAGAAGGGATTGTTTCACTCTGTCTTTGATCATTTGCTTTGCAGAAATGCTCGATACGCCCGATAGGTCATGTAGGCATCCGCTTTGTTGGCCAGCTCGAAAGGAGAATGCATGCCGAGAATCGGGGCCCCGCAGTCGAGCACTTCCATACCGTAGACGGCAAGGAACTTGGCAATGGTGCCGCCGCCGCCTTCATCCACCTTTCCCAACTCCCCCGTTTGCCAAACCACTTTGTCTTCGTTAAAGATCTTTCGAATCTGGGACAGATACTCGGCATTGGCATCGCTGGAGCCGTATTTTCCCCTGGAGCCGGTAAACTTGGTAATGCATACGCCGTAGCCGAGCCGGGCGGCATTGTTCTTTTCGTGGACATCCTGATAGTCCGGGTCCAGGGCCGCACTGGCGTCCGCGGAAAGGGCGCTGGAACGATACAGGCAGTTTCTCAGGGCCTTGCTGTTGGCTTCCTCCCCGGCGACTTCCAGCAGGTCGGCCACCACCTCTTCCAGAAAACGGGATTTGGCCCCGGTACTCCCATCGCTGCCGATTTCCTCTTTGTCCATAAAAAAGACCACCGCGGTTTTTTCCGGTTGTTCGGTTTCCACAACGGCCTTCAGAGAACTGTAGGCACACAACCGGTCGTCTTGTCCATACGCGCCGATCAAACTTCGATCAAAAGCGACATCACGGGCCCTGCCCGCAGGAACGACTTCGATTTCCGCACTCATCAGGTCTTCTTCGATCATTCCGTAAGTGGAAAAGAGGTAATCCAACACGGCGAGTTTGAACCGATCCTGCGTCTTGTCGTCGCCCAGAGGGAGTCCGCCTACCAGCACATTCAGTTTTTCACCTTGGAAGGCCTCGGAGACCTTCTTGTCCATCTGAACCTTGTGGGATAAGTGGGGCAAAAGATCGGCGATGGTGAAAACAGGGTCGTCCGGTGATTCCCCCAGGGCGATGTCAAAGGACCGGCCGTCTTGATTCAACACGGTACCGTGTATGGCCAGAGGTCGACTCAACCATTGATACTTCTTGATTCCACCATAGTAATGCGTTTTTAAAAAGGCGAGGTCGACGTCTTCATAGAGCGGATTTTGTTTCAGATCGAGACGAGGGGTATCGATGTGTGACATGATCAAATGGAGCCCCGAGGCAAGGGGCCGTTTGCCAAGCACGGCCAGGGCAATGCTTTTCTGTTTGGCCACTTTGTAGAACCGACTGCCTTGGCCGCCGTCCTCTACATTCGTAAAGCCCTGATCCGCCGCAAAGGCCTTGATGGTTTTGACCGCCTCTCGTTCCGTTTTGACCATGTCCAGAAACGCCTTATAGTGCTCGGCAAAGGTGAACACTTCGCGCTTTTCCTTACTGCTGATCGCGTCCCAGACCAGCCGGGGTTTCCGGCTCACTTTTTTTCGGAGCGCTTCGATTTCTTTTTTGTTCATGCGACGTTTCATGATCAGGCAGGTACCTTTCCAAAGGTTTTTTCCAAATGATCTGTGCGTATCATGCAGGCCTTTCTGTGCCCACCGGAAGTAGGGCGTGAAGGTCTTCTTCACAACCCCCATGTTCGCGACGGTATACGACTCACGGACAAATGGGGAGGCGGGTCACTTGTCCGTACCCGAGACCGGATGAGGCGTATCGTTCACAGGAAGCACATATCTGCCCGTCTCTCGATCCTCCCGTATGTGGGAGGCAAGCTGATAATAGGCGGATCTGTTCAGACGGGCCTTGAATCGTCCCGTTTTGATCTGGCAATAGAGTACGTTGTTTGGCCCCACATGAAGAGAGGCCGGATCCAACTCTTCTTTCGTGCCGTCAATGATATGAAGCACGAAGGTCTCTCGGCCCCGGTTCTTCTCGGGAGGAATATGGTCCGTCCGCACGACGACGAAAGGCGTGTCCTCGACGTCGAGACGACACATCTGGTGTCGCAACTTTATAATGTAGCAGCCCTGTGCATCCGTATCAAGGCATTGGTAGAAGAGCTGAATAAGTCCTCGATGGACCAACGGCGTACCGCGATGAAACCATTCGCCCTCCTTGTTCACGTACATGAGACAAGGCGGGATTCCCTCGATGGATGACGGTTTGATAGATGCCGTCACGCTATTTACTTTCCACAAGAAAGGTCACCGGGCCGTCATTGACCAGGGATACGGCCATTCGGGCCTGAAACCGCCCGGTGGCCACAGTGATGTCTTTGCCCCGTAAGGCGGCAGCGAAATACGCATAGAGTCCGGCTGCTTTTTCAGGCGGGGCCGCATTCACGAAAGACGGCCTCCGCCCCTTGCGACAATCGCCCAAGAGGGTGAATTGAGAGACCACCATGATTTCTCCTCCCGTTTCCAATAGGGAGTGATTCATCTTTCCGGAGGGGTCGTCGAAGATCCGCAAATGGGCCACCTTGTTTGCCAAATAGTCCGCCTCCGACTCTGTATCGGATTGGGCGACCCCCAAAAGAATCAACATCCCCGGGCCGATCCGGGCGATCATATCCTTTTCCACCCGGACTTCACAGGATGCCACCCGCTGAATAAGTGCTCGCATGACGAAACGGTGTCCTTCGCTTCACGACTTTCCGAAGCGTTGAATTGCAGCGATCCTAACACCTTGATTCCCCATGTCAAGACTCGGCACCGTCCCGGATTCACCTCCCTGCATTGAAACGGAACCGGATTCGTGCGATAAGCCAAGGAGCGTTCCTGAAAGGATGTAAAATCGTGAAACCGTACCGACCTCCAAAACGAAAACGGGCTTCGTATCGCTCGCGACGAAGAAAACCCGGGCCGGGCACGAAAACGGAGATCAAACCGAGTGCTGACGGCAGACTGAAGCCGGTATTTGCGGAAATCGGGGTGCCAGAGGCCACCGGCTTCGAACCGGATCCGTTTCAACGGAAGGCCGTTTCCTCCATTGCCGATTCAGACTGTCTCGTGTGCGCACCCACCGGTTCGGGCAAGACGTGGATCGCTCAAGAAGCGATTCGCCGCATGCACGGGCAGGGTCGAAAGGCCTGGTATGCCTCTCCCCTGAAGGCCTTGACGAATTCCAAACTGATTGAGTTTGGATCCGTATTCGGCCGGGGGGAGGTCGGGATATTGACGGGAGATCGCAAAGAAAATGCAGATGCGGCGATCATCGTAGGCACCACGGAGATATTACGGAATCAACTCTACGACGCCATGCACCAGGGGACTGATCTGGATACGGACGTGGTTATTCTGGATGAAGCCCACTTTCTGGGAGATGAAGATCGGGGTGTGGTCTGGGAAGAGGTGATGATCTACCTGCCCCAGCGGATTCATCTCCTCCTCCTTTCGGCAACCATCGGAAACGCCTCGCAAATCGCCGGATGGTTGGAATCGATCCGTTCGAAACGCTGTGTGGTGGTGGAAGAAAAGAAAAGACCGGTACCCCTTTTTCCGTTGTTCTTTCATCCCTCCGGTCGACTATTTCCCCTGCTGACGGGCAACCAGCTCGACAAGAAGGTCAAGCGGCATGTAAACACTCCGGAGCCTCAATTCATAGCGCCGCCGGGACGCCTCCCGCCGTTTGGAGATATTCTCAAGGTCTTGCGGAAATTCAAGCTCCTGCCGGCCATATTCTTTATGAAATCCAGAGCGGATTGCGATGCCGCACTGGATCGTTGCACCGGCGCGGGGCGAGGGATCCAAAAGAACAAGCTAAATCAGGTTATAGACGGTCTTGTCGCCGGGTCCGAGTATCTGGAAGACCATCGGCAGATGGTGGACTTACGGACCAAGGCCGTGGCCGCCCATCACAGCGGGCAGCTTCCGGCCTGGAAGTTGGTAGTAGAGGAACTCATGACCGACGGTTGGCTGGAGGCGGTCTTTGCAACTTCTACAGTGGCCGCCGGGGTGAATTTTCCTGCCAGGAGTGTGGTGTTTCTCAACTCAGACCGTTTCAATGGACACCGGTTCGTCCCCTTGAACGGCACGGAATTCCACCAGATGACGGGCCGGGCAGGCCGGCGAGGCAAGGATCGAATCGGGTTTGCCGTGGTCATACCCACCAAGTACATGGATGTGAAATTGATGGCCGACCTGCACGCGTCGAAACCGGAGGACGTAAACAGCCAGATTCGAATAGACTTTTCCATGGTCCTCAACCTGCTCCTGTCTCATCATCCCGATGAAATGGAAGAGATTTTCCACCGGTCTTTTGCCGCCTATCTACAACTGGTCCATCGGGAGCCGGGGCTGGAAGAGAATTGTCAGGCGGCGGGGCGGCACTTGATGCGCTTTTTGCCCGAAGCCTTGTGCAGCGGTCCCGAGGAGGTGCTGCGCCTGATCCGGAAAAGAAAAAGCCTGTTCTGGGAAATGAAGGACCTGCGTCGTAAGCTCCAAAGTAGAAAGGAGTTCCTGTCCAAAATGGCCCATCTCGAGCCGGGGCGCTTGTTTTTGGATCGTCGCGGTCGCATGTACTGTGTGCTGCATCGGCGAAGAGGAGCGGAGTCCGTACTGGCCTTGCGGGCCAAGAAGAAGCCCTCTTTCGGCCGGCACCGATTGCGATTGCGACGATTTCCTCCCAAGAAAGTGTCTCAAATACTCGATCGAGTCGTGCGGTTACCGGATACGAAGGAGGCGGACAAAGTTCGAGAGACCGTCGCCCGTGCCGCGGGAAGGCCGTCCCAGGCATTGTCCGGCGATGAGTTGCGAAAGGGAAAAAGGGGGGCCGGGTTGAAGCAACTCCAAGATGAGTTGGCTTCAAAACAGACCGAACTGGATGAAATGATATGCAATGCCTGCTCTCATCGGCGGCGCTGCCACGGCAAAACCAAGGGGGCTTTTCGGAATGCTCTGGATGCCTTTTCTGTTGTGTGGGACCAGATCAACGCGGTTCGTGCCCGACTATGGAAGGACTTCCTCAGGCATTTGAATTTCCTGACCGGCGAGGGTTTTGTGGACGACGCCGGCGGATTGACCCGGGACGGGCGGTGGGCCTCCCAGCTGAGACTGGATCAGCCCCTGCTGGTCGCCCAGGCCTTGCGACGAGGAGTACTATCGGACCGGCATCCGGCCCTGCTTGCTGCTTTGATAGCCCCCTTTGCGTATGACCGAGAGGCGGAAACCGTTGTGGATGAATCCAAACTGCCCCCTCTTCTGGTCGAGGCGTATGGGGACCTTCGGAAAGCGTTGGCGGGGATGATGGAAAGAAAAGAGGCCGGTGGTTTCGAAGTGAGACCGATCTCGCTTTGGGCCGGTGCAGCGATTTATGCCTGGGCGGAGGGCAGGGCCTGGAAAGAGGTTTTGGCTCTGGCAGGCGCTTCGGAAGGGGATCTGGCCATGCTGGTACTCCGCACTGCTGAAAACCTTAGACAAATTGCAGGGTTAAAAGAAACATTTCCCACTGTTTCGGAAAGTGCTTCCAGAGCAGTGGACCTGATCCTGAAAGAACCGGTGATTTGGGAACCGATCTCCTGAGATGACTGGTATAACGGTTGCATGACTGGTACATATTTGACGGGATGTATGGGGTGCTTCAGATTTTTTACAAATCTGTCGATACAATGATAGAGGGGGAGCTTCCATGAAACCGAGAGGTGTCTGGTATGAAATGGGAAGCGTGCCACAAGGCACAGAACGGCTGGGAGCCTGCTGACGATGAGAACCCTCAAGACTATGTCTGGGGATCGAGCGAACAAGCCAAACAGCGATCCCTGTCTTTGTATCTAATTCGATCGATTGTGGAAAAGTACGGGGGAAGTGTTCGGGTGGACTTGGCGACGGATACCTTGTATGTTGATGTGCCCAAGGAAAGAGAACTGGCCTGTGCCCAGGAGATCGAAGAGCAAGTCGGGTCGATGTGTTATTAAGGATGATGCCTTGTTTATGCACTAGTGGGACGGTGGACATTCACCCTCCTTGGAGGCCACAAGGTGAGTAAGTTACGGGTCAAATGCATCCGATGCGGAGTGGAGTGGGAAAAGGAATCCGTCGTGGATTGGGGGCCTTCCGACTGTAGTTCGTCTCTTTGCACGGCGTGCTTTGTTGCGGTGGTGTCCCCCTTGATTCACAAGAAGCAGCGACTGGAGGGGAACTTCGATTGCTTCGGCAAGGCGGGTTGTTTTTGTGACCAAGCGGACTGCAAGTACCGGCAGTGGTGTCTGGCCAAGGGGCACCAAACGGCGGATGCCGACGTCCACCGGAAAGGAGAAGGCACCCGGCCGGCGTACTCGGACACACCGGAAATGCATCCGAACTCCCATCCATAACCGTCCTATCGTGTTTTCAGGTGGGGCGAAACTCTCCGAATAACCGAACGATATTCAATCGGATCATCTCTCTGATCATGTTCCCTGTCTCAGAGACCTTCCGGTGTTTTTCCTCCGTCCGGTGTTTTTCTCACATCCGGAATAAATCGACCGATATGTAATCGGCGGGCGTATGCCCATTCCGCCGGCCGAGAGCCTGACCTCTTTTTGCATACCACCTCCGAAGAGGCTTTTCAGGATCGGATCGGACGTGGGCAGATTCTTCAGAATGAACCGACCAAACGGATTCGCTCTTTTCGTTGACGGACATAAGGGTGGGTGCTAAAAAGAAAATTTGTTACCTTTATCAAGGGAAATGATGGAAAAGGGAAAGATTCGGCGGGGAGGAACGCGCCGATTCCGAGAAAGGAACACTTGTGTCGGGCAGCACCCTTTTTGACCAGATTTTGGAGCGTCATGGCATCACCCATGGTCCTCAACCGGGAGAGTCCGTAGAAATTCCGATTGATCAAACCATTACCCAGGATGCCACCGGAACCATGGCGTGTTTGCAGTTTGAGGCCCTTGGTGTTCCCCGGGTTCGAACCAAGCGATCGGTCAGCTATGTGGATCACAACACCTTTCAGGCGGGATTTCAAAACAGTGACGACCACCGATTCCTGCGTTCATTTGCGGCGAAATACGGAATCATCTTTTCCGCTCCCGGCAACGGGATTTGTCACCAAATCCATTTGGAGCGGTTTTCGGAACCGGGCGATACGCTTTTGGGGTCGGACAGCCACACCTCCACCGGTGGGGGGATGGGTATGCTGGCCATGGGAGCCGGTGGGCTTGATGTCGCCTTGGCGATGGCCGGAGAGCCGTTTCGAATAAAGTGTCCAGAAGTGGTCCTCGTGCGACTGGAAGGGCGGTTTTCTCCCTGGGTGACGGCAAAAGACGTGATTCTGGAACTGTTGCGACGCGTCTCAGTAAAGGGGGGCGTGGGTCGGGTGTTTGAATATGGGGGACCGGCCGTGGAGAGTTTGTCCGTCCCCGAGCGGGGCACGATCGCCAACATGGGAGCGGAAACGGGGGCGACGACGTCCATTTTTCCGAGTGATGAGATCACCAAGGCGTTTCTGACATCGCAAGGCCGGTCGGACGCCTGGCGGCCCCTTTTGGCCGATCCGGATGCGTCTTATGCAGAGGTGATTACCATTGATTTGCAGACGTTGACACCGATGGTCGCCAAACCACACATGCCCGATCGGGTATGTGCGGTAAGCGAGGTTGCAGGCACGAAACTGGATCAGGTCGCCGTAGGCAGTTGTACGAATTCATCCTACAAGGATTTGGCCACCGTGGCGGCGGTTGTGAAAGGCAAAAGGCTTCCCCCGGATACGGACCTCGTCATATCTCCCGGATCGAGACAGGTGTTGAGTGCGCTTACTGCGAGCGGGGCGTTGAAGGACCTGATCGCAGCGGGGGCGAGAGTCATGGAATGTGCGTGCGGTCCTTGCATCGGCATCGGTCAGTCTCCTCCTTCCGGCGGCACAAGTCTTCGGACGTTTAACCGCAACTTTAAAGGTCGAAGTGGAACTCAGGATGCATCCATCTACCTGAGCAGTCCGGAGGTTGCCGCCGTGTCAGCGTTACAGGGAGAGATTACCGATCCCCGTTCGTTTGGTGAACCCCCGCAAGTGGAAGTGCCGGACCGTTTTCCGGACATCGATCATCTCTTTTTGTACCCTCCGGAGAATCCTGAGGATATAGAAATCGTTCGAGGGCCCAACATTCAGCCCCTCCCCAAGGGGCGGGAAATGCCCGGCGACTTGGAAGGAGATGTGCTGATCTGCCTTGGCCATGATGTGACCACCGACGATATCATGCCTGCGGGGGCCCACATCCTTTCACTTCGATCCAACTTGCCGGCCATCTCGGAATATGTTTTTTCTCACATCGATGCGGATTTCTCTCGCCGAGCCAAAGCCGTGGGCGGCGGATTCATTGTTGCCGGACGGAACTATGGACAGGGCTCCAGCCGGGAACATGCGGCCTTGGCCCCCATGTTTTTGGGGGTAAAGGGAGTACTGGCCCTATCATTTGCAAGAATTCATCGGGCCAATTTGATCAATTTTGGTATCTTGCCAATCCTGTTCGCGCGGGCGGAGGACCGGGCAAGAGTTCAGGCGGGAGATGCGCTGATTGTAGAGGATTGCGCTTCCCGGATTTGTTCCGGTGCCTCCCGCCTTCAGGTGACGAACCGGACCGGGCAGTTTTCGTTCCCAGCGGAACTCGATTTGGATGAAGGCGAAAGGGACGTAGTGGTCTCGGGCGGACGGTTAAATCAGTTCAGGCGAAAGGCCTCGACGTAGAAGATACGTCACCGTCGGAGGGGAGCGCGGGGCTTTCGTGCCGGCAGTGGTTTGAGAAGCACAAGCTTCGATGGGCGGTGCGAGAACATCGACATTTTGATTTATACGTACATTAGAGGGTGTCATGCTGAATATAATGAGGAAACACGCCGGGTCTTGGTTGATCAAGGTGATACTCGGTGTCATCGTGGTAGTTTTTGTCTTCTGGGGGGTGGGCAGTTATCGGTCTCGCCAGGAAAGCCGTATTGCCGTGGTCAATGGTGAAGTCATCGCCCTGGACGAATATCGAAACGCCTACCAGCGCTTGGAGGATCAATACCGAAGTCAATTCGGCGATGCTCTGAATCGAGACCTGTTGGAAAGCTTGAACCTCAAAGAGCAGGCCTTGGAGCAGTTGATCAATCGTCGACTTCTTCTTCAGGAAGCGGATCGATTGGGACTTCGGGTCAGTGACGATGAGTTGATCCGGGCCATTCAGGGTGTCTCTGCATTTCAGGAAAACGGCCGCTTCAGCTCCAGACGGTACCAGCGGATGTTGGCTCTGAATCGAATGTCTCCCGAGATGTTTGAAGAGAGCATGAGGCAGGAGTTGCTGGTAGAAAAGATGCAGGACATCATCCTGGGCAACGTGAAAGTCTCCGAGGCGGAGGTGCTGGAGCGGTACAAGTGGCAGGAGCGTCAAGTCCGCGCAGCCTATGTGGCCTTTGCACCCGCCGCGTATGAATCAGATTTGGAAATTTCTCCGGAAGCCGTGGAAAACTACTTTTCCACCCACCAGAACTCGTATGAGATACCGCCCAAGGTCCAGGTTTCCTATGCACGGTTTGGTTTTGATGACTACAAGGACGATGTGGAGATTTCTCAAGAGGAAGTCGAAGCCTATTTTGAGCGTAACCGTGAGGAATACGGCACACCGAAAAAGGTTCGGGCCAGGCATATCCTCTTCGGCGTGGACCCAGACGCGACGGAAGAACAACGAGAGGCAGCCAGAAACAAGGCCTGGGTGGTGATGGAACAGGCCAAAGCGGGTAAGGATTTTGCGGAGTTGGCCAAAACCTATTCGGACGACCCGGGAAGCAAGGAAAAGGGCGGTGACTTGGGGTTCTTTACAAAAGATCGAATGGTTGAACCGTTTTCGGAGGCGGCTTTCGCCATGGAGCCGGGCGACGTTAGTGAGCCTGTTCTGACCCGGTTCGGTTGGCATGTCATCAAAGTGGAGGCCGTTCAGGAGGCGAAAACCCCCAGTCTTGGGGAAGTGGAAGATCAGATTCGGGAAGAACTGGTGGCAGAAGCCGCCAAGCGCTTTGCCTACAACAAGGCGGAAACGTTTTATGACGCCGCTTACCAAACCAATCACATCGGCGATGTATCGGCCCCAAAGGATGTGGACGTTCAAAAAACCGCCTTTTTTGCTCGCAATGAATCGGTGGAGGGGGTCGGCCAGAGTCGAGAGTTCGCCCAAGTTGCCTTTACCCTCGATGAAGGGGAAATCAGTGAACCGGTGGCCTTATCGGACGGATATTATATTCTCGAGGTAATCGACCGGAAAGCGGCACAAATCCCTGAGCTTTCCTCCGTCCGAGAAGAGGTGAAGAAGGATGTAACGCAAATCAAGGCGGACGAAGCCGCTCGAGAGAAGGCGGAAGCGTTTCTGGCATCGATAAAGGAAGGAACCGCCTTCGAGGATGCCGCGGAAAGGTTCGACGTCGATATCAAAGATACGGGGTTTTTCAAACGATCCGATCCGATTCCCGATGTGGGACGGGAAAGACGCTTGGTCGAACAGGCGTTTTCCTTGAAACCATCGGCCCCGATTGCGGACAGCGTCATCCAGGGTGGCTCGGCTTTCTATGTGATCCGATTGAAGGAACGTCAGGATGCGGACATGGCGGACTTTGAGGCGCAAAAGAAACAAATTGAAACCCGCTTGATTTCGGGAAAGCGCCAAAAACGGATGGAAGAGTGGTTTGCCCAATTGCGACAACAGGGAGAAGTATCCATCAAGAAAGGATTCTTGGACTGATGCACGAAGTTACGATTGCCCAGGGTCTGATCAAGATGCTTGAGGAGGAAACGAAAAAACACGGGGCCAGTCGTATTAAGGAAGTGAATGTGAAGGTGGGAGAGTTGTCCAACTGTGTCCCCGATGCGTTGCTTTTTGCCTTTGAGACCTCAACCGTTGGTACGGTGGCCGAAGGTGCCAAACTCCATATAGAGCACGTCCCGGCGAGAGGGCGATGCGATAATTGCGATCTGGAGTTTAATGTGGAAAGCGCCATATTCTTGTGTCCCCGATGCAACCAAATCACATCGGAGATTGTCTCCGGAAAAGAACTGGACCTTATCGATTTTGAAGCGGAATAGGGGACGGTAATCAACGGCGTAGCCTGTGCGACACACCGCCCTTGGCAAAATGAAATTCAAACTCAAGGATTTTTTGACCTCTCTGCTCTTCTTGGGCGGATTTCTCGGACTCTACAAATTGCTCGAGTCGGTGATTCCCCCCGGAAAATGGTCGTTCCTCATCCCCCTTACACTGCTGGCGGTCGCTTTGGCGGCAATCGTCTGGATCAGCCATCTGATGAAGAAGCGAGAGTGAAACAGGTTCGCATTCTGGGCGATCTTCCTCCGGTATCTCGAGGCCGAATTTTCGGTAAGGTGTCCAACGTCCACCGAGAGAATTGATTGAGGGGCGATCTAAAAAGTTCAAGTCAGGGTTTGGACCGGCCTTCGGATGAACTTGAGCCCTCCGGATTATCACTGATTTTGTGGGGGAGGGTGGCCGGTCAGGCGGGCAGATATTTTTCGATCATTTCGCCCAGTTTTTCCGGGCGGATCGGTTTAGCGATATAGTCGTTCATACCGGCATCAATACACTTTTCTCGATCCCCCTGCATGGCATGGGCGGTCATGGCCACGATGGGCACGGCGTGATTGCGGACATTGGATCCCGGATTCCGTATGATTCGGGTGGCCTCGTATCCGTCCATTTCCGGCATCTGCACATCCATGAACACCAAGTCGTAGGACGTGTTCTCCAGCGCCTTGAGGGCCTCCTTGCCGTTGGCCGCAGCGTCGGCGTGAATACCTTCCTTGCCGAGGATGCGGAGGGCCAATTTCTGGTTGACCGGGTGATCTTCCACGAGAAGCACGCGAACCTTGCGTCGGGACTCTGAGATTGAGTGTCGTGTGATCAGCTCCGGTTTTTTCTCTTGTGTACCGGATGATTCCGGTCCGGCGAGAACTGCCCGGAGGCAGTCGAGGAGTTGGGAATGTTTGATCGGTTTGAGCAAGTAGCCGGCAAATCCGATGCCCTTTGCTCGAGTGGCGTCGCCCTTTCTTCCCCAGGACGTGAGCATGACCAAAACAGTCTCCTTGAGCGCGGGGTCGGCCTTGATTTCCCGGCCCAGGGCTTCACCGTCCATTTCCGGCATCATGAAGTCTACGATGGCGGCATGAAAGGGCTGACCGGTTTCCGCGGCCGTCCGCAGCCTGGATAAGGCTTCACCGGGGGTGGAAACCGCATCGAACCGACATCCCCACGATTTAAGATGCGCGGCGAGCACCTCCCGGTTGGTTTTGCTGTCGTCCACCACCAGGAGACGCTTTCCACCCAGCTCGGTCCGGGGAAGAGTTCGGGCCTGTTGATCTCTTTGTTTCTGCAACTCCGCCGTGAAGCGAAAAGTCGATCCTTTTCCGTATTCGCTCTGAACGGAAATCGTTCCGTTCATCTTTTCTACCAGCTGTTTGGAAATCACCAGGCCGAGGCCCGTGCCGCCATACTTTCTCGTCGTTGAGGTGTCTGCCTGAGAGAAAGGTTTGAACAGGCGATCCATATGATCCGGCCGGATCCCGATACCCGTATCGCTTACCGAAAAGGCGATGACGGAGTTGGAACCACGGTCTTCCTCCAGAGAAATACGGACGACGATATCGCCCGTTTCCGTAAACTTTATGGCGTTGTTGACCAGGTTCAGCAGCACTTGTCGCAGTCGTCCCGGGTCGCCCCGAACACTCGAGGGGACTTCGGGCGCTACAATACATGCCAGCTCCAGCCCCTTGTCCACGGCCTTATGTGTGACGATGTCCATCATGCCTTCGAGACTCCCGATCAGGTCGAAATCGATGTACTCGAGGTCGAGTCGTCCCGCCTCGATTTTGGAAAAGTCCAGAATATCGTCGATGACCTGCAAGAGGGATTCGCTCGATGCCCGCACTGTTTTGGCGTAGTCACTTTGTTCTTCGGACAGTTCAGTTTCCAACAACAATCCCGTCATACCGATCACGGCATTCATCGGCGTCCGGATCTCGTGACTCATGTTGGCCAAGAAATCGCTCTTGGCTTCGTTGGCGGCCCCGGCGGCTCGTTCCGCCCGCTGTCTTTCTTCGATCTCTCTGGAGACGCTTTCAATCATCTGGTTGGTCACTTTCTTCAAGGACTCCAGCAGGTCCACCGATGAGTCCCCCTTGACCCGGGCGGCCAAATCCCCTTGAGAGACCGAGTGGAGCACGTGGAAGTGTTCCGAAAGCCCGATGGCGAATTCGTGAGACAGGTCAACGATTTCTTTAATATTCCGTCCGGTGGTGTTGACCGCGTGTTTCAGCTCGGCGATCAATTCGTTCTCCGAGGCTTCGGAGATATTCACCGCGGTATTGCCAGCGGAGATCTCCTTGAGCGCTTCAAACACACTGACCATCCCTTCAGAGAGTTCGTTGTTCAAGGTTCGATATCGCTCTTCACTGGCACGCAGCGCCTTTTCCGCCTGCTTGCGTTCAGCGATTTCCGCTTCGAGAAGATTGTTGGCGCTTTTCAGTTCCCCCGTTCGGGCCTCCACCCGTTCTTCCAGTTGATCATTGGCCTTGCGAAGCGCTTCCTCGCTTTTCCTCACCGCTTCCTCGGCACGTTTCCGTTCTTGGATTTCGTTCCTCAGGTCTTCGTTGGCTATTTGCACCGCCTTTACCTGACCGGTCACTCGCCCGGCGATCCGCGCCGTCAGTCCCAGAAAGGCGATCATGGACAGCGCCCATACAATCAGCATTTCATGCCAGGCGGTTCCCAGGGCCGTTTCCGCGGAGCCCGCGATTTCACTGGCGAACGACTCCAGGCTTTCCGCCAGCTCCTGCCGGGCCGCCTTGAGGTCCTCAAAGATGTGCGCCACTTCCGATTGAAGGGCCTGGCGCTCCGCCTGGAGTGAGAGTCGATCTCGGCACAGAGAATAGAGTCCACCCTGACCGGGAATGATAGTCTGGTGTACGGAATCGATCTGAAACCCTCTTCCAAACAAGGCAATGATCACGTTGGTCAGCAAGTCCTGGTTCACCGCGAGGGCTGGAGATGCCGCCAGTTGGCAATTGCCCACTTCTCGTTTCAATCGGTCCAATGTGGATTTGAACTTGTTGTCCTTCAGGTCGGCGAGGTTGTCGATTTCGTCTTCGCTCACCAGACGTTCCGTCAAGACCGAAAGGTCCGCCAGTTCAGCCTTTATGGTGGGAAGACGGGTGATATCGCTCATACCGGTGATAATCGATTGGGCCAATGGATCCCGTTGTGCTTCGTCGGCCTTTAAGTATTGCTGAACTTGAATGGCATGGGCCAGTCGCTGTCGGCCCTCGATGCTCGACACGGCGGCACGCAAATCCCGCATGGCCGAATCGACCACCTTTTGCGCTTCAGGAAAGGCCGTCACCACCTCGGAATGTGCTTCCGCCCACTGCGAGCACCGTTCCCAAACGTCTTTCAAGATCACCAGATCCGTTTGGAAATGATCCAATGCGTGCCGGATCGCCGGATTGGCCGCAATATCTCCCTGCATGGAATCGCCTACAATGTGTCGCAGTTCTTCGCCCCACTTGCCCTGTACCTCCTTTTTACTTCCTTGCTGATGTAACAATGCCCTCAATTCTTCTCGACCCAAGGTCAGGTGAGGATCCAAGGAGGTAAACAGATGGGTGATGTCCGCCTGTATCGCGTCGAGATTCCGTCTTTCCGCTCGAATGCGAGAAAGGGTCAGGAAGACGATGGCGAGCATGATGATACCGACTACGACCCCCAAAAATGCGACTGTCCAAACCAGCTTGGTGGTGCTGTCCTTGGTTTCTCTCTTCGTCCCGTTATTCATAGCGTTTCCTGTCCAGAAGCGTTTTGAGTTCCTGCCATTGGAAGGGTACGACCTTGCCATTTTTGATGATGGTCGGCCAGACGGCATGGCAGGCTTGGTGATCGTCGGGACTCAAGTGCAGGGGTTGGCCAAGCCCGATATCGAAATCTCCGAGTTGTTCCAGTTGGTCCACCACGGCCTCGCGAGTGAGTGGGCCTTCCAGGTTTTCCAAGGCCTCCAGAAAAATCCGAGTCGAGATGTACCCCTCCAGAGAACCGAAAGTCGGACTCATGGCGGGGTCCCTGGATCGGAGGGCCCGGCGATATCTGGCGACAATGGGAAGGTCCGTCTCAAAATGGGGAACCACCTGGGTGATGATCACGCCGTCGCCGAACTCTCCCAAATGCTCGGCCAAGGGTTTTCCCCCGACAAAGGAGACATTCAGGAAAACCGCAGCCAATCCACTCTGCTTGGCGAGGGTGATAAATACGCCGCAGGGTGCGTAAGCGCCGACCATGATGACGGCCCGGGGTTGAGGGTTGGCGATAATCATATCGGCCAAGGCATTTTCCACGGCGAGGGTGTTCCTCTCGTAGCGGCTATGAATGATGCGGGTTTCGTCTTCCAGCCCATGTTTTCTCAACGCCGCCATGCCCCCGGTGTATCCGGCGTCCCCGTAGGCGTCCCGCTGGGTGAAGAAGGCGATTTCTTTCGGCTTGAGTCCTCCAAACTCGATCAGGGCATTGACCATGGCGCTGGTTTCTTCTGCATAGCTTGCCCGGTAGTTCAGGACGTACCGGTCCGGCGGTGTCTTTCTCAGCATACCGGCTCCGGTAAACGCGCCGAAAAAAGGGGTTTTGCTCGCGTTGGCGATCGGAATGGCGGCTACGGCGGTGGGGGTGCCCACGTTGCCGATGACGGCCAGGACCTTCTCTTCCTCGATGAGCTTGCGCATGTTGGGTGCGGTTCTGGCGGGTTCATAACCGTCATCCAGAGAAATCAACGAAAAGCGTCGCCCGCGAAATCCACCCGCTTGGTTCACCTCGCTCAACGCAGTCAAGACGCCTGCGCGCATGTTGATACCCAAAATGGCGGCGGGACCGGTCAGTGCGGTAGACATGCCGAGTACGATCGGATCTTGCAGAGAAACAGGCTTGCTGCAAACGGCTGAGGAGGGATGAATGGCTATGGGCAAAAAGACAATCAGCAAGAGCATTTTCCAACCGATTCGTGAAGGACGTTGCGGGCAAATATTGCCGTCTTGCTGACTTGTACCCTGTTCTCCCTGGCGGGCCGACCGGGATGTAGGGGCTGCCGAGTTCCCGGATGCGGTCGTATTCACATCGTTCATAAGACCCCTCCGAAATATGAAGCGGTAAATTGTTGGAAATACGATTGTTTGCCAAAGAAACCTGGTGCTTTGCATCAGGCGCAAACGCAAGGAACAAAGCGCCAGGCGCTTTTGCCTTTTCGGCCTATGGCCGAAAATCCACGGCACCCGCTATGCGGACGGTCCTTGACTCATCGAAAACCAGCAAGAAACATGCCGTTTCAGAGGCTCGGTAGGAGGCGAAGAAACAAGTGCCACTTTTCGGTGGATCCGGCGGAGGATCCGGATACGGATAGGGGACAACGTTGTGGTAAGAAGGTTGGTAGGCACGGGCGGTCTTGAACCGCCGACCTCTACCGTGTCAAGGTAGCGCTCTCCCCCTGAGCTACGTGCCTACATAAACTCACTGCATACCCCTGCCCCGGTGGTCGTGTCAAGCCCTAAATCATCGGGGAAAGCGGCGGGGCTGAAAGGAGACCTTGTGGAGATTCAGAGATTCAGGTCATCGAGGCGGGTTCGTCTTCTTGTAAGATGTTTAACCCCCGATAAATGTATTGAAGTCCCGACACAATGGTGAGGGCGGCGGTAAGCCAAAACAAGGGGCATTCAATTTGGGTCAAGGTAGGGATTCTATGAGCGGCAAGCACCGCACATACCGTCGTCAGCTGGCTCACCGTCGTCAGCTTACTCAGGATGGACGGGTTGGCTTCAAAACTTCGGTTCATTATATTGAGTAAGGCGACGCCGAACAGGATCAATACGTCCCGGGTGATAACGATGACGGTCAGCCAGCCGGGAATAACCCGTTGAATGGCCAGGGTGATGAAAGCGGTGGTGAGAAGCAGCTTGTCCGCCGTCGGGTCCAAGTAGGCGCCCAGAGTGGTTTTGCGGCGAAACACCCTGGCGATAAATCCGTCCAGGCCGTCGGTAACGGCGGCCACGGCGAAAAAGAGGAGGGCCAAACCGAAGCGCTGCCGAATGAGACAGATGGCAAAAACCGGCGTGATAAGCATTCTGGCGACGGTCAACGCGTTGGGAAGATTTATCCGTACAGCAATTTTCTTCATAAACGCCGCCAAATACAGGGCCGTCTACCAAGCCAGAGGTTCCGTCTCGATCGATTCTTGCGGGGTTTCGGTTACAGGTGTGTCATTGCCCTTCGGGATCAGACTCAACCGTATGGTGTTCTGTCCCACTTCAACCACGTTGATTCCAAAATCATTGAAGTTTTTCAGTACCAACTCTTCGGCCAGCATCCGAGCAGTGCCCTGCACCTCGACATCCACTTGGGCCTCTTCGGTGCGGATTCCTCTCAAGTAGACATTTTTTGTGCCAGTGATCTCATTTTTCAGCGTCCTTCGCAATTGAACGAAATCGGCGTATTTCTCAATTCCCGTTACAAACAGCTTGACCAATCTCGTGTGGCTGCTTTCCCCCCTCCATCCGGCGGCAATCTGTCGGCTGAGTTCTTCGGCGATATCGGATGTTGCCAGCTCTAAGGCGTCCATTCCGGCCGTTTCCTCGTTACGGTGAACGGCGGCATTCGCCGCCTGGAAGGAACCGATCGATTCCGCAGTGTCCACTCGGAGGGCACGAAGCGAAACGCGGGCCTCCACGGCATGGGTTCCCGTTCCGGATACATTGCCTGTCCCCTGAGCAACTGCGTTTCCCAGGACCACCACGTCCGCACCGATTTGCCGCCCCCATCGCAAGGCCGCCTCATCCGTCGGTCCGGCTCTCTTGAAATCCGATCCACCATCCTCTTCAGAGGACACCATGCGCGGTTTCAGGACGGTGAACCCCCGCGCTTCCATTGCTTGGATTAACCGGTCTTCCACGATAAGCGGCGGAGCCGTTCCATCCCCTTTCTCCCACGTCAAACGAGGGGACCTTGTTCCCACATTGGTTTCCGACAACAACAGCAGCACCCGGGGCAGATCCTTTTCGGATGACAGGATACCCATATATTGAAGCTTGCGGCGCAGGGTGTCCACCAACACGGTCACTTCGACTACGACGCGGTATCGCTGCCCGACTTTGGATTCCGTGAGGACTTTATAGTCTTGAATGAACACCTCAGGTTGGGAGAAGATGTCTGCGCTGAGAGACTGAAAATGACTGACCACCCCTGTGGGAGACAAGAGGTGTTGCGTTCCTTGTTCGATGGCATTCCACAGGCCGTATGCAATGGCCTGGTCTCTGGCTGCGGCGACGTTGCCGCCGTAGACCTTCCCGGTACCCACCACCTGGAGACGTTTGGTCATCTCCGTGGTTCTGCCCCATGCCGACTCCAGTGGGCTTACGGAGACGAATGCCACCAAGAGGCAAAGAACGGAACCGAGTCTGCGTAAAGACATCATTGATTATTTACCTTCCTACAAACGAAATTCCCAGTGCCGGACCCCACGAGGAGCCTGTGAGAACTCCCATTTTCGCTCAGGTTTCTTGTTTTTGGTCATTTCCAAGCTCCGCTTCGCTGAAAGGCGAAACCTTTGCATACCCTCGAGAAGCGACCTTCATGAGGTGTTTGGGGTGCCCACTCGGGCAAAGCGAACGGCCCACGCAAGTGGGAAAATCGTGAACCAGTTTGAGGTCCCAGGCCGAGTTCTCACGATTTAGTTCATTGTAGAATCCCACGCCCTTAGGGCGTGGTCATGTGGGATTGGCTATGCCATTCCCGGATGGTTTGCCCGCAGAGCCATCAACAAATACAATGTCGACGCAGGCGCTCCAATTTCCAAAAAGCGCAAATACTATCCGTCATGCCGGACTTGATCCGGCATCCAGGATGGG
>Ga0207797_1000209_pt1 | contig 43135 bp, 28 predicted proteins | sample PRCRCaboRojoPR_6_FD_187275 | JGI IMG/M metagenome (GOLD analysis project Ga0207797, IMG submission 187275) | Marine sediment microbial community from Cabo Rojo, Puerto Rico - PR CR 10% Liquid 1 (SPAdes) | ecosystem: Environmental > Aquatic > Marine > Coastal > Sediment | place: Cabo Rojo, Puerto... | reverse complement strand
TTTGCTGCCCCTGCCTATCCCGGTCGTCTCTGTCGATCCTCCCCCCTCCTGCCGGTCGGCCCGGTCTGCGGACTGTTTCAAGGACGAGTTCCCGACCCGCTCCGGTGTCTCATGTGAGACGGCTCCCGGTCGAAGATGTGAGCAGGCTCCGCGAAAGGTTTTGGCACCGTTCGCGGCTCGATTCCCGTTTCGTGCGGACGTTTCGTCCCGAACGGCTTCATCCTTTTCTCCGGATGTGTGGCGTTACGGGGGCCAGGCCACTCCTCGTTGAGACGTCGAACCTGCTTCCAGGGCCTCCGGCTGCATCGTGCAAGGAAAAATTCGCGCCTAGGCTGGCCGTCGGTGACACTGGCGTTGAATTTGGAACAGAGATCGCCGATTATCCCAGTGGACTTTTTCTTCACCATCAACTCCCTGCGCTCGCCATGACCTTCTCCATCCAGCGGTTCCTCTCGCGTGCAGTTCCAGCCGTTCTTCTTCTCGCGTTCCTTGCCGCTCCGGCCTCGGCGCAGGAGCGGGGCAACGACGAGCCGCGTGTCAGCCCGAATGCGGCGGTGTCGCAGACCATTGGCACCACCGAGGTGCGCATCACGTACGGACGGCCGAGCGTCAACGACCGGGAGATCTTCGGCAACCTCGTGTCCTACGACCAGGTGTGGCGAACGGGGGCAAACGAGGCAACGACCATCACCGTCTCCGCGGACGTTCAGGTGGAGGGCGAGCCCCTTTCGGCGGGCACCTACTCCCTGTTCACGATTCCCGGATCCGACGCCTGGACGCTCATCTTCAACAGCGAGGCCAACATCTGGGGCACCAACTACGACGAAGCCAATGACGTCCTGCGCGTGCAGGTGGAGCCGGAGTCGGCCTCCATGCAGGAGATGATGAGCTTCACGTTCGAGAACGTGACGGACACTTCGGGGACGTGTGTGCTGCACTGGGCGGATGTGCGGGTTCCGTTTACGATCTCAGTGGCCGGCGGCCAGTAATCGTACGGCGGCCTTTCTTTCCCCCGGCCCGACGCCCTGCCCCTGTCTTCTCCCGACGTCGTCCCCCGACCGCCCATGCGACCTGTTCTTGCTGCGCTCGTTGCCTTCGCCCTGAGCCTCGCAGCCGTGGCCTGCCAGCCTGCCTCGCAGGACGCGCCGCCGCAGGCCCGCGCCATCGTCGACAGCGCCATCGCCGCCCACGGTGGGGCCGTGCTCGATCGTGCCGTCGTGTCGTTCGACTTTCGGGGCACGGACTTTCGCCTTCGGCAAGACGGCGGGGCGTTCCGCTTCCAGCGCACCCTCACCGACTCGCTCGGGCGCACCGTCCGCGACGTGCTCTCCAACGACAGCCTGTATCGCACCGTAAACGGGGCGCGCGTGGATCTGTCCGAGGACGAGCGCCGGTCGGTGGAGACAGCGGTGAACTCCGTCGCCTACTTTGCCCTGCTCCCTCATCCGTTGAGCGATCCCGCGGTGCAAGCCACGTACGACGGCCGCGACACGCTGCGAGGCATCCCCTATCATCGCATCCGGGTCACCTTTCAGCAGGAAGGCGGTGGGCGCGACTGGCAGGACCGGTTCCTGTACTGGTTCCATCCGGATACGTACGCGATGGATTTCCTGGCCTACGCGTACGGGTTCGGGCCTGCGGAAGAGGCCGGAACCCGCTTTCGGGAGGCGTACAATGTACGGCGCGCTCAGGGCGTCCGCTTTGCCGACTACTACAACTACACCGATACGTCGCTGGCGTTGGATCAACTGCAGCGGTATCCGGAGCTGTGGGCCGAGGATGATCTCACGCTCGTGTCGCGCGTCGAACTCGACAGCGTACGTGTCCGCCCCCTCGAGTGAAGCCGCCCTTCGTCACGGCGCGGTGTACGCTGTCCTCCGTCTGCTTTCCGCATGGATGCTGCCTTTCGCATGGATGCTGCCTTTCGCATGGCTGGATGTTTCCGCGGCCGCACGCGACTTCTTTTCGGTTTGCTCGCGGCCGGACTCCTTTTGAGCAGCGCGTGCCGGCCCGACGCTCCCGGCGAACCCGACGATGTCGATACGCTCCGCGTGCTGACGTACAACATTGAGGACGTACGCACGGCCGACGTGCGGCGCACCGACCATCCGCGCTTGACGCGGGCGGCAGCGCGCATTCAGCACCTCCGCCCAGACGTGCTGCTTGTCAACGAACTCACGTACGACCAGCCAGGCGCGCCGGGCTACCGGGAGGGCGACGCCGAAGGCCAGAATGCGCGTCGGTTCGTGGAGCACTATCTGTCTCGCCCGCAGGCCGATAGCCTCCGTTCGCTTTCCTACACGCCCGTGATGCTGCCGAGCAACACGGGCCTGCCGAGCGGGTTCGACCTTAACAACGACGGCCGGGTGGTATCGACGGTCCCTTCCGTGCCGGCTCCCCCCGAGGACGGCGGCGTCGCATCGCAAACGGAGGCGGGCCGCGCCTACGGCGGCGATGCCTGGGGCTTTGGCACCTACCCCGGCCAGTATGCCATGGCGCTGTTCGTCCGGCCCGACCTGACGATCATGCACGACTCCATCCGCACCTTCCGTCTGCTGACCTGGTCGTCGCTGCCCGAGGCCCGGACGCCCGTGGACTCGACCACCGGCGATCCCTGGTATTCGCCGGCTGAGTGGGACGCACTGCGCCTCTCCTCCAAAAGCCACTGGGACGTTCCCGTGCGCCTTCCCAATGAGCGCGTGCTGCATCTGCTGGCGAGCCATCCCACGCCTCCGGGGTTCGACGGCGCCGCCGACCGTAACGGTCGTCGCAACCACGATGAAATTCGTCTCTGGGCCGACTATCTACGCGGCGCCGACTACATCCGGGACGACTCCAGCCGGCAAGGAGGGCTGGATGCATCGGCGCTGTTCGTGATTCTTGGCGACCAGAATGCCGATCCGGACGAGGGCAGCGGCCGTCCCGGTGCCATCCAGCAGCTGCTCAATCATCCACGCGTCCAGGATCCGCGCCCTACCGCCTCGCCGGGTGGGCAGCAGGCCTTCCCCGATCTGGACGCCGACGACACGGCGCGTTGGGGCCTGCGCGCAGACTACGTGCTGCCGGCCCGCACACTGGACGTGGTGCACAGCGGGGTCTGGCGCCCGGTGCGCAGGCCCGCCCCGGAGGTGCCCGTGAGCGATCACTTCCCGGTTTGGATCGACCTTGCCGTGCCGCCGTGAGACTGGTGTTCGGCGGCGTCTACAGACCCTCAGTCATTCCTATCTTTCTATGGATTGGATTCAATCGGAGGTCACACTCGCGCCCAAAGACCGCGGCGTCCATCTGGTGACGGACGAGATTCTGGACCCGGTGCCCGCCGTGCGCTCCTTTCGAGTGGGCATCCTGCACGTATTCATCCAGCACACCTCGGCCTCGCTGACCATCAACGAGAACGCCAGTCCGGCCGTGCGCGGGGACTTGGAGCGGCACCTTAACGAAATGGTGCCCGAACACCAGCCCTACTATGAGCACACGCTGGAGGGCTCCGACGACATGCCGGCCCACATCAAGGCCTCGTTGCTCGACACCAGCCTCACGATTCCCCTCCGCGACGGGCGCCCGGCATTCGGCACGTGGCAGGGCATCTACCTGAACGAGCACCGCAACCGCGGCGGCGCTCGTACGGTAATCGTGACTGCCTACGGCGAGCGCGACGAGGCGGCGTAGACACGTCGAACCGTGCGCCTCACGACCTACGTCCCGACCGTCTCGCGCACGATGCCGCGCACGAGACGCGCCAGATCGCCCCGCACCTGTTTGCCGACCTCCAGGACGTCCTCGTGGTCCAGTCGCTCTGCCCCCATCCCGGCTGCGGGGTTGGTAATGGTGGAGAGGCCGAGCACGCGCATGCCGAGGCGTTGCGCCTGGATGACTTCGGGCACGGTGCTCATGCCCACGGCGTCGGCGCCCCACTGCGCGAAGGCCTGGACCTCGGCCTTGGTCTCGTAGCTGGGGCCGAGCGTCCACAGGTACGTGCCGCGGCGCGTGGGCACACCCAGATCGAGCGCCACCTGCTCGGCGCGGTCGGTCCAGGACGCGTCGTAGAACGGACGGTGCCGGGGGGCGTCGCCCGTCTCTTCGGCTCCCCGCTGGCGCGGCGGCGGCCCGTCGCCGACCACCGGGCTCGCGAACGCCGCGTTGATGTGGCTGGTGATGAACATGAGCGTTCCGGGATCGAACGACCGGTTGATGCCTCCGGCCGAGTTGGTGACGAGCAGCCGGTCGGCGCCGAGGGCGTGAACCAGACGGACCGGCACCGTAATCTGCTGCACCGCGTAGCCCTCGTAAAGATGCACGCGGCCCTGCACGAACACGACACGGGTGCCCTCCAGCGTGCCGAACACGAGGCGGCCGTGGTGCCCGGCCACCGTCGACTGCGGGTAGCCCGGAATGTTGGCCGCCTCGACGACCGTCGGATCCGCCGCCGCCTGTGCCAGGTCGCCCAGTCCCGAACCCAGAATCAGCGCGAGCGTGGGCGGGGCCTCTATCTCCTGAGCAATGAAGTCCACGGCGGGACGAAGATCGGGCACGGCGGAGGGGTCGGACGTCGCAATCATGGGTGCAGGTGGGTTCGGGGTAGGCAGTCGAGGATTCGGAGGGGGCAGCGGTGTGCCATGAACCGAGCGAGGCGTGGGCTATCCGGTGCGGAGCTATCCGGTGCGGAGGATGCGGTAGTTGCGGAGGCTCCACAGCACCTGCTCGATCACGACGCGAATTGTGGTCGCGAGCGGAATGGCCACCAGCATGCCAATGATGCCCGCCAGTTGCGCGCCGATGAGCACGACGAACAGGATCACGAGCGGATGGGCCTGCGCTGCGCGCGAGAAGATAAGGGGCTGCAAGAACACATTGTCGGCCAGTTGCGTGAGTGCCATGGCGATGGCCACGCCCGGCACGAGGGCGAAATTGCCCGTCTGCGCGATGCCGACCAGGGTTCCACAGAGAAAGCCGAGGAACGGACCGAAGTACGGGATGGTGTTGGCCACCCCCGTAAATAGTCCGATCGCGATGGCGTTCTGCAGCCCCACCATCCAGAGCAGGGCCGATGCGATGATCGCGATCGCCGTACACTGCACGAGGAGCGCGCGGAAGTAGCGGCCAATGTTGTCTTCCACCTTGTCGAGGATGGCAAGCGTTACCTCGAAGTACTTGTTCGGAACCAGGTAGAGGAGGCTGCGGCGGATCCGTACCCCGTCCTTGAGCAGGAAGAAGGTGATGAACGGGATGATGACGACGGCATACACGATGTTGGTGAACACCGCCACGGCCGAGCTGACCGTCTCGGCCAAGCGCTCCCCTTCCAGCAGATCCCCTCCGACGAGGGCCGTGGCGGCCTGCCGGATGTTGTCCACAAGCACCCCCTGTTCGAGAGGAAACCGCTCACGCAGGCGGTCTTCCATGTAGTTGGCTGCATTGGTGGCCGCTTCGATGCTCACCAGCTGCGACAGCTCCTGCGCCTGGGTCGTCAGGAACGGGACGAGGGAGGTAACCAGTACGCCCGCGACGGAGAAAAACACGACGAACGTGAGCAGGATGGCCGGCACGCGCGCCACGCCCACGCTCTGCATGCGGTCAACGAGAGGGCGCATCAGGTAGGCAAAAAGCCCCCCTACGGCCAGATAAAGCACGAGGCCGGCGAAGGTCCATAGCGCCCACCCGACGAGGGCCACACCGGCGGCGCCGAGAACGAAGCGGACAATGCGGTCCACGGTAAACGACGACTCCGAGGGCGAGGCGGGCGGGCGCTGGGACGGGCGGGCCGGCCGGCGGGCCGCCTCGCTCCGCGCCGGCGCCGATCGATCACGCTTCACCTCCGGGCGCGGCGCCGGCGTCTCGCGCGATGTGCCGGGAGCGTTGGTCTCGTCGGCCATAAGAGAGGGAGAGTGTGGAGTTCAGCGGACGGCGGCTCGGGTCCGGCCCCCGGCCGGCGCGTCCTTACCAGGTTCGATCGTCTACGAATTCGTCGAGGATGCGGTACACCGTGTCGGACGTGAATCCGCGGCGCTTCAGGTACCGGTACAGCTTCTGCTTCTGGCGACGCGGATCGTCCTCCTCGGCGATGCGTGGCCACCGTTTTTCGGCGTGCGACCGGGCGATCGCCGCGAGGTCTTCATCGGCAAACACCTGCTCGACCGCGTCGTCGGCCAGATGCCGGTCGATCCCCCGTTCCCGCAGCTCGCGCCGGATGCGCTGTGGGCCGTACTGCTTGTTGGAAAACCGGTTGCGGGCATAATCGTACGCATACGACTCGTCGTCAAGGTAGCCGAGTTCCTGAATGCGCGCGATGACATCGTCGATGACCGAAGCGGCCACGTCTTCCTGCTCCAGCTTGCGCCGCACCTCCTTCTCGGTCCGCGGCTTGTAGGCCAGATAGTCGAGCGCCCGTTGCTTTGCCCGAACGGCCTGATCCTCGGCCTCGATGGTTTTCTGCTGGTCGAGCGTGAGCGTGGTTCCCTCTCGAAGCCCGTGCTTCGCCACAAGATCCTGATGCGCGCCAAAGGCAAACTCGCCGTCAACGAACACCGACATGCGGTCTGCATCATTTTTCTGAACCTCCAGCTTGGTGATGGTCCCGACGGAGGGGGCGGTTTCGGACATGGCAACAGGGCAGAGCGCTGGTCAACGAACGCAGGACTTGTATGCTTGCGGCATCGACGCGGTCCGCCCCCCTGCAGGAGGGCACACGGCGGTGACAATCGCCCCCTCGTGCCGTGCGTCGCGTCCGGCTCCTCCGTCCAACACGCGGCGCGCATGCACGATTCATCACGCACGATTCATTACGGCGAGACGCAGGCGGGAACGCCCGGAGTGACGCGGCGGCGCAGCGAATCGAGGGCGACGGCCGTAGCGATGCCGAGGCCTCCCTCGACGTTTGAAGTAGGTTCCCGACGACCAGGGTCCGTGCGGCTGGCGGCGAAGTCGGCAAACGCATCGTCGCCACGGACGAGCGTGGTGGTCAGCCGATGCTCGGGAAGCGGGGCGTCGGCGCTGTCGACCGGCACGGCGTAGACCCCGGTCCAGTGATGCCGTCCGTCCTGGCGGCGGAACCGGGCCTCCTCGCGGACCTCGGCGGGCTGCAGGAAAAAGTCGACGACGCGCGACGAGAACTGGGCCGACGGGCGGAGCTGGCCGCGGACCCAGTAGGTGCTGTCGTCCACCGGGTCGGGGCCGGGGGCACCGCGGTCCACGGGCCAGGTGACGGTCACATCAATCGGATAGATGTATCCCTGCTCCGCCGGAATGTCGAGCGAATCGCGGCGGACCGAATCCACGAGCACGGCCTGAACCGGATCGTCTGGAATCTGCAGGCAGACGGTTTCGATGGCAATGGGGGGCGGGGTCCATCCGCGGGCCTGAGCCCGTTCGTCGTTCCACGCGACCGTCAGCGCAAAGGGGACGTTCGTCGGTATGCGGAGGCTGTCGTCCGGCGCTGCGTACTGGCCCGGCGCGCCGGGAACGGCCCGGTAGGCGTACGACGTTCCGTCGAGCGACAGAATTACGTTCGCCCCAGTGGCCGCGTCCTCGGTGCTATCCACGGGTGCCCCGCGGGGTTGGATGGTGCGCAGGGTCACCGTCGGCAGCGGGCGGCCGGTTTCCAGAAAGGCCTCGACGACCAGTTCCTGCTGCGGCCCACGCTCGGCCAGGTCGCACCGTACGAGCAGCAGCGCCGCCAGGAATGTTGCCAGCGCCAGCCGCATCCATCGTGTCGCACGCATCAGCCCGGGAGGTCTCATTCGCAGTACGGATCGCGCATAGACGGGAGGACAGGCCGTCCGCCCCGTCGGTTTTACACGTCCATCTCGATCTCAAAGAGCGGAAGCACCGGCAGCCCCCTTTGATTGTCAACCGCGACGCCTGAAGACGTCGGGAGGTAGGCTCGATCCACGACGTTGCTCCGGTTGGACGCGTTGAAGAGGGTCAGCTTGGCCGTCCAGCGCGCCGACAGAAAATCGAACCGGTAGCCGAGCGAGGCGTCGAGACGGAGATACGGCGGCAAACGGCCGTTGTTGATCTGCGGGCGGTAGAGGAAGGACGACGGATCCTCGACCGGGTCGCCCACACGATACCGCGCCACCGGTACCGAAATGGGATAGCCACTCCGGGCCTCGGCCGCAAGGGTGGCCTCCCACGTGCTGCCCGTCCAGCTCACGGCGCCGCGAACGGATAGTGGCACGTCGAGGTCGGCCGGGCGCCACCGGTCCCCCGAGCGCTCCGGAGCCCGCACGAACGTACGCCCAGTGGCCACGCCGAAACGTACGTCCCACAAGCCCTGCTCCCAGAGGGCCGTCAGTTCGGTGCCGAAAGCACGCTCGTCGCCACGCGCAAACTGCCCACGCAATGCCCCCACCTCGATGCCCGGCCCTTCGAAGCCCTCCTTTTCGCGAAAGACGTCGGCCGGCACGAGGAGGTTGCGGGTCCAGCGCGAGTAGCCGCTGAGCTCCAGTGTCAGGCCGGGAAGCGGCTGGCTGCGGATGCCCGCTCCGACCTGCGTGCCCGACGCCGGACGGATGGTGCTCGTCGCGGGCACCCACCGGCTCGTCACCAGATCGTACGCCAGTGAGTACCGGTCCCGCAACCGATGCAGATACTGCACGTGCATCCCCGCCGCGGCGCGCACCACCGCCAGCCGCGGATGCACCGAGTACCGAACGCTGAGGCGCGGACGCAGGTGCACGTGGTCGCCGCCCGAGAAATAGCTCAGCCGCAGCCCCGGCTGGATGGACCATTTCGGCGTCGGACTCCACACGTCCTGCACATGGGCCACGGCCTGCACCGCATCGAGCGGACTCTCCTGCGAGAGCGTGTCGACGGTGCCGCTTGATCGCTTGAGCCGGCTGTCGAGGGTGCTCTCGAACCGAAGCGCTTTCACGTGGAGCCCTACCTGGAACTGGTGCGCGACGGAATGGTGATAGTCGGCCTGCACCTTGAGGCCCAGGTCGTCGAGTTCCACGTCGTAGTCCGAGCGGAGCGACGCCGTCGTCGTCGGCTGAACGAACGACTTCTCCTGCGCCCGGTAGCCGGAGTAATATCCGGTCGACGTGAGGAACACGTCATCGCTCAGGAGCAGCTGGTGCTGGGCGCTCACGATCCGATTTTCCCACCCTTGCTCCACCTCGAAGAACAGATCGGTCGGGCGCAGCCACGACGAAAAATCGAGCGAGAGATCGAACGGAAGCCGCAGGTCCAGGTCGTCGCGCCCTTCGTAGTAGCTGAGCGAAAACCGGTGCCCGGGCCGAAACCGGTGGGTCAGTTTGGCGCTCGTGTCGTAGAAGTAATACCCCGTACGCAGCGTATCACGGCGACCGCTGGCGTCGGTGACGGGATGCGTCCGCCCGATCAGCTTGTCGATGTACGACCGGCGCCCCGACACCATGAAGGAGGTTTGGTCGGACAGCGGGGCCTCGATCCGGAAGCGACCGCTGAGCACACTGATGCCGGCCACGGCGGAGGGCTCGGAGCGGCGCCCATCTTTCATTTGCGCGTCGAGCACCGAGGACAGGCGTCCGCCGAACTCGGCCGGAAACGAGCCGCGATACAGCGTCGTGTTCTGGAGCGTGCCGGTCTGGAACGTGGAAATGAGGCTGAAGGCGTGCCACGGATGGTAGACCGGGGCGCCATCCAGCAGGTACAGGTTCTGGTCCGGATCTGCACCGCGCACGCTGAGCCCTCCGCTGATGACGCCCGATTTCCGAATGCCGGGCGTCCACTGGAGGGCCTTGAACAGGTCGGGTTCGCCGAGCGACGGGAGCTGCTCGATCCGGTCCAGCGCGACCGACATCATACCGGGCGGACGGCTTTCGCTGGCGTCCCCGTTTCCCGAGTCGGCCCGCACGAGCACTTCGTCGGAGGAGAGGGTTGTGGGACGCAGCGCGATGGTCGCGGCCTCTCGCCCCGCCACGAGCGTGGTATCGACCGTCTCGAAGCCCAAGAACGAGATGCGCATCTCGTAGGGGCCGGGGGGGAGCGACGAAAAGACGAAGTAGCCGGCGCGGTTGGTCGTGGTGCCGGCCTGGAGGTCGGCGAGCGTCACGTGTGCCCCCGGCAGCGTCTCGCCCGTTTCGGCGTCGCGCACGTAGCCCGAGAGAGCCACCCGCCGGGCTTTGGGCGGCGCATCGTCCGTCTCGGTGCCGGAGGAGGCCGCGAGCACATACTGCCCGCGGCGGATTCGTTCGGCGGCCAGCCCAGTGCCCTGCAAGACGCAACGGAGGGCTTCGCTTCGGTCGGTTCCTGCGTACGAGCAGGTGGCGGTGCGGTCGCGGACGAGGCGCTCGGCATAGACGAGATCGAGGCCGGCCTGCTGCCGGACCTCGGCGAGGGCCGTGGCAAGGGGGACGTCGTCCAGCGAGAGGCGAATGGGCTGCGCCTGAGCGCTGCTTCCCAGCGCGCCGGCAATCAGCAGCCCAACGATGAGGACGACAGAACGGTGCAACACGGAAGCCTTCGACCGAGCAGATGCATCATGCGACAGCGATCATCCTACACAGGACGTATGCATCTGTTCGCGCAACAGCGGCCAAAGTTACAACCTCACGCTCGGCGGCCCTACTCGCTGCGCGGCGCGAGCCGGAAGCCGTCGGCGGAGGTGCCGCGTACGTCGGCGCCCAGCGTCGTCGCGAGAGCACCGAGCACTGCCTCAACCGACTGGCTGCGGTCGAAGGTGCCCGTCACCGCCTCGTCGCGCAGGGCGGCGTCGACCGTCACCGGCACGTCGTAGTGGCGGCTCAGCTTGTCGGCGATGGTCGCGGTGGGCGTTGCCCGGAAGACGAACAGGCCGGTCCACGCGAGGGCCTGCGTCACGTCTACGCTCTCCGGAGCGGACGGCGGGCCGCCCCGGTCAACACGGCTCTTCTGGCCCGGAGTGAGCACGACCGCCATGGTGTCGTCCGGATCGGCCGGCCCAACCTCGAGGCGTCCTTCGGCCAGGACGACGTTTGTCGATTCGTCGCTGGCCTCCACGCCGAACTGAGTGCCCAGCACAGTGGTGCGCGCCGTCGGGGTTGTCACGACAAACGGCGCGCGGCCGTCCGGATCGGCCTGTACCTCGAAGAAGCCCCGTCCCCGCTCAAGGGTCACACGGCGGTCGAAAGCCGCCTCGGGGGCGTAGGAAAGCTGCGCCGCTCCGACGAGCCGGACCCGCGATCCATCGGCGAAGTCGATCGTAGTCGTTTCTCCCTCGGCGACCTGCACGGTAGTTGCGGTCGGCTGGCTGGGCCAGACGAGGACGACCAGCGTGGCGACGGCGGCCACCACGGCGCCGATAAAGACACGGCGCGTCCATCGTCGTCCCTCCTCGCGGGCGGACGAGCGGCGGGGCGCACGCTCCGTTCGCTCGGCCGGGCGGGCATCGCGGGCGCCCGGCGTCGCCGCTGCCCGATCCGACGCCTCAGCGTCCGACGCGATGAGGTCAACGCCGTGCTCCTCCCACATCGTCTCGAAGTCGGCCTGCTCCTCCTGAATGCGGGCCACCACGTCTTCGAGGGCCGGATGCGCCTCCAGAGCGTGCTCCAAGCGCGGGCGGGCTTCGTTTAGTGCCTGCTGCTCGTCGGCAGTCAGCAGGTCGTCTCGGCCGGCCTCCTCGAGAGCAAAGAGCACGAGGATCCGGCACTCCGGGAGGTCCGCCTCCAGGCGCTTGCGGAGATGGGCGCAGACCTGTCGCCACTGTGCGAAGGCATGAGCCAGGTCGTCGTCCGTGTCGAGCTTCTCCCGGATCCACTGCTGCCGCTCGGGCGGCAGCTCATCGTAGAAAAGCAGGGCCTCGTAAATTTCGTCCATGGTCATGGTTTTAGTCCATCCAAAGCGTCCCGGAAGCCAACGGGGCCTCCGGCAACCGTTCCTAGTGCGGCCCGATCAGGGGAGCGATGAGGCCGCAGGTTCTGTCGAAGTCTATATCTTGTGGACGGGCCGCGGCGTGGTCGGCAATAGTAACATCCCCGTCGCGATGCTACAGCCCGAAGCTACAGCCCGAAGAAAAACACCATCGCGAGCAGCACGCCCAACGCGTCCCGCATCTTCTCGAACGCGCGCTTCACTTGCATCTTGATGGCCGCCTCGGTCGTGTCGATCATCTGCGCGATTTCCCGATACTTGTAGCCGTACTCCCGCAGCTCCATGATGCGCTGGGCCTTGGGCGACAGCACGTCCAGCGCCTTCTCGACGTCGATGCGATCGCTTCCATCGTCGGGGTCGGTCGTGCGCTCGGGCGGAAGCTCGGGATCGTAGAGCCGCTCTTTCATGTCGTAGCGGCCGCGGTAGAAGTCCTGCAACTCGTAGAGCGCCGCCTTCATGGCGAAGGCCTTGAGGCTTCCCGGCTTCTCCAGATCCTCCAGTCCTTCGTGAACGCGAACGAGCGTGTTCTGCACCAGATCGTCGACGTCGGCAACCTTGCCAATCCGCTTGATAAAATATCCCCGCAACAATGGCTCCAAGCGCTCCAAAAGGTCCGAGCGGGCATGCTGGTCGCCGTCCTGGGCGCGACGGACCTGCGCGGGATCGAAGTCGGGGGGAGGCATGAAACGGGGACAGCTTCCGAAGGAGCGGCGAACAGTTGGGCGACGTGCGGGCGAGGCGCCGGGCACAACCTCATACCTAGATGTGAACCGGTGGGCCTTCGTTCCGTATATAGGAATGTGCATCCTTGGGACACCGCGGCCGCCCCTCGCACCTTGCACCGGCCTCCGTCACTCACACGGGCCCGCAGCGTGCGGATGTGCGGCTTTTCGCTGCGTCTCCCGACGCAGCCTCGGGTCTCGCTTTCACGCACTGATTCTCACTCACAGCTGAACGAACAACATGAGCCTGTACGATCTGCACGACGCCTCCCTGAACGACATGGAAGGGGAAGGCTTCGCCTACTCCGAAAAAACGGTCTATGGGAAAGCCTACAAGGGCGTCTTCTTCGGCGATGATGCAGAAGCCATCGAGCAGCTTGCGGACGAGGAATCCGAGGACGCCACGTTCGAAGGCATTCTGTACGACCGAAGCCGCGAGCGGGAGAAAAGCTTTTCTGTGGAGGTCACAGATGTCATCAGTACGCCCTCGGGCGAGCGCGCCGACTTTGTCGCAACGGAAAAGCCGTAGCGCGTTGCGGTCGTGGGATCGTTTCCCGGGGACGGTGGCTTTGTGCCATCCGGAAGGCTGGGCCGTAGGGTCCGGCCTTTTCTATTTGCGGATGCTTCTCTTTGCGGATGCTTCTCTTTGGAGTGCGTCTCCGTGGAATGTGTCGACAGAATCGGGCCCCTCGTTACGGCGCACGTTCTGAGTCGTGGCGTTCTCGATTGTAGCGGAAGTTGTAGGCTATGCCGGCTTCGGGGGCCTGATTCACCACGTCGTAGCCGCCGTAGAGGACGACGCGTCCCAGGTTGCCCACAAGCCCGACGGACACGATGGGGTCGGCCTCGGTGTCGTCGGTGGCCTCGATCTGCGCGCCAACACCGAGCGCCGGTTGGACGCGCGCCCGGAATACGTCGTAAAACCCGAGCGCTTTGACGGTCAGCTCCTCCTGTCCCTCGTCCTCAATCACGGCGCTGTTGATGGCAGCCTGCACTTGAACGCCGCCCCGCGGATGCGTGTAGCCGGCGGTAAGGCCCAGCGGCGCATCCCCCGTTCCGAAGAGCCCGACGGTTCCGCCGGCATAGGCGGCAAGACCGACGCCGGCGGCCGCTGCAAGGGCCGGGACAAGCAAGTCCTCGTCGTCGTCCTCGTCATCCTCGTCGCTCTTGTCGGCCGACCGGCCCGATCGGTCGGAGGCACCGCTTCCTTTCTCCTCGCCTTCGTCGCCCCGGTCGGCGCCGCGCGTGGCCTCTTCGCCAGAGCCGGGGTCCTCCGCAGATTCGTCGCGGTCGGCGCCGCGGTCTCGGGCTTCCCCACGGGTGGGCGTCCGGCCCACGTCCTCGCGGGGCCGGTCGGTGCGACGCACCGCCCGCCCGTCATCACCGCGGTAGACGTAGTACGGATCGGGGCCGAGACGCCAGCCGATGGCCAGGCGAACCCGGGGCTCGTAGATGCTCGGTGCGGGCCGCGGGGCCGGGCGCCGCTCCTGCACGTCCGGCTCGCGACGCTGCCCCTGGGCCGGAGCGCCAAAGGCGTTGAACCCCATTCGCTCGATCCGCAGGTTGGCCAGCGTCGCCCCCTGGCGCAGATAGCGGCGGGCAGCCGCGGGCGGAGTGTCCAGAAAGACGCGGTCGTAGCCGACGCGCACGTCGAACCGGTACTGCTGCGGCTGCGGGCCAAGTGCCATGCTGTCGACCGCCACGATCATCTCGGTCTGCTTCTGGCCTGCTACGATCACGTCGGCCAGCACTTCGATACTCACCATCCGGATGTCGCTCGGCCCCTCTCGGAGGCGCAGAACGTTTCCTTCGTTCAGCACACGCGTGCCGGGCCGCCAGCTCAGCCCCAGTTGCCAGCGGGTCTCGGTGGAGTCGGCGGTGTAGCGGTACTCCAGCGCGAGCGAGTCGATCTCGGGAAGCAGACGCGGGGCGCGGCGCCCCATGTCCCGGAGCAGACCGGACAGCGAGGGCTCCGGCCAGTCGGTAAGGGTCGCCACCTGGACGTCGGTCCACGCGGCAGGCTGCTGCGCTCGGCTCGGTGCGGCCGACGCAACGAGGAGAGCGGCAGCGAGCAGAAGGCTCAGAACCTGAAAGCGGAGTCGAGTCATGGGGATGCGTCGGTCGACGTGAATGCGTAGGGGAGCCGCGGCCCGGCGACGGCGGATCGGCTGGGGGGGCGACGTACCGCGGTCTGTCGTCCGCTGCCCGCCGTCATACCATAAGCCGCACCAACCGGCCAAAATGTTTCACTGCAGCCGCCGATCTGTCCGTTCCTCTACGCGCCCGCAGGCTGTCTCGCGCCATGCCTACGGTTCGTGCTCGCGGATTACGGCCAGGAAGGTGTCGCCGTAGCGCTCCTGCTTGACATCCCCCACACCATGGAGGCGGCGGAAGGCCCGCAACGAGGTGGGACGATGCTCCACCATGGCATGCAGCGTGGTGTCGTTGAAGATGACGTACGGCGGCACGTCCTGCTGGCGCGCCAGCTCCAGCCGGCGCTTCCGCAGGGCCTCGAAAAGGTCGCGGTCGGGGCCGGCCTGCGGGAGGCCGTCGCCGGACGGTCGTTGCGTGGAGGCGGACGCGGTGCGCGCGGGCTCTTTGCGGAACGTCACGGTCGTCTCGCCGCGCAGCACGGGACGACACGCCTCCGTGAGCTTCAGCGCGCCGTAGCCTGAAATGTCGACCTCGATCATCCCCTTGGCGGCCAGCTGGCGGATGATGGACTTCCAGGACCGCTTCGACCGGTCGTTCCCGATGCCGTAGGTCGACACGTCGTCGTGGCCGAAGCGCTCCACCTTCTGGGTGTCGGCCCCACGCAGCACGTCCGTGACGTGCCCGGCGCCAAAGCGCTGGTCGGTACGGGCGATGCACGACAGCACTTTTTGGGCCGCGACGGTTCCGTCCCATGTCTCGGCCGGATGCAGACAGTTGTCGCAGTGGTCGCACGTCTCCCCGTCCATGGTGTCCCCGAAATAGTTGAGGATGACCTTGCGGCGGCAGTCGGTCGTCTCGCAGTAGCCGAACAGGGCGTTCAGCTTGTGGTGCTGCGCCCAGCGATGCTCCTCGTTGTCGGTCGAGGCCTCGATGAACTTGCGCATCCGCACGATGTCGGACAGCCGGTACGCCATCCAGGCCGTGGCCGGGCGCCCATCACGGCCCGCACGGCCCGTTTCCTGGTAGTACGCCTCCATGGTCTTGGGCACGTCGAGGTGCGCCACAAACCGGACGTCCGGCTTGTCGATGCCCATGCCAAAGGCCACCGTGGCCACCACGATGAGACCGTCCTCGCGCAGAAACCGGTTCTGATGCACCTCGCGCTTCTCGTCGGAGAGCCCGGCGTGGTAGGCAAGCGCGTCGTGCCCGTTGTCCGACAGCCATCGCGCCGTCTTTTCAACGCTTTTTCGGGAGAGGCAATACACGATGCCACTGTCTCCGGGATGCTCCTCGTCGATAAATTGCTTGAGCTGCTTGCGCGGGGTGCGCCGCTTTGGAACGACGGTGTAGCGGATGTTCGGCCGGTCGAAGCCCGTCACGAACCGGTCCTCAGCGTCCAGGTGGAGCCGCTGCAGAATCGCGTCCTGCGTCGGCGGGTCGGCCGTCGCGGTGACGGCAATGCAGGGCACCTGCGGAAAGGTGCGCCGCAGCTCCGCAAGCTCCAGGTACTCGGGCCGGAAGTCGTGTCCCCACTGTGAGATGCAATGCGCCTCATCGATGGCCAGCAGTGCCAGGTTGGCGCGTCGCAGTCGCTCCACGAATGGCGGGCGCACGGCTCGCTCGGGCGCCACGTAACAGAGATCGAGGGCGCCGCGCTGCAGGTCGTTCTGCACGCGCCTCTGGTCCGCCCGCGACAAGCTCGAATTGAGCACGGCCGCTCGCACGCCAAGCTGCTGGAGGGCGTCGACCTGGTCCTGCATCAGCGAGATGAGCGGCGAAACGACGAGCCCGGTTCCTGCGCGCACCATGGACGGAATCTGGTAGCACAACGACTTGCCGCCGCCGGTCGGCATCACAACGAGCGCATGCCCTCCGTGTTGGACGCGACGAATGATGTCCTCTTGATGCGGCCGGAACGCATCGTACCCGAACACGGACTGCAGCACATACGTCGGGTCGCATCCGGTGACGTCCATGAGGCTCGCGGAACGGTGTTCGGGGGGAGAAATGCAGCGCAGTCGTGAGGCGCCCCAGGTCGTCAGTCTGTAAACGGGGGCGCGTGAGAAGCGGGCGACGGACCGTTGTACGGACGGCTCTACAGGTTTCGGGTTTCGGGCTTCGGCTTCGAATCGCTCTGGTTTCAGCGATCGTTGAAGACGATTGGCCTCCTCCTGCCGGAGGATCCACGATCGCGCCTCGCCCCCGCGTTCACATTCCGGCACGCGCTTCGTAGGTTGGCGGCGCGCCGTCCGCACCGCGCTCTCCCTGTTTCCATTGCCCCCTTCCCGACCCATGGCGTCCTCGAAAAAGGCCATCTATGCCGCCATTCTTGGCAACTTCGCCATCGCCGTCACCAAGTTTCTCGGTGCGGCCGTGAGCGGAAGCTCGGCGATGCTGGCGGAGGGCATTCACTCGCTCGTGGATACGGGAAACGGAGGCCTCCTGCTTTTGGGCATCCGGCGCAGCCAGCGACCGCCCGATCGGTCTCATCCGTACGGCTACGGCAAGTCGCTCTACTTCTACACGCTCATTGTGGCGGTGCTCATCTTCGGCCTCGGTGGCGGCTTCTCGCTCTACGAAGGCATCCTGCACACGCTCGACCCGGGCCACGGCGGGGCCGGGTCGGCATCGGTCCTGGGGATCACCATCGGGGGCCTCACGCTGAACACGGTCGTGCTCAGCGCCGCCATCGTCTTTGAAGGACTGGCGCTACGAACGGCGTGGCAGGAGTTCAGCAAGCAGCGGGGCGACAAGGGCCTGTTCGAGGCCATCACGACGAGCAAAGACCCGACGACGTTCACCGTCCTTTTCGAGGACAGCGCGGCCATGGCCGGGCTCGTGGTGGCCCTGGTGGGCGTTCACCTGGCCAGCGCCCTGCATCTACCCATCATCGACGGCATCGCGTCCATCCTGATCGGACTCATCCTGTGCGGCGTCGCGGTGTTCCTCGTGTGGGAAAGCAAGAAGCTGCTGATCGGCGAAGCCGCCGACCCGGAGATTCGCGAGAGCATTCGCGCCCTCGCCGTCGAGGACCCGGACGTCGACGACGTGGTGCGCGCGCTGACCGTGCACATGGGTCCGTACACGCTCGTCCTCAACATGGATCTTCAGTTCCGGGATGGGCTGGACGCCGAGGGGGTTGAACGGGCCATCGACCGCATGGAGCGCGCCATCCGCGAACAGCACGCGGACGTCAAGTACATTTTCGTCGAGGCGGAGTCCCTCTCCGGGCGTGCCCGCGCGAAGCGTCGCACGCGTCCTTCGGAATAGGGCAAACGCCGCTACCTGCTGCCATTCACACACGTCTTTCTCGATCTGCCCCTTGCAATTATTGCGCCCAGTGCGTCCCATTAGGAATACGGATTCCCTGGATTGCCGCTCTGCCCCCTCCACCAACCGCCCCACGGATTCATGTCGCCGTCGCGCGCCTTCTTCGCAGTCCTCCTCTCGGTTTCGGTGGTGCTCACGACCGGGTGCGAGACCCTTTCCACCTCGAACGCCCCCTCGTCCTCGCCGGAGACAACCGCTACCGTCGACACGACGGACCTGGATCCGCGCATCGTACGGCTCTACGCTTTCGAGGCAAAGCTGCTGACCACCACCGACAGCGCCCGCGTAGGGGCGATCCTGGACCAAGCCATGGCGGAGCTGGCCCGCCTGCTCGAGTCCGACCCGGACCTCATCAAACGAACCGACGTCCGCGAGTTGTACCGCGGACTCACCGCCGAATACCGGCGCTACCACGGGTATTCCAGCGATCCCGACTCGATGGTGACCGCCCACGGAAGCATCTTCGCAGTCCGCGCCAAGCTGTTCGCAACGCTGGAAGGCGTGGACGAGCCGACCCTCCAAGACGCAATGCGTCCCGACACGGCAGAGGTCGTCGCAACCACCATCCCGCTGACGATGAACCGGGTCGTCAAGCAGAGCTTGGACTACCTGAAGAGCGAGCCAGAGCGGCACTTTAATGTATGGATGCGGCGGGCACAAACGTACTTCCCCATGATCGACACCATTCTGAAGGAGGAAGACGTGCCGCCGGAGCTTCGCTACCTCGCCATGGTGGAGAGCGGACTGAACCCGAGTGCTCGCAGTTGGGCGGGGGCGTCCGGCATGTGGCAGTTCATGCGCGGCACGGGCCGCCAGTACGGATTGACGGTGAACGGCTGGGTGGACGAGCGCCGCGATCCGGAGAAGGCCACGCGGGCGGCCGCCCGCCACATGCGGGACCTGTACGAGCGCTTCGGCGACTGGCACCTCGCCATGGCAGCCTACAACTGCGGCGCCGGATGCGTGAGCCGGGCCGTCCGCCGCAGCCCTGAATCCGATCCGTCATACTGGGATGTCTACGACGATCTGCCCCGCGAGACGCGCGGCTACGTGCCCATGTTTATCGCCACGACGATGCTTGCCTCCGATCCCGGAGCGTACGGATTCGATGCCCCGAGCCCGACCCCGCCGTTCGCCTACGACTATGTGGCGGTTCACGGCAGCATGTTGCCGTTGCAGGAGATCGCCGAACTGGCCGGCACATCGACGGACGTCCTTCGAGAGCTGAACCCAGAACTGCGGCGTAGCACGCTTCCCCCCTCGAAAGACATGTACCACCTTCGGATTCCGGTGGGCAGCTACGAGACGTTTGCAACAGCCTACGCGGAGCTGCCGGACAGGAAAAAGCGGCCGGCCACAACCTATACGGTGAAGCGGGGCGACACGCTCTCGGAGATCGCGGACGACTACGGAACATCAACCGGCGCCCTGCGGCGAGCCAACGGCATCCGCGGCTCCATCATTCGGGTTGGGCAGACCCTCGTCGTGCCCGTACGGCAGTACGACTCGGCACTGGCCGACACCGACGACTCATCCACGCCGGCCCGCGTGCAGTACGCATCCGAGCCCGTGATTCAAGAGCTCGATCCCATCGACGCCGGCCGCGGACCGGCCGTGGCCGATGCCTCTCCAGCGGCGGACGCCGCCTCTGCGGCCAGCGGCACCGCTTCGGTGTCGTCCTCCTCGTCCTCGGCCGACGCCACCGACACCCCGGACAACGGCGCGTCGGCCTCCTCTGAATCCGCGTCGGAAGAACGGTCGCTCAGCCCGTCGAGCTACACCGTGCGGCGGGGCGACACGCTCGGTGAAATCGCCCGAGAGTTTGACGTGTCGGTCCGCGAGCTGCGGCAGTGGAACAACCTGGCGTCCTCGCGCATCCGCGTCGGCGACACGCTGCGCCTGCAGGCGTCCGGCGACGGTGGCAGCGGCGACGCCGCCCTCACGTACCGCGTCCGCCGAGGCGACACGCTCGGAGAGATTGCCCGGCAGTTTGGCGTGTCGGCGCGCGAGCTACGGGCCTGGAATGGGCTGTCCAGCAGCCGCATCTACGTCGGGCAGCGCCTCACGGTCCACCGCGACGGCTCGGCGGCGTTCCACGTGGTGCAGCGCGGCGACACGCTCGGCGGCATCGCGCAGAGCTACGGCGTCCCCATCCAGAAACTGCGCCGGATCAACGGCCTCAACGGCAGCCGGATTTACCCCGGGCAGAAGATCAAGGTAACGGCGAACTAACGGTGGATCGATGTGGATGCACCCGGGCATGAAGACCCGGCGTCCTCACCGCCTTACGTATCCGCCCCGTAGCGGATGCGGTAGACGACGCCGCTCTGGTCGTCCGACATCAGCAATGAGCCGTCGGGCATCCATTCAAGATCGACGGGGCGCCCCCAGTTGGAATCGCCCTGCAGCCACCCCGTGGCGAACGGCTCGTAGGCCACAGACTCGTGCTCGTCGTTGAGCCGAACGCGCGTGATGCGGTAGCCAATCTTGGTGCTCCGATTCCAGGAGCCGTGCTCGGCGATGAGCACGTCGCCCCGGTAGGCCTCCGGAAACGCCGCGCTGGTGATAAACTCCATGCCGAGGGGCGCGACGTGCGGCCCCAACTCTTGCACCGGCGCGCGGTAGTCGGCCGGATCCGCTCCGCTTCCAAACTCCGGGTCCAGGATGTTGGTGCCGTGCACGTGCGGATAGCCGAAGTGCTGGCCCATCGCAGTGACGCGGTTCAGTTCGCAGGGCGGAACGTCGTCGCCCATCCAGTCGCGTCCGTTGTCGGTAAACCAGAGGGCCTGCGTCTCGGGATGCCACGCGAACCCGACGGTGTTGCGCACGCCGCGGGCCACCGTCTCGCGTCCGGTTCCGTCGAGGTTCATGCGCAGGATGGAGGCGAACGGCGGCTCGGGGTCGCAGATGTTGCAAGGCGCGCCGACCGGCACGTACAGCTTGCCGTCCGGGCCGACGTCGATGAACTTCCATCCGTGATGCTCTTCATCGGGCAGATGGTTTGCAACGACGACCGGTGTGGGCGGGTCGTTGAGGCGAGCCTCGATGTTGTCGAAGCGCAGGATGCGCGCCACCTCCGCGACGTAGAGGGACCCTTGGTGCCACGTGACGCCGTTCGGCATGGTCAGCCCGTCCGCGATCACGTGCATGACGTCGGCCCGGTGGTTGCCGGTCGTGTCACGCAAGGCGTACACCGTCCCAGTGCTCCGCGTCCCCACGTAGATCGTCCCCTCCGGGGAGCGCTCCAGCGATCGGGCTTCGGGCAGCTGATCGGCAAAGACCGCGATCTGGAAGCCGTCGGGGAGCTGAATCTGGGTCAGGTTCGCTGCCGGATCGCTGGCTTCATCGTCCGGCAGCGAGATGTTGCAGGCGGCAAGCAGTCCCGCCATCGTCAGGATCAGAAGCGAACGGAGGCGCATGGAGCGGGCGCGGAATGCGCTGGAAGTGCTGGAGGGCTTTGCATGCTCTGGAAGCAGGAGCACGCCGGCCGGTTCCAGGGCGAGTGCTGCTGCTGTTCCCGCCCTGCCGCTTCCCACTGGCTACGCCGCATCGGCGCCGTCGTCGGTCTCCTCTTCCTCCGTGTACACGCCCTGCACCATGGTAGCAACGTCGTCCGCGCGGTGGCGATTGTACTCGAACGTCAACTGCTGGTAGCGGAACAGATCGAACAGCGTCCCCACCACGCAGAGCCCGCCCGTGAACAGATACAGCAGCCCCATGCCGATCTCTTCGAGATAGAAGCGGTGCAGCCCTGCCGCCCCAAGAAATCCGGCCACGGCCAGCAGCAGCACCGTGGTGGCGTCCTTGCGCTGCGCCCGGTAGATGCGCGCGAACTGATCGGCCTGCTCTTCGGTCATGGACTTCATGAGCATGGCCACGTGCACCTGCTCGTCGCCGTCGAGTTCGGGCAAGTAGTGGAGAATCTTAGACATGGGCGTTGCGGGATTGAGAGACAGGGTTCGAAGAGGCAGCGAACGAGGACGCCGCAGAGCGCGAGGAGCGGGTCCAGGCGTCGTGCAGACGACGACCGGAGCGGCCGAGGAGCACGGCAACGGCCGGGATCCCGAGAGGATGCGCCTGCACCGAGGCCGTCACCTGCCCGCGCGCAAGATGGGCAATGCTGTGCCCCAGTCCGCACCCCGGACAGAGGTCGATCCCGAGCCGCCGGAAGAGGCACCAGCTCGGCTCGGCCGTCGCGCTCGGGTCCAGGGCCGCCATCGCCCCGAGGCCCAGCAGCCATACCACGGGCTCCAGCGGGATGCGCCGCATATGTGCAGCGATCGATCGACCCAGGATGAGGAGCATCGTCATCGGAGCACTGTCAGAACGCAACGGGAAAAGCGGGCGTCCACGCCTGTCCACATCACGAGCGCGCACGGGCGAGGGTTACACCGGCTGCCGCGCTCGACGATCGTCGGCCGGGCTCCGGGTCCGCTGCCGGCGGAGGTCCTCAGTACTGGACCGTAATCGAGAAGGTCGGGCGGCGGCCCGGCAGCGTGCGTGCCGTCTTCGCAAATCCGGACTCGGTGGGTTGCAGGCCCCAGTCAAACACGTTCCGGCGGTCCAGCACGTTCGAGACGTCGGCGCGAGCCTGCAAGGTGACGCCCTGCCAGGAGTACGCGTACGACAGCCCCAGTCCCAGCGCCCTATGAGCAGGAAGGGTTTGCGCCGAGGGATCATCCAGATCGTACGGAACCAGGGCAGGATTATCGGTGCGGAGGCGATCGTAGTAGACATTGCGGAACGCCCACGTTCGCCCCCAGATGCCGTGCCAGGACAGGTGCGCGGTGAGGGCGTCGGTGAGCGTCACGTCGGCCGTGGCCGTCAGGCGATGCGGCTGGTTCCAGGGCGTCGGTTCGAGGCGGCCGCCAAACCGGGAGGGAAAGGTTCGCTGCGCCGTGCTGAACTCGTAGTGCACGGTTCCGTCGATCCGGGGGCCGTCGCGGGTCACCGCCACGCCCCCGCCGAGCGCGAAGCCGTGCGCCGTCCCGATGGCCCGCGGACGGGACAGTGCGGACTGCAGGTGGGGGGTTCCCCGAGCCGGTTGCACCGTGCCGTAGTCGAGCGCCAGGAGATGCGGCTGATGCTTGTAGTACCCCTCCACCTCAAGAGTCCACGCCGACGTCGGTCGCGCCGTCAGCCCCGTGGTGACGTGATAGGCTTTGGGCGGCGCGTGCGACGGTCCGACGGGCAACCAGAACCGCACGGAGGGCACCACCGATGTCGGACTGGCGCTGCTCAGATCGAAGCGGTTGACAAACTGCCGATAGAGCCCGGCCCCGAAGCGGGCGCTCACGTCGCCGAGCCATCCGTAGGATCCGCGATGCCGAAGATTCACGCGGGGCTCGGCAAAGACCGCGCCCTGCGCCGGCAGGTAGGTCCATCGCAGGCCCACATCGACCGTCGTCTCGTCGCCCAACGACACGGCATCGGAGGCGTACCCGGCAACCTGCCAATCCGTGCCCTGGTAGGAAAGCGGCCGCAGCAGGGTTTCGTCGAGGTAGAACGTGCTGGACAAGCGTTTCACCTCCACCGCTCCGCTCAGATGATGTCGGCCCGACAGTCGGTGATCCAGTTCGGCGTCCAGGGTCACTTCCGCGACGCGGTTTCGGTCCGTCGGTTGCCCGGAGGTGGCCACCTGCTCGTTGAACGCCGTCTGCGCCGTAGCGACGGACATGGTGTCTGCGCCGGAGAGGTTCACGTACGACATGTGGTACCCACGCTGCAGGGTATGGCGACTGCCCCGCAGTTGCACCGTGGCAAAGGTGCGCGTGCCCAGCACGCCTTCGTACCGGAACTGCGCCGCGTCGTTGGTCCAGTGATAGCGGTCTTGGGCCAGCATGGCCCCTTCGGGCCCCGTTTCATGGGGCAGCTGCTCCGTCGCAAAGAACTTGGTCCGGATGGTGTTGCTGCCTCGATAGGCGGAGGCCGCGAGGGTGTGCGCGGCGCCGAGCGGCAGGCGCGTGGCGGCGTGAATGTCAGAAAACTGCACCTCCGAGTTCTGCGCGCGCGGCACGAAGGATACGGGCCCGTCGATGTCGAACTGCTCGGCCACAAGCAGCGGATCGACGGCGTTCCAGTCGAGCAGCAGTTGGTTGAGCGTCGGATTGGGGTAGAGCCCCCAGAGGCTCCGGCGGGCGGCGGCACCGACGGTGGCCGGACGGGCTCCGCCCATCGGAATGTCGACGTGAGCCGACCCATTGGCGCTGAAGGGGTCGACGCGGGCCGTGGCGTGCCGCTCGCCGCCCGCTCCCAACCGATGGCTGGCCGATAGCACGCCGGACAGTGCGCTTCCGTGCTGGACGCCAAACCCTGCCTTGTGGACCGTCAGGTCACCCAGGGCCAGTGGGCTGAAGGCCCCGATCAGGCGGCGCAGGGTAACGGGATTGCGAACGGGCACTCCGTCGAGCCGCACCTGATGCTCGCCCGCCGCACCGCCCTGCACGTGCAGGTCTGCCAGCGGTCGCTGACGACTCACCCCGAGCATGCCACTGGCTCCGCGAAGCACATCCGGCGTCGGGATTGCGCCTCCGTCCGTGCGAAGGCCCTGTTGCGCGGCGATGCGGGGCGATGTCGGTCCGGCTCGGTCCGCCCGTTGGTCGTCCACCACGACCGAGCCGGAGCGCACCGGCGAGGGATGAAGCGAAACATGCAAGCGCTGTCCCTCCCCCTCTCGTACGGCAATCGTGTCGACGTGGGTCTCGTACCCAACGTAAGAGACTGCTACCCGGTGCGGGCCTGCAGGGACCGCAGCGAAGGAGAAGGTGCCCGACGGCGACGTGGCTGCGCCTCGGTCCCCGTCGTCCAGCACGACGTTGGCATTCGCCAGAGGGGCTCCCGTTTCATCGTCGACGACCGTGCCGGCGAGCGTCCCAACCGGGTCCTCTGGGGCCGCAGCGGTGAGCACATACGTGCCGGCCTGGGTGCGTGTGTAGGTGATCGGAACGTCGTTCAGCAGACACGCCAGCAGCGCGTCGGTGGTCGGCGTAGGCCGGGTGCACGAGACGCGGTGTCCCCGGACAAGCCGTGAGTTGTAGACCAGGTTGGCCGACTGCGACGTGATGATGTACTCGAGCGCCTGCTCGAGCGCAACGTCCCGAAAGACCGGGACGCGACCGGGATCCGCCTGCGATTGGGCCGAGGTCTCCTGCATGCCAACAACGCCCAGGAGCAGGACGCCGATGCAGGCGGCGAAGCGCCCCAGACAATGTGTGCGTGACGGGGCTCCCATCATGCCGCGCGGGTGGATTATCACTCGTCGATGCGAGACAAGACGTACCCTTGGGACGTTCTTGTGTACTGGAGGTGAAGAGCTTCACACATATCTCCCAGAATGGTTTCCACATCCGTCTGGGACCGGTAGTACAGGGTGATCGAATCGGCGGGCACGCCATCGTCGACCTCGATGCGCGTGTCGTAGCGCCGCTCCAGGGCGTCCACCACCGTTCGCACCGGCTGGTCGATGACCGAGAAGCCCCCGGACCGCCAGGCCAGCAGGCGCTCCACCGAGGTATCGCGCGGCGCGGTGGGCGGGGCGCCTGCTTCGACCCAGGCCGCCTCGCCGTTGGTCAGGGTAACGGCCGCCGTGCGGTCCGCGCGGCTCGCCAATCGGACCCGCCCCTCCACCAGCGTCACCTCGGTCCGATCGCCGCCCTGGGTGGGGCGGGCCTTCACATTAAAGGTCGTGCCGAGAACGTCCACCCGCGCGTTTCTGGTTTCGACGACAAACGGCCGGCCCGCTGCCTGCACCTCGAAGAAGGCTTCCCCCCGAAGGGTGACGGCCCGCTCATCCGCAGCCCAGAGCGGAAGCACGGCAAATCCGCGCTGGTAGTGCAGGGTGCTTCCGCTGTTGAGGTGTGCGGTCGAGCCGTCGGGCAGCGACACGGTGCGCTGCGCGCCCGGCGGCGCCGCCACCTCGACGGGCTGCTGCCAGAACAACGCACCGGCCACCAGTGCTGCCACCAGCAGTCCGGCCACCATCCGGACGGTCCGCCCGGCGGCACCGTGCCGACCGTGCTCGATGGCCGCCCGGTCGCCCTGGGGCGACGGAGACGAATCCGCCTGGATGTGCGCTTCGATGCGCCTCCACGTCCGGTCGGGGTTCGGGGCGAGATCCGGCACGGACGCCGACGGATGCAGAAGCTGCCACACCGCGCGCAGCTCCTCGGCCTCGTCGTCGGGTAGGTCCGCCAGGCGGGCCTCCAGGTCGTCCGGAATGTCGTGTCGAGATGTATCGTTCATCATGCCATTGGTCTCCTTGATGGATGCCGCCGGGTCGGCTCTCGCCGCAGGATTTACAGCAGGCTCGGATCGTAGGCGCGGACGTGCTCCCGCAGGCGGCGCAGTGCCCGCACGATGTGGTTGTTGACGGTCCGCGGGGAGATGTCCATGACCGCAGCAATCTCGTCGTGGCTCAGGTCGTCGAACCGGCTCAGGCGCAGAGCCTCCCGCTGTCGCTCCGGAAGGTCGTTGATCCAGGCATCCAGCTTGTTTTGCAGCGTTTCGGCGTCCAGAGCGCCCTGCGGATCGTCCTGCGCGGGGTTGGTGGTCCGTTGCATCTCTTCTCGCTTCGATCGGCGGTTCTTTTCGTTGCGCTTCTGGTTGTAGGCGCGATTGCGGACGATGCGGTACAGGAGCGCCTTCAACGACCGGTCGGGGTCGAGATCGCTCCGCATGTCCCACACCTCCATAAAGGCCTGCTGGACCACGTCCTGCGCCGCGGCCTCGGTGCGGACAATCGAATGTGCGTAGCGCAACAAGGACGCGTACTGCGCCCGGTACAGGCGCTCGAAGGCCGTCGTGTCGGAGTCCCGGATTTGCCGGCACCACCGCTGCATCGTCGCCTCCGTCGCCGTATGTGATTGCCTGGAATCCGCCACAGTATGCGTGCTGTCCAAGTGTCACCGCCGAGGATCCACGACGCCGCGTCCAATCGCATGATAATGCACGTGCCGCCGCCACCATGACCAGCCGATGCCTCTCTCACCCCCTCCTTTCGCACGGTCTTCATGCCGGTCGATTTTCGTACGGTTGGGTCCTATGTTGGATCTGCATCGTTGCACTCATCTGGCTTTGTCTGTCGTATGCGTACCGCTACCGCTCTTGCCCTCGTCGTTCTCCTCACCGCTCCCGGCATGGTCTGGGCACAGCCCGCCCCCTCCTCCTCGCTCACGGTAGAGACCATCATGCAGGATCCGGAGACCTACGTCGGATCCTGGCCATCCGACATTCGCTGGCATGAAAGCGGCGACGTGCTGTACTTCTCGTGGAATCCGGGCGGCGAATTTCCCAGCGATTCGCTCTACAAAGTGCCCCGCGACGGCGGCGAGCCGCAAAAGGTTCGCCCCGCGGAACGCCGGTCGAATCCGCCGACCTTTACCGGTTGGCACCATGGCGAGCACGTCTACACGGTCGACCAGCAGCGGAAGGTCTACGCCGCCGACGGCGACCTGTACCTCTACGATCGCCGTGCCGACACGCAGACCCGCCTGACCGACACCCGCGCCTACGAGTCGAACCCGCGCTTCGACCCGGACGGCGAGCGCGTGATCTTTCGCCGCGACGGCAACCTGTTTGCCCTCACGCTCTCCACCGGCCTCGTCCGCCAGCTCACGGATCTGCGACCGGGCCCGGAACCGCGCGAGGACGACCCGACGCCGCAGGAGGAATTTCTGGAAGAGCAGCAGACGGCTCTCTTCGAGACGCTCGCGCGCGAGCACGAGGAGAACGAGATGGAGGAGGACGCCGAGGAGCGCGACCGCGAGGCCCAGAATCCGCCGCCCACGTATCACTACGGCGATCAGCGCCCCCAGCAGCTGCAGATTGACCCGACGGAACGGTTCGTGTCGTTCACGCAGGAACAGGAGCCGGCAGAGGCCGAGGAAACGGTCGTCGCCGACTATGTGACGCTCTCCGGCTTCGCCCGCTCGCTGGAGGCGCGGCCCAAGGTGGGCATTCCGCCGGAGGACTTCTCGCTCCATCTCCAGGACCTGCAGCGCGACACGACCTACGCGATCAACCTGCATCAGCTGCCGGGGGCGTACGACGTGCCGGAGTATCTGCAGGAGAAGGGCGTCGAGATGGACTCCAGCGCGGCGAAACGGGCGCTCTACAGCTACGGCCCGTACTGGAGCGGCGACGGCGAGCACGCCGTGCTCGTGGTGCGGTCAGACAACAACAAGGACCGATGGATTGCGCGCCTCGACGCCGCATCGGGCGACCTCACCGTGCTCGACCGCCAGCACGACCCCGCATGGATTGGCGGCCCCGGGATCAGCGCGTACGGCGGGCCGGGAACCGTCGGGTGGATGCCCGATAACGACCGCTTCTACTTCCAGAGCGAAGCCACGGGATGGAGCCACCTCTACACCGTGAACGTGGAAACCGGCGAGACGCAGCAGCTGACGCGCGGCGCGTTCGAGGTGTCCGACCCACAGCTCTCACGCGACGGCGCCACGTGGACGTTCACCAGCACCGAGCCCTCCCCGCACGAACGCCACACGTTCCGCATGCCGGCGGACGGCGGCGAGCGCACGCGGCTGACCGCCGAGCCCGGAATGCACGCCGCTCAACCAAGCCCCGACGGCGACCGTCTCGGCGTGCTCTACGAGTACACAAATCAGCCGCCCGAGGTGTACCTGCAGGATGCCACCGAAGAGGCCGAGCACACGCGCATCACGACCTCGACGACCGAGGAGTGGCGGTCCTACGACTGGCGCGATCCCGACATCGTTCGCTATGAGGCGTCGGACGGCGTGGAGGTGCCCATGCATATCTTCCGTCCTGAAACCCCCAATGGCGCGGCCGTGCTGTTCGTGCACGGCGCCGGATACACGCAGAATGTGTATCGCGGCTGGAAGTATTACTTCCGCGAATACATGTTTCACAACATGCTAACGGATCTCGGCTACACGGTCGTCAACGTGGACTATCGCGGATCGGCGGGCTACGGGCGCGACTGGCGGACGGCCATCTACCGCCACATGGGCGGACGTGACCTGGGCGACTACGTGGACGTCTCCGGCTACCTGGCGGACGAGTACGAGATCGACCCCGAGCGCCAGTTCATCTACGGCGGCTCGTACGGCGGCTTCCTGACGCTGATGGGCCTGTTTACGGCACCCGACGCGTTCGGCGGCGGCGCGGCCCTGCGCTCGGTGACCGACTGGGCCCACTACAACGACACCTACACGTCCAACATCCTCAACGACCCGCAGACCGACTCACTCGCCTACGCCCGGTCCTCACCGATCTATCACGCCGAGGGCCTGGAGGATCCGCTTCTGATGCCCCACGGCCTCGTGGACACGAACGTGCAGCCGCAGGACATCTTCCGCCTCACACAGCGCCTCATTGAGCTCGGCAAGGAGGACTGGGAGCTGGCCCTTTACCCCGTCGAGCCCCACAGCTTCACCGAACCGTCGAGCTGGACGGACGAGTACCGCCGCATTTATGAGCTCATTCAGACGAGCGTCGGGCCGAAGCGGTGACGTGGCGAGCGACACGGTTGCCATCCCCGACCGGGACGTGTACGGGGTTACCGCACCACCGTCAGGCGCTCGGTGCGCATCTGATCGCCGGACTGCAGGCGCACGATGTAGAGCCCGCTCGATAGCGGAGCGGTGTCGATCTGCACCTCACGCGTCTGCGCGGCGGCGGGCGTGCCGCGGTACAGTGTCGCCACCTTCTGGCCGAGCACATTGTAGAGCGTAATCGTCGTTTCCTGGCTCTCGCGGACGGCAAAGGAGACCGTCGCGCGCCCAGTCGCCGGGTTCGGGGCCGGCGCCGTCAGACGCAGCGCCTCGTCCATCCGCACCTCGACGCGGACGGGGTCGCTGCGGTGCGTCGTTCCGTCGAGGTCCACTTGCGTCAGGCGGAACTGGTGCGTGCCCGGAGCCAGGTCCTCGGCCATCCTGAAGCGGTAGGACTGCGCCTCGGTGGTCGTGCCCCCGTCGGCGCGGCTTTCCACAAACCCGACTTCCGTCCAGCCGACCGTCGGGGACGCATCGGAGTGATGCTCGACGCGGAAGCCAGCGTTGTTCGTTTCGCTGGCGGTTTGCCAGGTCAACGTCACGGCCGCGCCGTTCCGAACCGCATCGAACGACGTCAACTCGACGGGCAGCGCTGTCTCGGGCTGGATGGGGATGAACTGATAGCCCTCGTCGGGCTCGTCGGCTCCCTGGAAGCCCCCGTTGAATTGACCGACGACGCCTTCGTACGTGAACGTTCCGGTTGGAATGGATGCGCCGATAAGATTCGTCTCATCCGAGTCCTGAACGCGGAATTCGAACGTCGTTCCATTCGCATCGGCAACCGTGTAGGTGGTCTCCCCTGAAAACGTCCCACTTGCCTCCGGGAATGACAGTCCCGTCACGCGAACGAGTTCGCTCTCGTAGTTCTCCCCGTCGGGCGCCTGGAGGTCGGCCAGCGTCACGTTCTGCGGCGCAGGAGGCGCGCCCTGAGCGAGCACCTCGTACCCGTTCAGGTCGTTGCCGTTGATCTGGAACAGACCGCTAAAGGCCGAGATCGTCCCCGACACGCGAATCCGGGTCCCCGGCTGGATGGTGCCCTCCTCGATGTCCTGCTGAAAGTCGTCACTCAAAGTGCCGAAAGTCTGACGGAGCGTCAGGCCACTGGCGCCCGTCGGACCGCTAGTGTCCTGCAGACGCGCGTAGGCGCCGAATGCGCGGGTCACGGTGCCCTCGATCGTGACGGCCGCCCCGGTGCCTTGGTTGCGCGCGTCGGCGATGGGAATGGCGTCGCCGCCCGGCGTGCCGCCGCCGCTTCCGTAGGCGCGATCGGCGAGGGTTGAGTCCACGACGAACGGATTCAACACATTGCCCTGGAAGCTGGCCTGGATGAGGTTCCGGCGCATCTCGGTGGCGTCCACCGGATCCTGCCGGTGCCACGCCAACAGGTCGTCTTTCTGCGCCTCGTAGAAGGCCAGGTCGGCCCGGCTCGGATACACGGTCACAAAGTAAAAGACGGCCCGCGCTACGTTTCCTTTGAACGACTCGCGCGGCTCGAAGCGGCCGTTCGGGCTGGGGTTGCCGCAGTCGTTGCCCACCACTTCGCTGTAGGCATCGCGCTCATCCATCGGGGGCGGGCTGGTCTGCACCGCATCGTCGCGGAACCAGCGCTCGGTCTCGGCATCGTCGATCTCGGCATACGGATAGTTGCAGCGGGCCGAGTTGACCTCCGCCCGAGCGGGCGCCAAGATGAAGAGATCGCTCAGCGCGGGTTCGGTGCCGGACCCTTTGCTTTGCGGCCACAGATGCTCGGCGTTCAAACCCTGGTCGAAGGCGTCGGAGCTCGGGTCCTCGGCGTTCGGGTTGACGGGCACGCGGAACCCGCTGTAGACGCCTTCCACAAAGCCTTGATCGTTGTAGATCGCGGCATAGAGGGAATCCCGCGCCCGATCGAGACCCATCGTCGGCGGATCGTTGAAGGTGGCTTGCAGCTGGTCGATGAGCACGTCGCCGCTGTCGCCTTCGGCAATCACACCCTGGCCCTGGGCGTCGTCGAGGACCCACAGCGTAAAGCGCCCCGGCGACGCAATGCCGCCGTCCTGCGACGCCAGCACCACCTCCAGCCGTTCCACCCCTTCCGTATCGTCGGCATCGCTTGCCGCGTCGAACGTCAGCGTCTGCGGAGCGGGATCGGCGCCCGAAAAGGTGAGCGTTTGCGGGCTGCTGAAACCGGTCACGTCGGTGCCGTTCGTGGCGGTGCTGGCGTCGCCCACGCGGGCCGTTACCGACACGGTTGCTCCGCCCGTATCGAAGGCCCGAACCGAGACCTGAACGGGACCTCCGCCCTCCTGGGCCCGCGCAAACTGCCGGGAGAAACTGAACGAGGTGGCGACTTGAAGGTCGCTTTCGAAGACCGGGATGAGCTGAGGCTCGCCCCGGAATTCGCCGACCACCCCGGTGTAGTCGAACGTGCCGCCGGGAATCTCCGTGCCGCCGAGCTGGGTCTCGTCGTCCGTCTGCACCCGAAACGTGAGCGTCCCGGTGTCATCGGCGACGGTGTACGAGGTGCGATTGTCGAACGTCCCCGTCGCACTCTGAAAGCTCAAGCCCGAAAGGATGACGAGCTCCGACTCGTAGTTGTCCCCGTTGGAGGCCAGCGTCGAGAGTGACACAGACTGCGGGGCCGGCGCGCTGCCCTGTCCCTGCACGGTGTAGTCCGACAGATCCTCGTTGTTGATCTGGAGCAGTCCGTTGAAGTCACTCAGCGTGCCGGTCACCTGCAGCTGCGTGCCTTGCGTGATCGTCCCGTCCTGGACGTCGTCGAAGAACGCGCCGCTCGTCTGCCGGACGACGAGCCCGCTCGCGCCGGTCGGGCCGCTGTCGTCCTGGAACCGAACGAAGTCGCCGAAGGCTCGGGTGACGGTGCCCTCCACGGTGACGGTTGCCCCTTCTCCCGCGTCGCGCGCCTCGGCGATCGTCTGCTGAGCGTGGACCGGAACCGCGAGCCCCACGAGGAGGAGCGAGACAAGCACATAAATGGCGGTACGACAACGGCGAGTCATGGGCTTGGGATTGCGTGATGGGAAAAGGAAATCGAGCGATCGGGAATGCCCGGCTTCTTCCGTCCGCAAGCAGGACACGCGGAAGACCGTCCAGACATGAAAACAGGGACGGCCGCAACGACCGTCCCTGCTGGAGTGAAATCGCAGGCGGTGACCCGAAGCGCACTACTGCAGATCCGACTCACGCACGGGGATGAGCTGATAGCCCCCATCCTCGCGCACGTCGCCGAAGTTGTTAAACTGGCCCACGATGCCGATGTAGGTGAACGTGCCGCCCGGGATGCCCGCGCCGCCCAGGGCCGTCTCGTCCTCGCCCTGCACACGGAAGTCGGCCTGCGTGCCGTCCCCTTCTTCGACGGTGTACGTGGTGCCGTTCTCAAACGTGCCGCTGGCGTCCGGGAAGGAAAGTCCCTCGACGCGGACGAGTTCGCTCTCGTAGTCTTCGCCAACGTCGTCCGCGAGCTGGTCGAGCGTGATCGTCTGCGGCGTGGGCACCGCTCCCTGCCCCGTCACCTCGTAAGAGACCAGGTCCTCGTTGTTAATCTGGATGAGGCCGGAGAACGCGGAGGTCACGCCCGTCAGGCGAAGCTGCGTGCCCGGCTGAATGGTGCCGGAGGCGACGTCGTCCCGGAAGTCGGCGTTGCCGGATCCGCTCGTCTGGCGGATGACGATGCCGCTGGCGCCGGTCGGCCCGCTGTCGTCCTGGAGGCGCACAAACGCGTTGAAGGCGCGCGTCACGGTGCCTTCGATGGTGACCGTCGTACCCATCGGCTGCGAGCGAGCATCGGCAATCGTCTGCGTCGGGGGGGCGGCGTTCTCCAGGTCGTCACTCGTCAGGCCCAGAAGCTGGTAGCCCGTATTGTCGTCCGGCGCACCGAAGTTGTTGAACTGCCCGAGCACGCCCTGGAAGTTGGCGCGGTCCGGGATCTCTTCCCCGACAAGCGCGGAGCCGCTCGGGATGCGCAGCGTAAGCGTGCCGGTGTCGTCGTCGATGTCGTAGTTGGTGCCGCCCTGGAAGGAGGCGTCGCCGCCGCTGTCGATGGCAAAGCCCTGCACACGAATCAGCTCACTTTCGAAGGCCTCGCCATTGTTGGCGAGCGAGTCGAGCGTGACGGTTTGGGGCTCGGGCAGATCGTTCCCCGTCGAGATCGTCGTGAGGCCGTCCGTGCCTACGTCCTCGAGCTGGAAGAGGCCGCTGAAGAAACCGGTCGTGCCGTCTACGCGGATCTCGTCGCCCCGTCCAACGGCATCCACAACGCTATCGTCGAAGACAAACAGCGCCCCGGCATCGTCCTGCAGGTACAACCCGTCGGCCTCGACGCGCGTCACGATGCCGTCCACCACGGCCCGGCTGCCTTCCGGTAGATCGCGCGCCTCCTGCGTTGTTAGCGTGACGTCGTTCTCCTCAATGGTGAGGGTGAACGTGGACGGGTCTCCGAGCGACGACTGTGAAGGGTTCTGGAGCGTGAGGACCACGGTTTCGTCGCCTTCCAGAAATTCGTCATCGTCCACGATCTCAAACGTGAGTGACTGCGTCTCGCCGGCGGTGGTCTCCTTCGAAAACGCAATCGTGGTGTCCGACGGGAGCCCTCGCACGTCCGACGCGCTGATCGTACTCTGGTCGGACAAACCCACGTCGACCGACAATTCCTTGAAGCCCGGATCGGCCACCTCGATGTCCACGGTGTACGACCCGACGCCCTCATCCACGGAAGCCTCGGACGCGGCGAAGAAGATGCCCGTGTTGTCGCCCAGTTGCTCGGCCCCGGTGCCGCCACTGTCGCAGGCCACGAGTCCTAGGGTGAGGGCGAGCGTCAGAACCGCGAAAAAGAGAGAGCGCATGATTGGTTGGTCGTTTCAGAATGAGGGTACCGCCACGAGGGAACGAAAGGGAGTTTATTGCCCCGGAACGAACACGTCGCCCCGTGCCACCGGCGCAAGCTGATAGCCACTGTCCGGCTCGTCGGCGCCATCGAAGCCGCCGTTGAACTGGCCGAGCGGGCCTTCGAAGACGAACGAGCCCCCGGGGATCTCCTTGCCGACGATCTCGGTGTCGCCTGCGTTCGGCGTACGGAGCGTCATCGAGCCCGTACCGTCGGACACCGTGTAGCTGGTGCTTCCGCTGAAGCTGCCGGTGGCATCCGTGGTGAGGCCCTCGACGCGAACCAACTCGCTCTCGTACTCCTCGCCATTCGCGAGCAGCTCTTCGACGGTGACCACCGCCGGCTCGGGGAGCGGATTGTCGCGCGAGACCACGGTGAAGTTGGAGAGCTGCTCCTCGTTGATCTGCTGCAGGCCACTGAAGAAGGAGGTCGTACCGGTGACCAGGATCAGGTCGCCCCGGCGGATGTCCCCGTTCGACACCGCCTCGTTGAAGGCGCCGCCGGTCTGCCGCACCACGAGGCCTCCGGTTTCGTCCTGAATGCGCGTGAAGTCGCCCTGCGCCCGCGTCACGATGCCCTGTGTGGCAATGAAGTTGCCCTGGGCCCCCTGCTCACGTGCACCGGCGATATCAAGCAGTCCGATCAGCAGGTCGAAGCGGTCGTTCTCTCCGATGGAGGCGCGGCCGCTCGGATCGTTGAGTTGCTGCAGCTTGAAGATCGCCGTCTCCAGTCCTTCTTCCTGGGGCGGGACGTCGTCTTCCAGATCGGTGAACGAGACGGACTGCGTGGTGCCATCGTCGGCCCCGGCCGCAAAGGTCACCGTACGCGTCAGCTCACGGACCGGCGCGTCGTCCGGGAAGGCGCCCCCGAAGTCCGCGCGCTTGGCTGAACTGGACGGCTCGGCAAACAGGATCTCGACGCTCATCTCGTTCGGGACCGGCTGCGGGGTCGACAGTTCGACCGTGACGGTAGCGGTGTCTGTTTCCCCGACGCTCGCCCCCACGCTCGCGAACTGCACCACCGTCCTCTCCTCTTCCACCACCGAATTGGGCGGCGTGCCGGTTTCGAACCCGTCACAGCCGAAAACGAGAGCCGTCACGGCCACCATCAGAGCGGCGATACGAACGCGCGAAAGCATATCCATAGTCACAAGAAAGTCGAAGTGGCAAAAAGGGTGGAGCGTACAACGTGGGACGGCCAACGTGGGACGGCCAACGTGGGACCGTTCGAGCGCCGCGGACGGCGCCGCGGCGACATCGTCGCACGGTCGCCGACGGGCCCGTTCAGGGGCAAACGGCCTAGAAGGTGTACTTCACACCGATGCGCATGCGCCAGCGAGAGAAGATGTTGAGCGTGTTGAAGAGCTGGTCGTTCAGTTGGTCGTTGACCGTGTCCTCGTCAAAGCTGACGCGCGGCTTGCCGACGTCATCCTCGGTGAGGACGCGCCCGTTTACGGCTGTGCCCACGTCCTGTGGCAGCACGTAGCCCTGGAAGTCCCACGCCGTGAGCGTGTTGAAGCTCGTGGAGCGCACACGGCCCCAGTCGTCGTTGAGCAGGTTCAGGACGTTCTCGATATCGACCGTGACCTGGATGTCCTGTCCTTCGAACGTTTCGATGGTCTGGGCGAGACGGAGGTCGAGCACGTTCTGCCATGGCGCGTCGGCCGTGTTGCGCTCGATGACCTCGCCGCGCGCCTCGTCGAGCGCGTCGTTGTTCTCGATGAAGGCGTCCATCAGTTCCCAGTTGTCACTCTCCAGCACGATGTCGCTCCGCGTCTCCGGGACAAAGACAAGGTCGTTGAACGGCTGCGTGTCGCCGTTGGCGTTGCCGAAGTAGACCCAGCTAAAGGGCTCGCCGGAGCGTCCTTCGTAGACGAGTCCGATCGTCGTGGCGAACCGGTCGGCGTAGCTGAAGCGGTAGTTCAACGTCCCGAGGAACCGGTGCCGGATCTCGAAGTCGGCCGTGCCGAGGCGCGGGTCGTTGATGTCCTTGTTCTCGTTAAACTGCCAGTTGGAGATCGCGCGGCTCGACGTGGCGTTGTTCACGTTTTTCGCCTCGTTGAAGGTGTAGGAGACCGATCCGCTCAACCCTTCGGCGACGCGACGCTGAATCTGGGCCGTCAGGCTGTACTGATAGCCGTCGTTGGTATTGTCCAGCACGATGGCGTTGGTAAACTTCGGGCTCACCCGGTTCGGGGATCCGCCGAAGCCCGCGCCCGGCGTTCCGTAAAACGGACGGCCGTAGAGCGACTCCTGCAGCGCGAACTGCTCCTCGGTCGGGGCCTCCACATTGATGTTGCGGAAGGTTACGTCGTTGACGGTCTTCGAGTAGATGCCCTCCAGCGTCGCGGTAAAGGCGTAGGGAAGCTGCTGGTCGACCGCCACGTTGGTGCGGAACGTCTGCGGGTACTTGAAGTCGTCGGCGATGATGTTAATCTCCGTCGTTTCGATCGGCGAGAGGAGCTCGCTGAACTGCTCCTCGCTGCACGTCTCGGCGCCCACGGGGCACGGCTGCCGGGCCGGGTTCTCGCCGGCCGTCGGCGGCATGAAGCGACGGCTCGGGTCGTAGTTGCCATTCGGGCCCACGAAGTCTTGCCCGGGATTGAAGTCGGCGTCGATGCGATTCAGATCGGCGCCCGTGTTGCTGAACTGGTTGGAGACCCACACGAACGGCGGGTCGCCGCTAAAGATGCCGACGCCGCCGCGCACCTGCGTCGACAGGTCCTCGCCGAGGAAGTTCTTGTCGTAGTTGAAGCCGAAGCGCGGCGACCAGAGCGGGTTGCCGCTGGCCACGTTGTCGGTGCTGCGCCCGAAGGCCTCGAAGGCGGTGGGATTGAACGTCGGCTCGTCGGGTACAAACGGGATGTCGACGCGCATGCCGAGCGTCAGCCGCAGATCCGGGAGCACCTGCCACTCGTCCTGCACGTAGCCGCCGAGCTGGAAGGCCGTAAACTCGGCCTCGGGGCGGCGCGAGTCCGCGGCCGCCGTCGGGTAGCTGTACTGGTAGCTCGTGGGCTGCCCACGCCGAAAGGCTTCTTCGGCGGTGACCGTCTCGCCGCTCGGCGTCTGGAACGACTCGAACGTGTACGTGCCAAAGAAGTCCTGAATGAACAGGTTGCTGAAGCGGTAGAACTTGTTGCTCGTGCCGACGGTGAAGGTGTGATCGCCGCGGATGTACGTAAAGTCGTCGGTGAACTCGAACAGGTCCTGGTCGAGGCGATTCGCCTGGCTGAACCGGTCGATGCCCATGAGTGCGGTGAGGTCGCTGCCGAGGCTGGTTTCGGTTTCCGGAAAGGCCGAGTCCTGCACGTCGCGCTCGTCGCGAATGCGGGTGTACACGAAGCGCGCCTCGTTGAACATGTTGTCGCCGAACGTGCTGTTCAGCTGGAGCGTGGACGAGTTCTGCGTGCTCCGGAAGACGTACTCGCGGTTCGCGAAGCTGAAGCTCGTCTGCCCCCGGCCGACGCCGCTGTCGTCGCGCGCATTGACGTAGTTGTTGCGCACCGTGAGGCGGTGGTTGTCATTGATGTTCCAGTCCAGCTTCACGAGCAGCTTCTCGTCGTCCTGGCGCTGCGTGAGCGGCTGGATGCCGCCCGGGTCGTACCCGTACGTGTTCTGTGCGATCTCGCGGAGCTCCAGCAGGCGATCGGTCGAAACGGGGAAGACGTTCGGACCATCCAGGCCCGCGCCAACGCGGGTGTCGAGCGGCGAACTCTCCCGCTTCAGCTCGGCGGTGACGAAGAAGAACAGCTCGTCCTCGATGATCGGCCCCCCCAGCGTGCCCACGTAGAAGGCCTGGTCGAACTCGCCCGTGCCCTCGCCCCCGAGGTCGCCGGTTTGGGGGAACCCTTTGAACCGGAAGGATCCCGAAAACTGGTTGGATCCGCTCTTGGTGATGGCGTTGATCTGCCCGCCGGTGAAGCCGCCCGAGCGGACGTCGTACGGCGCAAGGTTGACGTTGAACTCTTTGATGGCGTCGAGGCTGATCGGCTGCGCACCGGCCTGGCTGCCTGGCACGGCGTCGCCCAGGCCGAACACGTCGTCGAGCGTGGCGCCGTCGATCTGGATGCTGTTGTAGCGGTCGTTGGCGCCCAGCAGACTGCCGCCGCCCCCGGCCTGCGGCACGAGCCGCGAGAAGTCGGTAATGCTCCGCCCGATGGTGGGCAGCTCCTCGATCTGATCCTCCGAGACGTTGGTGGCGGCTCCCGTCCGGTTCTTCGAGATCACCTCGTTGCGCCGGGCCACCACCTCAATCTCGTCGAGCTCTTCGGTGCGCGGTCGCATCTCGAAATCAATGGCGCGCTTCTCGTCGAGCTCCAAATTGATGCCGGTACGCTCCACCGTTTGGTAGCCCACGAACGTGGCGCGCACCGTGTAGGGCCCGCCCACGCGCATGTTCACGATCGTATACCGGCCGTTTTGGTTGGTCGCCGAGCCGTAGCGCGTGCCCGTCGGCTGGTGCGTCGCAATGACGTTGACGCCCGGCATCGGCTCGCCGGTCTCGTCCACCACCGTGCCGGTGATGGCGCTCGTGGTGCCCTGCGCCCAGGCCGTCCCTGCAGAGAGACAGACAAAAAGACAGAAAACAGCAAGCCAGCGTGGTACCGTAGGCTTCATAACGTGCGGGGATGTTGGTGGAAGCGACATGCAACGCAGCCCGTCGTCGGACGAACGGAGCACCTGCGCCGTCGGAATGCAGAGCGTGGCAGTTCGCACACGCTCAGGACTTTAACAATAGGGCACGACGGCGTCTGCAACGTAAACATTCTGTGCAATGAGGCACATTCACAAAACAGTCACCTCATCTTCGAACGGAAGCCCGCAGAAAGACGGGGCGGCCTCCGGCTGGAGACCGCCCCGTTCGGTGCACCCAGAATGCAATCGCGTTCCCTAGAAGTTGTAGCGAACGCCGAACTTCAACTGCCACTGCGAGCTGTACGTCGAGCCCGTGCGGCGCTCGTTGAAGATGTCGTCCTGGTCGATGGTGCGGATCTGATCGGCCACTCCATCGCCGTTGGTGTCGACGGCCGCGTCGATGACCTCCGCGGTGTACACCGGCGTGTAGTTGCCTTCGTCCGGATTCTCGAACTCGCGGAACTGGGTCAGATTCACCTGATTGGTGCCGATGAACCGCTCGCCCCAGTGGTCCTGGTTGAACACGTCGCCCAGGAGGCTTGAGAAGTTGAAGATGTCGGCCGTCAACTCCACGCTCTGGCGGCGTCCCAGCAGCTGCTGGAAGATCTCGAAGCGGAAGCTGAGGTCGAAGACCCCTTCCCACGGCGTCCGATCGCCGTTGCGGGCCGTATACTCGCCGCGCTTGTCGCTCAGGTAATCGTTCCCGCGAATGAACTGCTCCAAGGCTGCGGCCTGCTGCGCGGGCGTGATCGCCGGGCCATTATCCGGGTCGATGCGTCCGAACGTCAACTCGCTGGCACTCCGTGGCACGTAGAACAGGGAGTTCGACTCGCCGCGCTCCTGAACCATGACATCGCTGCTCCCGATGACGTACGAGAACGGCCGTCCCGACTGCCCATCGTACACAAGCTGCACCGTGGCAGCGAAGCGGTCGAGGAACTGCTGCCGGTAGGAGATGCGGCCGAGGACCCGGTGGCCCGTCGAGAAGTCGGAGCGCGCGAGCCCGATGCTGTTGGCTCCGTTCACGTGCTCGACGCCGTCCCACAACGAGTTGATCTGCGAGGACAGGCCATCGTTCACCGAGAACGCGTCGCCGTAGGTGTACGACACGTCGGCCTGGATGGCGTTGTTGTCCGCGAGCACGTTCTCAAACGTGTTGCGGAGGCGGAACGTGAGGTTGTACGAGTACCCCCGATCCGTATTGCCCACACGATGGATGTTGGAGTAGCGTGCGTCGATGCGCTGGTCGCCCTCCTCGGCAAACGCGCTCGCGCTGGCGTCAAACTCACTGGGGGCCCAAATCGGTCGATTGTCCGGCCCATCCATCGTCTCGTTCGGCGGACGCAGGTTCACGTTCGTGACGAGCACGTTCTTGAGCGTGTTCGAGTACTGCGCCTCGAAGGTGCCCACGAAGCCGCCCGGCAGCTGCTGGTCGATGCCAACCGAGGAGCGCCAGAAGCGCGGATTCATGTAGCCTTCCTCGAACATCTCCAGACGGCCACTCGGAATGAGATCCGAGGGCTCACGATCCGAAAAGTCGGCCACGGTGAGACCATTGCGCGGGTTGGGGCGGAATTCGTTGAAGCCGAACTCAAAGTCGACCGTGCCGGTGTTCGTCCCGTTGTTCAGGTACATGCCGCCCGGCCACACGAACGGCTGCCGGCTCGTGAAGACGCCCGTCCCACCGCGAATCTGCGTGCGCTGGTCGCCGAAGACGTCGTAGTTGAAGCCGAAGCGCGGCGCCCAGTGGAAGTTCGAGTTCGGCGTCTCGCCCGGCGCGGCCCCATTCATGGAGTAGAAATCCTTAATCTCCGGGATGGTGGTTGTGCGGGGATCGAGCTGCGGATCGTCCGGGATGAGCGGGTCGTCCGGGTTCGCGAAGGCCGGATCATCCAGATAAATGGGCACGTCGACGCGAACCCCGCCGGTGACGGTGAGGCGGTCGCTCACCGACCATTCGTCCTGAATGTACAGGCTGGTGTTGAGCGCGCTGAACGCCCCCTGCGCGTTGGTCGCATCGCCGATGCGCTCCTCGAAGCCCGGCGTGTTCGGGTTGTCGTCCACCAGGGAAAAGCCCCGGGCGAAGACCGACGGGCCGATCTGGGGCTCAATGCCCTGGCAGGCGTTGCCAGGATTGTCGATCGAGGCACACACGGTCTCCTGAAATTCGTCGACCGCCGTTCCGTTGTCGTCGTTGTCGAGGAAGATGTACCAGCCGTAGTTGAACGGGACGAACTTGTTCGTGAGATCATACAGTTCGTTGTGCGTCCCGACGGTGATGGTGTGATCGCCGAGGAAGAAATCGAAGTCGTTCGTCAGCGTGAAGACCTCCTGCTTCAGGAAGTTGACCGTCGAGAACGGCTCGCCGCCGAACTCAATGCTGGCGTCGCCGTCGTTGATGTCGACCGTCGGGAACGGCTGGCTGAGGTTGGTATCCCGATCGTCCTCCACGTTCTTGTAGCTGAGAATCAGCTTGTTGGCGGCGTTGTTGCCGAAGGTGCTGTTCAGCTCGAGCGCGCCGATCTGCGTGGTGTTCGGAAACACCTCGTTTCGGCTGGAGAAGGAGATCGACTCCGGATTGCCTCCGAACGCGTCAACGTTCTTCGACTCGGTGTAGCTGTAGCGGGCGCTCAGGCGATGATTCTGGTTGATGTTCCAGTCGATCTTTCCGAGGAACTTGTCGCTCTCCAGCTCGGTGGCCTGCCCCCGGAAACTGCCCGGATCAAACCGGTCGCCGAGGGTGGCATTCACGAAGCTGATCAGATCATCGAGATCCTGCTGCGACTGAATGGCCGTGCCCTCGAAGTCGCTGAATCCTCCTTCGAAGGGTTGGGGCGACGACTCACGGGCGATGTCGAAGTTGGCGAAGAAGAACAGCTTGTTCTTGATGATCGGTCCGCCGAGGCGTCCCACGTAGCGCTCGTTGCTAAACTCGGGAAACGCCGTGCCGCCCGGCAGGTCCTCCGCAAAGTTCTCGTCGCGGTATTCGAAGGCGAACGAGCCTGTAAACTGGTTCGTGCCGCTTCGCGTGACGGCGTTGATGGCTCCCCCACCGAAGTAGCTCTGCGTCACGTCGTACGGCGAGATCTCGATGTTGAACTGCTCGATCGCATCGATGCTGATGGGCGTGGCGCCGGTCTGTCCGCCGTCGGCCCCTGTTGCCGAGAGGCCAAAGACATCGTTGCTGATCGCGCCGTCGATAAAGATCGAGTTGTACCGGTTGTTCTGCCCGGCGATCGAGATCGAGGAGCCGTCATCGTCGTCGTTCCCCACGATGGCCTGCGGGGTAAACCGCGCAAAGTCGGCGATGGAGCGGTCGAGGGTCGGGGCGCTCTGAATTTCACGCTCCGAGATGTTCGTGGAAATGCCCTGGCGCTCTTTGCTGAAGACAGCCCCGCGCTCGGCAACGACCTGCACTTCATCGAGCTGCTGCGTTCGCTCCTGCAGCTCGAAATCCAACTCTCGCGTTTCGCCAAGCGACAACCGGATGCCGGTTTCGCGTTTCGATTGATAACCGACGAAGGAGGCCGTCACCTCATAGGGCCCACCGACGCGAACATTGGGGAGGTTGTACTGTCCGTTTTGGCCGGTGGTCGTGCCGTAACGCGAACCGGTCGGCTCGTGTACGGCAATTACGTTGGCGCCCGGAAGCGGCTCGCCGTTGCTGTCCACAACGGTGCCTGTAAAGGTGGCAGATGTCACGCCCTGCCCGTGCGCAACGAGAGGCCCGAACAGGAGAAAAACTGCAAACAGGAAGGGGATCGTAGCCCTGCGTTTCATGATCGTGGTTGGGGGATCGGTGAGGAAGGATGAGTACGCATCGGTACATCCGTGTTGGGCGGGACCCGGGATCGTCTGCAGACCGACACACGACATCTTGCGTGTCCGCCGTCTGAGCCCGACGGAAGTCCTTTCCGCCAAACACATCCCCCAACGTATCTGGCTGCCACTCACACCGTCAATGAAAGCGGCGTGTATAAGGATTTGATAACATGGCGGTCACGGTCTTTTTGGAAACGGTTCCAGACCTACAAAAGAAACCACCATCGAGAT
>Ga0207797_1000208_pt1 | contig 43139 bp, 40 predicted proteins | sample PRCRCaboRojoPR_6_FD_187275 | JGI IMG/M metagenome (GOLD analysis project Ga0207797, IMG submission 187275) | Marine sediment microbial community from Cabo Rojo, Puerto Rico - PR CR 10% Liquid 1 (SPAdes) | ecosystem: Environmental > Aquatic > Marine > Coastal > Sediment | place: Cabo Rojo, Puerto... | reverse complement strand
CCGCCTCGGTATCCCCGACGGAGCGGCCCTGCCTGGCCAGGCTGAGCAGTTCGTCCACTAGTTGATTCATGTGTTCAGTCGCCTCGGCGGCGATCTCGAGGTGTTCGGGGTCATCCGTTTTCCGGGCGAGTTCCAGACGGCCGACGATGACGTTAAGCGGGTTCCGGAGGTCGTGACTGACCACACTGGCGAACTCGTCGAGTCGCTCCTTTTGCCGCCGGAGTTCTTCCTCCCGCTCCCGTCGGGACGTAACGTCGCGTGAGTTGACTACGAACCCGTCGACCGGCTTCTCCTCGAGCAGGTTGCGACCACGGGATTCCAACCACACCCAGGAGCCATCCCGGTGCCGATAGCGGTAATCGAGATGCGGCTCGTAGTCCGGCTCCTCCATTCCTTTACGGAATCCTCGATGGTCCGATCGACGTCGTCGGGATGGATGCGTTCAAACGCCGAGGTGTTTTCGAGGGTCGAGGCATCGTACCCGAGGATTCGCGTCGACGAGGGGCTCATGTACCGCATGACGCCCTCCTCATCGAGCACGGCGATCAGGTCGGACGAGTTTTCGATCAGCGCCTGGTATCGGTTCTTCACGACACGCTGTTCCGTTACGTCCCGCAGCAGGACCAGCCGGCCGATGAACTCCTCCGAACCGAGCGGAGAGATCTGGGCTCGGTAGTGCCGTCGTCGGCCGTCGACAGTGAACGTCATCTCGGTTTCCCCCTCCTCGTCCATCGGCCGATCGATGATCTCTGCGCTAGCGGGGAGGACGCGTCGGGCCGGCACCCCGACGACCTCGCCGAGGATCGATCGCGACGCGGCATTCTGATCGACGATTCGGTCCTCGTCATCGAGCACGAGATAGCCGTCGGGGATGTCTTCAAGGACGGCGTGGCGGCCAACGGGAACGAGATCGAGTAACCGATAGCGGAACAGCGCGACGCCCCAGACGGCCCCGGTCAGTGCGAACCCGAGGGCCGTCACGTCGATGATCGTCAACCCGGCCACCCACGAGATGTTCCCGACGAACGGCGGGATGATCCCGGCGACCAGGGTGATGCCCTGTTTGCGATGGGTAGTCTTGGAGCCCCACGCCATATCGAGAAACAGCACGATGGCGGCGAGGACGAGGACGTAATTGTAGGCAGTATTGATCCAGTACCACGGGTCAAACGCCATCTCGAGTATGACGTACCCCGGATCGGTCGAAACGTGGATCCCCCGCCAGATTAGCCCGTGCATCGTGGTCGTTGGCGTGACGACGAACCCTACGAGGATCGGCTCGAATGCGAGAAGGCCGATATTCAGGGGGGTGACCCAGGCGTCCCTCCCCGTGTAAATGAGGGCGAAGACGAGTAGAATGATGGGCCCGAGGTTGTGGGCGGCATAGCCGATTGTTCGCCACATGAGCTTCGCCGTCTGTTCGGCCGCCATGAGCTGCAGGGCATCACAGGCGGCCCAGACCACGATAACGGCCATAGCCGCGGTGAACACCCGGCCACCGCGCTCGTAGCGGTGTCGCCACGCGAAAACCAAGACTCCGATCGAGATAAAGACGGCACCAATGAAAATCGAGTTATGGCGTATGCTGCCAATGGACCATGGATAGTTCGCGGCGGGGTTACTCCGGGCTCTTCGGCGGTGTGATCCGGCTGAGGAAGCCAAATACGTTCGGCGCGGAGTTTCAGCCCTGATAAGTCAGGCGATCTTCTCGTACTGCTCGCTCAGCTTGTCCGCGGCGGACTCGAGCTGCTGCTGCTCGGCGGCATCGAGGTCCCACTCGACGACCTCGTCGAAACCGTTGCGGCCGAGCTTGACCGGGACGCCGAGGCCGACATCGGATAGACCGAATTCTCCATCGAGGGCGACCGAACCCGGGAGCACCTCGCCGGTATCACGGAGGACCGCCTCGACCATGTGTGCGACACCCGTGGCCGGTCCCCACTCGGTCGCGCCCTTGCGTTCGATCACCTGCATTGCGCTCTCTTGGAGGTCGGCGAGAATCTCCTCCCGCTCCGCCTCGGAAAACGTCGGGTCGCGCCCATTGACCCGGACCTTCGAGAACACCGGGACCTGGGCATCGCCGTGTTCACCAAGGATCGTCGCCTCGACGTTCTTGACGGGCGCTTCGAACCGCTGGGAGAGGACGTACCGGAAACGGGCCGAGTCCAGCCGGCCCCCGAATCCAATGACGTGTTCTCGTGGTCGATCCCCCGTCTCGTAGAGATGGCGGTTCAGCAGGTCGACCGGATTCGAGGTGGTGATGGAGATGAAGTCGTCGGAATACTCGGCCAGCGACGAGCCGATGTCCTCCATTATCGGGGCGTTATCGCCCGCGAGATCGATCCGGGTTTGTCCGGGTTGGCGGGGAATGCCGGCCGTGATGACGACCACGTCCGACCCGGCCGTTGCCTCGTATCCGCCCTGCCTAATGGTCGTATTGGCGTCGTAGGCGACCCCGTGGTTCGTGTCGGCAGCCTGTCCGACCGTGACGTCCTCTTGTTCTGGAATGTCGACATAGACCAGTTCGTCGACGACGTCGCGGAGGGCGAGGTTGTACCCCGTGGCCGCGCCGACCGTGCCGGCGGCCCCCACAATACTGACTTTCACCATGCAAGAAATTCCGCCTGCGAATTCGTTAAACGCTTCGAATGACGGGTCGGATCCACCGGTGCTTGCGGCGAAAATCGGGTGCTGGCGGCTGCCGTAGCGCTTTTCCACATACAGCGTGTCGATTTATCCATGAGCGAAGATTTCGACCGGGAAGCCGAGCGGGAGAAACTCCGCCGGCAACTCGAGGCCGAAGAGGAGGAGCGCAAGGCCACACAGCAGATGAGCGAGCTCCTGCTCAAAGGCGCGACGATGACGAACAAACACTGCGATCAGTGTGGTGACCCCATTTTCCGCTATCAGGGCCAGGAGTTCTGCCCGACCTGCCAACAGACCGTGTCGAGCGGGACCGCAGACACGGCCGAACCGGGAGACGATGGGTCGACGGCCGAACCCACCGACCAGAAGGTCGCCGACACTGAATCCCAGACCGAGCAGGTTCCGCCCCAGCCCCAACAGGCCTCCCCACGCCCCGAGCCCGCCGTCTCGGGCGATCTCGATGAGGCGCGGGAGTCGCTGGTCCGGAAGCTCACGACACTCGCCCGGCAGGCCGAGGCGACGGACGACGTCGGGCGCTCCCGTGAACTACTGGCTGCAGCGAAAGAAGCCGCAGAGGCTCTCTCGGCCCTGCAACGCACTCGATGAGAATTCTCGTCCCGATCGACGGTTCTGACTGCTCCGAACGGGCACTTCGGTTTGCCGCCGAGATGGCCCGACGACACGAGGGCGATCTCCGAGTCGTCCACATCACGGATGTCGAGACGGAGGCGACGGAGATGATCATGGAGCGGGCCGAGGAGGTCCTGGCCGACGAGGGCGTCGACAGCGAGCCATCCGTCTCAATCGATGTCCAGCTCACGTTTCAGGGGAGCGGCCGGATCGGCAAGGACATCGTCAAACTCGCGACCTCACAGGGGTTTGACCACATCGTCATGGGCCACCACGGGGCCGGGGCGGTCGACCGTCTGTTGCTCGGCAGCGTGGCCAAGACGGTCATCAACGCCCGCGAGGTCCCCGTCACGATCGTGCCCTAATTCGGCTGGATCAGGGATCGTATTCGCTCGCGACGACCTCGCGGATCCGCTCGGCGGTCACGGCGCCCACACCCTCGACCTCGAGGAGTGCGTCCTCGTCAGCGCGCATCACCGCCTCGACGCTCCCGAAGGCCTCGAGGAGCGCCCTGGCCGTGATCGGTCCGACCTCCGCGATCGACGAGACGACGTATTCCTGTTGTTCGGACAGCGTCTTGGCCGTCTTGTCGCCGTGAACGCTCGCCTGTCGCTCGCCCCTTTCCTGTTCCCGGTGGGCCAGGACGGCGAGCAGATCGGCCGTGTCGGCCTCGTCAGTGGTGCGGAGGATGCTCACCCCGAAATCCACCGCCAACGACGCAAGCGCCCCCCGGATGGCGTTCGGATGGACGTTCCGTTCCTCGTAGAGGTTACCCTCGCCCTCCACGATGATGACCGGTCGTTCGTAGTGGCTGGCCATCGCGCCAACCTGATCGAATAGCGATCGATCGCCACCGGTGAGCGTGTCGAGGAAATCGGCGATCGTCTTCCGTTCGACGACGACCCGGTCGGAGCAGACGTAATCCCCAACCGAGAGCGTCTCGAGGCGGATCTCGAGGCCGTCGCGCGAGGAGAGGTCCCGGGAGATCGTCGCGTTGAGCTCGCGTTGGTCGGCGACGATCTGGACCGCATCCCCGCTATCGGGGACGGTCGGATCGTCGGCTCCGTCCTCCGAGAACTCATCTAGGCCGGGTTGGCCACCGACGCCATCGGCCCGGGCGGCCGTCCTTGCAGATCCGCTCCCTTCGAACTGGTCGAGCCCCACCTGCCCGTCGTCGAGCTCTCCCTCGATCTCGTCGGCGACACCCTTGAGCGCCCGCAGCTCGTCGCGCATGGTTTCCTCGCGGTTGCGGGAGATCCAGAAGTACGCCTCGTCGCGAGTGTCCTCGGCCATAAGCACGACGACGCGGCCCTCGTCCTGTCGGCCGGTCCGGCCCTTGCGCTGGATGGACCGGATCGCCGTCGGGACGGGTTCGTAGAACAGGACCAGGTCCACTTCGGGGACGTCGAGTCCCTCCTCGGCTACGGATGTCGAGACCAGAACCGAGAACTCGGCCGCTCGAAAGGCATCCAGGGTCTCCTGTTGTTCGCGCTGGGTCATCCCGTCGGAGCCCTCGCGGTCGCCCTGGCCGACGAACCGCTCGGTCGGGAAGTGCTCGCCGAGGAACTCGGTCAAGGTTTCGGCGGTGTCGCGTGACTCAGTGAACACGATCACCCGATCACCGCCCTCGATCCCCAGTGTCTCCGCGATGAGCATCCGGGCTCGCCGGTATTTCGGATGGAGGTCGTCGAACGCCTCGGCCCGCCGTCTCGCCTCCTTCACCCGAGGGTCGGAGACGAACCGCTGGCTCGCTTTCGACGCTCCGGACGATCGTGCGGCGTTCTGTTGGCGCTCGAGATACCGACGGAAGGACTCGACGCTTTGGGTCTCGATATACGTCACCGCGGTCTTCAGCTTCCGGACCTCGGCGTGGATCGACATTCCCTGGTAGCCGCTCTGGGTACCCGCGTCGATCAGCTCCTGGAGTCGCCCGCGGATCCGCTGCAGGTCAGACTCCGATAGGCTGGGGTCGGTCGTCTTCGAGACGCCGAGCTCCTTGAGGTCGGTCAATCGGTCGGCGATCACGTCGTTAAGCGCATCACGGATTTCGATGATTTCGTCAGGGAGTTCGATGCGCTGCCATTCGACTTCCGTCGCGTAGGTAAAGTCGGCGACGTCAGCATCATCCTCGGTCATCACCTCGACCTCCGTCACGCCGATGTTCTCACAGACTTCGAGAATCGCCTCCTCGTCACCACCGGGCGAGGCCGACAGGCCGGTGACCAACGGCGTGTCGGCATCCGCGTGATACCGTTCTGCGATATAGGTATAGGCGTAATCCCCCGACGCGCGGTGGCACTCGTCGAAGGTGAGGTGGACGACGTCGGCGAGGGCAATCCGGTTGCCGATCAGGTCATTCTCGATGACCTGTGGCGTGGCGATGACGACCGTCGCCGTCTCCCAGAGGTCGGCTCGGTCGGCCGGCCGGACCTCGCCGGTGAAGACCACGATCTCGTCATCCGGGATGGCGAGCGCATTTCGATAGAAGTCCGCGTGCTGTTGGACGAGCGGTTTCGTGGGCGCCAGGAGCAACGCCATGCCCCCGAGTTCGTCAAGCCGGTGGGCCGTCACGAGGAGGCTCACCGACGTCTTGCCGAGGCCGGTCGGCAGGGTGACGAGTGTGTGAGCCTGTCGGGCGGTTTCCACCAGCTCGAGTTGGTAGCCGCGACGCTCGATCGTCTCGGGTTCCACCAACGGGTGCTCGACGTAGGCGGGTTCCTGGGCGCCCATCCGGGCCGAAGTTGGCCGGCGTCGTGGATAAGGTTTCGTCTAATGCGGTGAAAGTGTTCTCGGTCCCGCGAATCCGTGACCACCGCCGTGGCCGTATCAAGTTAAAGGCCACGCCGTCCATTACGTCCATCATGACCGTCTACGAGAGCGACTTACCGGGCGTCGGTCGGAAGTACGAACTCGAGACGGCGGATGGCCGGCTCATCGTCATCATCCACCACGACGGCCTCCGGGAGGTCTATCGCCGACCCGCACCGGATGCCGATGCGGAGAAGCTGATCGAACTCTCGGTCGGCAACGCCCGGCAGCTCGCGGCGGTCCTGCAGGGTACCGATTTCGAAACCGTCGATGTCCACGCGCTTTCGGCGCCCCTGGGGGAGGCCATTATCGAGTGGCGGACAGTCACGGAGGATTCCCCGTACGTCGGTCAGACGCTTGGCGAGGCACACATCAGACGGGAGACCGGCGTCTCCGTCATCGCCGTCCAGCGGGGTGACGAGACCCACCCGAATCCGGCGGCGGATTTCACGATGGCAGTGGACGATATCTTGGTCACGCTCGGGACGCGTGAGGAGCAGGCCGCACTCGACGACTACCTCGACTGATGGCCGCCGGGACCAACCTGCTGTTGATCGCGGGAATCGTCTTCGTCGGTCTGGCGATCGTTGGGACCATCGCGTGGCGAAGCCGCCTGTCGGTGATCCCAGCCTACCTCATCCTGGGGATCCTGATCGGTCCATACGGCCCGACAATCGGGGGCGTCTCGTTGTCCATCGTCCAGCCCGGCGAGTTCATCGACCTCTTCGCCGAGCTCGGCATCGTCTTTCTCCTGTTTTTCATCGGCGTCGAATTCTCGATCGCGACCTTGGTCGCCAATTCACGGCGCCTCCTCCGCGCCGGCAGCGTCGATTTCATCGTTAACGTCACTATCGGCCTCGTCATCGGGCTGGCCTTTGGATTCACGCTGTTCGAATCCCTCTTTATCGCTGGGATCGTCTATCCCTCCTCGAGCGCGGTCATCACGAAGACGCTCGTCGACCTCGGGTGGATCGCCGATCCCGAGAGCGAGACCATCATGGGCGTCCTCATCATCGAGGACGTGGTCATGGCGGTCTATCTCGCCATTCTGGCAGGGATCGCCTTGGGAGGCAGCTCGGCCACGCTGCTCCGAAACCTTGGGGAGGCGGCGATCCTTCTGATCGCCCTCGCCCTGTTAGCCACTATCGGCCGCGACTTTCTTGCCCGCCTTCTCGACACCCGCTCGGACGAATTGTTCCTCCTTCGTATCGTGGGCATCACCGTCTTCATCGGCGGCGCGGCCCTCTCTTTCGGTGTAAGCGAGGCGGTGGCGGCGTTTTTCGTTGGGGCAGCCGTCAGCGAAACCCATCACAAAGACCGGATCGAGCGTGTGCTTTCACCCGCCCGGGATCTCTTCGCCGCCGTATTTTTCTTCGCGATCGGGCTCGGGACGAACCCCGGCTCGGTGCTGGATGCCGGGACGCTCTTAGCCGTCGGCGTCGGGCTCAGCATTATCGGCAAAGCCGTGAGTGGCTACATCGGCGGGCGATCCTACCGGCTCGACCGACGGCGCTCGACTCGGGTGGCGCTCGCCCTGGTTACCCGCGGGGAGTTTTCGCTCGTCGTGGCCGCCCTCGCCGCCACGGCCTCCGGCCGACTGGCAGGGACCGTCCCCGCCTTCGCCGTGGGCTACGTACTCGTCATGAGCATCCTCGGGACCCTCCTTATGCGGTTTTCCGGTCCGTTGGAACGGCGGGTCGCGGGTTAGACCACCTGTACCACGAGCCACATCACGACGGCCGCGGACGGGGGGATGGTGAGGTTGTCATCGATCACGTGCCCGGCGAGTACCGGCGTCGTCCCGTCGGCGACGGTTGCGGCGGCGGCGCCTAACCCGGCGGGAATCGGCCCGACGAACATCAAGGCCAGCCCGAAACAGAGTACGAACATCACGGCCAGGACGAGCGGTTCCTTCGTCTCGCCCGGGCGGCTGGTCCCGAGGAGGCCGCTCACGGGATCGGCGATCACGAGCATGAAGACGGCCGGGAGGGCGATCCGTGGGTCGAACGCCAGGACGACGGCCGTCGAGCTGAAGGTGTAGAGAGCGTACCCGGCGACGTTCGACCGTTCATACTCTCGCGTCAGCCGATCGAACACCGACCAGTCCACCCCGAGCCAAAGCCTGACTGTCTCGAGACCGATAGCCAGCACGGAACCGGCGAGGTAGATCAGCTGGAGTTCGGACCAGGCGACGACGTTCAGGAGGTAGGCGAGGGGAAAGACGACGCCGCCCAGGTGGACGAGCCGCCGGGCGACCTCGCCGTCGCTCATTTCAGGCGTCTGCGACAGCCACGCCCACGTCCTCGAACCGGCGGTCGCCCTCCCGGAGTTCGGTCAATAGTTCGGCCAGTCCGTCGATCGGGATCCGCCGCTGGGCGGCGGTGTCCCGGTCGCGGATGGTGACCGTCTCGTCGTCGAACGTGTCGTAATCGACGGTCAGGCAGTACGGTGTGCCGACCTCGTCCTGTCGCCGATAACGCCGGCCGATACTCCCCGCCTCGTCATAGGCGACCGCGAACCCGGCCGCGCGGAGCTCATTGGCAAGGTCGGTGGCCCGCTCGTCGAGCCCGTCCCGAGCCATGAGTGGAAAAACGCCGACGAAGGTCGGTGCGATCGCCGGCGGCAGCTCGAGGTAGGTCCGTTCCTCGCCCGCGAGTTCGTCCTCGCGGTAGGCGTGTGTGATGACGGTATAGATCAGGCGGTCGATCCCGAACGAGGGCTCGATCACGTGGGGGAGCAGGTGTTCACCGGTTTTGGTGACTTCCTCTATCTCAAAATGGATCTTGTCCAACGGTACAAGTTCTCCTTCGTATTTGGACTCTATTTCATCATCATCGAAGAGTACTGGAATGGCGAGGTCATCCTCGGCTTCTTCGAACAACCCCGGATTCCGTTCAGCGATCTCTTCAAGTTTAGATGCAATGATGCCCGCATCTTCGCCATATTTTGGCCCTAAATAGCTCATATCCGGATTAACCGTGGCCGACCGGGTTTTTACCGGCTCGTCGTACTCTTTGAACACCGTGAAGTCATCGTCGGCGTACTCGTCGTGTTTGCGGAGGTCGTAATCGGATCGGTAGGCGTAACCAGTGAGTTCGATCCAGTCACCGTCCACCTCGGCTTCGGCATCCCAACAGTCGCTGGCGTAGTGGGCACGTTCGCCGCCGAGGTGCTGACGAAACCGGAAGCGGTCGAGATCGACGCCAATCCGCTCGTAGAACTTGAGCGAGATGGCGAGGTAATAGCCGATCCACGCGCTCTCGATGGTTCCGCTCTCGACGGCGTCGCCGGCGGGAACCGTTTCGACGCCCCGGTCGCCGTCGGTCTGGGCGTCGGCACTGTAGAGCGGGAGTTCGACCGAGGTCACATCCTCGAGTGGCGGCTCGTCTGTCTCGGGATCGATGAAGAGCTCGAGTTCGGCCTGCGTAAACTCACGGAGTCGGACGAGGCCTTTCCGCGGGCTAATCTCGTTGCGGTAGGCGGGACCGATCTGTGTAGCACCGAACGGCAGCTGGTTTCGGGCGTACTCCTTGAGTCGGGGGAACTCGACGAAGATGCCCTGGGCCGTCTCCGGCCGGAGGTAGCCCGGTGAGGCGGTCCCGGGGCCGATGTTCGTCTCGAACATGAGGTTGAATTCCCCGACCGGTTCGTCAGCCAGTCGGCCGCCGCAAGCCGGGCACAGGATGTCGTGTTCAGCGATGATACCGGCGATCTCTTCGGGTTCGAGCGCTTCCGCCTCCTCCATTTCGGTCGCATCCTCGACGAGGTGATCGGCGCGGTGGGACGACCCGCACTCCGGGCACTCGATCAGCATGTCATCGAACCCTTCGAGGTGCCCCGAGGCCTCGAACACCGGCTCGGGCATGACGGTTGGCGACTCGATCTCCATGTGGCCCTCCTGGACGGCGAACCGTTCCCGCCAGGCGTCCTGGACGTTCTCCTTCAGTGCCGCGCCCGTGGGTCCATAGGTATAGAAGCCGGCGACGCCGCCATAGGCCTCGGCCGTTTGGAAAAAGAACCCCCGTCGTTTTGCGAGTTCTGTGACCTGTTCGCGTTCGCTCATACGGCCTTGAGAAGGTCGATATCGCGGACGATGCCGACCAGCTCGTCCCCGCTCACGAGGGGAATCTGCTCGATATCATTGGTGAGCAGCAACTGGGCGGCCTCCTTGACCGACCGCCGCTTCGAGATCGTGACCAGGTCGGCAGTCATGAACTCACTCGCAGGGTCGGCCGGAATCTCGACGTTCCGGGTGGGCAAATAACGATTGCCAACCGCCTTAATGCCCTCCCACATCCAGTCGTCGTCCTCGTCGGCGATGCTTTCACCGGTATCCGCCTCGCCCTCGACGACCCGGGCGACGTCGATCACGTCGACTTCCGTGAGGATCCCGATCATGTTAGCTTCCTCATCAAGGACTACCGTGTACGGCACGTTCGCGTAGTAGATCTCCCGTTCGACGACGGTCAGTGGCGTGCCGCTGTAGGTCGTATTGACGTCGCGTGAGGCGACCGAGCCGACGGTTGCATCGGTCTCGACGTCGCCGTCGGCGATGGCCCGGACCAGGTCGGTTACAGTGATAATGCCCTCGAAGCCACCGTCGACGACCGGTACCCGCCGATACTCGGTATCGAGGATCTGGGCAGCCAACTCTTCGATCATAGTCTCCCGGGTCGTCGTCGGGACCTCCCGGACGAGGAGGGCGAGCTGGTCCTCGTCGGGCCGCTCGATCAGGTCGTCACGGGAGATCAGTCCCCTGAACTCATCTCCATCATCGGTTTCTTTGAGCACCGGGACCGACGAGAACGACCGCTCCTGGAAGTGGGCGAGGACGTCGTCGCGCGTCCCCGGGATGTAGGCCGTCACCACCTCGTCCCGCGGGGTCATCGCCTCAGCGACTTTCATAGTAAACCGCGTTTTGCTTTCCGTGGTCTTGTACCCTACGAACCCCGTTCTCCCGATTCGACGGGTTTATATGCAGCGTGTCACCAAGTGACACAGTAGATGTCGACCGATCCGGCGACGGCGCGCGATCCAGCCGCCGAAGTGATGGCGTCCATCGATACCGATGGGGCCGTCTCGCGGCTTGTGATCGCCGATATCTCGGAGGACGGCGCCTGGGTATCCATCCCCGAAGCGTCGTCGGCATCCCTCGCCGAGTGGTGTTAGCCCACCCGCCCGTTTTCTGCTGAGCACCCCGCCGCTGGAGCGTCGAGCAGCCGCCATCAGGTGCACCCGGGATGATTAAAGTTGGCGAACCGACAAGAAAACCCCGGACGGTCTGATTCTACACGAAAAATCCCGTGACTCCGTGGCCACGCGCCTGTATAAGTTATAGATTGCCTCTATAATTATTATGCGGAAGTATTAAGTATAATAGCTCCGTAGTATCTATCATGAATTACTACGATTTGATCCTCGGCCTCATCCCGCTTGCCCTGCTCGGCCTGACCGGCGTCCTGACCTTCGGGGGCATTACCCTGACCACCGCGGTCCCGATCGCAGCGACGGCCTCGGTCGGCCTGATCGGCCACGCGATGTTCATTCGGGCGCCCGTCGACCGTCCGGTTCCGGTCCCGGTCGACGCGTAGACGGTCTCGAGGCCCGGATCGACCCGTCTTTTCTACCAATTCCTGTTTTTCCAACCGGTGGGGGTAAAGCGCTCCAGCCGGTACAGTGGTTCGAATGAGCGAGAGCGGTCCCCTCCAGCCCGACCGACCGGATATCGCCAGGCCGTTCCGCGTCGACGCACCGTTCGAGCCGGCCGGCGACCAACCGGCGGCGATCGAACAACTGGTCGACGGGTTCGAATCGGGGATGGAGAAACAGACCCTGCTCGGAGTCACGGGTTCTGGCAAGACCAATACCGTCTCCTGGGTGCTCGAGGAACTCGAGACGCCGACGCTCGTGATCGCCCACAACAAGACCCTTGCCGCCCAGCTCTATGAGGAGTTTCGCTCGCTGTTCCCCGACAACGCCGTCGAGTACTTCGTCAGCTACTACGATTACTATCAGCCGGAAGCCTACGTCGAACAAACGGACACCTACATCGACAAGGACGCCGATATCAACGAGCAGATCGACCGCCTCCGCCACTCGGCGACGCGGTCCCTCCTGACCCGGGACGACGTGATCGTCGTCGCCTCGGTGTCGGCCATCTACGGTCTCGGTGACCCGTCGAACTACGAGTCGATGGCCCTCCGGGTCGAACCCGGCGATTCGCTGGATCGGGACGACCTCCTGAAGCGACTGGTCGACTTGAACTACGACCGCAACGACGTGGACTTCACCCAGGGCACGTTCCGGGTCCGCGGCGACACAGTCGAGGTCTACCCCATGTACGGCCGGTATGCGGTCCGGATCGAGTTCTGGGGCGACGAGATCGATCGGCTCACCAAACTCGATCCGCTCGAGGGTGAGCTCAAGGGCGAACAGCCAGCCGTCCTGATCCACCCGGCCGAGCACTACAACATCCCGGAGAGCAAGCTGGAGGAGGCACTCGCAGAGATCGAGGAACTCATGGAGGAGCGGGTCCGGTACTTCGAGCGGCAGGGCGACCTCGTCGCGGCCCAGCGGATCGAGGAGCGGACCACCTTCGACATGGAAATGATCCGCGAGACGGGCTACTGTACCGGGATCGAGAACTACTCGGTTCACCTCGATGACCGCGACCCGGGCGATCCGCCGTACACCCTCCTGGATTACTTTCCCGATGACTTTCTCACGGTGATCGACGAATCCCATCAGACCATCCCCCAAATCAAGGGACAGTTTGAGGGCGACCGCTCCCGCAAGGAGTCACTGATCGACAACGGCTTCCGGCTCCCAACGGCCTACGACAACCGCCCGCTTCGGTTCGAGGAGTTCGAGGCGAAGACCGATCGAACCCTCTACGTGAGCGCGACGCCGGCCGATTACGAACGCGAGGTCTCCGAGCAGGTCGTCGAACAGATCGTCCGGCCCACCCACCTGGTCGACCCGAAGGTGGAGGTCTCACCAGCTGAGGGCCAGGTTGACGACCTGATGGCCCGGATCGACGAGCGGGTCGAACGGGACGAACGCGTGCTCGTCACGACCCTGACCAAACGAATGGCGGAGGACCTTACGGAGTACCTCGCCGAGGCCGGGGTCGAGGTCGAATACATGCACGACGAGACGGACACCCTCGAGCGACACGAGCTGGTCCGCGGGCTGCGGCTGGGCGAGTTCGATGTCCTCGTCGGCATCAACCTCCTCCGGGAGGGACTCGACATCCCCGAGGTGTCGCTCGTCGCGATCCTCGATGCCGACCAGGAGGGCTTCCTCCGCTCGGAGACGACCCTCATCCAGACCATGGGCCGCGCCGCCCGGAACGTCCGCGGCGAGGTCGTATTGTACGCCGACGACGTTTCGGATGCGATGGAGTCGGCGATCGACGAGACCCAGCGTCGGCGTCGCATTCAGCAAGAATTCAACGAGGCACACGGGTACGAACCGCGGACGATCGAGAAGGCCGTCTCGGAGTCCGACCTGCCGGGGGCGAAGACGGACACGGGCGGCGTCGCCCGAGGCTCTCCGGCGGATGGCGATGAGGCTGCCCGGTATGTCGAGGAACTCGAGGTGCGTATGCAGGAGGCGGCCGACAACCTGGAATTCGAGCTCGCCGCCGACATCCGCGATCGCATCCGTGAGCTTCGGGCCGAATTCGACCTCGAGGCGGACGACGGAGGGGTAGCCCCCGAACGCGAACCCCTGTTTTAGAGCCGGGCTGCGATCGCCTCGGCCGTTCGATCGCCGATCCCGTCGACATCGAGGAGCTCTTCCCGGGAGGCGCCGCGGACGCCATCGACGCTCCCGAACCGTCTGAGAAGCCGGTTTCTCCGTTCGCGTCCTACGCCGGGCACGTCATCGAGGATGGTCGAGAGGTCCTCGCGAACCGTTTGGTGATACTGGGCGGCGAAACGATGGGCCTCGTCGCGGACGCGTTGGAGGAGATGGAGGTGTGGCGCCTTCGACGGCCAGTCGTGGCGGCCATCGGCCGATATCACGATCTCGTCCCCCTTGGCGAGCGCCACCACCGGAACCCCCCACCCGACGGCCTGAATGGCCTCCCGGGCGGCGGCGAACTGGGCCTCGCCCCCATCGATGAGGAGTAGATCCGGGTCGGGGCGGTCATCGCGGCCCTCAACCGCCCGGGTCGCCCGCCAGGAGAGCAGGGCCCGCATATTGGCGACGTCGTCGTTTTTGTCGTCGAGTTTCTTTCGGCGGTAGCCCGATTTGTCCGGCGTCCCGTTCGTGAAGGTGACGTTACTCCCGACGACGGCCTTGCCCTGGGCGTGGCTGATGTCGAACCCCTCGATCCGGTCGATCCGGTCGAATCCGAGCGCCTCCGCCAACGGCGCACCCTCGTACTCCGCCCCGCGTCGGGCGTTTTTCAGTGCCAGGTCGACGAGCCGGGCTTCCCGGCCGGTCCCCGGGACCGAGAGGACCACGCCCTCCTCGACGAGCCACTCCTCGACCTCATCGTCCTCTGGGTGATGTGAGAGGACGAGATTGTCCGGGAGGTCGCGGTCGGCGTAGAATTGGGGAATGAATGCGGCGAGGACGGCCGCCGGCGAGGTCTCGCCGGGGGTTTCAAGCGGGTGTTGTTCCCTGTCGAGCAGTTTGCCGCCTTCGCTGTGCAGCCGGGCGACCGTCGCGCGATCGCCCTGGACGGAGACGGCCAGGATATCCATCGTTCGCCGGTCATCGGGCGTCTGGACGGCATCGCCGCCCCCGCCATGAAACGTCTCGGCCGCCGCCAACCGGTCGCGGAGATTGGCCGCCCGCTCGTAATCGTGATTGTCGGCTGCAGCCGCCATTCCCGTTCGGAGCGGTTCGACCAGGACCCCGGTGGACCCCTCGAGGAATTCCAGGACCGAATCGACATCGTCGAGGTAGGCGAACTGATCGATCTCGCCGGTGCAGGGGGCGGTGCACAAGCCGAGATCGAAGTCCAGACAGGGCCGATCCCGGTTGGCGAACTTGTGGTCCGAACAGCCACGAATTCCGTAGGTCTCCCTGATCGCCTTCACGACGGTGTCGACCCGGCCTTTGTTGGTGTAGGGGCCGAAGACCGTGGCATCGTCATCGGGGTCGCGGGTGACCTCGATCCGTGGGAAGTCGTGGTTTGACAGCTGGATCAGGGGATAGGACTTGTCGTCGGTCAGGCGGACGTTGAAGCGCGGCCGGTGGCGTTTGATGAGGTTGGCCTCGAGCAGCAGCGCCTGCGTTTCCGTGTCGGTAATGGCGATCTCGATGGCGTTCGCCTCACGGAGCATCCGTCGGATCCGGGGACCGCGGGGGTCGGCGTAGGAACGGACCCGTGATCTGATGTCGACGGCCTTCCCGATGTAAAGGACGGCCTCGTCGGTCCGGAACTGGTAGATACCGGGTTCACGGGGGAGGTCCGCGGCCCGCTCGCGGATCGCGGCCGCATCCATCACCTCCGGGTTAGGATACCGAGGCGTTTGACGCTTTCTCCAGCGCTTCCTCGAGGCGGTCGATCGGCGGCCGGGCCTCGGCATCGATCGGGATACGGATCGGCTCGTCCCCGGAAACGGTCACCTCGAAATATCGGTCACGGCTGGCCAGGTAACGGGCCGCGAAGAAGAGCGTCCCCACCAGGGAGAGCAACCCCACCCCGAGCAGGACGTCGTCGACGAGGGCCACCAGGTCGATAAGGAGGTTCACCATGCTGACCACCCCGCCAATCCCGGCACCGGACGGGGCGGCGACCGGCGAGATTAGCCCCTCGAGGTCGACGAACAGCCCAGCCCCGAGGAGCAAGACGGCGTAGATCCCCATCCGAACCGTCCGCAGTCCATAGGCTTGCTTGCCCCCGGTGGTCGTCCCGAACCTGACCACGTTCGGGAGCATGACGGTTTGGAGGGTCTTTGTCGCCATGTCCTCCCCCGTGAGGGCGAACAGCCGGTGTGTGGAGATCCCGATGAGCAGTTCATCGACGGTCGCCGTATCGATCATGAGTTCACCCTCGTAGAGCTGGCTCCGGAGCAGTTCGATGTCCTCGTCGATATACGTCTCAGGGCGGTCAGCGAGCGATGGGTCGCTCATCTCATCGACCCCCGCGATGGCCACGAATTCCTCCCCCGCAACCCATCGCAGGTTGGGGGTCAGTCATGTGCGCGGCATCGGCGCGTTCGGCACTAAAGGTTGCCGCTCGATTATCTCCTATGATAATTGTCTGCCACACCAGATACAAGCCGGCCCCGGCGTTACCACGGCCATGCGCTGCTGGCTGGTCGAACGGGATTACGACGACAAGGGGCTCGTCCGCCTGGTGTATGCCACGCCTGGTGGCGATCGGCGGCTCGTCCAGGAACGCTCGGCAGCCATGCTCGGTCGGGTCGACGTGACCGCCGCGGTCGACGTCGATACCGACCGGCTCGTACCGGTCGATGACCCCGACACACGGGATCGGTACTCAGCCGAGGTCGACCGAATGCAGACGCGCCACGAGCCCGACGAGCCGGTCTGAGACCGCTGGAGACCGTCAACACCTTTACGGCGGATCACTGAACCGGCTGGTAATGACGGCAATCGAGTTGCGAAACGTCGCCAAGCATTACGGCGACGTCGTCGCCCTGGCCAACCTTGACCTCGAGATCGATGAGGGCGAGGTGTTCGGCTTCCTCGGTCCCAACGGGGCCGGCAAGTCCACGACGATCAACCTCCTCCTCGACTTCGTCCGGCCGACCGTCGGTTCGGTCCAGGTGCTCGGCCACGACGCCCACGAGGAGAGCGTCGCCGTCCGCCGGCGGACGGGCGTCCTCCCGGAGGCGTTCGGGGTTTATGAGCGGCTCACCGGGACGGAACACATCGAGTTCGCGATGGAGTCGAAGGACGCCGAGACAAATCCAGCGAACGTTCTCGACAGGGTCGGGCTCAGCAGTTCCGACGCCGAACGGAAAGCCGGCGAGTACTCCAAAGGAATGCGACAACGGCTTGCCCTCGGAATGGCGCTGATCGGCGAGCCGGACCTCCTCATCTTGGACGAACCATCCACGGGATTGGACCCCAACGGTGCCCGGGAGATGCGCGAGATCGTCCGGGAGGAGAACGCCCGTGGGGCGACGGTCTTCTTCTCGAGCCACATCCTCGGCCAGGTCGAGGCCGTCTGTGACCGTGTCGGGATCCTCAGGGATGGGGAACTCGTCGCCCAGGACTCCGTCGAGGGCTTGCGTGACGCCGTCGGGACCGAGTCCACCCTCCGCATCAGCGTCGACTCCGTGAACGAAGCGATCGTCGATGAGGTCAGGGCCCTCGACGGCGTGTCCGTGGTCGACGTCGTCGAGAAAACCGTCGAGGTCACGTGTTCTGACGATGCCAAGACGGCCGTTCTGTCGACCCTCGAGGATGGCGGCATGGCCGTTTCGGACTTCGAAACCGAAGAGGCATCCCTCGAGGACCTGTTCGCTGCCTACACGCGCGAGGACGAGCCGACGGAGGTCGACGCATGAGCTGGGAAGCCGTTACGAAAAAGGACTTCCAGGACTCGATCCGCTCCTACTGGCTCTGGGGCCTGTCGGTGTTGTTCATCGTCTTTTTCGGCGTCCCGGCCTACTTCTTCGCCGACCGGGTCGGCAGCGCCGCCCAGCAACAGGGACAGCAACTCTCGACCGACGCCTTCCTCAACATCCTCGCCGAGGTCAACGCCTTTTTCGTCCCGGTTATCGCAATCGTCATCGCCTATGCTGCCATCGCCGGGGAACGCGACTCGGGAACGCTGAAACTGCTCCTGTCGCTCCCGCACTCCCGATTGGACGTAGTGGTCGGCAAGGTGCTCGGGCGCGGGGCGGTCGTCGCCCTCCCGGTCCTCGTAGGGTTCGTCGTCGCGGGCGGGATATTTCTCGTGACTCCGGTGGAGTTCGGGTACGCCAACTACGCCCTGTTTGCGCTCCTGACCGCTCTCCTCGGTGTCACGTACGTGGCCATCGCGATCGGTTTCTCCGCCGCGGCTGACTCCGCCCGGCGGGCGATGATCGGGACTGTCGGGATCTACGTCCTGTTCACGCTGCTGTGGAACCGTTTTGCGAGCGGTCTCATCAACCTGCTCTCCGAATACGCCGACCTCGGGGGTGAATCGCTCGTGTCCATTCACCTGCTCGTCAAGGTGCTCAACCCCTCGCAGGCCTACAAATCGTTGACCCTCCGGTTGGTAACCGATACGGCGGCCCAGGCACGGGTGAGCCTGATCGGTGGCGGCGGCCTCCAGGGCCAGCTCAACCGCCAGATGTACGCCCAGGCGCTGGGTGACTCGGTTCCGTTTTACCTCTCGGACATGGCGGTGGTAGTCTTCATGCTGGCGTGGCTGGTCATCCTCCCAGCGGCCGGCTATTACGTCTTCGACCAGGCCGACCTTTAGAAGGAGGCCCCCCGGTCGGCCAGCAGTTCCTCGAACTCCGCTTCGGTAAGCGTCGGAACGTCGTTCGCGTCCGCGTCGTCGAGCTTGGTTTGTCCGGGGTTGTCACCGATCACGAGGTAGTCGGTGTTCGACGAGACGCTGCTCGTCGCCTGCCCCCCGTGTCGTTCGACGAGCTCCTGAGCCTCATCTCGGGTGTAGGTCTCCAGTCCGCCCGTGAAGACAAACGTCAGGCCCCCGAGTTCATCGCCCCCGGTCTCGTACGGTTCGGGCTCGACCCCGTGGTCGAACAGCCGATCGATCTCTTCCCGGTTGGCCTCGGCGTCGAAGAAGTCGACGATAGCTTTAGCCATTTTCGGGCCAATCCCCTCGACCGCCTCGAGGTCCTCCCTAGAGGCGGCCATGATGGCGTCGAACGTGCCGAACGCCCCGGCGAGATCGCGGGCGACGGCGGGTCCCACCTCCGGAATCCCGAGAGCGACGAGGAAGTCCGGGAGGGCTGGCGATTTGGCGGTTTCCAGCTCGTCGAGGAGGTTCTGCGCGCTCTTTTCCCCCCATCCCTCGAGCGAGGCCAGGTCATCGGCGGTCAGTTCGTAGAGGTCAGCGAGGCCGTCCTCGATCAACCCCTGGTCCATGAGTTGGGCCACCCGCTCCGGGCCAAGTCCCTCGATATCGAGCGCCGAGCGGCTGGCGTAGTGTTCGATCCCGCGAGAGAGCTGTGTCGGACACGACAGCCCACCGCTGCAGAACGCGAGTGGCCCGTCACGGTCAACCGGGCTGCCACATATCGGGCACTCGTCGGGAAAGTTGAACGTCTCACCGGCGTCCTCGAGGACCTCGGCCACCTCGGGGATCACATCACCGGCTCGGCGGACCCGAACCCGGTCACCGATCCCGACGCCGAGTTCGTCGACGATGTCGGGGTTGTGAAGGCTGGCCCTCGACACGGTCACTCCCCCGACGTCGACGGGGTCGAGAAGCGCCACCGGCGTGAGCCGCCCGGTCCGACCGACCTGGACGACGATGTCGCGGACCGTCGTGATCTCCGACCGAGCGGGAAACTTGTAGGCGTAGGTCCACCGCGGGGCGCGTGACGTGCTCCCGAGCTCATCGCAGGCGTCGCGGTCGTTGACCTTCACCACCGCCCCGTCGATCTCGTAGTTGAGGTCGTCGCGGACGTCGAGCAGCTCGTCCCGGTAGTCGATGAACGCCTCGATGTCGTTGACGAGTTCGCCCCGGTCGCTCACTCGGAGGCCCCAGTCGGGAAGCGCTTTGCGTTCCTCCCAGTTGGTCGCCAGCCGTTGGTCGGCGTCGAGGACGTCGTAGAAATAGCATTCGAGGGGACGCTGGGCCGTGATCGAGGGGTCGAGCTGTCTGATCGTTCCGGCGGCCGCATTCCGGGGATTGGCGAAGGGTTCCTCGTCCGCCTCGATCCGCTCCCGATTGAAGGCCTGAAAGGCGTCGAGGGGCATGTAGATCTCGCCACGGACGGCGAGGAAGTCGGGTGGCTCACCTCGGAGACGCTGGGGGACCGATGAAATCGTCCGGACGTTTTCGGTCACGTCGTCGCCCACCTCACCGTCGCCGCGGGTTGCCGCCCGGTCGTAGCGGCCATCCCGGTAGATGACCTCGATCGAAAGCCCGTCGAACTTGGGTTCACACAGGTAGTCCACTTCCCCGACGCGCCGTCGCACGCGATCGTCGAAGTCCCGGACATCGTCGGGGTCGTCGCCCGAATCGATCGACAACATCGGGGCGACGTGTTCGACCTGTTCGAGTTCGTCAAGCGGTTCGCCCCCGACCCGCCGGGTCGGGCTGTCGGCCGTTTCGAGACCGAATGCCGACTCGAGTGCCTCGAGCCGGTCGAACAGGGCGTCGTAAACCCGATCGGCGATCACCGGGTCGTTCTCGACGTAGTACCGGTAGTCGTGATAGCGGATCGCCTCCCGGAGCGCGTCGGCCTGCTCCCGGGCCTCGTCCTCGTCGAGGTCGTCGACCGGGGTGAAATCCGTCGGTGGCTCCTCGATATACGGGTTATCCGGCGGCGGCTCCTCGACCTCGGCCATAGCCGAGCTTAGAGCGTACTCGGCCTAAAGATCCCCCACATCGATCCCGGTGTCCTTAATTCCGGACCGCCAAAGAGAGGGGTATGAGCGACGAGGATTTCTTGCTCCTGAACCCCGGCCCAGTGCCGGTCACCGAGACGGTTCGGGAGGCGATGGCCGAGCCGATGGTTTCCCACCGGTCGGCCGAGTTTGAAGCGGTTTACGAGCGGGCGGTGAGTGGCCTCGATTACGTGTTCGCCCAGTCGACCATGGACGCCTCGAAAACGGCGGCTGACGGCCGGTCACTCGTTCTGAATGGGACGGCCACGATGGGCATGGAGGCGGCGGTTTCCAACCTCGACCCGGACGAGGTCGTCGCACTGGTCAATGGAAAGTTCGGCCGCCGATTCGCCCGGATCGCCGACCGATACGCCCGGGTCGAGACGGTCGATGCGGATTGGGGCGATTCGCTCGACGTCGATGCCGTCATCGAGGCGATTACCGACGATACGGACGTCGTCACGATGGTCCACAACGAGACCTCGACCGGCATCCTGAATCCCGTTCCGCCGGTCGGTGAACTCGCGGCCGAGCATGACGCGTACTTCGTCGTCGACGGCGTGACCAGCATCGGCGGCGACGAGTTCCGAATCGACGACTGGAACGTTGACGTCGCAGTAACGGACACGCAGAAGGCGCTCGCCGCCCCGCCCGGGATCAGCGCGATGTACGTGACCGACCGGGCCATCGATGCCTTCGACGGCGACCGGGCGCCGTTCTACGAAGACCTCGACTGGCACGTTAGGAAGGCGGCAGATAACCAGACGCCGTTCACGAGCGCTCTACCCCTCTTTCGAGGCCTGGCGGTTGCCGTCGAGCAGATCGAGCTCGAAAGCATGCCGGCTCGCATCAGACGCCACCGACATTTTGCCGCCGCGTTTCGCGACGGGTTCGAAGCCATGGGACTCTCGCTCTTCCCACAGCTCAACGTTGACTCGGCCTACTCGAACACGGTCACGGCGATCTCGCTCCCGGAGGTTATCCGGGACGACCCGGACGGATTCTTCGACGCCGTGGCGGCCCGGAACGTCTCAATCAGTGGCGGGCAAGCCCACCTCGGCGGAGAGATATTCCGGGTGAGCAACATGGGCGAGCTCGAGCCAGAGCACGTGGTCCGAGGGGTCCGGACCGTGGGCGAGGCGCTCGTCGAGGCCGGGTTTGACGCGGCGGTCGAAGCCGGCGTGACGGCGGCGACCGACCGGCTCGAATAACGGGTGGCGGCGACCGACCGGCGGGGCCGGTGCAGGGGTATAAGCTTTCTGCATGTTTTATGTGGGGTACCGTTCGTCATACGAGCCGGGAGGGACTCAGGCATGCGCGAACTCGTAACGATGTGGCGTGACACACGGATGATCATGCTGGTCGCCGTCACGGCCGCCATTTACGCGGCCGTCTTGATTCCGTTCAAGGGGCTAACCATCATCCCGGGGATTACGTCGGTTCGACCGGCGAACGTCTTCCCGGTGATTTTCAGCCTCATGTTCGGGCCGGCCGCCGCATGGGGCTCGGCACTCGGCAATCTGATCGGTGACGTCTTCGGGGGCACCCTCGGGCCGGGGTCGATCTTCGGGTTTATCGGCAACTTCGCCTTCGGCTTCGTCGGCTACAAGGTCTGGGGGAACCTTGGCCCGCTGTCGAGCCACGAAGAGCCCGACATGCGGTCGAACGTCGGGATGCAACTGGTCGAGTTCTGGGCGATAGCCCTCTTCGCCTCGGCTGCCTGTGCGGCGATCATCGCCTGGGGCGTCGACCTCTTGGGGCTGGTCCCGTTCGCCGTCCTCGGCACGACGATCACGGTCAACAACTTCATCGCGGCCGCCATCCTCGGTCCGATCCTGCTCTACCTCACCTGGCCACGGATCAAGGACATGGGCTTGCTCTACCCGGACGTTCTCCACGGCGAGGACCTCTCCGAAGCGGCTCCATCACGCGCCCGGCTGGCCGCCTGGGGGATGGGTATCGTCGCGATCGTGTGGGTCGTCGTCGGAATCACCGTGAGCGCCGCGCCCGGGGCGATGACGAACCAGATCGTTGGTGCGGTCGGGTTCGTCGCGATGGTGGTCCTCGCCTTCCTGTCGGGTGAGCGACTCACCGAGCTGGTCGGCTGAGGATTTCGGAGACGGCTCGGCGATCCCACCAAGCTATGGGGTTTTATAGCGGCGGACATTCACCCACGGGTCATGCCGGACGACGGGGGGACTGACGGGATCGCGGCGTCGCTTCGCGACGTCTTCTTCTCCTACGATCGGGCAGCCGAATTCCCCGACCATGGTCCCGGCCCGGAACCCGACCCTGACAGCCGTGGCGGCCTCGTCCTCCGGGACCTCGATCTCGACGTCGAGCGGAACGCCGTCACGGTCGTCATGGGGGCCAGCGGGGGTGGCAAATCGACGCTCGTCAGGACGCTTAACGCGATCATCCCGTCGTTCATCCGCGGGCAGTTTCGCGGCGAGATCGACGTCTTGGACCGGGACGCGACGACCAGGCGGACCAGCGAAATGGCCGAACACGTCGGGATGGTCCTCCAGGATTACGAGGCGCAGCTCTTCGGCACCAGCGTCGAATCCGAGGTCGCGTTCGGCCCCGAGAACCTGGCCGTATCGATCGAGGCCATCCCTGACCGGATCGAGACGGCCCTCGAGACGGTCGGGCTGGCGGACCTCGACGGACGTCGGAGTCCGGCCGGGCTGTCCGGGGGGCAGAAACAGCGGCTCGTGCTGGCAAGCGTCCTCGCGATGCACCCCGAGCTTCTCGTTTTGGATGAACCCACCAGTGACCTCGACCCTCGTGGGACCAGAGATCTCCTCGAGGTCATCAGCGAGCTTGCAGGGGCGACCAACCAGGAGTCGGCCATGGCGAATGGCCCGGATCCCGATACTATCGTCATGGTCACTCACAAGATCGAAGAGGCCCTTCTCGCCGACCGGGCCACGCTCCTGGCCGGTGGTCAGGTCCACCGCGAGGCCGGTGTCCGGGAGATCTTCACCGATATCGAGGCCCTCGAAGAGTGTCGAGTGGCGGTCCCCCCGCTCGTCGAGGCTTTCGATCGGCTCGGGTGGACGGAGGACGAACTTCCGCTCCTTCCGGACGAGGCTGTTGCAGCCGTCCGGCAACGGGGATTGAACTGGGACCCACCGGCCCGACTCGGCGATACGCTCCCAGGCGTGCCAGCCGAAACGGGCGAACGCACCGGGGAGCCACTGTTCGAGATCGAGGGACTAATCCACGAGTACGAAACCGACCGCTCCGCGATCCGTGCCGTCGACGGCGTTGAACTGACCATTGAGACGGGCGAGGTCGTCGCGATCGTGGGCGCGAACGGATCCGGAAAGACCACGCTCGCCAAACACCTCAACGGCCTCCTCACCCCCGACGAGGGCGAAGTCTGGTGGGACGGTAGGGACGTCACTCAACTCTCGATGACCGAAATCGGCCAGCACGTTGGCTATCTCTTCCAGAACCCCGATCACCAGCTGTTCGCCGCGTCCGTCCGGGAGGAGGTCGCGTTCGGCCCGGAGAACTTCGGCCTCGAGGGAGACGTCTTGGACGAGCGGGTGGACCGGGCGATCGAGGCGGTCGAGCTCGAGCCGCTCGAGGACGCCGATCCGTTCAACCTCTCGAAGGGACAGCGCCAGCGGGTCGCCCTTGCGAGCGTCCTGGCCACCGATCCCGATGCCATCATCTTCGACGAACCGACGACGGGCCTCGACGCCGTCCAGCAGGACCGGTTCATGGATCTCGTGGCCGAACTCAACCGCGAGTCTGGGTTGACCGTCGTGATGATCACCCACGATATGGGGACCGTGGCCCGCTATGCGCCCAGAACGGTCGTCCTTGACGATGGCCGGGTCGTCGATGACGGCCCGACTCGCGAAATCTTCGCGACGGACGATCTCGACCAGTGGGGGCTGACCGAACCGCACGTCGTCTCCGTCTCAAATCGATTGGGGGATGACGAGGTCCTCCCGGCGTTGTCCGTCGACGAACTCGTCCGCGGGTTGGGGGGTCAACCGTGAGCAGCGCGTCCCTCTACGTCGATGCCGGAACCCCGATCCACCGGCTCGCCGGCCGGGCGAAGATCGCGCTCGCCGCGGGGTTTTCGATCGCCGCGTTGGTGTTCTCATCGCCGATCGCCGTGGGCACGGTACTCGGGGTGGCGCTGCTCACATTACTGGCCGTCGGGGGATGGCGAAACCTCCGACGGCTCGCCTACATCGTCGTCGCGCTGTTTGTCGTTGGCATCGTCGTCTGGCCGGCCTTCACGCCCCCGGGTGGCCCGGTGGTCCTGTCGGTCCCATTCCTCGAACTCACCCTTCACGAGGTTCGATTCGCCCTCGGCCGATCCGAACGGATCGTCGCCTTCCTCCTCATCGGCCTGACCGTCGTGACCACCACGTCGAACGAGGAACTCGTCGCCTCCCTCCGCTCGCTCGGCGTCCCGTTCGCCATGTGCTTTGCCCTCGGCACGGCACTCCGGCTGTTCCCGACCTTCCTGGGGGCGGCGGGCATGGTCAGACAGGCCCAGGAGGCACGGGGCCACGACCTCTCGGCGGGCAATCCCGTCCAGCGGCTCCGGAACTACGTCCCCCTGCTGATCCCGGTGTTGATGACCGCCTTCAGGCAGGTGAGCACGCAGTCAATGGCGCTCGAGGCGCGTGGCTTCGACACCCGCCGAGAGCGGACCTTCTACAATCGACGGCGGTTCGAGGTTGCCGACTGGGCAGCTGTCGCCCTCGCCGCGATCGTCGCGATCGGCTCGATCGCCCTGAGCACCCTCGGTTTCGGGACCCTTTGAGGTTTCAGTAGCTGTCCGCGTCCTGCCAGCTCTCCATGTATTCGCGCTGTCGGTCCGTGAGTGAGTCGATCGTCACGTCAAGGGTGTCGAGTTTCTGGTCGGCGACCGCCCGGTCCAGCCGATCGGGGACGGCATAGAGCCCCGGTTCGAGCGACGTGCCACCCTCCCCAGCGACGTGATCGTAGCCGGCCATGAACATCATCGCGAAGGTCGTGTCCATCACCTCGGCTGGGTGGCCCTGACTGTACGGGCCGGTCAGGTTGACGAGTCGCCCCTGGGCCAGCAGGTTCAGCCGCCGGCCGTCGTCGAGGTGGTAACGGGTGACGCCGTCTTTGGGGTGGGAGACGTCGGTGGCGAGACGGTCGAGGCCATCCAGGTCGATTTCGACGTCGAAATGGCCGGCATTGCAGATCGTGGCGTTGTCGGGCATCCGCTCGAAGTGATCCTCCCGGATGACGTCCGCGTTCCCGGTGGCGGTTATGAACAGGTCACCGACCTCGGCCGCTTCCGCCATCGACGTGATCCGGTGGCCGTCCATGTGTGCCTGAAGCGCACGCCGCGAATCGACCTCCGTGACGATCGTCTGGGCGCCGATCCCGCGGGCCTTTCGGGCGACCCCACGCCCGACATAGCCGTAGCCGGCGACGACGACGGTCTTCCCCGAGAGGGTGGCGTTGGTCGTAATCGCCACGTTCGCGAGCGAGGACTCGCCCGTCCCGTGGACGTTGTCGAAGAAGTGTTTCATCGGCGTGTCGTTGACGCCGTAGACGGGGAAGACGAGGGCCTCGTCGCGGTCCATGGCCTCGAGCCGGTGGATGCCGGCCGTCGTCTGCTCGCCCCCGCCGATGACTCCCTCCGCGATCGACCGGTGGTCCGCACACACCTTCGCGATGAGTTCACAGCCGTCGTCGAGAATCACGTCCGGTTCACGCTCGAGGAGTCGATGCTGGGCGTCATCGAACGCCTCGTCGGTCATGCCCTCCTCGGCGAACGATTCGATCCCGTCCTTTCCGTCTAGATATCTGACCACATCACCGTGGGTGCTCTGGGGTTCGGACGGGGCAAAGACCACGTCGGCCCCCGCCTCGTGCAGTGTCTCGATGAACACACCGGATTTCGTCTCGAGGTGGGTCGCCACGGCGACGGTATACCCCTCGAACGGGCGCTCCCTGCCATATTCCTCTTGGAAGGCATTGAGGATCGGCGTATGGTCCCGGGTCCAAGCGAGCGGATCTGCAGACATATCGCCGGCATCACCGGGACTGCGCCTAAATGCTCTGAATCATGACGGCTGGAGCCGATAGACGCCACCGGACTTGCCGGACACCCGGCCCTGACCGCTCGTACAGGCGTACAACTCTCCCCCGGGGCCACGACCGAAGGCGAGCAGGAACTGCATGGCCTGGGGGTTCGTGATCTCCATGGCCTGGACGGGCCACCTCCCCTGCTCCGGCCGCGTGGCCACGAACAGTCGGCCCTTCGCCTGCCAGTCGCCGAAGACGTACCTCTCCTGGAGGCCGGGAACGGCCTCGCCAGTGTAGAGGTACCCGCCGATGACGGCGATCCCGCTGGGTCCCTCCCCGGAGTGAGGGTACTCGATGATCGGGTCGATCAGGCGCTGGCCATTGGGGGTGGTGGTCGGGCACTCGGCCCCCCCGAAGCAGTGGGCTCCTTCCCGGACATTCCAGCCGTAGTTACCGCCCGCCTCGACGAGGTTCACCTCCTCGAACCGGTTCTGTCCGACATCGGCGACGAAGAGTTCGTTGTCGGTGAATGAGAGCCGCCACGGGTTCCGGAAGCCCCAGGCGTACTGTTCGTCCAAGCCCTCTCGACCGACCAACGGGTTGTCCTCGGGGATCCCATATGGGCGGTCGGAACCCCCGTCATCGACGTCGATCCGGAGGATGCTTCCGAGGAGGTTCTCCGTGATGTCCTGGCCATTGCCGCCCGCATTCCGGTCGTACCAATCATCGACGTGGCCGGTCCCGGTGTCGTTCGCCGCGCCTCCATCGCCGGTCCCGACGTAGAGGTAACCCTCTGGGCCGAATGCGATCGCTCCCGCGTTGTGGTTGGCTTGGGGCTGGGGGAGTTCGAGGATCGTCCGCTCAGAATCAGGTCGGCCCCGCAGTCCATCATCGCTCGCCCTGAATTCCGAGAGGACGAAGGTGTGTGAGTAGTTTGCGGGTGTACCCGAGCGACGCGGTGCGCTGTAGCGGACATAGAACCGGCGGTTCGACGAGAAGTTCGGATGGAGGGTCAGACCGAGCAGCCCGCGCTCGGAGTAGCCCCCGATATCGACCACCCTGTCCCGGAGGTCGAGAAAGACCGGGGAGTCGTCGGCGACCGCCCGATACACGATTCCGGGCTGATCGGCGACGTAGAGCTCCCCGTCGTCGGCAAACGCCAGGTCGATGGGCGAGGTGAACCCGCGGGCGACTGCCTGCAGCCGGACTGGGAGCCCATCGTCCGACGGTGGGGTCGGCGAGCCATCGGTGGGCCCGGTGCTATCCGCCGTGTCGGGGACCGTCGCCGACGGGCTCTCCGAGCCGTCCCCGGCACAGCCCGCCGCCCCAATGGCCCCGCCTGCCAGTGCCGTCCGCAAGAAGTCCCGGCGCGTGGCCATGGGTCACGTATCGGCCCTTCCGTGAAAGAACGTTCCGTCCCCGGTAGTTTTCGAATGGTCGCAAACCTTGCCGTAACTGAGGGTTATATCCATAATCGTGAATATACGTCACAGACATGAGTGACAACCGGGCCTTCCCGACCAGGGCCCTCCACGCCGGTCAATCGGCCGATCCCGCGACGGGGGCTCGGGCGCCGCCGATCTATCAGACCACTTCGTTTTGTTTCGACGACGCGGCCGATGCGGCCGCCCGCTACCGACTCGAGGCGGATCGAGACATCTATGCCCGGATCTCGAACCCGACGGTCCGCATGCTCGAGGACCGGCTTGCCTCACTCGCCGGCGGGGTTGCGGCCGTCGCGACGGCCAGCGGTATGGCCGCCCTCGACGCGGCTACGACCGTGCTCGCCGAAGTCGGGGATTCGGTCGTCTGCGGGGATGATATCTACGGTGGGACACGATCGTATCTCGCCCATACCGGGGCCCGTCGGGGGATCAAGGCAACGTTCGTGGAAACGACCGATCCGGGGGCCTTCGACGAGGCCATCACCGACGACACGGCGTTCGTTCACGTGGAGACGATCGCGAATCCCTCGCTGGTCACGCCCGACTTCGAGGCGATCGCCGACATCGCCCACGACGCCGGCGCCCCACTGGTCGTCGACAACACCTTCGCGACGCCGGCACTCTGCCGACCCCTCGAGCATGGCGCGGATCTGGTCTTGCACTCGACGACGAAGTGGATCCACGGGTCAGGCACGACCGTGGGGGGCGTCCTCATCGATGGCGGGAGGTTTCCCTGGTCCGACGATCCTGACCGGTTCCCGGAGGTGGCGGCCGACAACCCTGCCTTCCACGGGCTGAACTTCGCCGAGCGGTTCGGGGACAGGGCCTTCGCCGCCGCAGCACGCCACCGAGCCGTCCGTCCGGTGGGTCACCACCAGCACCCCTTCGACGCCTGGCAAACCCTGCAGGGAGTGGAGACGCTCCCGATCCGAATGGATCGCCACTCCGACAACGCCCACCAAGTCGCCCGGTTTTTGGCCGAGCACCCGGCCGTCGACTGGGTCACTTTTCCCGGGCTCGACGACCATCCGACGCACGACCTGGCCGCTCAATACCTGTCTGACTTCGGCGGAATGATCGCCTTCGGCACGGGCTCGTTCGACTCGGCCCAGCGGCTGTGTGAAGGGGTCGAGTTGGCGTCGTTCCTCGCGAACGTCGGCGATGCGAAGACACTCATCATTCACCCGGCAAGCACGACCCATGCACAGCTCTCCCCTGAGGAACAGCGATCGAGCGGGGTCGACCCCGATATGGTCCGGCTGTCGGTCGGCCTTGAGGACCCCGAAGACGTGATGGCCGATCTCCATACCGCACTGGAGGCGGCAACATGAACACCGACCGGGGCGTTTTGGACGTCGGCTCGTTCGAGTTCGAATGTGGCGAGTCGATCGAACAACTCGATTTGGCCTACGAAGCCTATGGCGAGTTCGATGGCGACAATGCCGTCCTCGTCTGCCACGCGTTGACCGGGAGCGCCCACGTCGCCGGTGGCCATGACCGATCGGATACCGGTGGCCAGGCCCGGGCGTGGTGGGATACGATCGTCGGTCCGGGCAAGGCCATCGACACCAACGACTATTACGTCGTCTGTGTCAACGACCCGGGCTCGTGTTACGGGTCGACCGGCCCAGCCAGCGAGAACCCGGCGACCGGTGAGCCCTATGGGCTCGAGTTTCCGCCGGTGACCGTGGGCGACTGGACACGGGCCCAGCGCCGGGCGCTCGATGCCCTCGGCGTTGGCCGGCTCCACGCGGTCACGGGCGGGAGTGTCGGGGGGATGAACGTCCTTGAGTGGGCCAAGCGGTACCCCGACGATGTTCGGCGGGTGGCGCCGATCGCGACCGCAGCACGGCTCGATGCCCAGTGTCTCGCCCTCGATGCGATCGCGAGCCGGGCGATCACCAGCGATCCCAACTGGAACGGCGGCGACTACTACGACGACGAGCCCCCGTATGACGGGATGGCGCTCGCCCGGATGATCGGTCACGTGATGTACCTCTCAAAGGAGTCGATGGACGCGAAGTTCGGACGACGGGCGGCCGGGCGTGATGCGCTCAGCGACACGCCACCGGCGGAGGTCTCCGGTGGGTTCTTCCCCTACCGAGACGTCGAGGCATATCTCGATTACAACGGCCGGAAGTTCGTCGACCGGTTCGATCCGAACGCCTACCTTTACATCCTCGCAGCGATGGACGATTACGACCTCTCCGAGGGATACGACTCCGACGGGGAGGCGCTCGGCGCCTTCACGGGCGAGGCCATGGTGATGAGCTTTACCGGCGATTGGCACTTCACGATTGGCCAGGCCGAGTGGCTGGCCGAGTCCTTCCGCGAGGCCAACGTCGAGGTGGCCCATCACGTCGTCGAATCGGGCTACGGCCACGACGCGTTCCTCGTCGAATCCGAACACGTGGGGCCGCCGCTGGCGGATTTCCTCGATCGGGGGATCGAGGGCCGGGCCGTGACCGATACGGACGAGGATATCGAGGCCGTCGGGACGGTCCAGACCGACGGCTTCTCGGACTAGTAAACCCGGGGCGCATCTCGATCGATCAGTCTTCTCTGAGGCGGTGGAGGAGCGAGCTGCCCTGTTGGATGGTCTGGTAGGTGGCCGAGACCGTGATCAGGAGGAAGACGAGCCCCGAGAGGAGGACCGTCGAGACCGAAGCGATCACCGGGACGCCCATCTGTGAGGCCGCAATGAGGAGCAGGCCGACGAGCGAGACGCCAAGGTAGTACTCACTCCAGGAGATACCGTACTTCGGCACGGTCTCCATGTAGACCGAGACCTGCTCGGCCCGCTTGTTGAGGTGGACCGTCTTCGCAGACTGGTCGTAATCGATGATCCCGAGCTCGTCGAGCTTCGGGAGGTGGGTCTGGTGGAGCGAGACGTACGCGCTTTGACGGATGTTCCTCGGCGGCGGGGTTTCGCCCGTCTCGAGTTCGGCGATCCGCTCGGAGAGCTCGCGAGCGGACATCGAGTCCCCGTCTTCCCTGAGGAGCTGGAGAATCATCTGCCGGCGCTCGTTAGAGAGCACCTCATGGATCTCGACCGCTTCGAGTTCCTCAGACACGTCGGCGGAAGCCATCTATTCGCATACACCACTTAGTTCAATGATGTATTAATGTTGTCCCTAGAAAATCAGTCTCCATAAACGGACCATTAACCGGAGTTATTCGCCGAATGGCTCAGGAAGTGGTGTCTGGAGGCTCAGAAGTCGACGTCGGGGACCTGAGCGAGCGATTCCGCGGCCGCTTTGTCCGAGTATTCGACGTGTTCGAGTTCGCCGGAGAGGAATTCGTTGTAGGCGCCCATGTCGAAGTACCCGTGGCCGCAGAGCAGGAACGCGATCACCTTCTCCTCGCCCGTCTCCCGGCACCGCCGGGCTTCCTCCATGGCCTCGTGGACGGCGTGACCGGGCTCGGGGGCCGGGATGATGCCCTCCGCCCCGGCGAAGGCGACCGAGTCCTCGAACATATCTAGTTGGGAGACTGCGATCGGGTCCATGACCCCCTCGTGGACGAGCGCCGAGAGGATCGGCGCCATCCCGTGGTAGCGGAGGCCACCCGCGTGGATCGGCGGCGGGACGAACTTGTGCCCCAGCGTATACATCTTCATCAGCGGCGTTTGCCCGGCGGAGTCACCGAAGTCATAGCGATACTCGCCCTTCGTGAAGGTGGGACACGCCGTCGGTTCGACGATCCGGAATTCCATGTCCCGTTCGCCGTCGAGCACGTCTTTGACAAACGGGAGCGAGATACCTCCATAGCTCGATCCGCCACCGGCACACCCGATCAGGACGTCCGGTTCAACACCCGCCTGCTCGAACTGCTGTTTGGCCTCTAGGCCGATCACCGACTGGTGGGTTAAGACGTGGTTAAGGACGCTTCCGAGGGAATAGCTCGCATTGGGATCTTTCGCGGCGTCCTCGACGGCCTCCGCGATGGCCATGCCGAGGCTCCCCGGACTGTCCGGATCCTCCTCGAGCATCGCCCGGCCCGCTTCGGTCCGGTCGGAAGGGCTCGCAACGACGTCCGCCCCCCACGACTGCATCATCGGTCGGCGATCCGGCTTCTGGTCGTAACTGATTCGGACCATGTAGACGTTGCCCTCGAGGCCGAACTTCCCCGTCGCGTAGGCCAGCGCGCTGCCCCACTGTCCCGCGCCGGTCTCGGTCGTGATCCGCTTGATGCCCTCCTGTTTGTTGTAGTAGGCCTGTGGGACCGCCGTGTTGGGTTTGTGGCTGCCGGGCGGGCTCACGCCCTCGTACTTGTAGAAGATCTTCGCCGGGGTGTCGAGGGCCTCCTCGAGGGCCCGGGCCCGGTACATTGGCGTGGGTCGCCACTGTCGGTAGACCTCCCGAACGGGGTCGGGGATATCGATCCAGCGGTCTTGGCTCATCTCCTGCTCGATGACCGTACGCGGGAACAACGCGCCGAGTTTTTCCGGCCCCATCGGTTCGTGCGTTTCCGGATCCAACGGCGGGGCTGGCTCGCCCGGCAGGTCGGGGAGCACGTTGTACCACTGCGTCGGGATCTCATCCTCGTCAAGCGTATACTTGACCTGCGGCATACGCCGGGATTTGGCAACACATGGCTTAAACGTACCCAACAACTGATTTGCGCATCGCCACCCAGTGTTGGTAGTTAGCCGACAACTCCGTTCTATCGAGCCGGCACCGGTATTCAGCTCTGGTCGGCGCTGAGGAGCACGGCGAGTTCCTCGAACAGGGACCGGAGCTCGTCGATCGATTCGACGACGTAGTCGCAATGGGCGACCACGGAATCCTTCGGCTGGTAGCCGATCGCGACCGTGGCTGCATCTAGCATGGGGATGTCGTTCGCCCCGTCGCCGACGGCGATGGTGTCCGTCCGGTCGACCCCGAGGTCCTCGGCCGCCGTATACAGGGCTTCGTCCTTCGTCCCCTCGACGAGCGGGCCGTCCACCTCGCCCGTCAATCGGCCGTCATCGTTGACGATCAACCGGTTCGAAACGATCCGGTCGACGGTGACGCCCGCCCGGTCGAGCACGTGTTCGATGCCGGACTCGAACCCGCCGGTAAGGATGATGACCTTGACGCCGGCATCGACCAGCTCCTGGAGCAGTTCGGGCATCCCCTCGCGGAGGGCTACCCGTTCGTACGCCGCGGCGATCTCGTCGACGCTGGGCCCTTCGAGCATGCTGACACGCTGCTCGAGGCTCTGGGCGTAGCTGAGTTCACCCGCCATCGCCCGCTCCGTGACCGCGGTGATCTCTTCCCCTCGGCCGACCTGTTCGCCGAGTTCGACGATCATCTCGTCGTCGGAGAGCGTCCCGTCGAAGTCGAACGCCACGAGCGGCATCGGATAGCCCGACTACTCGGCCACGATACATCAGGGGCTCGGTTATCGACAAGTCTTGCGCGCCATCGACAGGAAGTAAGCGTTTAATCCGGAGGCCGGCTTCCCCTCAGCATGAAGGTACTCGTTACGGATCCTATCTCCGAGGCTGGCCTCGATCGACTTCGGGAGGCCGGCCACGACGTGGAGACGGCCTACGAGGTCGAGGGTGACGAACTCCTCGAACGCATCGCCGATGCCCATGGGCTCATCGTCCGGTCCGGAACGGCGGTGACGGAGGCGGTCTTTGATGCGGCACCCGAGCTGGTCATCGTCGGCCGGGCCGGCATCGGCGTCGACAACATCGATATCGAGGCAGCCACCGACCACGGCGTCATCGTCGCCAATGCTCCCGAGGGGAACGTCCGGGCAGCGGCCGAACACACCGTAGCCATGGCGTTCGCGGCCGCCCGGTCGATTCCCCAGGCCCACGGCCGGTTGAAGGCGGGTGAATGGGCCAAGGGCGACTACCTCGGGACCGAGCTGAACGGCAAGACGCTCGGGATCGTCGGACTGGGCCGCGTCGGGCAGGAGGCGGCGAAACGGTTCGGGGCCCTCGGCATGGACCTGGTCGCCTTCGATCCCTACCTCTCCGAGGAACGCGCCGAACAGCTGGGGGCGGAACTCGTCGCCCTCGACGAATGCTTAGATCGGGCGGAGTTCCTCACGATCCACACCCCGCTCACCCCCGAGACCGAGGGAATGATCGGCGAGGACGAGCTCGCCCAGCTCGAGGACGGCTTCCTTATCAACTGTGCCCGGGGTGGGGTGGTCGACGAGACGGCGTTGGCGGCCGCGGTCGAGGAGGGCGTGATGGCTGGTGCGGCGATCGACGTCTTCGAGGACGAACCCGTGACTCCCGACAACCCGCTGCTCGGTGTCGACGAGATCGTCGTCACCCCGCACCTCGGCGCGTCCACCCGTGCCGCTCAGGAGAAGGTGGCGACGAGCGCCGCGGACCAGGTGAACGCTGCCCTCGCCGGGCAACCGGTGTTTAACGCCCTGAATGCCCCTTCGATCGATGAGAGCGCGTTCGCACAGATCCGCCCATACATCGATCTCGCGGCGACGGCCGGCCGGGTGGCCGCCCAGCTCCTTGATGGCCGCATCGATCGGGTTGAGGTGCTCTACGAAGGGGATATCGCCGAATACGACGTCGATCTGGTCACGGCGAGCGCCCTCCAGGGGGTCTTCGAGCCGCTCGAATGGCAAGTCAACGCTGTCAACGCCCCCCGAATCGCCGAGGAACGCGGGGTTGACGTGACGGAATCGAAGACCCGACAGGCCGAGAACTTCCAGAGCCTGGTGACGGTTACGGTGAGCGGCCGCGATGACTCGGTCGGCGTTTGCGGGACCCTCTTCCACGATGACGACCCACGGATCGTCCGGATCGACGGCTTCCGCGTCGACGCCATCCCGCACGGCCACATGATGATCGCCTACAACCGCGACGTCCCCGGCGTCATCGGGTTTATCGGCACCGTACTGGGCGATCACGACATCAACATCGCCGGCATGTACAACGCCCGGGAGACGATCGGCGGCGAGGCGCTCACGGTCTACAACCTCGACGAGGAAGTCCCGGACGAGGTTCGAGCGGAGATTGAGGCTGACGACCGCATCACCGGGACGGCTTACATCGCCCTCAACGACGACTGATGGCGGAACCGCGGGGCTCAAGTAGCACCCGGTCGGCTCCCCGGGAGTGACGGGTTCCCCCCGCAACGAGCGGCTCTTCACCGGGTATTCCGGGCGACTCCTTGTCGCGGTCTCGATCGGTTGGGGTGTGATGCAGGGCGGGCGGCTGGTCATGTCACCCCTGCTCCCCACGATCAAGGCCGACCTCGCGATCTCGAACACCGAGGCCGGCTTCATCTTCACCATGTTGTGGGGGCTGTATGCGCTGTTGCAGTACCCGAGTGGTCGGCTGTCCGACCGGCTCACTCGAAAGACGCTCCTCGTGGCCGGGCTGGGGCTGGCCGGCCTGGGGTTCGTCGGCCTGGCGCTCGCCCCGACGTATCTGACGCTCATCGCGGCCGCCGCAGTCGTCGGGGTCGGCGTCGGCCTCTATCCGACCGCCGCCCGGGCGCTCATTTCCGACGTGTTCGTCGAGCGCCGGGGGCAGGCCTTCGGGCTGCATACCGCCTCCGGCGATATCGGCGGGGTCGCGGCCGCTGGCCTCGCGACGGTCGTCCTGGCGGTCGCCGTCTGGCGGGCAGCTTTCCTGCCCGTTGTGCTCATTATCGCGATGATCGTCGTCGCGCTGCACCGCTGGAGCCGGGAGGATTATCGAGTCGAACGGGTTGACCTGGCGGTGACCGATACCCTCAGTCGACTGCTCGGGACGCCTCGGCTCCGGACCTTGTTGTTCGGCTACGCGCTTTTCGCCATCACGTGGCAGTCGACGACCGCGTTCCTTCCCACGTTCCTTCAGGTCGCGAAGGGCTTTCCACCGGCCATCGCCAATGCCGGCTTCGGGGCGCTTTTCCTCGTCGGCGCGACGGTCAAGCCCATCGCCGGCTGGCTCGGCGATCGCTGGTCGAACGAAATCGTGGCCCCGGGGGCACTTTTGGTCGGCGCCATCACGCTGGCCGTGGTGATCCTGGTCGGCACGCCGGCCTTCGTTATCGCCGGCGTCGTCGTCTTCGCGGCCGGCCTGATGGCCTATCCGCCGGTCATGCAGGCGTTCCTCATGGATACCTTCCCGACCGAGTCGATGGGCGGCGATCTGGGGGGCATGCGAACCATCTACATCGGCCTCGGCGCCCTCGGCCCGACGGTCGTCGGGGCGATCGCTGATTACGCCGATTACACCATCGCCTTTACCGGCCTCGTCGGCTGTCTTCTCGTGTCCAGTGCGGTGATTTTCCTCGCGACACGTTAGAGCTGGGCGAGGATCGCCTCGGCATCGTTCGGGACGGGTTCCGGTTCGGTCCCGGCCGCGGCGGCCGCGTCAGGGTCTTTGAGCAGGTGCCCGGTCGTGAGGCAGACGACGTGTTCATCGGCATCGATCTCACCCGCGTCACGGAGTTTTCGCAACCCAGCGACCGAGGCGGCGGAGGCGGGTTCGACGCCGATACCGTCCTCGGCGAGGGCGCGTTGGGCCGCCGTGATTTCCTCGTCCGAAACGGCGACGGCCGTGCCACCCGTTTCGCGAATCCCGGGGAGTGCTTTCGGGGCGTTGACGGGGTTGCCGATCCGGATCGCCGTCGCAATCGTCTCGACTTCCTCCCACCGGACGACGCGATCCCGGCCCTCCACGATCGCCTCGACGAGCGGGGCCGCCCCCTCGGCCTGAACGCCGGTGAGCCGCGGCACATCGCCCGGGTCGAGCGCCCCGCTGGCCACCAGCTCGCGGAACGCCTTGAACAGGGCCGCGGTGTTCCCCGCGTTCCCGACCGGGAGGACGATCCGGTCGGGGAGCCGACCAGTGGCATCCAGGGACTGCTCGAGCATCTCGAAGCCGATCGTCTTCTGCCCCTCGAGCCGGAATGGGTTGAGCGAGTTCAGGAGGTAGACCTCGTCGCGATCGGCCAGCTCGGCGACGATGTCGAGACACGCGTCGAAGTTCCCGTCTACCTCGAGGATCCGCGCCCCGTGCAGACTCGCCTGGGCCAGCTTGCCGGCGGCCACCTTTCCCGAGGGAAGCAGGACGAGCACGGGCATGTCCGCCCGGGCACCGTAGGCGGCGAGCGCCGCACTGGTATTCCCGGTCGAGGCACACGCCAAGCGTCCGACCTCGAGCTGTCGGGCGACTTGGACCCCAACGGTCATGCCACGGTCCTTGAAACTCCCCGTGGGGTTCATCCCCTCGTGTTTGACCCGGAGGTCCGCAACCCCGACCTCGGCCTCGATCGACGGGACCCGATAGAGCGGGGTGTCCCCCTCCTCGATCGTCACGCCCGACTCGACCGGTAACGCATCGGCGTATCGCCAGACGCCGGTCCCGTCGAAATCTTCGAAGGCCGGCGGCTCGGCATATCTGACCTCGAGGAGGCCCCCACACGCCGGACACCGGTAGATCACCGCCTCCAGCGGTGGCTCGACCTGGCCGCACTCGATGCACGTCAGCCACGACCCGTTGTCGGCGACGTCGGGGATCGGCTCCTCGGGGGTTCGGAGACGGAGATCAGCCATTACCCGACGGAAGGCGGGATTCGCTAAAAATCGGGCGGTCCCCGGTGGGAGACAGGCTTATGAGTTTCATCATCGAAGGACATTATATGCCGCTTGGCGTGTCCGCCGAATTCGGCTTCACCCTCCTTGCCTTTTCGGCTCTCTACTGGGCGAGCGTCGCCTACACCGAGATCCGGCTGACCCTACCCTGGGACCGCTGAGCTTATTCGCCGAGTGGTTGCTGTTCCTCGAAGGCGTCGATTCGCTCGTGCACGTGGTCCACCCACCGGTCGAGGGCGCCATGGAGCCGCTCCTTGGTTTCCGGGAGTGGCGTCGCCGTGTACTGATAGACGTATCCGCCGGGATCGAGCAGGCGCCGGTTCCGCTCGGCGAGTTCGATCTCGAGAAGCTGTGACAGCGACCGGTTTACGTTACTGCGGTCACGGTCGAGGGTGTCGGCGAGCTCCTCAACGGTGCTGCCTGGATGGTCGAGGAGGGTGAGGTAGGTCCGGACTTCCCGCCCCTGGATACCGAACACGCAGGCCATGACGACGTCGAAATCTGGATCATCCGTTTCCAACAGGCGCCGCATGTCATCGTCGGCATCCATGCTGGCCATCTCGGGAGTCGATCACCAAAACCGTTAGCCAAACCTCACTCGCTGCCGTATCGTTCGTTCGCGAGGCATTCACGCATCTCCTCGACCGTCCCGTGACGGTGGAGGGTCGTCGGCGTATCGCAGTAGTAGATGTCGCCGTCGAACCGAAGCGTCACCTCGTGGACGGATCCGAGGAGGTCCCGCTCGATGATCACCCGCGTGCCAGCGTGGAGGTGGTCGATGATGTCGTCGATCGGCGCGTCCCCAGCTTCGAGTCGGACGGGGCCCTCACTCATTGCGTCTCATCTCGGACCGTTCGCTTATCAAAGCCGCGTCAGTCGACGAACTCGACCAGCCACCCGTTCTGGGCGTGCATCCGATTTTCGGCCTGCTGCCAGACGATCGCGCGGTCGCTCTCGACGACCTCGTCGGTGATCTCCTGGCCTCTGTGGGCCGGGAGGCAGTGCATTACCTTGGCATCGGTATCACCCAGGAGTTCGGAATTGAGCTGGTAGCCCTCGAAGGCGGCCAACCGTTCCTCCTTCTCCGGCTCGTCGCCCATGCTCACCCACACGTCCGTGTAGACCACATCGGCGCCATCGATCGCCGCGGCCGGATCGTCGACAACGGTCGGATCGCCCCCGGTGGTCCGGGCCCGTTCGAGAACCCCATCGCCAACCCCGTAACCGTCCGGGGTAGCGATCCGGAGGTCGAGGCCCGCCATCGCCGCCCCGACGGTGAACGACCGCGCCACGTTGTTGCCGTCGCCGACCCACGCCACCGTCACGTCGAACCCGCCGAAGGTTTCCCGAATGGTCAGCAGGTCGGCCAGGGTCTGGCAGGGATGGGCATCGTCGCTCAGCCCGTTGATCGTCGGTACCGACGCGTAGTCGGCGAACTCCACGATGTCGTCGTGCGTCGACAGCCGGATCATTACCGCGTCGACGTAGGCCGACAGCGCCCGGGCGGTGTCCTTGATCGGTTCGCCCCGGCCGAGCTGCATGTGTTCGGGGCTGAGCATGATCGCGTGGCCGCCCAGTCGGGTCATCCCCGTCTCGAAGGAGATTCTCGTTCGCGTACTGGGCTTTTGGAACAGCATCGCCAGGGTGCGATCCGGCAGGTTGCGGTACGGGTCGCCGGCGTGATGGGCGGCCTTGAGTTCGGCCGCCCGGTCGAGTACCGTCGAGAGTTCGTCGGGGTCGAGGTCGTCGATGTCGAGCAGGTGACGCGTCATGGTTCGATCAGGCGGGTACAGGCGTGGTTCAGGACCTCGATGGCCCGGTCGAACTCGTCGAGCGGCAACCGCTCGTTCGGCGTGTGATCCAGCGACGAATCTCCGGGGCCGTAGGTGACCATCGGGCAGTCCCATTCGGTCGCGTATACGTTCATGTCGCTCGTCCCGGTCTTGCGGAGCTGTCGCGGTTCGCCACCGACCTCGCGGATGGCCGCCCGAAACGCCCGGGCCGCGGACGTCCGCGGGCTCTGCATGGTCGGGGGGATCTCGTATTTCCAGTGGATCGTGCCAACTTCAAGTTCGCCGTCGGCCACCTCCCGGACGGCGTCGATCGTCAGGTCGGGCGGCACTCGGAACTGGGCGTCGAGCGTTGCTTCGACCGAGAGTCCGTCCTCGCTCGTCCCGCCGGCGATGCCGACGGGCTTCGGCGTGACCTGATCGAAGACAGCCGTCCACTCGTCCGGCGAGAACGCCTCTTCGACCCGCTGCCACCAATCCATGGCGTCCTGGATGGCATTGTTCTCCGGGCGGGAGGTATGGCCGGACTCGCTCGTCGCAACGTAGGTCCCCCGGAGGAAGCCCCGGTAGCCGAGCGTGACCGCGTCCCAACCGCTCGGCTCGCCGTTCACAACCGTCGCCGGTGGGTCGCGATCCTCGACGAGGTGCCAGGCACCCCGGGAATCGGCCTCCTCGCCGACGACCCCGACGAATGACGCGCCCGTTTCCACCGCCGCGACAGCCATCGCTGCGAGTGGACCTTTGGCGTCGACGCTCCCCCGACCCCAGAGCACGTCGTCCTCGATCCGGACCGGGATGTCCCCCGGGACCGTGTCGATGTGCGAGGTCAAGAGGACGGCATCGTCGCCGGGCGCCCGGACATTGCCCACGTCGTCGACCCACACTTCGCGGTCGCAGCGTTCGAGGAACGCCACCAGCTCGGCGGTACATTCGGCCTCATCGCCGCTCACCGATGGGATCGAGACGAGCTCTTTGAGGAGGCCCCGGGCGTCGGCCCTCTGGACGCTCACGACGACCCCTCCGTGATGACGGCTTCGATGGCCGCGACGATCTCCTCGACGTCGGCTTCGTCGAGGACGAGTGGCGGGAGGAGGCGGAGCACGGTCCGGCCCGCCGGGAGGGCGAGCAGCTGGTGCTCGAGGGCGAGGTCGCGGAGCAGCCGGTTGGCCCCCCGCTTGACCTCGATCCCCACCATCAGCCCGTGACCGCGGATGTCACGGACCTCGTCACCGATCGCCTCGGTGAGCGCCGATCGGAGGGCGTCCCCGGTTTCGGTGGCGTTCGCGGCCAATCCCTCCGATTCGATCACCGCGAGGGTGGCATCCGCGGCAGCGCTCACGAGCGGGCCGCCGCTGAACGTCGACCCGTGGTTGCCGGGATCGTCGGCGATCCACTCCCGACAGAGGGTGGCTCCCATCGGGAGGCCGTTCGCCAGGCCCTTGGCCGTCGTAAGGACGTCCGGGACGACGTCGTGGGTCTCAACCCCCCACATCGACCCGGTCCGCCCGAGGCCGGTCTGGATCTCGTCGACGATCATCGCCGCCCCGGCCTCGTCGGTAACCGCCCGGACGGCCTCGAGATAGCCGTCGGGGGCGGGATTTACCCCGCCTTCGCCCTGGACGGGTTCGACGATCACGGCCGCGGTCTCGTCATCGACGGTCTCGGCCAACGCAGCCGCATCGCCGTAGTCGACGAACTCGAAACCGCCGGCCAACGGTTCGAACCCCTCGCGATACTTCTGCTTCCACGTCGCCGACAGTGCTCCCATGGTCCGGCCGTGAAAGCCCCGGGTCGTGGCGACGATGGTCGACCGCCCGGTCGCATGCCGGGCGAACTTGAGTGCCGCCTCGTTGGCCTCGGTCCCCGAGTTACACAGCCAGACCTTGTCCATGTCGCCGGGGGCGAGCTCGGCCAGTTTGGAGTAGACCCGGTTGCGGGGGGCCGACGGGTACGAGCCCTGGACGTAGAACAGCCGTTCAGCCTGTTCTTGGACGGCCGCCACCACGTCCGGGTGGCAGTGGCCCGCCGGGACGCAGGCGTAGGAGGCGCCCGCGTCGAGGTATTGCGTCCCGTTCGTATCGTAAAGGTAGACGCCCTCGCCGCGATCGATCTGGATCGGCTTCTCCGAGAAGACGAAGCCCGCGCTCATGCCCCGATCGCCTCCGGGAGGATGTGCGTCCCGCCGCCTTCGAGGGCGGCGAGGACGGGCGCGTCGGCGTTGGCGTCGGCGACGATCACCGACTCGGCCCCGCCATCCAGGGCCTCTTTAGCGGCCATCACCTTCCGCGTCATGAACCCCTCGGCGGCGTCCTCGAGCCCGTCCATGTCGTCGGGCGTCGCCACCCGCTCGATGACGGTCGACGGGTCGTCCGGGTCGGCCATGATTCCGGGCACGTCGGTCAGGACCACGAGGGTCGCCGAGAGCGCCCCCGCAACCGCGGCGGCGGCCCGGTCGGCATCGGTATTGACGGCTACGCCGTCGTCGGCGAGCATCGGCGGGCTGGCCACCGGCGTGTACCCGTCCGCCAGCAGCGTCTCCAGCAGCGCCGCGTTCACGTGCTCGATCCGACCGGAATGGTCGCCGCGCCGGATCTTCTTCTTGCCGTCCTCGACGACGCGAACCGCGGACTTCCGGGGCCCGGTTAGCAGCCCGCCGTCGACCCCCGACAGCCCGACGGCCGACACGCCCTCACCCTGGAGGCCGGTGACGAGATCGGTATTGACCAGCCCGGCCATCGCCATCTTGAACACGTCCATCGTCTCCGCGTCGGTGAACCGCCCGACCACGCCGGAGGGCGTTTCGACGTAGTCCGGCTCGATCCCCATCCGCTCGAGCGTCTCGTCGACGGCGGTCGAGCCGCCGTGGACGATCGCCACCGGCTCGGCACGCTCGCGCAGGGTGGCCACGTCGGCCAGCGCCCCCGCCGGTTCGACCGCGCGGGCGCCACCGATCTTGATGACTACCGTCATGGCGACCTCAGGGGGCCCCGATGGGGTGCAGGCCGCGGAACTCGAGGCCGGCGGTCTCCTCGAGGCCGAGCGCGATGTTGGCGGCGTGGACCGCCTGACCGGCCGAACCTTTCATCATGTTGTCGATCGCCGCGAAGACCACCAGCCGGCCGTTCGACGGGTCGAGCTCGAAGGCGACCTCGACGAAGTTCGTACCGGCGACGGCCTTCGGCTCGGGATACCGGTAGACGCCGCCCGTCCCGCCGAGCAGCCGGACGAACGGTTCGTCCTGGTAGGCCTCGCGGTAGGCCGACCAGAGGTCGCGTTTTTCGACCGGGTCGGGGAAGGTGTGACAGGTCGCGGCCGCCCCGCGGATCATGTCCACGGCGTGCACCGTGAACGACACCCCCGTCCCGAACTCCTGTTCGATCTCGGCCTCGTGGCGGTGCCCGGTCGGCGCGTACGGCCGGACGACCCCCGACCGCTCGGGGTGGGCCGACGCGCGGCCCCCGCTGGCCCCGCCCTCGGAGGAGCCCACCTTGACGTCGACGACGATCCGATCGTCGCCGGTCAGGACTCCCGCGTCGAACAACGGGGCGAGCCCGAGGATCGTGACCGTCGCGTTACACCCGCCGGCGGCGATGAGGTCGGCCCCCGGCAGGTCGTCGCGGTACCGCTCCGGGAGGGCGTACGTGGCGGCGTCGAGCAGCTCCGGCCGGTCGTGGCCGTCGTAGTACTCGTCGTATTTCGCCGCGTCCCGGAGGCGGAAGTC
>Ga0207797_1000207_pt1 | contig 43226 bp, 63 predicted proteins | sample PRCRCaboRojoPR_6_FD_187275 | JGI IMG/M metagenome (GOLD analysis project Ga0207797, IMG submission 187275) | Marine sediment microbial community from Cabo Rojo, Puerto Rico - PR CR 10% Liquid 1 (SPAdes) | ecosystem: Environmental > Aquatic > Marine > Coastal > Sediment | place: Cabo Rojo, Puerto... | reverse complement strand
GATCACCGACGCGCAAAACTCGGCCGCATTTATAAATTTCGTTTGCTTTCATTTTTTCATTTGAACTAGGTATCGCCACATGCCTCGAAAGCGCAAGAAACGACCAACCGGCCAAGCTGCCATTTGGTTTCCCTCTGTTGAGGCGGTCCATGCGTATCTTGAAGCGCAGGGCTTCAAAATCACAGTACGAAGTATCTACAACCACATCAATGAAAACAAGCTCAAAGCCACCCCCAAGGGTAACTTCACCCGGAAGGCCGTGGACCAGTACGCCGCCAACCACATTGCCGAGGTGGAGACCGGCAGCACGCCCGTCGAGTGGAACCTGAGCCAGAAGAAGGTGCTGGTGGAGATCGCGCTCAAGGAGGAGCGCCGGAAGCGGGAGAAGTTCAAGCGCGAGGCGGAAGAGGGCCGGTACATCCCCCGCGAGGATTTCGCCCGGGAGCTCGCCGCCCGTGCGGTGGTGCTTGAGAACGAGCTCACGTACATGATCCAGGCCCACGCCTCGGAGATCATCGCGGCGGTGAACGGGGATCCGTCCCAGGTGGCGGCCCTGATCGCGCTCTGGACGGACCTCAAAAACGACGTTTTGAACCGATTTGCGAGCACGAAGGAGTTTCAGGTAATGGAGGCACCTACCAAATGACCGCCCCAGCCTACCGCCTCCCCGAAACTCAACCCCTCTGGCTGCCCGACGAACTCTGGCACGCCATCGCGGCGGATGGCTACACATTCCGTTTCACCGACGCGGAGCGATCCGTCTACCGCCGCCGGAAGCGCGTCCCGGTCTCCGAGTGGGCGGAGCGGCACCGGATCATCACCCGGGGCCCATATGAGGGGAGCCGTTGGCGGAATGAGCTGGTGCCCTACGCCGCCGGCATCATGGACGCCTCGTTCTATCCGGGCGTCTCGAAGATCGTCCTCTGTGCGGCCCCCCAGACCGGAAAGAGCACCATCATCGACACTTGCATCGCCTACGCCATGGACCGCGCTCCGGGCCCGGTGCTCTACTGCTACCCGGACGAGGACACGGCCACCGAGAACGCCCAGGACCGGATCCTCCCGATGATCCGCAAGAGTCCCCGACTCCGGTCCTACTTGACCGGCATGGCGGACGACGAGACCGCCCGGAGGATCAACCTCCTGCACATGCAGGTCTACATGGCCTGGGCGCGATCCGCCTCGAAGCTCGCCAACAAAAGCATCAAGTACGCCGTGGGCGACGAGGTGGATAAGTACCCGGAGAGCGCGAACAAACGCGAGACCGGCCCGATACAGCTCCTGGACGCCCGGTTGACCTGGTATCGGAACGTGGGCGGTAAGACCTGGTTGGCCTCGACTCCCACGGTGGAGGACGCCCCGATCTGGCTCGCGCTCACCCAGGACGCGGAGGTGGTGTTCGACTTCTGGGTACGGTGCCCGGACTGCGGCGAGGAGGAGCTGATGGCCTTCGAGCAGATCCGGTGGCCGGACGGGGAGCGGAACCCCAAGCGCGTGGAGGTGGAGGACCTGGCCTGCTACGTTTGCTCCCATTGCGGATGCGTGTGGGACGACGAGAAACGAAACCTGGCGGTGCGGCACGGCCAATGGCGGGCCCGGGACGACGAGACCACACCCCTTTTTCGATACCTCGACCAGCGGCACCCCCGGACCATCGGGTTTCACCTGCCCTCTTGGATCTCCCGAATGGTGACGCTTTCGAGTATCGCGGCGTCCTTCCTGCGGGGGCTTCACGACAAGAACGAGCTGAAGGACTTTGCGAACAAGCACTCGGCGCAGCCCTGGCGGCTCTACGGTGCCGAGCGGAACGTGGAGCGGATTCTCGCGCTTCGGGACGAGCGGCCGCGGGGGCAGGTGCCGGGCGGCGGAGTCGTGGCGGCGGTCACGGCCGGCGTGGACACGCAGGACAACGGTTTCTGGTACGAGATCCGAGCCTGGGGATACGGCATCGAGCTGGAGTCCTGGCAGGTCCGGGAGGGGTTCGTGGAGACCTGGGACGCGCTTTTCCGGGTGCTGTTCCCGGAGCGGTTCGAGGGGGAGGACCCGGCGCCGATGAAGTACGAGGACCAGGAGGGCACGGTCTATCCGGTGCGGATTGCCGTTCAGGACGCCATGGGGCACCGGACCGCCGAGGTGTACGATGCTGGCCGGATGCACCGGGGCCGGCTGATCCCCCTCCAGGGCAAGGACCACCTCACGACGCCGTACCGATTCAGCACCATCGAGAACTATCCCGGCACGAAAAAGCCAATTCCGGGCGGGGTGCAGCTTTGCCGGGCGGATGTCACGTATTTCAAGAACCAGCTCGCGGGCAAGCTGGAGGTCTCGCAGGGCGACCCGGGGTGCTGGAACCTCCATGCGGAGACCACGGAGGAGTACGCGCTCCACATGATCGCGGAGCAGCAGGACGAGAAAGGGTTGTGGGTGTGCCCGAGCGGGCGGGCGAATCACCTTTGGGACTGCGGAGTCTACAACCTCGTGGCGGCGGAGATCATCGGGGTGCGGATGTTGAGGAGGCCCGCGAAGCGGAAAAAGGGCGAGGCACCCCCTCAACCCGACCGCGAAGTCCTGCCCCGTCGTCCCAATGGGTGGTTGCCAAACAAAAAGGGGTGGATGAATAAGCGATGAAAGGAGACCCCATGGGCATCGAAACAGTCAAAGACCTGATTATCGCCTTGGCGGAGTATCCGGCGGATAAGTTGGTCATTGGCATGTGGGAGGAGCAGTTAAAGCCGCTGATGCTTTATCAGTCCGCCGATGGTGTGGTGATAGTAGATGCAGACCATGGGCATGATCGGGATATTTATGAGGAAAAAGAAATAAAACCAGCAGTGGAGGCATATTATGAGCGTCTTAACCGAAATAAATAAAAAGCAGCGTGATCATTGGTGGAGCGTGTGGGCGAAGCAGCATGATTGCGAGGGTATTGAGGGTGAGGCATATCGTTTGGCATTCGTGGCCGGGTGGAATGCGGCTGTGATGTACAACGATGATAATTGCTGCGCCAAGGGCGGTTATCATACTCCAGCCGGCAATAGGTATCGGTGTCCATGTTGTGGCGCATGGTTCCGGGAAGATGGAGAGATTATCAGCACGGGAAGTTGTGACCCGGATGATTTACGCTGGAAAGTGTGAATAAGTGATAGGAGGATGGGCGATATGGCCGAAAAGGTAGAGATTGCAATAAGAGGGAAAACGAAACGATTTTGGGATTGCGGGACGCCTAAATGCAACACGTTTCACCAAAGTGAACGAACGGCGCGAAAATGCCGTGAGCAGTACGATCGGCGGATTAAAAGATCGGGTAGCCACAACAACAAGCTTGAGCGAAATTTAGGCATGTATCAAGAGTTTTTGGGAGGAGATACATGCACACAGATTGCCAAAAGATATGAAATATCCAGAGGCAGGGCATGTCAGATTATAAAAAAGATGAAACGAAGGGCAGCCATCTTAAATGGCCTGGATTCAGAAACATAAGAACTGGATCCCCAGCGGGCGCCGCCCCCGCGAGCGCAACCCGCCCCCGGAGGCCGTATCAGTAGGGGAGGCCGCCCGGATGCTCGGTGTGGACCCGAAGACGGTCCTGCGGAAATACATGGCGCTTGAGCCTGAGGAGGATGCCCCGATTCCGTTCGAGGGGTGGTTCCGGCTTCCGGGCGGTCATTTTCGGATTTACCTGTGGGCGATACGCAGCATAGTTGACTAAATCGGCAAAATTTGAACGCACTCTTCATCAAAAACGGGGAAAAATGGACACAACTGGGTTGACGGACTCAATTTAACCTAGAATAATACGCGGAACCCTAGCGGGTAGCACCCGCGCCTCCTTCTGACGCCCGGCCAGTGCGGTGGCCGCACCCATCGCATTGGCCGGGTTTTTTATTGGGGTTTTGGTGGGATACGACAGCAGGGCAACCCTTGTGACGCGCCTTGAGCAGGTCCGCACGGACATTGCCAAGGCTCGATCTGTTTCCCAATACAACACCGCCGGCGGCATGGGCGTGACCCGCGCCAAGCTGAAGGACCTCCTGGCCGAGGAGTCCATGCTCCTCCGCAAGATCGAGCGCATCGACGCCGGGAACACCTCCCGCAACTACGTCAGGTTCAAGAGGCCTGTCTCATGAGCGAGCGGAAGACCATAGGCGAACGCCTGGATGACCTGGTGGGCGTCTTCAGCCCCGCCGCTGCCGCTCGCCGGAAGGCCCATCGGAAGGCCGGGAAGCTCCTCTCCGCCCACTTCCGTGGCGCCCGCAAGACCCGCCTCTCCTACAACTGGGTGACCGGGCAGGAGTCGGCCGATGCCGCCATGGACGGCGAGCTCCAGACCCTCCGGGATCGCTCCCGCGACCTCAACCGGAACAACCCCATTGCGGCCGGCGTCACCAGCACCTTCACATCGAACGTGGTCGGTACAGGCATTCGCCCCCAGAGCCGGGTGGACGTTCGGGACGTGCCGCTCCCGCAGGAGCGCGTTCGTGCGTTCCAGCGGACGGCCGAGCGCATCTGGGAGCGGTGGAGCCCGTGGGCGAGCGCGGACCTCCGGCTCCACTTCGAGGAGATCCAGGAGCTGGCCCTCCGGCAGATCATCGAGTCGGGCGAGTTCCTGGCCGTCCGCCGGATGCTCCCGGAGAAGGACGGCCGCCCGTACATGCTGGCCCTGGACGTGATCGAGCCGGACCGACTCGAAAAGCCCTCCCGGGCTGGGCGACAGGACATACGCTTTGGCGTCGAACGCGACGACATGGGCCGACCCGTCGCGTACCACATCCGAAAGACTCACCCGGGAGAGACCCTTTACAGCCCCAACGCCTCCCACGAGCACAAGCGGGTGCCCGCCCGGGACGACGCCGGCCGCCCCATCGTGTTCCACGTCTTTCCGGTCCTTCGCCCCGGCCAGACCCGAGGCATCCCCTGGTTCGCCCCGGTGATCGAGTATTTCCAGCACAAGGCGGACTACCTCGAAGCCGTGCTCGTGAAGGAAAGGGTGGCGGCCTGCTTCGCGGCGTTCATCAAGCGCGAGGGGAACCCCTATGACACCGCCGTGGGGTACGCCGAAACCACGAACGACTCCGGCCAGCGCCTCGAGGGCCTCGAACCCGGCCTCCTGGAGTACCTGGAGCCGGGGGAGTCCGTCGAGTTTGGCCGCCCCCCGGAGAGCGGTACATCCTTCGCCGAGTTCATGGAGAAGCTCCTCCGCGTGATCGGTGCTGCCCTGGGCCTTCCCTACGAGCTGGTGATCAAGGATTTCAGCAAGACCACGTACTCGTCCGCCCGTGCGGCCCTCCTTCAAGCCTACCGCGTATTCCGCGTTCACCAGCAGCTTCTGGTGCGCCACCTCTGTCAACCCGTATGGGAGGTGCTCCTCGAAGAGGCATACCTCCGTGGCGAGCTGGAGGCCCCCAGGTGGGAAAGCCTCCGGTGGGAGTACACCCGGGCCCTCTGGATCCCGCCGGGATGGGAGTGGGTGGACCCGCTCAAGGAAGCGAAGGCGGCGGAGCTGGAGGTGCGGATGCTCCACAAGACCCGGGCGGACGTGGCGGCGGAGCGCGGCCACGACTGGGAGGCTAAGGCCGAGCAGGCGAAGCGCGAGAAGGACGTGTTCGAGGAGTTGGACCTCCCCTGGGAGGGCATGAGCCAAGCCGGGAACGGTGACGCGGACGCACCGGGAACCGAAGGCGGGGACCGGGAGGAGTAGAGATGCCGACGCCCAAGAGGAACGAGAGCAAACAGGATTTCCTGAGCCGCTGCACGAAGCAGCTCATCGACAAGGAGGGCCGGAAGTCGGATCAGGCCTACGCAATGTGCAACGCCTATTGGGACGAGGCCCGGGCCGGGAAGCGAAACACGCTGACGCTCTCCGCGCCGGTGGAACTCAAGGCCGGGGAGGGCGACGACCCCGCGTCGTTTCTGATCACCGCCTACACCGGCAGACCCGTGGACACCTGGTTCGGGCGCCTCGTCTTCGACCTCAAGGGCATGAAGACCCGTGAGACCATGCCGATCCTCCGCGAGCACATGCGGGACCGGATCGTCGGCTACGGGAACAAGGCCTGGGCGGACAAACAGAACTTCTACGTGAGTGGGAAGCTCTCCAAAAGCACGCCGGACGCCGGGGAGATCGCGTCCCTCGCCGGTGAAGGGTTCCCGTGGCAGGCGTCTGTGGGCATCTGGCCGCTCACCATCAAGGTGCTCGACAGCGAGAAGGAAACGGAAACCGTCAACGGGCAGGAAATCCGAGGCCCTGCGGAGATTTGGCAGGAGTCCCTGGTGGGCGAAGTCTCGTTTGTGGCCCTCGGCGCGGACGGCGACACCGCCGCCATCGTGCTTTCCGACCAGGGCGCCGAGGTGCCCGTGCAGATCATCGAGTCAAACCATAGCGACGAGGAGGAACAGACCATGACCATCACAATGGAAACGCTGAAAGCTGACGCTCCCGAGCTTCTGGCCCAGATCCAGGACGACGCCCGGAAGGAAGTGGACGTCCAGGCGGCCGTGGATGCGGCCCTTGAGGCCGAGCGGTCCCGCGTCAAGGAGATCCGGGAGAGCGCCTTCGACGGCCAGGAGGAGCTTGCGGATAAGCTGATTTTCGAGGGCGCCAGCACCGACGAGGCCCGGAAGCAGCTCATCGCCGACCAGAAGGCCCGGACCGAGGGGGAACTCCAGAACCTCCGGAACTCCGATACCGGAGACCTGGGCGCGGACCCCGACACCACCGAGCCGGACGGCGGGACGCAGAACGGCAAGCGCACCGCCAAGGACCGCGGAGACGCCGGAAACCAGCTCGACGCCCTGGCGAAGGAGATGATGGAGGAGAAGGGCCTCTCTTACGAGGCCGCGTTCAACAGGGTCTGCAAGGCGGAGCCGGAGCTTTTCAAGGCGTACATGCCGGCCGCTTCCAAGCATTAACCACCCCACTTCGGGGCAATGATCCCGACGAACCACGGAGGAAAAAACCATGGCCAGCATTGCATCCGGAGGCGTTCAGGCCAAGCCGACCGGGACCATCACGAGGGAAGCGGCGCGGGACCTGAGTGACTATCAGTACCACGCCATGAAAATCGACACGGACAGCCAGATCGACTACGTGGACACCTCCGCCGCCGGAGTGTGCATCGGCGTTCTCCAGAACGCGCCTGATGCCGCCGGTGAAGAGGCCGAGGTGGCTACCGAGGGGACCAGCCTCCTCTACGTGGACGGCAACTCGGTCAACATCGCCGAGGGCGACCCCCTGGCCTCGAACTCCAACTACCACGGCCACAAGGCGGACAGCGACAAGGAGCAGTATTTCGCCATCGCCCTCCAGCCCTCCACGGCGGACGGAGACCTGATCGAGGTCATGCTGGTCGGCCCGAGCTACCTGGCCGTGTAACCAGGCCTGACGCGAAAGGAGAAGAACCATGCCTCTTCACAGTGATGTCCACGTTGATCGGCCCCTGAGCAACTTCGCGGTCCAGTACCGCAACAAGGCCTTCATCGGCGAGATGGTGGCACCGTTCGTGCCGGTCAACTTCAAGTCGGATGAATACTTCACCTTTACGAAGAAGGATTCCTTCACCGTCCCGGAAACCATTCGCGGCCCCAAGGACACGGCGAACGAGGTGACGTGGAGCACCAGCACCAGCACTTACGGGTGCGTGGACCACGCCCTCCGGGATTTCCTCTCGGACGCCATTGTGGCGAACTCCGACAACCCGATCAACCCCCGACAGCGGACCACGGCTTTTCTGACCGACCTTCTGCTTCTGGCCTATGAGCGGTATGTGTCGAGCCTCGTCACCACGGCGGGGAATTATGCGACCGCCTACAAGACCACGCTTTCCGGGGATGACCAGTGGGATCAGTACGCCACATCGGACCCGATCAGTAACGTGGAGACCGCCAAGGCCGCCTGCTTTGTGGAGCCCAACACGATGATCATCGGCGAGGAGCCGTGGCGGAAGCTCAAGCACCATCCGCAGATCATCGACAAGATCAAGGGCGGGGCGACCGTCGGCGATCCCGCCATCGTGCGGCCCGAGCTGGTGGCCGACATTTTCGAGGTCGAGCGCCTTCTGATCGGCAAGGCCAAGTACAACTCCAGCAACAAAGCCAAGACCGCGTCCTATTCCTACGTGTGGGGAAAGGACTGCGTGCTGGCCTACATCGACCCCCAGGTGAGCCTGGAGAACGTGAGCGCCTGGAAGTCTTTCAGGTGGCGGCAGATGGAAACCGACGTCGGGTACAAGGTTCGGACCTACCGGGACGAGTCCCTGGGCGGAGGTGGCGAGTACATCGAGGTGGAGCAGTCCTATGACCTCGTGAACGTCTGCTCGGACGTGGCGTACCTGATCGACGCGGTCATCAGCTAAGGAGCGGGCGCCTTCGGGCGCCTGGCCTCCAGGGAGGACAGACACAATGAAGCGTTTCACGCGAAACAAGATCGGGGTGTCCGTGCTCATCGCGGCCCTTGGCCTGCTTTTCGCCGTTCCGGCCTTTTCCGGCCTCTCCTGGGACGGGTTCTTTACGAACGCCCTAGTGAAGGGCGTGTTGCGGATGAACGGCCATGTGCAGCCCCGCGTGGTGACCCTCACGCCGGTGGCCGGTATAGGCTTCACCATCTCGGAGACGCAGGACGGCGTGATCTACGAGGTGGATCCCGGCCACGCGACCATCAGGGGCGAGACAGACCATTGCCCCTACGAGAACAGCGACACGGGTGTGACTGTCAGGGTGGCGGAGCCCAATGATGCGGATCGGGACGACGAGGTGTTCTGGATCCGCAACGCGGGCGGCACCACGCCCTTCATCGTGATGTTTGACGGTGAGGAGCCGTTGCACACGACCAGCGGCGTGACGTTTGCCGGCGGCGAGGATCGCGGCGACAACGTCGGCATCCAGAGAAACTACAACTCCGACGTGAGCGGCTACGTGATCAGCGAGTACGAGGCCGACTAGCGTCCGGGAAGGAGGGACTGCCATGCGTAAGCACGCGCTCATCTTGGCTGGACTCCTGGCCCTGGTGCTGTCGGCCCCGGTGGTTCACGCCGGGGTCCTGATCGACCTCACAACGGGGACCACGTCGGCCCCGAGCGGGGCCTCCGATTTTTACGTGGCCTCGGTTTCCGGGACGCTGAGCCCCATCAGCAAAAACCCGCAGGACCTGGGGCTCTCGGAGGACGGCACGGAGACCACGATCCCGCTCATCGACATGATGGATCCCGGCCGCACCTACTCCATCATGCTGGACGAGGTCACCTGGGCGGCTGGCGACGGGAACAACGCGGCGAACAGCGGGGCCACCTTCACGGTGCGGATCCAGTACAGCAATGACAACGCTTCCTGGACCCTTTCCGGGACGTCCACCGTGATCGACGGCGTGGCCGTTTCCGGGAACTCCCGCTATCTCGTGGACTTCACCATGCCGCCGTGCCGGTACATGCGGGTCCAGATCGTTTCGGGGATCACGCGGTTTTTTCAGGCCACGGCCAAGCTGTTGATCCCGTAAAGGAGCAACCATGGACATCAAGACGTTCGAGGGCCAGGCCAAGGTCCGGGTCGTTTGCCGAAAGCCCGGGGACGCGGATTGCCCCAATGAGTTCACGGCCTGCGAGCCGGAGTGCTGCGCCTGCGAGCACCATGAATTGATGATTTTGGACCAGGGCGACCTGGTGGCCAAGGGGTTCCTGGCCGACAGGCCGGAGCCTGTGGTTGAGGAGCCGGAGGCCGAGTGACCTTCGCCACGGACATTGCCAACGACCTGGCCGACATCTTCACCTCTGACGGGGAGGCTGAGTCCGCGACCTTCACCTCCATGCGGGGCGACGGCGCGGACCCGGTTTCCTGCCTGGCGTTCGTTTACACCGGACAACTCCTCCAGCCCGCGGGCCTGGAGGGCCAGGTGTGGGAGCAGGGCGTGAGGATCGAGGCGCTCCGCTCCGCTGTGGGAATCCCCCACCGGGGCGATGAGTTCGAGGTCGATGGGACAACGTACATCGTCCTGGGCGTGTCCGAGTTCAACGACCACACCGTCATCTGTGACGTCCGCGAGGAGGATGACTGATGCCGCTCGGAGCACCAGGGGGCATTTCGCGTGCCGGGTTCAACATCGAGATTGACCGGACCTCCTGGCTCAAGGCCGAGGCCATGCTGCTGGGCGTCAAGAACGGGGCTTCCCGCGTGATCGTCCGCTCGGTGAACAAGACCCTGGCGGGCGTGCGGACCGACACGGTGAACGAGATCCGCGAAGGCGTGAACGTCACCGCAACGGCCATCCGAAAGACCATGCGGATCGACAAGGCTACGGTCTCCAGGATGACGGCGAGGGTGACGAGCAAGCAGAAGTATGGGACAGGGCTGATCCATTTTGGGGCGCGTCAGACCGCCAAGGGCGTCACGGTCCAGGTGCTTCGAAGGAAAAGCCGGAGCCTGGTGCGCCATGCCTTTATCGCTTCGCCCAAGGGTGGGCGCCAAGTGTTCTGGCGGGGCAAAAAGCAGTTTGTGGGAACGAGGCCGTTTCGAAAGGGCTTCCCCTATGCGGCGATGCCTCTCAAGTACCGCCTTCCCATCGAAAAGCTCTGGGGCCCCGCCATCCCGGATCTCATGAAGCACGTCCCGACCTTCGAGGCCATCGAGCGGAAGGCCAAGGCCCGACTGGACAAGAACTTCAGCCATGAACTCGACTATATGCTGAGTAAGCTATGACGGACACCATCCGAGAGCAGATCATCAGCGCGTTGGAGACCCGGATGGACGACATCCGTCGGGTCCGCGGCTACAACACGGACGCCGGGAAAACGGTGTTCCGGGCGCAGGTGAACGTGAGCCCGGACGACATGCCCTGCGTGGTGATCTTCCCCGGAACGGAGGCGGTGGAGCGAGCGAGCTACAAGGAACAGACCCACACCATGGAGGTGAACCTCCAGGCGCTCGACGCCTTCGGGGACGACAACCCCTCGGAGGTGGCGGAGCTGCTCCTGGGGGACCTCATCGAGTGCGCCACGGCCAGGAAGTGGGACATCGACTTCAACTCCGGCGGCACCGAGGAGGTGGAGCTGGGCGAGACGATCACAGGGGCGACCTCCGGGGCGACGGGCGTGGTGGACGCCATCGACCTCGATTCCGGGTCCTGGTCCGGCGGGAATGCGGCCGGAACCTTCACGCTCCGGCGCGTCTCCGGAACGTTCCAGAACGCCGAGAACCTGAACATCAGCGAGCAGAACAACGTGGCCACCACGACCTCCACGGCTTCGAAGGAGACGCCTGAGACGGGTGCCACCGGGGGGCTGGCCCAGGACATCCGGTACATCCGGGGCGGGACCGAGACGTATCCTTCGGGCGAGGAGACCCACGTGGGGACCTCTGTGACGCTGGAGGTCGCGTACAAGACCGTCCCCGGCAACCCCTACGTGCAGTAGGAGCGACATGAGCGACGAAAAAGACATCTTCCCCGCGGCTGCCTCTCCCCCGAAGGAGGGGGCCGGATCCGCCTCTCGCCCGGCCTCCTCCCCCACCCTCTCGGTCGTGATGATCGTGAAGGACGAGGAGGAGAGCCTCCCGCGGTGCCTTTCGAGCTTGGAGGGCCTCGGCCACGACCAGCTCGTGGTGATGGACACCGGCTCCACGGACCGCACCATGGAGATCGCCCGCGAGTTCGGCGCAGAGGTCCACGAGCATGTGATCGAACCTTGGGACTTCGCGCTGGCCCGCAACTGCGCCAACGCCTACGCCACGGGCGACTGGATCCTGGTCCTCGATGCCGACGACACCCTTGTGGGGGCGGAGCAGGTCAAAAACATCCTTTCGAGGGTGCCGGAGAACATCGGCGCGGCGGCGGTCCTGGTCGAGGACATGCAGGGCGACAGCATCGCCCTCGTCTTCAGCCAGGTGCGATTCTGCCGGCGGGACCGGAACCCCGTGTGGGAGGGCGCCTACCACAACGTGCTCAAGCACAAGGGGGCCCTAGCGCTCCTGGAGGGCGTGAAGGTTCGCCATTGGGGATATGACCTCACCCCCGAGGCCATGGAGCGGAAGCTCCAGCGGACCGAGGAGATCATCCGGCGCGAGCTCCAGGACGGCCCCGGGGAGGCCCATCGGGCCTACTTCTACCTCTCCCACATCGCAGCCAAGCGCGACGACCACGAGGGGGCCCTGGTTCACGGCCGGAAGTACGTGGCGAACGCGCGGAAGCATCCCCGGTTCAATCCCAGCATCTACAACGTGCTCTTCCATTGCTGCCTCCAGTTGGGCGAGCACGAGGAGGCCGGAAAGTGGCTCGACATGGCCGGGGAGGACATCCCGGAGGACCTCGACATCGCGTATGACCGGGTCCTCTATGGCGAGTGGATGCGCCGCCCGGACCTCATCATTGACGGGGCCCGCCAGTACGTGGCGCTCTACGATGCGTTCGAGTCGAGCCTCGCCACCCTGGCCACCCGGTTCGTCTACCACTACTGTCCCCAGAGCAAGGCTTACGTGCTGCGGAAGGCGGCGGCCACCCTGGCCTCCGAGGCTTCGGGGGCCCTGGATCAATACAAGCGCGTGCTGGCCGAGCTGCCCGAGGAGGCCGCTGCGGCCGAGCGCGAGCGAGCGGAAACGGACCTCCAGGAGGCCGGCACCCGCTGGATCAATCCATAGCAACCAACGGAGGAACACACCATGGCCACCTCGGAAAATGCAAAGATCGAAATCGAGTCCGGCGCCGGAACCCTCACCAGCTACACCGCGCTGACGGACAGCGGGGACCAAACCATCTTCACCGGCGGGACCATCTGGAGCGGCAAGAGCGGGTATAAGCCGAGCATCCGGCCCAATGGGATCGTCTCCGGCCGGAATGTGCTCTCCACCCACGCCGACGACGACAAGGTGACGGTGGCCGCATTCACGGCCTACTCGAAAGGCGCCCTCCAGACCGTGACCGCCACTACCTGCACGTTCACCCGGCCCACGACGGCCTCCAGGGCGACGGTCTACTCCATCACCATGGCCTCGGATGGGTCCATCGTCTCCGTCAAGGGCACGGTTTCCGCCGACACCACGTTTTCCAGCACCCGTGACGCCGCCGGTGGCCCCCCGCTGATCTCCGTGGAATCGGTGGAGCTGGGCCAGGTTCGGATCACGTCTTCCACCTCCGCCGCCGTGGCCTCTTCGGAGATTTACCAGACCGTGGGGACGCACACCGAGCGGGCGGACTACCCGAGCTACGAGATCCATCACCTGGGTGACGGGGAGCAGGCCGACAGTTCGGCCGAGGAAAACTCTCACGTCAAGTTCCAATCGGCGCTTCCCAAGATCCACACGGGAACGGTCTGCAAAAAGGTGTATCTCCAGTATTACACGCCCTCGTTCATCGAGTTGGGGTCTGCGGTGGATTTTGTCCCGGCTGAGGAGAGCCATTCGGTCACCAGCACCCAGGTGTACCGCAAGACCCTGGCGGCATCCTCGAAGTCCATCGGGCAATGCAGCTTTACCGCATACCTGAACGACGGCGTGACCGACGCGCTCCTGAGTGAGCAGAACGAAATCATCACGGTCCGGTTCTACCCGGATGAGGATGAGAGCGCGTACATCCTCACCCAGGGCACCCTCGGGACCTCCAGGAGTTTTCCGGCAGACCAGCAGAACTCGGCGGCCTGCACCATCACTCCGGTCAAGGCGGAGGAGGCCAAGAGCGTCAACTTCTCCAGCTAGGAGGCCCCGTGACGGACCGGATCTACATCGTGGGATGCGCCCGGAGCGGGACAACCCTGCTCCGGCGCCTCTTCCACGCCTTTGAGGGGACCGAGGTGATCCCCCACGAGGTCAGCCTGGACGACTTTGCGGACCAGCGGAGCGAGTCCGGGCGGGTCTTGGTGGGGAAGCGCACCATTCGGACCATCTTTTCCAATGAGCTTTCCGTGGAGGAGGGGCGGCGTCAACTCGAACTCCTCCAGGGACGCCCGGACATCCGCGTGCTCTGCATCCTCCGGGACGGCCGGGATGTGGTGGAGAGCGATTACGCTTCCTGCAGGCGCTGGTATGAGTCCATGCGCCAAGTCCAGATCGCGCAGGCGGCCGGACTCCTGGAGCTCGGGACCATGCAATACGAGGACCTCGTAACAGACCCGGACGGCACCCAGGTGGGCGTGGCGAACTGGTTCGGCCTCAAGATCAAGCACCTCTGGAGCGAGTACCCGGCATTCTTCCCTGGGGACGACCACACGGACAGGTATCCCCCGGAGGCTATCGGCGCACACCGTGTGGAGAAAGACCTGGAGAAATACCGCAGACTGGACCCTTGGCTCGCACCCCGCATGGACGAGATGCTCCGGCACCTCGGATACCTGGAGGCGGCATGACGTTTAACATTCAGGCGTTCGAGGCCGCAAAGCCCAGGCCCCGCACGGCCGAGGTCCGGCTCCCCGAGCTCGCGGAGTTCTTCGACGGTGAGCCGGTCTGGGTCGTTCGCGGCCTGGAGGGGAAGGAGCTCGCCGAGGCGAATGCGGCGGTGGACACGAACCGGGCCCTGGTGGAGCTCATGAAGCGGCTCAGCGGCGGGGCCAAGGCCCAGGCCGAGGCGGCCATGGCGGCCCTGGGGATCTCCGAGAAGGTCCCGGACGACTTGGTCCGGCGCCATGCCCTTTTGCGGCTCGGGAGCGTCGAGCCCACCCTCAAACAGGGCCAGGTGGTCCGCTTCGCCAAGCATTGGCCCGTTGAGTTCTACACCCTCACGAACAAGATCCTGGAGTTGACCGGCCAAGGCCCCCAGATCGAGGGGGAATCGAGCGCCTCTGGGCAAACCCCCGAGTGCGAAGCGCCCTCGCACTCTGCTCCAGAGGCGTCGGAGGGGGAGGGGGACAGCGTTTCCTCTATGAAGTGATCCCGGACCTGCTTCCGTTCGGTTTTCTGACGCCCCTTGAGGAAGCCCTCTGGGGGCGTTTTTACCAGGAGCTCCAACATGCCCAGCGCAGCCGATAAGGTCGTCAGCATCATCTTTCAGGGCGATGACCGGGTGACGAAGACCATCAAGGGGGTCCGCTCGTCCCTCGGGAGTTTGGAGACCGCCATCGCGGGCGTGGCCCAGCCGTTCGCCAAGATCGGGGATGCGGTCCTCAAGGTGGACGCGGCGCTGGCGGCGCTGGCGGTGGGGGGAGCGGCCTACTCCATCAAGAAGTTTGCCGATTTCGAAGACACCATGCTCAAGGTCAAGGGCGTGATCGGGGCGAACGCGGAGGAATACGAGCGCCTGACGGATCTCACCCGAGGCCTCGGGGAAACCACCCGATACACGGCCACCGAGGCGGCCCAGGGGCTGGAGTTCCTGGCCCTGGCGGGCTTCCAGGTGGAGGAGGCCATCGGGGCTCTGCCGGAGGTTCTGAACCTCGCCCAGGCCGCCGGGATGGAGCTCGGCACCACGGCCGACATCGTGACGAACATCATGGCCGGGTACGGGGTGGAGGTGAAAGACCTCTCTCAGGCGAGTGACATCCTGACCGGAACCTTCACGAACTCCAACACGAGCCTGGAGCAACTGGGGCAGGCGTTCAAGTTCGTGGGCCCCGTGGCGAAGGGCCTGGGCCTGGACCTGGAGGAGACCGCGGCCATCCTGGGCACCTTGGGAAATGCGGGGTATCAGGCGGAGAAGGGCGGCACGGCCCTTCGGAACATCCTGCTCGCCCTGGTGGCGCCGGCCGGGAACATGGGGAAGCTCTTCAAGGAGCTGGGGGTGAACACCGAGGAGATGGGGATCGACCTGGCCTCCAGCGCGAACGCCCTCAAGAGCTTGGGTGTGGAGGTGAAGGACTCCACCGGCAACCTCCGCCCCTTCACCGAGATCATGGTCCAGGTGTCCTCGGGACTCTCTCGGATCCAGGACCCCGCGGACCGGGCGGCCACCCTGGTGGAGATCTTCGGCAAGAGGGGCGGGCCCCAGATGGCCGCGTTGTTGGAACAGGGGAGCGATGCGGTCAGGGGTCTGGAGACCCGGATCCGCGAGCTGGGGGGCGTGACCGGGGAGATCGCCGCCCAGATGGAAAGCGGTATGGGCGGGGCCATGCGGAGCCTTCGCTCGGCCATGGAGTCGGTCTTTCTGAACCTCGGCGAGAACCTCGCCCCGGCGGCCACCGATGTGACCAATGCCACCCGGGACATCTTCCGGGCCATCAGCAGCGAGGTCGATGCGGGATCCCTGGATGAGATCTTCGACGCGGTGGACGCCTTCGGGGAGGACCTGGCCTCGGCCCTGGAGACCATCGCCCAGAACCTCCCGGAGGCCTTCGAGGCCGTGGACTGGAGCGGCCTGGTGGACGCCATCCGGGACCTGGCCGGGCAATTCGGGCTCCTCTTTGACGAGGTGGACCTCAGCACGGCAGAGGGCTTGAGCGACGCCATGCAGGGCGTGGTGGACACGCTGGAGAGCCTGGTCCGGGTGACCGAGGGCATGGTCCGGTACCTGGATCCGGTTTGGGACTCCATCCGGGAAGGCGTGTCGCGGTTCAACGAACTGGACAACTCGAGCAAGATTGCGGCCGGGGAGTTCCTCGGGGCTGCTGAGTTGATCGCCAAGGCGGGCGTCAAGATCGGTTTGGCTCTCGCGGCCATCGAGAAGTCCGGGGCCGAGATCACGAACGTCTTCAATGCCGTGGCCGGCGCCGTGGGGTTCGTCTGGAACGAGCTGGAGATTATCTTCTCCCGCATGGCGCAACTGGTGGTGAATTTCCTGAGCGCCATTACCTACATCCCAGAAAAACTCTCCGGCATCATCCCGGGCCTGGGCGGGGTGAGCGAAGGCATCGCCAGCTTCCGGGACGAGCTCAAGGTCATGAACGAGGAGCTCCAGGCCCAGGTCGGGAAGAACTCCGAGGAGGCGGTGAGTCGTCTCGCGCAGGCCTGGAGCGGGCTGTCAGGGGAGACCCGGGCGGCGGCCCAGTCGGTGAGGAGCGTGGGTGATTCTGCCGAGGAGACCGCCTCCATCACTTCCTCGGCCGTGGGCGAGAGCGCAGACGACATCATGCGCCACGTCCAGGCCATGATGGACGGGACGGCCGAGAGCGCGGCGGACGGGGCGAAGAAGGTCACCAAAGAGCTGGAACAGGGAATCCCCTCCGAGAAGGACGTGGCCATCAAGCCCAAGATGGACGCCAAGGCCACCGAGGACGCCCAAAAGGCCATCGAGGCCCTGGCCAAGCGGGAGGAGCGGCTCCAGGAGTTGGAGATCGCCCGCATGGAGGGCGACACGGAGCGGTACAAGGCCCTTATGGGGGTCCAGGAGGAGAAGATCAAGGCCCAGGCCGATACCGAGCAGACGGCCCTGGAGACCCTCCAGGAGGGGATCGGCGAGAGCGGGAAGGCCATCACGGACCTGCTGGGTGAACTCTCCGGCATGGGGCCGTACTCCTCCGGCCGGGCTGGTCTCCTCAAGGAGCTGGAGCGCCAGGTGGAGAGCGCGGAGAAAAAGGAGGGGCTCCAGACCCGCCTCCTGGAAGCCCAGACCAAGATCGCCGAGGCTCGGGCCGAGCGGGCCCAAACAGGCGACGACGTGATGATCCAGATCGACGGCGCCGGCCTCCAGCCGCACCTTGAGGCGTTCATGTTCGAGATCGTACAGCAAATCCAGGTTCGGGCCACCGAGGAAGGCGCGAGCTTCCTCCTGGGGGTGTAGATGATCATTCTGACGACCGTTACGAGCAACGCCAACGCCCCCCTGGTGATCTCGCCGGGGCCGGGGACCAACTATGGTCCCATCTCGCCCCGGATCACGCGGGCGGCCACCCTGGACGGAAACGCTGTGATCACCCATCTGGGGTACAGCGCCGGGGACCGGACGTTTCTGATCGAGTGGCCCGAGATTTCCGACGATGAACGGGACATCCTTCGGGACTGGGTGCAGACGGAAACCCAGCTCCTGCTCTCCTGCGAGGAGGGCCTGTTCCTGGGGGCCATCCGCCCCCTTCGAATCGACGTGGACCCCGTCCGCTTCTCGTTCCTGGTGGAGAGCGCGGACGTGGAAGCATAGGAGGACCAGAGAATGAAGGTAAAAGTGAAAGTGGGCTCGATTTACGAAGTGGAGCACTGGCGAAAATGCAGCTTTCGGAGCGAGGGCTGGATCGCGGACGTGACTCGGGACCACAACGTGGTGACGAACGAGGGCCTGAACAACCTCCTGGACGTGATGTTCCACGGGAGCACCCAGACCTCCACCTGGTACGTGGCGTTGTTCAATGACGACGTGACGCCGGCCTCCGGCGATACCTACGCTTCGCCCACCTACACCGAGAGCAGCAACTATTCCGAGGCGAGCCGCCAGGAGTACAACGAGGCCGCCGCCTCGGGCGAGAGCATGACGAACAGCGCCAACAAGGCGTCTTTCACCATGTCCACGAGCGAGACCATCTATGGCGCGGCTTTGGTCTCCGATAACTCCAAGGGCGATACGGCGGCCACGGACGCGGTGCTTTTCGGCGCGGCCAAGTTCAGCAGCTCCAAAAGCGTGGCCAGCAATGACGTCCTCAAAATCACGATCACGATTTCGGCGAGCAGCGCGTAAGCGATGGGCTACACCACCATAGTCGGGGAGAACACGTTCTCCTCCAATAACACGGACGAGGGCGGCAAGACCTGGCGCATCACCATCCCTGCGTCCGAAATCAGCGCCGATGCCAACCACGTGCGCCTGACGTTCGCCCATCGGGGCGTCACGTACCAGATCACCAAGTGCTACATCGGACACCAGGGCGCCTCGAACGACGAGGACTTCGACGGGAATCAGGTCCAGGTGACGTTCGACGGCGGGAGTGCCTCCAAGAACATCAACGCCTCAGACCTTACCAGCGACGTGATCGACTTCGCCCTGGACAGCTCCAAGGACCTGGTCGTCAGCTTCTATTTCGGCAGCTACACCTACGACAACATTCCGTATGACAGCTCTGGCTGGAGCGGCTACCAGTACGGGTTCGACACCACGGGCGACAGCGCCGCCGACACGCACCCCACCATGTTCACGGGGCCGTTCAACGACGGAAACGGCATCGTCAGCCTGATCGAGAAGTACGAGCCCGAGGGCACGGTGGCCCTGGACGTGGAGGTCGGGGCGCAGTTCGACCACCAGGACCGGGCCGCCTCCGCAGCGGCCTCGGTGAGCTTCAGCGCGGACGCCACACTGGAGATCCCCGCGAGCGTGAGCGAGACGGCCTCGGTGGTCTTCAGCGCGGATCGGGTCCGGGAGACCCCGAAGGACGTCGCTCTTTCCGGCTCCATGGATTTCACCGTGGAAGCCCTCAACTGGACCTCGTGGCTGGCCGACAACCGGCACCTGGCCATACCTCGTTATTATTTGACGCTCACCGGCGATGCGGACGGGGAGACCGACCTGGAGATCCCCATCGAGAGCTTCCAAATGCGCTTGCGAACCGGAGACCCGAGCTACCTGGAGTGCATCGTGCCCAATGTGGACGACTACCTCTCCGACATCAACGCCCGGATCAACGGAGACCTCAAGCTGGAAATGGCCTGGGTGGTGGACGGCACAGAGAGCGTGCGGGAGACCTTGGTGACTGTGGATCTGGACGACGCTCGGACGGACCAGGGACCGCGGAGCGAGTCCATCACGCTCAAGGGCTCCCGCACGAACACGCCGGCGACAAAGACCACCTACCTCCAGGATGTGACCTATCGGTCCTTGAACGAGGGAAAGCTCCACATCCGCTGCGCCGTCCCGGACGTCTACCTTCAGCCAGGGGACACGGCGAAATATGAGACGGACGATTTTTCGGACAGCTTCACCGTGGGGCGGATTACCTGCATCGTGGCGGCAAACCGCCAGCAAATGGACGTGGTGGAGGGCTGATGGGGAAGGGCACCATCATATCGGGCGGCGACGACGGGCAGTACATCGTGCGCCTGGAGTGGAGCGAGGATCGGCTCACGGCCGAGGCCACACGCCTCACCTCCAGGATCGCCGGTTATACCGCCTACATCGCCACGCTCTCCGATGGTGCGGCCAAGGACCGGGCCGAGCTGGAGAAAAGCGCCCTTGAGCGGCGTCTTGAGCGGGTGCAGGCCTGGCAGGCCGAGTACACGGCGGACGAGCGGACGATCTGGTGCGCGGATCTCACCGAGGACCTCACCGGAGAGGTGGGGACCATCGAGGTGCCGGGCGAGCCTGAGACTGTTCTTATTCAACCCGGCTACGAGGGGAATGCCGCCTATGATTCCGCCCGGGACGGTCAACTCGAAGGCCCCGAGGCTGGGACGCCAGCCGGGGTTTTCTGGAATTGGGCCCTCCTGCCCGTCTGGCAAAAGTACATGCCCACCTTTCGAACCGGGACGATCACGGCGCTCGACGGGGGGCTTGCGAGCGTCACCCTGGACGCGGCCACCAGCTCGCAGCAGGACCTGGACGTGAACCAGACCACCACCCTCTCGGGCGTGCCGTTCGATTACATGAGCTGCGACCAGGATGCGTTCGACGTCGGCGACGAGGTGGTGGTCGAGTTCACCGATCAGGACTGGGATAGCCCCGTGATCATCGGCTTTAAGACGAACCCCAAGACCTGCACGACCTACCTCGTGCTTCGCTGCGGAGGCGCGGCTGAGAGCGAACGGCGGTACATCGTTTGGAATATCGAGCAGGACCGCCTGGAGGAGATTACGAGCGTCACCTTCCCTTGCGCCTGGGCCGACATTGAGACCTGGCTGGGCGCCAAAACAGAGGAGGCCGACACCGCCTCCGTCTTCACACTGGGGAGCGGCCCTGGTTCGGACGATTCGTTTCGGGACAATACCACGGACTACAACCACCCGTGGCGGTCTTATTCGACCGACAGCTCCATCCATGATGCGATGGCCTGGAATCGCCAATTTCCGATTGCATGGGGAGCGTGCTCCACGGGCGGGCCGTGGGAGGCGGAGACGGAACAGAAGCGCATCAACCGCCAGAACACGACTTGGAACAGCCTGACCGGCCATACCCTGCAACATTATGACACTCACGACAAGTGGGGGCAGCTTTACATCCTCTCGTGCAATGAGGACGACTGGGACACCGAAGAGGTGACCACATGGGAAACCGCCCACACCTACAACGCCCGGGAAAAATGGGGCCGGCACATCGAGGGGTCAACGCTTGCGGCCGGGACAAACATTCTGTCTTCAGCGAACGACTCTGGCGTGGACGGGTACTTCTTCACGACCCTGACGGAAGAGGTCGATGTGTTCTGGCAGCACGGTTTGGCCTTGAGCGTTCCGGGCCCCCTGGGGGTGGACGACACGGAGTACACGAACTGGAATTTGGTGCTGGAGTATGCCGACTCGATTTACACCGATCCTTCGGAGCCGGACGACAACGATAAAACCATCTCGGACAAATACAGCTTCACCACTCACCTCGAGAGCATCGGGACGCTCACCGGGGCCCAGACGCAGGGCGCCACCTACGCCCTTCAGTCCGACAAGGGCCGCCTGGAGGGCTCAGACCAGCGCGTGATCGAGACTCTCTGCTGTCCCTCGGCTGCGGTCCAGCTCTACGTGTACCAGGCGCTGACCGAATCCTACTCCGGTGGGGCCTGGATCACGGACGATCATCACCTGTTCATTCAGGCCGCTGCGGACATGTACCCGGACAACGACGGGAAGAGCGCGGATCCCACGGCCGCGACGGTTTCGAGCGCCCTGGAGACGGCCGTCGAGGACCTGATCGAGGCTTACTACACGGCCAAGGGATACAGCGCGAACACGCTGCTGACCATCAGTCTGGACGCGAGCTTTTATCGATGACCGACCTCACCATCATATTCCTTACATGCAACGACCTCCCGCCATCCTGGGCGGCGTTTCAGATGACCCATCTGCTCAAGGCCATCGGGGACCGGCCCGTGATCTCTGTCTCTCGCGAGCCCATGGCGCTCGGCACGAACCTCATCCAGACGGAGGAGAAATCCGGCTGGAACGTCTACCGGCAGATGCTCCGGGCGGCGCGGATGGCCGAGACCGAGTTCGTGGCCGTAACCGAGGACGATACGCTTTACTCGGATCGGCACTTCAGCGACTTCCGGCCTCCCGCCGACGCCGTGGCCTACAACCGGGCCCGGTGGTCGGTCTTCAGTTGGGACCGCAGGCCGGTCTTCGGCATGATCCGCCGACGCGGGAACTTTGCCATGATCGGCCCCACGGCCCTGGTGGTGGAGGCGCTTTCGGAGCGCATGGAGAAGCACCCCAACGGCTCTGAGGTTCATGGAGAGATCGGCAGGATGGAGAAAAGGCTCGGCGTGACACCCAGGAAGGCCGTGGAGTTCTGGTCAAAGGTACCCATCGTGAACCTGTGTCATGACCGGGGGCTGTCTCCCACGTACCTGGGCCGTCCCGGCATGAAGAGAATCAGGGGCGAGATGAAGGCTTGGGACATTCCCTATTGGGGTAAGGCAAAGAACATCGTGAGGCACTTCAATGCAGGATGAGTTGCGCGAGTTTTTTCGCTTCAACCAGGGACCGGACAACCTTCCGATTCTGGCAACCCCTCGAAGTGGCCGGAACCGGGGCCGGAAGGATTTGGCGAGATTCATGGCCTCCAGGGGCTACAAGGTGGCTGCGGAGATCGGGATCAAGTACGGCCAGTCGTCGCGCATCTGGCTCGATGCCATGCCGGATCTGCATTTGGCGTGCATCGACCCGTGGAGAGCTTACGGCAAAGTCTCGCAAGCGGACCAGGACAAGCGGTGGAGGGATGCGGTGAAAAACCTTTCCCCCTACGGAGAGCGGGTGCAGGTCCTCCGCATGTCCAGCATGGACGCGGTGGACCGCTTCGAGGGCGGCTCTCTGGATTTCGTGAACATCGACGGCGACCATGACTTCGACCCGGCGTGCATGGACATCATCCGGTGGGTGCCCAAGGTGCGAAAGGGCGGACTGGTGCTCATCCACGACTACTGCACCATGCGCCTCGGCGGCGTGATGAAAGCGGTTGACGCCTACACCCACTGCCATCGAATCGAGCCGTGGTACGTGACGCGGGACTATGAGCCCACGGCATTTTGGGAACGGGGAGCGGAGAAGGCATGATGGATCCCAAGCTGATCGAGTATCTCGGCTCGCTCCTGCCTGCGGTAGACGCTGCGGGCCGGTGGGCCTGTTTCGGAAACGCCAAAACAGCCCAAAAGTCCATGATGCTCGGCATCCTGGACTATCGGCAGGTGTACCACCGCCGGGGCGTCCGCAACTGGCGGCGCGTGTGGGAGCAGGTGGTGGTGCCACGGCTGGAGCGCAACCGCGTGCTCCTTTTCACCTTCGTTCGGAACCCCTGGGACCGCGTGGTGAGCGCCTTCTTTTTCCTCCAGCAGCGCGGAACGCTCCCGAAGAAGCTCCAGTTCAAGGAGTTTGTGAAGCGCGAGCTTGTCCAGGGATACGACAACGTGGACCGGCACTTTCGACCGCAAGCGCCCACCTTCATGTGGAACGGCAAAATCATCCCCCAAATGTTCATCGGGCGATACGAGCACCTGCGCGTGGACTGGGCCTACATCGCCGGGTGGCTCCATGAAGAGAAGGAGCTGCCGCACATCAACGCGAGCAAGCACCGGGAATACACCGCTTATTATGACGTGCGCTCCATCGAGATCGTGCGCGAGATTTACCGCACCGAGATCGACGCGCTCGGATACGAGTTCGGCGAATGAGGCTTTCGATCATCATCCCCGCTTTGAACAGCCACGAGGTGGTGCGGCGGCAGCTCCTTTGGTGGGGACGCATGGATCTCCCGGACGACGTGGAGATCATCTTGGTGGACGACGGCTCGGACCCGCCCATCGAGGACACCGTGGGCGTGAAAAACCTCCGCATCCTTCAGACCCACGACACCCGCCCGTGGACGTGGGCCCTGGCGCGGAACCTGGGCGCACGGGAAGCGCAAGGGGTTCTGCTTTTGATGGTCGACCTGGATCACATCCTGCCACGGGACACCATCCTGTCCGCTCGGGAATGTGACGCGGACCGCATGGGCTTCAAGCGGCATTTTGGGGTGCTTGACGAGAGCGGGCAATTCACGGCATCGCCTACAATCCTTTTGCAGTATGGCCTCCAGCCCTCCCGCCTCAAAAAGCGCCTCACGCCGCACGCCAATATGTTCTGTATGCGGCGGGATGTGTTTTTCGAATTGGGCGGCTACCGCGAAGACCTGGTGGGCCGGAAGTATCCCCAGGGCGAGGACAGCGGGTTCAAGAGCGTGTGGCTTGCCGCCATGCGGGCGGGGAAATACCGGGGCCATGAGTACATGCCGCCCATCTACATGTTCCCGAACGGCAAGTATTGCGGGGACGCGGATTTCAACCCTTTTGGGCTGTTCCACAGGCTGAGCAGAAAATGACCGATCTCTCCGTTATCATACCGGCCCGGAACGAGCAGTTCCTCCAGCGTACCATCGAGGACGTGCTGGAGCACGCCGAGGCCGATACCGAGGTGATCGCTATTGCGGACGGGTACTGGCCGGACCCGCCGATCCAGGATCACCCCAAGGTGACGCTGGTGCATCATTCGGAGAGCATCGGCCAACGGGCGGCCACGAACGAAGGGGCGCGGATCAGCAGGGCCGAGTACATTATGAAGCTCGACGGCCATTGCCGCATGGCGCAGGGCTTTGACGTGGCCCTCATGGAGGACTGCCGGGAGAGTTGGACCATGGTCCCACAGATGCACAACCTCCACGCGTTCAACTGGAAATGCGGGGCCTGCGGGCGAACCTTCTACCAGGGAAAGCGCCCGGAGGCGTGCAAGTGCGGCGGGACCGAGTTCGAGCAGGTGATGGTCTGGAAGCGGCGGAGCGGCGTGCTGACCATCTGCTGGCGTTTCGACAAGGATCTCCACTTTCAATACTGGCAGGAGCGGGACAAGGCGATCAAGAAAACGGATGAGATGCTGGTCGAAACCATGTCCTGCATCGGGGCCTGTTTCCTCATGCGCCGGGAGCGGTTCTGGGAGTTGGGCGGAATGGACGAAGCGCACGGCTCATGGGGGCAGTTCGGGACGGAGTTGGCGTGCAAGACGTGGCTTTCCGGCGGGAAGATGATCACGTCGAGAAAAACATGGTTCGCTCACCTTTTTCGCACGGAAAATTTCAAGGGCGCGTTCGGGGGCGGATCTTCTTTCCCGTACCGGATGAGCCAGCGCGACGTGGACAAGGCCCGGAAGTACAGCCGGGATCTGTGGCTGAACGACAAATGGCCGGGGGCGCACTTGCCCCTAGAGTGGTTGATCGAGCGGTTTGATCCGCCGGGGTGGAGGGCATATGACGACATTAAACTTGACTAACCAGGAAACAGCCAAGGACCAAATCCAACCCTACATCAACGCGCTCAAGACCCGTATGGACGAGCGCAAGGAGGTGTGGGCAAGGTTGCCACGGGAGAAGCGGGTCCGGTGGATCAAGTCCGGCAAGGACCCGATCATGACGCTGGCGTGGCAGATTTACAAGTATTTGAGGGACAACTTCTTTGATTTCGAGGAGGTTGATTGATGGCGAATTATTCATTCCGAGACCCCGGCGATGACATTAAGGATGGTGCCGTGATTGATTCGGGGAACTTCAGTCAGCTTGTTCCCGGCACGGTGATTCTCAAAGGCAAAAGACTTACCATCAACGGTGGCAACTGGACGAACGTCAAGAAAGACCCCGCTTGGACAATCAACGGTGGCAACTGGACACAGGTCAGTCGGTGCTCTCATGTGCATCCAGGATGGGTCGAGAGGGGCTTGAGCGAGTGCGCCACGGAGTGCAGCCACATGACAGACAAGGACGAAATCTACGTTGATGGGCAACTTGTGGATACTGTCTACCACTACGAGGATACGATCCAATGACAGACTACTACGCCGACTTTGATTTGGGGACAGGCAACAACGATGGCTCCGATTGGTCCAACGCCTGGCAGACCATGGCTGATGCCATTGCCGGGACGAACTCAACCGCGCCAGGGGAGGGGGATACCGTCTACTGTCGGGGGACCGACACGCTCTCCTCCGGTTTGGAGTTGACCAGCACGAACGCTGGAACCGTGGCAGACGGTTATTGCAAGTTCATCGGCGTAGACGCGAGCGGGAACAATGTCGGCGGCTCGACCCGTGCCGTTTTGGACGGCAATGACGGGGCGTTTGATATTTTGAAGTTTAATGGCTGCGGTCATTTTTGGCTTGAGAACTTCGAGATCCACAATACGAATGAGGCGAGCGGCAATGACGGAATCGTAACTGCGGCTGCGTACTCTAATAATTGCAGATTTATCAACGTCATTGTCCATAATTGCCACACAGGAATCGACTGTGGTGCTGGGTACATGCGATTCGCGACATTTTTGCGTTGCAGGAGTTACGACAATGCCGGGAACGGCTGGGAGGACCCAAGATATTGCCTGCTCGCGTTTTGTCGTGCTGACAATAACAGCACCTATGGGTTCAAGGGATATGATACCGGCTTTATCGGGTGTATCGCACACGACAACGGGAGTGATGGGTTTTATTTGTATGGTGGGCTTGACTCTGTATTTTCCAATATTCACTGCACATCGTATAACAACACAGATGATGGCTATGATGTTTTGAATGATTCGTTCCCTCTCCTTTGCTCTCGCGCCGCCTCCAATGGTGGGCATGGAGTTGAGATAGATGCGGCACAGCGTATCCCAATCTTCTATTACTACGGCGACGACACCAATGAAATCACAGGGTATTATGACGAAGTGCTGAATGATGGCTCTTCAACCATTACGACAAATGGCACCGACACGGACGAGGGATTCGAGGACCCGGCGAGCGATGATTACAACTTAACGTCTGACGCAACCTATCGCCGTGAGGCGGTGGAGATTCCATAGTGGCCACCAACAAATACTACATATCCGCTGGTCTCGTCCCGATAGACAACAGTTCCGGGGCGACGAGCAACAGCTATTACATCAGCGCGGGGCTGGTGCCGGATGATGTGGCGGCGGGTGGCACCTCCTCCCCCTCCGCGTCACCCTCCAGCACGCCGAGCAGCAGCCCCAGCGCATCACCGAGCGAATCCCCGTCCAGCTCTCCGTCTGGGACGCCGTCGGCCTCTCCCTCTGAATCGCCCTCTTCCAGCCCATCGGGGACGCCCTCCTCCAGCCCGTCCAGTTCCCCGAGCCCGTCTTCCTCGCCCAGCGCATCGCCGTCTGCGTCTCCGAGTGCTTCGCCTTCTGCAAGCCCGAGTGCGAGCCCCTCCGGGACGCCGAGCAGCAGCCCGAGCGGGACTCCCTCGGAGTCCCCTTCTGCCTCGCCGTCCGAAAGCCCGTCTGCGAGCGCGAGCGGTACGCCGTCCTCTTCCCCGTCAAGTTCTCCCTCTCCGAGTGCTTCCCCCAGCGCCTCGCCCAGCGCAAGTCCGAGCGGGACGCCGAGTGAATCACCTTCGGAGTCGCCTTCTGCGTCGCCGAGCGCCAGCCCCAGCGAGAGTCCATCGGCCTCACCGAGCGGCACCCCATCGGCCTCACCGTCAGCGTCACCGTCTGCGAGCGCGTCCGGCACTCCGTCAGAATCGCCGTCCGGCACCCCGTCAGAGTCCCCCAGCGCGAGTCCCAGCGCCTCCCCGTCCAGCAGCCCGTCCGCTTCTGGTCCGGCGGGAAGCGAGAGCCCAAGCGCCAGTCCATCGGGGACACCTTCCGAGAGCCCGTCCGCTTCGCCATCGGCGTCTCCGAGCGAAAGCCCATCGGCCTCGGCATCGGGGACGCCCAGCAGTTCACCGAGCAGCTCCCCGAGCCCGTCAGCGAGCCCGTCTGCGTCACCCTCGGCCAGTCCGAGCGAGAGTCCCAGCGCGAGCCCGTCATCGTCGGCTTCAGGGACGCCATCGGCGAGCCCCAGCGCCTCGCCAAGCGCGAGCCCTTCGGCGAGTCCGAGCGGCACGCCATCCGCCAGCCCGTCCAGCAGCCCGAGTCCGAGTGCATCACCTTCGGCGAGCCCGTCCGAGTCCCCGAGTGCGTCGGCAAGCGGCACACCCTCGGCGAGCCCGAGTGCTTCGCCGAGCGGGACACCATCGGCTTCTCCTTCCGGAACGCCGAGCGCATCGCCGTCAGCAAGCCCATCCGGGACGCCCTCGGCATCGCCGAGCGAGAGCCCGTCGAGCAGTCCGAGCCCGAGCTCCAGCCCGAGCGCCTCGGCGGCGGCTCCGCTGGACGTGGTGGATACCGAGATCGAAAGCCTGACGGTCCAGCGTACCATTGAGAGCCTCACGACCCAGCGCCGGATCGAGGCCACATAGAGGAGGCCCAGCATGATCACCGAGACCGTGTACAACTCCCGCGACAACACCATTGACCTCCTGCTCAAAAGTGATTCCTCCGGCTCCATGGCCGCCGAGGATCTCTCCAGCGTGACGAGGATGGTCCTCCAGATCGGCACGGCGGCGGACCCGGACTCCATCGCGGAAATCGACTCGGACGACGATGCCAGCATCTGGGACTGGACCACGGGGACGACGGGGAAAGTCACCATCGACCTCGGCGGGGAGAGCATCACGGCGGGCTCGAACTACCTGGCCCGGTTGATCGTCTACGACGCGGCGAACACGAACGGCATCGTGTGGGGATATTTCAGGTTGGACGTGAAGGATTGACACCAGATCGGAGAGAGAAAAATGAGCAACGATCCTTGCGGACTGAACGGGCACTTTCGGGAAGTCAGGGACTACCAGGAATGGCGCATGATGGATGCCGACCAAAAAGACAGGGAGATTTTCGGGCTCCTCACCGAAGCGTCCCGACAGCTTCAGCGCGTCGGAAACCACCTCGAAAGCATGGAAGCCAACCGGGAAAAGGTGAACAGGCGGGACAAGCTCCTGGTGATCCTAGCCGTAGCCATATTTCTGGAGATCGGCGCGACGAAGCTCCTCCCGATCCTGCTGGAGGCCAAGCTGTTCGCACCGCTGATCGGAGGATAGCGTGAGCGTCGAGGACTTGGAACGGGCCGAGAGGGCGGATGCCTGCCTGGAACTCGCGCACCAGGTAAGAAACGCCCTTTCCTGTGAAAGGGGCCTGATCATCGAGGCGCAGAGCACGCTCGGGAAAATGCTCCACCGCTGCCAGGGCACCATGGACGGCCTCCAGGCGCTGATCGACCAAGCTCGGCTGGAGATCCGCCTCCTGGACCCGGCGGGCACCTACCAGATCCGCTCGGACGGCATGGGCGACGGGGCCTATGGGGCTTGGCGCAGGAACGGCGCCAAGCGCTACGCCCACCGGGGGCTGGATACGATCTGCACGCCCGGAGATTCGGTCCGGGCCCCCATGGCGGGGGCCGTCTCCCGGATCGGTTGGTGCTACGCCGGCGAGGACTATCGCCTGGTGGTGCTGGAGGCCCGCTGCTGGGAGTGCCGGGTGCTCTACGTCGAGCCCCTGGAGGGCCTCCTGGGGCGGCGCGTGCGCGAGGGCGAGATCATCGGGCACGCCCAGGACGTGACGCTCCGGGACGGCTACGCCGAGGGCGGGATGCTCCCCCACCTCCACACGGAGCTGTATCAGGCCGAGGCCCTGGTGGATCCGACACCGCTCATGGGGCTCTGAGATGCTTCAATCCATCGTCCATATCACCATCGGCCTGGGACTGGGCGCTCTCGCGCTGGTGGAGGTCATCCTCCTGGTTCACCTCCTCTTCGAGGCCTCGTTCTTGGCCGTTTCCACCCTCTGGTGCCTGGGCGTGTGGGCCTACATCCTGGAGAAGAAGGGGGTGCCGTTCCCGTGATCGCGCAGCCCGAGCTCCGTCCGATTCCGCACAAGGGCATGTACCGCCTCCTGGAGGACTACGCGATCATCAGCCGGGGGCACCGGATCGTGGTGCCGGGGGCGTTCCGGTTCGATGGGGCGAGTATCCCCTCCATCGGGTGGCGGCGGACCTACACGCCCTTCCACCCGGTGGTGATGGCGGCGGCCCTGGTGCACGACTGTATATATCTGTTCCACCAAGTACCCCGGGACGAGGGGGACCTGATCTTCCACGACATCCTGATTCGAAACAACGCTGATCCCGAGCGGGCGTGGATCATGCGGGAAGCGGTGGAGATGTTCGGTGGTCCCCATTGGGAGTACAGTCGCCGGGACCTCTACGAGCTCCGGCTCCTCTACCGAGTGATCCGGCGGCGGGAGAATTTCGAGGAGTACGGGTTTCCGGTCAACCTCATCCAAGGAGATGATCATGTTTAAACGATTTTGGCAGATGGGCTCGACAAGAGCGGGCCTGGCGCAATTGGTGGGCCTTGCTGGTGTGTGTGCGGCGGGCCAGATGCCGTGGGAGGCTGCGGCTATCCCTGCGGCCATCGCCCTTGGGAGCATCATTTACCCCGAGGGACGGAAGGCGAAGAAGCCCGATTGGGTGGAGCCGGACAATTAACCTGTAACGCTTTGTCCATAGCTTCACTCCTCCCCGCGCAGGGCGGCGTCTGGCCCACTTGGCAGCGGCATCCAATGGGTGGGAACCCAGGGTGGTAGGCCGCACACGCCTTCACACGGCCCGTCTTCCAGGAAATCCCACTGCCCGTCATCGCAAATCCGGAGCCAACCAACCTTTTCGTCTGCTTCTCCCCAGGAGACATTCGTGAGACGTATCCCCCAGTTAATGGGTTCAAAGTCTGAGCCTTCCGGCGGGATACACCAAACGTCGATCAGGGTTCCGTCCTTCGGCGCTGTCTCGATAGGTTGCCATTCCCTCTCCACCTGGGCGCGGAGGGCGTCAACCTCTGCAAACGCTTTGTTGCGGACTCTCTCACAGGTTCGATTCAGGCGAGCTTGCTGGTTGAGTGCCTGCCTCCGTCTCTCGCTCATGTCCCTCACCCGCTCCAGTTCGGCGCGGCACTCATCCAGCGGTGACGGGCAATCACAAGGCGTGTCGTGCATGGAGTCGCCTGGGTAGCCTTCGGAGATGACCTGCTTACAGTTAGGGCATTGGATTACTGTGTAGCCTCCCATCCTCACTCCCTCCCTTCCCGCTCATGGCTCTCCGGCGTCAGCGAATACCAGCGAATATGCCTTGTCGGGACGTGTCGGTTCTTCCCGTCCGCTAGGCGCATCCACAAGAGGTCGGACCCGAAGCGGACCTCGGAACATTCAAACTCTTCAAGGTAGCCGTCCCACCATCTGACCGTTACTCGTGTCATTTTGCCCTCCCTTCCCGCTCGACGACGGAGCGGAGGCGAGAAACCACGCGGCCCTTGACTTGCCACTTGCCGGCGTAAAGCCCGCGCTCCTCTTCTGATTTGGTTAACCGCTGAATGCGCTCGTCTTTCTGCATTTCGAGCGCCAGTTCATCGGTAAGCCCCAGCACCCTCTCCAGGCGCTCCTCCCGGTCCTTCAACTTGGCCTCTAGTCGTTCAAGGTGTCGGAAAACGTGCTTAAATTCAGCTTTACTTGAAAGGCGTACACATGATTCCCACAACCTTTGAAACTCAGGAGGCATATCTGTCTTGTTGCGCGGGGCCTCATTGACTGCTTCCGACAATTTCTCCAGCCGCTCCTCCCGGTCGGCTAGTTGGGCTTCCAACCTCCCCGCCTTCCGTGACCACTTACCAAGCTCCTCAATGGCCTTGTCGCGTTCCCGCTCCAGGGTGCGGATGCGGTCGTGGAGCATGGCCGTAAGCTCCTTGGCTCTTTCAGCCCTTGCGAAATCGCTTTTGTATACTGCGTTGCCAAGCAATTCTAGTAGCTTTAGTGTCGGCGTTTCACTCACGGCTTCCCTCCTTCCAGGGTCTTTTCAATCTCTTCAAGCAACGCCTCAACGTGAGGCATGGTGTCTGCCGCATCATCCAGAGGGCCGACTGCCCTACGGAGAAGATTCTCCAACTCCCGCACCCGGTCGGCGAGGGCGCGATACTCTTCCCCCGGCACCCAATCTCGGGCTTCACGGGATGCGTCTTCGATGTCTTGAGCCATTTCGCACACCTCGGCCTTGCATTTGTCGCAAAACTCCCATTCTGGTTGCGCCTCGGCCAGAACCGGCAAGTGCAGTTCGGTGACTCCACCGCACCCTGGACATTTCTTCCGCCTCATCCTATCCATTTGCTCCTCCCGGCGCATAAGCGCATAATTATGTGTTCTCTTAAGATCCTGTTGCCTTGAAATTCGTGACAATGCTCACCGCCTCCTCACGGGTAAAGCCTTGCTTCATAAGGCTCTCCATGAACCGCATAAGAAAACGAGAGATATTACCCATAAGCTCCTCGTTGTCCGCCATGGCTTTCATGATTTCATTCAGTTGCTCCAGCATTTCGTCCATTTGCTCCTCCTTGCCCGTGGGCGGGCTAGGTGTTCATCGGCACATACCGATACCCCTCTCCGACAACCATCCACTCGCCCTGAACCCAAAAAGCGATCTCGTGCATATACTGGTTGCATTCGGGGTCGTACCCATCGGGCACCCGCCTCAGTAAGGTCATTTTTTCGGGATCGTAGCGATACCGGCAAGCCTCATAAACCTCACCCGCTTTAATTCCAAGCCGTTCGTCTGTTTCAAGCACCTTTACCTTCATATCCCCTCTCCTCCTCTCCTTGCCCCCCACGTTGCCCCCCGCACAGGTCAGTAGCGGTCAGAGGGGGCGAGAAGGGGACAACCGGGTTGAATTATTCCAATGGTTTAGGGTGGTTCTCAAAACCTCTCCTCGTCTGCTAAGCGAGTTGATATAGCTCTTGTTTTCCGTGCGATCGACAATGAAACCAGGGGCTTGTGTGGCACAGAAAGGATTCACGTTGTCCCCCTATTTTGCCCCTTGGGAGAAATAGGGTTTTCCGATATGGCGGGGTGCTCGAGTGGCTTAAGAGGGCAGATTGCTAATCTGTTGTGCGTGTAAGCGCACCGTGAGTTCGAATCTCACCCCCGCCGCTTTTTTAATTAAATCAAGAACGATATTGGGCAACCGATGTGGAAAGAGTGCGATATGCGGCTCTCGTTCCTTTTCCGGTTGACTGAAAGTTGAAAGTGTCCTTTGGGTCGATGCCGAGCTTGAAGCCCTCCGCAAAGGCATCCTGGTTGGCGGCAAGAAAAATAAACTCCCATTTGTAGACATTGCGCTGATGCTCAATCTTTTCTTTGACCTGAGATAAGGAATACTTTCCACTGGAGTTTTCTTGCCCGTCAGTAAGAATGGCGAAAATAACTTTATCGGGTCGGTTCTCTTCTGGCATTCCTTTGAGGCGTTCACCGACCGAATCAATGGTTTTCCCAAGGGCGTCTAGTAATGCCGTCATTCCCCTGGGCTGGAAGGTGTCTTCGTTGAGAGATGGCACATTTTGCAGCGGAGTGTTTTCGTGAAGGACTTCGTATTCTGTATCAAACTGGATGAAAGTTAATGTAGCCTCTCCAGGAATTTTTTTCTGTTCTTCCAGGAAGGTGTTAAAACCGCCAATCGCATCCGTTTTAATTGAAGACATACTCCCAGACCTGTCAATGATACACACGATCTCTGACTTCATTTCCTTTCTCCTTTCCCTATTGGCTTGCTATGGGTTAATTCTTCACTAGGTTGACCCCCCAACACCTCCACGGCCTCTCTCAAGGCATCGTCCAAGGTGTGGACATAGATTTCCGTTGTGGTGAGCCTCTTGTGGCCCAGGAGCTTCTGAGCCGCCTGCATCCCTACTCCGGCCTGAACGAGGTTCGACGCGGCCAAATGCCGAAGCGCATGGAACCCGAAGGGCTTTACCTGCGCCTTGGCGCACAGCCGGGGCATCATCCGGTCGAGGGCCTTCTGCTCAAACGAGAAGACCTTCTGCACCCGCTTGTCCTGACGCTTCCTCCGGGCCTCCAAGGCCCTCCGTAGAGCCGAAGACATGGGCTTGTCCATGGGCTCCAGGCCCCCGCCCTTCCGCTTTCGCGTGTACGTCCTGATCCACCCCGCTTGAAAGTCCACATCGTTCCAGGTGAGCCGCAGGATCTCCCGGCGTCGGCTGACGGTGTGGTAGAGGGTTTCAAGGAAGTCCTGCTCGTCCCTTGAGGCAACCAGAAGAACGGCTCGGTAGTCTTCTGTCGGTGGGACATAGGGCAGGTGCGGGTCTTCGGCATATGGCTCGATGGACCTGCACGGGTTCCTGCCGTCGATCCTCTCCTGCCGGAGCGCCCAGTTGTACGCCGCCTTCAAATCCCGAAGGTGACGGTTGGCCGTCTTGGGATTCAGGATGGCGATGCTCTGGACGTGCCCCGAAATCATCCTCGGTGTGACCTCCTCCACCGGGCGGTCCCCGCCGATGCGTTCCAAGAAGAGTTGATAAACATGATGCTTCTGCCTGACGGTGTTGTGCCGCATCCGAGCGCGGCAATGATCCAGGTACTCATCGACCATAGCCCCGAAGCTGTACGAGGGTCCGATTCGTTGAAGCCTCTCCCGCTCCTTCAGCTCCCACTCCACGGCCTCGGCGCGGCTCTTGAGCCCCTGCCGTCGATGCTTGACCCCGCCCAACTTGAAGCTGTTCTTCCACCGCCACCCTTGGCTTGTCTTGTACCGCTTGATCCCCATGATGCGCCTCCTTGAGGTAGGATAGAACGTCTTCCACGTCGAACCGTGCCGACTTGAGGTTCCGGCCCCTTCCCACGAAGAAGTGGGGCAGTTCCCTCCACCGCTTCCTCAATGTGGACGGGCTTGTGCGGAGGTAGTCGGCAAGCTCCTCCAGGGTGGCTATCCTACCACATGGGGCGGGAGCGGTCATCTCAGCGGTTCCTCTTCCTGCTGGCGCGGGCGGCTTTGTTTCGCTTCTTGCGGGCCCTCCAGTTCTTGTCGGAGAGCCTGGATTTGTACGGGTCCAGCGGTGTTTCCATCATGGCTCCGCTTCTGCCTGTGGGGGTCCAGCAAAGGCGGTTCAAAACTTGACGCAAGAAATCAGGGTTCAGCATCTCCCTCTCCTTTCATGCGGGGGTGGGGTGCATCAGTCGGCCTCGGGGCGCTCATCGTGCGAGTCCCTGTCAAGCACAAGGTTATCCACCTTCGGCCAGTAGAGCCGTCGCCCCTTCCCATCAACCCGAATCAGGTAGCTTTCCTCGTCCCGTGGAAGACCGTATTCAATGGTATTTCGCTTGAACCCGGCGGGCATGCAGTTGTCGGGCTTGACCCCCGCCGGAACAATGGCGACGACCTCACCTTCCTTCCGGGTCCACGATCCTGAGCTTTGGCTTTCCCAGTGCACTCTGTCTCCGAGCTTCATGGCTCCTCCTTTCACTCGGCCTCAGCCGCCTCGTTGTCGTCAGGCATGGGGGCCTCCTTGGGGGGTCTCACGCCGAAACGAAACGATCCAAACCCAGGGGTCCACGTCCCACCCGTAGCCCCGCTTGGCATTCAAGGCATCCCAACCCTGCGCGAAGACTCCCCGCGCTCCGGGATGCGGGTCGTTGTAGGCCAATCCCTTGAACGCATCGGTCTTCATCCACTCCGCTACGCCCTCGGCAAGCGCCTCCTCCTCCGCGATTTCCTGCAACCTCTCCACGCGGATGTCGGTGACTTCCAGGGTGATGCGGGAGGCCCACTTCGGCATGTGGATGGAGGGTCGCCACTTACTTTCTTTATCCCAGGGTTCGTCAGCCCTGTATGCAATGCTTGGGCGCAGTGCTTGAACGGCCTCCGCGCTCATTTCATCATCGCCACAGGGGCGCCACGCCTCTCTCACCCACAGCCGGTCGCCGGGGGCGCCGCAGGGGCAATAAATTCGGCCTAATTCTTCCGCTTTCCGGTTCCTGAATAACCGTTCACAGTCGAGAAAGGTCCGACCCCCGTTTTCACCAAGCCAATGGATACGTTTAGGCTGCGGCTTCACCACCCGCCGCGTGACCGTCTTCCGGCCATCAAGAATGGCCCTCACCATGGGGTCGCTGAATAAGATGGGGTGCTCTTTCATGTCGCCTCCTTTCTCGGCCTTCGCCCCGCCCATCATGAAGGGCGTCATGGTCGCCCACCCCGGCTGGACGGGGCCCGGGCCGAGTACCGGTTGGAGGTGTGCCGGAGTTACGTGGGGATGTCGTCGTCCTCGTCCTGCGGCATCGGCAGCCCCTTGTAGTCGAGATAGCTCGGGCAACGGTCCTTCGTGCGACACTCCTCGCAGAACCTCGCTATCATGCGCGAGTCTTCGCGCTCCGGGCAGTCGAGGAGGGTCTCGTCGCTGAGGTCTTCGGCGGGGGGCGCCGGCTCCTCCGGCTTCGGGTCCAGCGGCCAGGGGTCGCCCGTCTCGCCGTAGAGCTTCAGCCACTTCTCGCGGCCCTCGGCCTGGTCCTTGGGGTCCGCGGCCTTGAACCGCTCCAGGTTCTTGAAGACGTAGGTGGAGTAGCCGGCCGCCCGGAGGTTGATCCATTCCTCGCGGAAGGGCACGGATTCGAGCCCCTGCGCCTTCTCCTGCGCTTCCTGGGGCTCGGTGGGAGCCTCGGGTGGGGTTGACTCCTCGAACGGCTTGTCGACGCCGGGGAAGGGGTCCTCCTGCTGGTTCTTGGCCTGGTTCAGCCGGTCCTTGAGGCTCCCGGGCTCGGGCTTTTCCTCCTTTTTCTCATCGACCTCGAACCAGTCCTCGGGGCCACTCATGCCGTCCTTGAGGGAGTTGTAAATTTTCCGCAGGTTGACCATGAGCGCCGGCGTGATGGCGTCCATCCGCCGCTGAATCCGCTTCTCGATCTGCTCCTTGGTGACACCGAAAGCCTGGAAAGCCTCGGTCATGGCCTTGATCTTCTCGGGTGTGACCTCCTCCTGGGTGCGGAGCGTTGTCTCGCATTGCTTCACCGCAGCCTCCACGATGTCCCCGGGGATCACCCCCAGGATGCAGGCCCGGAGCCGCCGCGCCCCCTGGTTCGCCACCATCTCGTAGATGTCCCGGGGGTCCTCCAGCATGTAGGTCCCCTTCCGGGTGTGCCGCTTGTGCGCGACCTGGAAGACCTTCACCTGCCGGGTGTTCGTCTCGATGTCCCAGGCGAAAGCCTCGACCACGCTGGAGCCCTGCCGTTGCTCGACCTCGCGGAGCCCGAACTGGAGGTTCCCCCAGTTCTGCGCGATGGCCTCGGCCAGGCGAATGCTCGGCCCGGTGATCTGCGTTCCGCCCCGGCTGTACTCGTAGAGCGCGACCTCGGCCAGGGTCTGCCGGGTGCAGGCGTTCAGGATACGGTCCAGGGCCTGCTTCTGGTCCCGGGGGAATCGCTTGGCGATCACCATGGCCCCTTGGACCTCCATGATGGCCCGTTCTTGCTCGATGTCGGCAAGGGCCCAGGTGTCGTGCTGCCGGTGGGCCAGACTTAAATTCTGCGCTGCCTCTGCCATATCGTTCCCCCTCCGTTATTCTTTGGTTTTGATGCTTCCGTCCTCGATGATCACCGAAACCTCGGCCCCTTCCCCAACGCGCTCGATCCACACCTGGGCATCCTGCCCCGTCGCCATGTCCGCGACCATCTGAAGGCTGTCCCCGTCCAGGAGGCTACCGTCCCGGATCAGGAGGATTCGCAGCTCCGGGTTCATTGCCAAACCCATGGCGACCGACACGCGCAACTGCTCGGCCTGGGACGCCTGGGAGAAGGGGAGCCCGTTGAGCAGAACGCCGTCGGTGTCGAAGGCCAAGCCCTCGACCGGGAACTTGGCCTCGGCCATGGCCCGCGCCTTCGCCTTGTCGATCCCCTCGATCTGCTCCGTGAGGTTTTCCGCTTCGGCGTCCTTCTTCTCCAGCTCCTCGCTCAACTCCTGCCGCCGCCGGTTCGCCCGGACTTTGGCGTTGGTCTCCTCGGCGTTCTGGATCTGCTGGATGATCTCCCCTTGGTCCTGCTCCTCCATGCCCTCCAGTTCGGCCTCGATGCGTTTCCGGGTGCCAGTCAACTCCTCCTTTTGGGCCGTGAGCCTGCGGATCTCCGCGTCGATCCGCTCAATGGCGCTGGTGGCCCGCTGAACCTTGTCGCGCTTCTCCTCGATGGAGCGGTTGTTCTCGCGGCGGCGGTCCAGCTCGGCGCTCAACTCCGAGACCTTCACCTCCTCGCCCGGGACCTGGGGGTGCCGGGGCGCGGCCTCCAGCTGCGCCTCCAGGCTCTTCACCTCGCGGTTCACCTGGGTCCGCTCCTCATAGAGCCGCTTCCGTTCGGCATCCTCGCTGGAGAAATCCAGGCCGACGAGGCCCTTGAGGGCATCCCGCTGATCGGCCGGCCGCATTTTGGCGAAGGCCAGGGGGTCGAACGAGAGCCGCCCCACCAGCCTGTCCAAAATGGCCTGGGGGGACTTCTGCACGCCGTCCTTGTTCTTGACCGTGAGCGTGCCCCCGCCCTTCGCCGTGAAGGTGCGGACCACGGCCAGGTCTCCGAGGTCCAGTTCGACCTTGGCTTTGCGTTCCCCCTGGTGGACCGGTACGTCACAAACCGCGCGGGTGCCGCCCAGGGCGTACATGATGGCGTCCAGGACGGATGACTTCCCGGCCCCGTTCTTTCCTCCGATCACCACCATGTTCCCGTCCGGCCGGATCTCCACGGCAGACAGGCGCTTGATGTTCTCGGCCCTCATCTCGATGATCTTCACGGCTTCCTCCTCCTCTTTTTCTGGTAAACGAACATCCCGCACTCCAGGAGGCGCACCAGCATTGCCCCTGGGAGGTTCAACAGCCACGATGCCGGGTGCGGCTTCCTCCAAGCGGGGTGATCTGGAACGACAACCGCTTTCTTCTTCCCCGCCGCAGCCCGCAAGTCGAACAGGTCCATGATCTGCATGTCATCCCTCATGAAGTTCAAACTCCCTCACCCGCCACTCGGGCAAACTCATTTCCTCCAGCCCGTACCGCGGCACCGGCCACTCGTCGGAGCGGAGGCATTCGGCGTACCGCGCAACCACGGGCTTGATTTCCTCGGCGGCCTGGTAGACCAGGTTCTTCGACGCCTGGTACACCCCCACCACGAAGGGCGGGTCCGGTTCGACCACGATCCAGGCGAAGTCGGCCCACCGCTCCCCGGTGATGATCGAGGCCCCGGTGAGATACCATGCGGGCTGCCAATGCCCGTTCGACCGGGCGACCGTGTTCTGCCATGCCGATGGGCAGGCCGGGGATCCGTTCTTCGCGCCGAAGGGGTTCCCGGCGGTCTTGAGGTCCACCACGGCCCGGAGGCCGGGGTTGATCCAGTCGGCCCGGAGTTTGCACTGAACGCCCGTGGCGGGGTCTTTCCAGAAACCGGAGGCCTCGGCCAGGCCATCGGAGAGGAGCGCCCGGGCGTCGGGGTGGGACCGCACGGCATCGGCAATGCGCCGGATTCGGTCGTGGTCGCCCTGCTTGATCGGGGTGAGGCCCTGTGCTGCGCATTCGCCCTTGAGCTTCGCCGTGAACCGGGTGCCGTCCGGGTGGACCTCGTAGGCCTCGGCGTAGACATCCGGCTCCAGAACCGCGCAGTGGACCGCTGAGCCGAAGACCATGGCGGGGGTCTCCTGGTACTCCTCCCGGCACTGGAAATGGGCCGGTGATTTCGCCATGTGCTTGAGCCCGGAGCAGGAGAGCCCCGGGGCCTCCCGGTGGTAGACCTCGTTCGACATCTGATACCAGCCCTCCAGCTCGGGCGGCATGGGGGCCGGAATGGGCTTGAGTTCGATCATCACCAAACCTCCTCGACCTTCGCCTCACAGCACGCGCTCACCCATTGCCCGTCGTGCTCCGTCCCGAACGCATGATCAAACGAGCAGTCTTCCCACACGGCCACACCCTGCTCCCCGCATTCCGGGCAATAGCAGTAGGGAGTGGCGTCGTGCTGGGCGTCGGCCTTCATTTGGTTGTAAGTGCTCATCCCAACCCCCCATGATACCGGCCCCAGGCGTAGCCAAAACAAAGCCCGATGAAGCCGACGAAGAGAAGCCAACCGGCCATGCTCCAGAGTCGGCGGCGGCGCTCCTCGGCCTCTTCCTGTGTCCATTGACTGATCAGGTGGTGGATCATGATGCTTCTCCGTTGGCGGTGTAAAAATAGGTTCCGTACCTGAACGACCACGGGTCTCGGGGTTTTCCGTTTTTGTAAACCGGACGAATCGCCTCAACGGTGCGGTGGTCATTTTTGATGAGGTACTGCTGGTCGGTTCCGACTTTTTGAATCAAGTCTCCCGGCTCAAGTGTGAGCCACGCATACTCACGGTACAGCCGGGGTTTGTCGTGCAGGATGCCGCGGGAAACAATTTTCATCTCACACCCCCTCCATCCGCCCGGATGTCGATGCTGGCCTCGTGAGCGGCCACGGCATCCCGGTTGCGGGCCTCATCCCGGTCCAGCTGCTCCTGGACCCGGACCCATGATTCGTCCACCCGGCAGGGCGGAACGTAGTCCCGGCCCGTCTCCCGGCGGTGGATCGCCTGGAGCTGCCGTAGGCGGGCCATGTGGTACTCGATGGTGTTGCACAGGACGCGGAACTCGTTGTCGGTCATGGCTCCCTCCTTACTCCATCCCCAACTTGGCGGCGATGGACCGGCATTCAAAGCAGGGCTCGACTCGCGGCTCTTCTGCTTTCATCTTGATTTGGGCTTCCCTGGTGCGCTTGAAACCCTCCATAGAATGAACGCCCATTTCGGTGAGGTGCTGTTGCTCCTTCTTTGTCAGGGCCTTTCGGGCCAGTTTGGTGCGGATCATGACTCCCTCCTTTCAAAACCCCCGCCCCCGGGCCGTGAGGGGCAGGGGCAACCGTTCGAGGAGACCCTTTCCCTGGTGTTGGCCCTGGTTGACGTTGCTGCCTTTTCGCGTTTACCGGACCGGGGGTCCGGGTGGTGCCGTTATTTGACGGCAAGCAGTTTTCTGGCCGGACTATAACTCAGCTTTGTTGGGACGCTTGCCCGATAACTATTCCACGCCAGAATGCACTTATAGATATACTCGTGTGGCTTTACTGTACGATAGGAGTAGGGGGTTGCGTGGCTATTTACTGACATTAGAAACTCTCTTAGCTTCATCTCGGGCATTTCTCGTGTTAATTGCTCGCCGTCCCTGACTCGCTCCCAAAAGCAAAAAGCGTCCCTTTCATCCTTCCGCATTGTTAAAAACATGACATAAGCGACAGGTGCCCTTTGTATGTGGCGGTATGCCCCTTTATTCGAAAATGTCTCACCATCCTTAATACAGAGAAGCCTATACAAAAAATCGCCCTCTTTTATGTATTTTTCGAGCAACTCCACTCGTTGCTCTTTGGTTAATGCGTATTTGCCGGAGTGCTTGGATGATATACCTGGCATGCTAGATGCCTTCGTTTGCATGGGATTCCTGGAGGCTTGAAATCCGTACTCAATTGTTGCGGCCGCCACGACTAAATTTGCAACGTAGGCGGGCCAAATAAGGCCGAGACCCCCGGCCTTGGCTTTAACCATATCCCTTAAACTTCTTGGCAGTAGCTCAAACTGCCTAAACAGGTCGGCCAAGTCCATTTTTGATGAGCATCGGTACTTTTCCAAAACGCAAGGCACCGTTTCCCCTGATTTAATAACCGCATGGCTTTGGTGTTGGCCATTTACCATAACGGGCTTGTTGTTATATAGGCCAAACGCAATATCACCAAAACGAAATCGCCCGTCTTTCATTTTGTCTGCAAGCTCATTAACATGGGCTTCGCGTACTGGCCTTTGGTGTTCATATGTATTGTATTTCAAATAATGCTCGGCCCAATCCGGGTCCAATTCAATGTTTCTTCTTTCAATTAAGTTTTTCCGTAGATCAAAATGGCTCATCTTGTCCTCCTCTCTATAAAGTGATTAGATCAACGATGTATTTTACTAACTGCAAAGCCTTGTCTTTGTCTGTGTCCTTCCAGCCCTCTAACTTGGCATTCTGCACCTCTCGGTAGAAATCCCGGTAGGCTTTCTCAAACTCGGGACTGACAGTCACCTGATGCGTTGCCTTCTCAACCCTGGCAACCTTCTTTTGGATGTCGTCGCGCGTCACCTCAGAGACCACCTTCGCCACATGCCGTGCCGTCACCTTCCCCTCCGGGGCGGTCTCCACGGCTTGCTGCCATACTTCGCGCTGTTGGTCCGGTTGGAGTTTGGCGAGCGGGCGGGCTTGGGATTCGGTAAGCGGAACAATTGTTCCGCTTCCTATGTTTTCTATAACCCGTGTGCTTGCCATAAGGTTGCGAGCATACCTTCCTGTGAAATCCCACTCCGCCCGACAGTACTCCTCGAACGTGGCGTAGCCCTTCACGTCGCAGTACAGCTTGCGGTCCCGGATCTCTAGAAGGGCACGGCCTACCTCATAGAAGGCTTTCAGATTCACGCGGATGATGCCTTCGAGGGATTCGAGGTCTTGCTTGAGGTCTACTATGGTTGCGGTTTCTATCATGCCTCACCTCCCCTCTTCGAATTTCGCCCCCTCCCCCTTCCCGTGACCTCCGCTCAGAGTGCGCGAGGTGCTTGGGTTGGGCCGTCGTCTGTGCGAGCGGGGGAGCTGATGTTGGGTATACTACGCTATGTAATTCGGGGAGTCAAGGGAAAAATACACATCGTATTTCAGGAAGGCAAAAAAAGACCGCCGAGCGGCGGCCAGGGCGTGGGGTGGGGTTATTGCAGCTCGCAGTCCACCATAGTGACGGCTGTGAGGGTCATCCCATGGCAGGTGCCCTTGACCGTGATGAGCTGGCCCTTGACCAGGTCGGCCACTTGGGCGCGAGCGGACTTCTCGAACATGCATCGGACGTTGTGGACCGTCATGTCGTCCACGTACAGGTACACCACGGGAGCCCCCATGAACTGATCGACCTCGGCCACCTGGCCATGCACGAAGAACCACTTGTCCTTGAGCATGGAGTCCGCCTTGATCTCGTTCGCCTCATAGAAGGCGTGAAGCTCCTTTGCGGAGATTTTGAGCGTGTCGGCCAGGGACGGCCCCGCAAGGGCCACCAGCAAAAGCGCCAGGAGTAAGCGTTTCATGATCAACCCTTCCCGAGGTGGGCGACGACCTTACCGACCACGCGAACGTCGGCCCCGCCCTCCTCGTCATAGATGATCGAGCCGTATTTCGTGTTGATGGAGGAGAGCCTGATCCGGCCCTCCTCACGGTGGAGGACTTTGAACACCACCTCGTCGTTCACCTTCACGATGACCGGATCGCCCGACTCGCACCGGACCTCCGGGTCCACGATGATGGTGTCTCCCTCCCAGTACCGGGGATACATGCTGTCGCCTTGGACGGCCAGGGCGAAGGCGGACTTGCTCACCGGCACGGGAGCGTACACCACCTCGTCCTCATCGCCAATGCCAACAGGGTACGGGTCAACTGCCTCGCTAAACTCACCAGCTTGCACCCACGAAACCATAGGCACCCTCCGTTGTGAGGTTATGGCGACCCATTG
>Ga0207797_1000206_pt1 | contig 43355 bp, 44 predicted proteins | sample PRCRCaboRojoPR_6_FD_187275 | JGI IMG/M metagenome (GOLD analysis project Ga0207797, IMG submission 187275) | Marine sediment microbial community from Cabo Rojo, Puerto Rico - PR CR 10% Liquid 1 (SPAdes) | ecosystem: Environmental > Aquatic > Marine > Coastal > Sediment | place: Cabo Rojo, Puerto... | reverse complement strand
CGGGACTGAATTCGGCTCGAGCCGAGCGCACTGTAGCGCGCCTAGTCGTCTCGACCTGCCGGTTCGAGCCCCACACCTCCCGAGCCGTGGGCGCCTGCCTGCTGGGCACCAGGAACGTCTCGGTGTGCGAGTGTCCGCCAGCCAAACCAGGCGAGGAGAACGACGACGAGCACGGCCCACGCACCGAAGCGGGCGAGTTCCCCGGTCGGCGTGAACATTCCGACGACGGGATAGAGGCTCTGGGCACCATTGACGCCGGCGTGGAACACCATCGTAATCAGCACGCTCCCGCCGGTACTGTTGTACAGCACCGTCGTGACGATCGAGATGCCGAGGACGATGATGGCGTACATCGGCAGGTCCGTCGCCCAGCCGACGACGCCGAGCTCGACGATCCCGCCGGGGGCGTGCCAGACCGTCCAGACGATCCCGATGATGAGGCTCGAGCCGAGCGCACTGTAGCGCTCCTGCAGGTAGGGGAGTGCGAACCCACGCCAGCCGAGTTCCTCGTTCCCGCCGCCGATGAGGAAGATGCTCAAGTAGACGAATGGCACGGACGCGAGCGGGTTGACCTCGCCCCAGTCGAGTTGCCCACCGAGGAGCACGTGAAAGACGGCCATGAGGGCGTACAGGACCAGGGGGAGGCCGACCGCCGCGAGCCACCATCGTGGGGCGACCCGCCAGCGCAACACCTGGGAGAACCACCGCTTGAGGCTCCCGCCCGTCAGGTGCGTGACGACGGCGGCCGAGACCAGCGGTCCGAACCCGCCCAGGTAGAAGAGCACGACGACGGCGCCGCTCGCGTCGACCATGCCCCGGTCGAAGGCGATCATGATCGGGAACCAGATCGACCACGTGAACGCGTAGGCCCCGAGGAAGAACGCGGCCACCGGGTGGGCGGATATTTTTCGGGTGATGGCACTCATACGAACGAGTCTCTACACGTCAGTTCGGCTGACGCTGCGAAATATGTCCGGGCAGATTCTATCAACGAGGGAATTTTCGACCGGCGCAGAACTCGGGGTGCTCAGAACGCCAGGAGCCCGACGACGATGCCGACGTTGATGAGGACGCCGACGAGGCCCTGTTCGACCAGCAGTTCGGCGGAGCCGTTCCACATCGCGAGGATGACCACCGTCGAGAGCACGGCCGCGGCGATCAGCACGGGCGGTGCCCAGGCCGTCTCCAGGACGAAGCCCACGGCTCCCGCGACGAAGCCAACCGTCACGGCGACGTACAGTACGCTGGCGACGAACAGGATCGTCTCCTGGGGAAGCCACCCCGAGAGCAGCCAGGAGTGACCGGTCCAGCCCATCGCGTCCTCCACCTCGACCCAGCCCTGGCTCAGGACCACGTACCAGAGGTGGACGAGTCCGTGCAGGGCCAGGAAGACGCCGACTGCCACCTCAAACACGGAACCCACCGCCACTGACGTCTGCGTCATCTTCTCGGGGCTCCCACCCCACCACGAGGACGGCGAGGGTAAGGAGCGTCGTCAGCGTGAGGACCGCGAAGGTGTCGACCATGGTGTCGCCGAGTTCGGCACAGTAGCCCGCGCTGCTGAGGAGTGTATAGGGGAGCATGCTCAGCGCGGCGAGGAGACCGGCATGGGTTCGACTCCATCCGCGCCACGCGCCGATGCCCGAGAGGAGACGTGCCTTTGCCGTCGCCCACTCGACGAGGAAGTGCGCCCGATCCCGAGGGGCGCCCTCGGGGGCTCCGGGACGTCACCCGCGAGGTAACGCGTGGTCCACATCCTCGCCACGATCGGTCCAACGGCTACGGCGGACAGGCCGATGGGACGCTCGATCCTCACGCCGATCCCCTCCAGGTACCGACGACGCTCGGCAGCGAGGTCGGGTAGCGGCGGCGGCTGGCGGCCAGGTGCACCAGTGCAAGGACGGCGTTGATCGGGCCCCAGGGCCCAGAGAGGATCAACCCGGCCTGGAAGCAGCCACCGGCGGCGTGCCCCACCGTGACGACTCGCTTCCGCCAGAGGAGGGCCACGGCGACACCGACCTCGAAGAGGCCGACCAGGGGGACCAGGACGGGCAGGTTCGGGACGACGGCGGTCCGCCACGCGTCGGTGTACGCGCCGACAAGCGCCCGGTCGGCGAAGCCCTCGTAGACGCCCGGCGAGCGGACGGCAAGCACCAGGTGGGCGATGCCGCCGAGGAGGTAGGTGATGGCAAGCACGGCGCGGAGCAGGTCCCACCGGTTCCTGGCCGACCCCGTCTCCCGCTCGGTCGACTCGTCCGATCGAGTCGGGAACGTCGTTGGAGACACGAGTAGACGTTCGGTCGATTCTGGCATATATCGCTCCGTCATTCCCGAACTGGTGGAACACGAGGCATTCCTATAGGCTGCTGACGCGTCGATAGCGATATGACTACGACCGACCGATGGCTCGCTGCCTCGCTTTTCACTCTCGCCGTGGCGTTGGCCGTCAATTCGATCCTGGGACCGCTGCTCGCCGACCTCGTGAGCTATCCGTTCTCGGAGACCCTCCGCAACCAGACGATCGGCCTCGAGGCCGTCTCGCTCGTACTCGTCGCTCCCTGGTGTATCGCCGCGGCGTGGCTCCTCCGACGCCGGCGCCACCTCGGCCGAGTCCTCGCCATTCCTCCGAGTGCCTACGCCGCCTACATGTTCGTCCAGTACGTCGTCGGGCCCGAGTACACCACCTACCGGCCGATCGTCCTCTTGCACCTCGCCATATTCGTCCTGAGCGGCGCCGCCCTCGTCCTCGCCTGGACGGGGATCCCGGCAGCGGCCCTCCCCGACGTGCCCCGACGGCGGGAGCGGTACGCTGGCGTCGGCGTCCTCCTCCTGGCCGCGTTCGCCGTCGCCCAGTACGTCCCCCTGGTCGGCAAGTTCCTCACCGGCGCGCAACTGGCGCCGGAGGCGCTCGCGGATCCGACGATGTTCTGGTCGATCTTCTTCCTCGACCTCGGCGTCGTGGTGCCGGTGACCCTCGCCGTCGGGATCGGCCTCCTCCGTGGCCGCGACTGGGCCAGGAAGCCGGCCTACGGCGTCGTCGGCTGGTTCGTCCTGGTCCCCATCTCCGTCTCGGCGATGGGGATCGCGATGTGGGTGAACGGCGATCCACACGCCGCCCTGGGGAGGGTCGTCGTGCTGGGCGTTGCTGCCGTCCTCTTCACCGGCTTCGCGGGCTGGTTCTACCGTCCGCTGTTCGGCAGGGGTCGTCCCGGCGAGTCGGCGCGACGGCGGGAAGGCCTGGAGGGGTCGGGGGCCACCTAGACCGCGAGCCAACCCACTCGCTCGCAGAGACGGCGAACGACGCCTCGGGTTTGCCCCGACTCACAGCACACTGGACGGGGGTGCGCCCTGGAGGTTGACGGGATTGTGTAACAAAAGTGACAAGCCAGGGGTGGGATTTGAACCCACGAATTCCCGATTACAAGTCGAGTGCTTGGACCACCCAAGCTCCCCTGGCGCAGTCTGCCCTTACTCGTCGCTCCTTGAGTGTGTATCGCTTTCCAGGGCTTTCTCGAACTCGATACGGTGGGGTTCGTAGCCCAGCTCAGTGTAGAACGCCCTGGCCGACTCGTTCGCGGCCATGGCCTCGAGCGCGACGACGTCGGCGCCGCGTTCCGCAAGCGCCGACTCGGCCGCCTCGAGGAGGCGCGTGCCGACGGCCTCGCGACGGTGGGCCGGCACGACGAACAGGTTCTCGACGATGCCGCGCCGGACGTCCTGCTCGTAGGATCCCGACTCGACGCTGAACATCACGATCCCGGCGAGCTCGTCGTCCACGCGGGCGACGAGCAACGAGTCGGTGACGGCGTGGCGGACGACGGCCTCGCGGATTCGCGCCCGGTTCGCCTCCGGGAGCAGGTGGGAGCCGTAGTCGCGCTGATCGGTCGCGAGTTCGACCCACAGCTCCGCGAGCTCGTCGGCGAGCGTCGTGTCCGGCGCCTCGATCTCCATGCCGTCCACGCGACTGGGGAGGGCTCGGCCAAAGGTCTGCCGCTCAGATCTCCCGGCAGTCCGCACAGAGGAGCTGGCCGTTGAAGGAGACGAGGTCGCCGGTCAGGGTCCCGCAGGCCTCACAGATGCCCTGCTCTTCGAAGTCGGCGGCGCCCTCGCTCTCGACGTCGCTCGCCAGGGCGGATCCCGACTGGGCCGACCGTGGCTCCTCGGTGGTTTCGGCAGACCCCTCCGGCCCCGACGCGCGGACGGCGAAGACGTCGTGCTCGGTGATGATCCCCTCCGGCTGGGCGGCGGCGGCCGGCGTGACCACGAGCCGGCGGACGTTTCGGGCCGACATGACGTCGGCGGCCTCCGTCAGCGCCGCGTCGGGGTCGACGGTCGGCATGGACGCCGTCATCGCGTCCTCCACGGTGGCCGCCTCGGGGGGCGGCCCCTCGACGAGGAGGGAGAGGATGTCCCGGCAGGTCAGCACGCCGACGGGCTCGGACCCGCGCAGCACGACGGCCGTGTCGACGCCCTCGCGAAGGAGCACCTCGGCGGTCTCGACCAGGTCGTCCGACTCGCTCACCCCCACGTACTCGCGGTCCATGACGTCCCGAACGGTCACGTCGGCGTTCATGTGCGAACCTTTGCCACATTTGGGCAAAAAGGTACCTGCAGTACGTTTATATCACTGTCGTGCCAACCATTCAGATTCGGTCAGAATCGGCCGCCGTCTCCGTGTCAGAACCCGAGCTCCACCGCGGCCCCGGAGACGCGACACTCCTCCAGGGCGTGTTTCGCCGCCATCCCCGCGTCCGCCGCCGTCCGCCCGCGGCCGACCCCGACCTTGAGATCGACGTCGACCGTCTCCCGGACGTGCTCGATGGCGCGCTCGTAGTCCGCCGCCTCGAGCGCGGGGCAGATCGCGATGACGTTGTCCCCGCCCACGAAGAAGGAGAGGGCGTCGTTGGCCTCGCGCATGTGGCCCATTAGCTCCGCGTAGCTCCGCTCGATCCGGATGAAGGCGTCGAACTCGTTGAGCCGGTCGGTGTACTTGCCCGTGGCGTCGTCGACGTCGAAGTGGGCGATCTGGACGTCCTCGTCGGACCGGAACTCCGCGTCGATGGTCCGGCCCTTGCAGATCTCGCGGCGGTGCTTGTCCTGGGCGCTCCCGGCGTCCTGGAGCAGTTCCGTCGCCGTCCCGAGGGCGTTCACGGGCGAGCGACCCGTGGCGACGCCGAGGCTCATGGTGACGGGGTAGCGGTTCCCGATCGACTCCTGGATGAGCTCGTGGTCGGCCATGTCGAGGCCGTTCGAGACGGCGATCATGTTGTCGAACCGGCCGAAGAAGACGTAGCCGTCGCGGTTGCCAAAGAGCTGGGAGAGGTCGGCGTAGAGTCGGGACTGCAGGGTCTGGAGGTCGACCTCGCGCCGCGGCTCCGGCGTGACGGTCCAGGGGCCGTAGTTGTCGATCTGGACGTGCGTCACCTGCGTGTTGGTCACGGTGAGCGCGGCTTTGCGGTCGATCGCTTTGGGTCTTTGGTTCCGCTACGGCCGGCAGAACGCGGGGACACCCGGGTCCGTTCAGGCGTGTTCGAGGTCGTACGGCCAGTACCCCTGCGCGCGGAGGGCGTCGCCGACGCGCTGGTGGAATTCGGGGAAGGTCTCGAAGGTGACGTCGTCGCCGATCGGCTCGAAGATGTCGGCGACGCTGACGACCCGCTCGTAGTCGATCCGGATGGGGTGGTCGCCGTACTCCTCGACGAACTCGCCGGCGGTGAAAGGAAAGTCCTCGTCCTCCTCGATCTTCTTCGCGAGGATCGCGTGGCCGTAGTTTCGGCGACCTTCGCTGCCCTCGTCGCCGTCCGGGTCGTGGGGCCAGTCCATACGGTCGCTTGCGTAGAGGCCCGCAATAGGATTTCCGCTTGGGCGACGGCCGGCTCCGCAAGCTATATTGAGCCAGTCCCGCCCTACTAATCCAGACGCCGGGATTCGGTCGGGGATCCGGGCCACCGTGGACCAATGTCGCTTCGTTCACTACTCCGCAAGGAAGCCTACTGGAGCCGCCGAAACGCGCTGGGGCTCCTGCTCGTGCTCTGTCTCCTCCCTGGCCTGTTCGCCGGCTCGAGCCTCCTCTTTCAGGACGTGATCCCGCGGGACACGCCGGTCGCCGTCGTGCCACAGGACGAGACCGTCACCGAGGAGGAGCTCCTCTCGGTCCAGTTCGGCCTCGCCTTCTTCGCCGACCCCGTCGCGGTGGACTCCCGGGAGACCGCGCTGGGCCAGCTCGAGCGCGAGGCGGTCTACGCGGTCGTCGAGGTTCCCCACGGGCTCGACCAGGCCGGCCGGGACGTGACGTTCCGGCTGTACGTGGACGGCAGCATGGTCCCCTTCAAGGAACCGTCCCAGACCATCGCCGTCATCATGGCGGACCAACTCGACGCTCGCCTCGACGCCGACGTCGACGTCGAGCGGGTGATCGTCGGGAACAGCCACGACCTCTCGGGCTACCTCGTCCCGATCGCCCTCCTGGGTGTCGTCGTGCTGTTCGCGCTCACGTACGTCCCCTACAACCTCTCGCGGGAGCGGCGAGTCCTCGACCGCGTTCGCCTCGAGTCGTCACTCGAAGCCCTCGTCGGCGCCAAGCTGCTCTTCTTCACCGCGCTCGTCCTCGTCCCCATCGGCGTCTTCCACGCCGCAATTTCCCTCCTCGGCTACGACATCTCGGCGGTGGCCCCCGGGACCGTCCTCGCGGTCCTCCTCACCTTCGTGACCCTCGCGGCGCTGGGCATGGCGATCATGGTCCTGACCCGGTTCGGGAGCCTCGGCCGGTTCCTCAACGTCCTCGTCCTCGTGGTCGTCGTCGCCTTCTCCGGGCTCGCCTACCCGGTGGGGTACTTCTCGGCGCTCAGGCGGACGATCGTCCGGGCCATGCCGACCCACTACGCCACGATCCTGGTCCGCTCGAGCATGCTGCGGGAGCTGCCGATGGGGGCCTTCGCGGACTGGTTCGCCGGCCTGGGGCTCGTCGCCCTCGGCGCGCTCGTCATCCTGAAGCTGTCGGTCGTCTACCATCGGAGGTCGACCTGACCGTGCCCCGCCTCGCCCTGGACGGCGTCACGAAGCGCTACGGCGACGTCGTCGCCCTCGAGGACGTCTCGATCGAGGTCGCGACGAGTGGCTTCCAGTGTCTGCTCGGTCCGAACGGCACCGGGAAGACGACGCTGTTGCGCCTCCTCCTCGGGCTGGAGCGGCCGACGGCGGGCGCCATCGACCGCGAGGGCGTCACCGTCGGGAGTGGCTTCCAGCGACCGTGCTTCTACCCGTCCCTGTCCGTCCGCGAGAACCTGGACGTCTTCGCTCACGTGCGGGACGTCGACGACGGGGACTGGCGCGAACGGCTGGTCGAGCGCCTCCACCTCCGCCCGGTTCTCGATCGGCGGGCCGGCGACCTCTCGGGCGGGTTCGCGCGCAAGCTGGATCTGGCCCTCGCGCTGCAGCACCGCCCCGACGTCGCCCTCCTGGACGAGCCACTCGGCGCCCTGGACGACGTCGCCAGCGAGCGCGTCCTCGCGTTCCTGCGGGATTACGCCGACGGGGGCAACGCGGTCCTCGTCTCGACCCACCGGATCGCCAGCTTCGAGCCCCACTTCGACCGGCTGGTCGTCCTCCACGACGGGTCCGTGATCTACGACGGCGAGCGGGGCGACCGCGAGCCGGCCGCCGCCTCGATCCAGGAGTGGTACGTCGACCTGGTTCTCGACAGCGGGGAGTCACCCCGGTGACTCCGGTCGTCACTCCTCGGTTTCGGCCTCCTCGTCGCCGGGTCGACGGCCGACGTCGACGTGGTAGTGCTGGAGAATGTCCCGGCCCAGGAGTGCCTTGTAGGCCATGTGCTCGCGGTCCTCGACGCTTGCCGTCACGGTGTGCTGGGAGCCCCTGAGTCCCACGACGACGTCCACGAGTGGGCGGGTCCGTGCCTCCTTGTGACTGCCCGACCTGACCGTGACGACGTCCTTGATCGGCCCGGTCCCGATGTCCGCGGCGAGCTGGGAATCGATGCTCGTCCGCGCTGCGCCCGTGTCCGACTTCGCCTGGACCGTCGCCGAGCCCCGGGTGCCGCTGAGGACGACGTCCTCGATGTAGCCGATCACGGCCGGCTCCCGTTCGACTCTGCGGGGCTTGTGTGGCATACAGGCGGGCCGGGAGTCGTCGAGCGTCTCGGCGAGCGAGGCGACCCGCTCGTCGTCGACGCTGCCACCCACGTGCTCGATGGCCAGCTTGGCGATGTACGGGGCCGGGCTCTCGCCGGTGGCCTGAAAGAGCCCACGGAAGCCGGCCGTGGGGTTGACTTCGAGGACCGTCCACTCCTCGCCGTCACGGATGATGTCGACCCCCGCGTAGTCCAGGCCGACGACCGCCGCGGCGCGGCGCGCCAGGTCCAGGGCCGCCTCGGGGAGGTCCGACGTCGCGTCCTCGACGTCCCCGCCGAGCGCGACGTTCGTCCGCCACTCGCCCTCCGGGGCGTACCGATACATCGCTCCGCGGACCTCGTCGCCGACCACGTACACCCGCGCGTCCTGCGCGCGGTCCCCGACCGGATCGATCAGATCCTGGAGGAAGGCCTGCCGATCGCCCACCCTGGGGTTGACGGGTTCGGCGAGGTCGACCTGCCAGGCCCCGCCGCCGTGGGTGCCGATCGTCGTCTTGTAGACCGCCCGATCGCCGAAGCGCTCGCGGGCCGCGTTGAGTTGCTCGCTGGCGAGGGCGAGCAGCGCGTCCGGCACCGCCACGCCCGCCTTCGAGAGCGCCACCGCCGTCGCGAACTTGTGCATCGCCGTCGTGACCGCGTCGGGGGTGTTCAACATCGGGTAGGCGTGGGCGAAGGTCTTCGCCAGGCCGATGTCCTCGGCCGGGTACTCGGTGGTCGAGAGCAGCAGCCGGTTGACGACGACGTCCACTGCCGGCTCGACCCGGACCCGGCCGTCCTCGATGGCGATGGCGGTGTTCTCCCGGCGCAACCAGGCCGTGCCATAGCCGAGGGCGTCGACGGCGTTGAGGATGGCCTTGCTCTCCTTGCTGTTGTGCAGCCCGAGAACCCCGACCGTGGGCTCGGCGTCCGTCGCGGCAGTCATACACCCGAGTCGGCCGCGGACGGAATAGGTCCTGGGGTGGCCCGGGGGTCAGACGTATGTCCGGTCGCCTCCTGGGGAGCCCAATGACGGAGGCCGAGCCGTTCACCTACCACGGTGGTCGCGTCGATCCGGGGGAGGCGAGGAACTTCAGGTACACCGTCACGGAGACCTACCTCGGCGACCCGGTCCGGATGCCTGTCACGGTCGTCAACGGGACCGAACCCGGGCCGACCGCCGTCCTCACCGCCGCGGCCCACGGCGACGAACTCAACGGCGTCGAGGTCGTTCGCGAGGTCGCCCACGAGTGGGACCTCGCCGACCTCGCCGGGACGCTCGTCTGTCTGCCCGTCCTGAACGTCCCCGGGTTCATCGCCCAGCAGCGCTACCTGCCCATCTACGATCGCGACCTCAATCGCTCGTTCCCGGGTGACCCCGACAGCACGAGCGCCAAGCGCCTGGCCCACAGCATCTTCCGGAACTTCATCGCACCCTGTGACTTCGGGATCGACTTTCACACCTCGACGCGCGGGCGCTCCAACGTCATCCACGTCCGGGCCGACATGGCCGACGACGCCGTGGCCCGGATCGCGATGGCCTTCGCGACGAACGTCGTCATCGACGGCGAGGGGCCGTCCGGGTCGCTGCGCCGGGAGGCGTCGGACGCCGGCGTGCCGACGATCGCCGTCGAGATGGGCGAGGCCCACCGCTTCCAGCGGAACTTCATCGACGCCGCCCTCGAGGGGATCACGAGCGTCCTCGCGGAGTTCGGGATGCTCGGGGCCGAGTCCGTCCACTGGCCGGGGTGGCGGACCGTCGTCGCCGGCTCCTCGGAGAAGACCTGGCTCCGCGCCGACGCCGGCGGCATCGTCGACCTCCGGGTGGATCGCGGCGACGTCGTCCACGAGGGCGAGACCATCGCGACCATCGCCGACCCGTTCAAGGACCGGACGACGCGAATGACCGCCCCCTTCACCGGGCTGCTGCTCGGCGTGCTCGAGAACCCCGTCGTCTACCCGGGCAACCCGCTCTGTCACCTCGTCCACCTCGACGAGGGGACTCGCCGGGTTATCGAGCGCGAGGAGGGGTGAGGGCGCGGTTCGGTTGGGTTCGGGCGCTGGCCGGCGTGGGCTCATGGCGCTCCGGTGATTTCCTGAATTCCGGCCTCACGGCTCGCTCCGCTCGCCGTTCGGCAGTGGACGAGGTCTCGCTTCCTCGCGGCGTCGCCGCTCGGTCGCTCGACCTCGCGTGCGGTGGGGATGGGATTTGAACCGAGCCCAGACATTCCTGCTCGGTCGCTTCGCTCCCTGCGCGGGCTGTGTCTGGTAGGGCTCAAATCCCGAGCCCACCGCTATTCGCTCGCGTTCGCTCGCTCACAAGCGGTGGGGATGGGATTTGAACCCATGAGTCCTTGCGGACACCTGCTCTCAAGGCAGGCGCGTTGGGCCGCTCTGCCACCCCACCGCGACCGCCTGGGTCGCCCCGAAACGCCCGAAATGTCGCGTCCTGGGGCGTGGTTCGAAGGTTGCGGTGAAGGCTGTTGAAGGTATCGCTCCAGGGAGTGGCCCGACCCCGTGTCAAGACACAACACTTTTCGCGCCGGCTCGAGTGACTCCGGCAACGCCCTCCACCCATGCGAACGGATTCGAACTTCTTGCCGTTAGCCGCCGTGTTCCTCGGCGGGATGGCTGTCCCGATCGCCATCGCCATCCTCGCCCACGGGGTGCTCGAGCTGTACCTGACCGGTCTCCAGTTCGGCGCGGTCGCGGCGGCCGGATTCGCCCTCGTCGCCTGGTGGATCCTCGCCCGGCGCGGCTTCGACCACCTGGAGTTCGCCCTCGCGGCGGTCGTGGTTCCCCTTCTGGGTCTGATCGGGCTGTTCTTCGTCGCGGTCGCGGTCGGGAGCGATCTCGGCGGATTCGGCTACCTCCTCTGGGACGTCGAGGGACTGTTCGCCTATGTCGGGTTCTTCGTCGTCGCCGGCATCGCCGCGGTCGCCCTCCAGCGCGGCGCACGTCGACTCCGTACCCGTCACCCGGCGGTGCCCACGCCGGCGACACTCGCCACCGGCGCACTCGTCCTCGTGGCCGTGGTGCTCCTTGCCGGGGGTGCCCTGGCCCACGCCTCGGCGAGTTCGGCGACCGTCGCCACGGTCGAGCCCGGCGTCGACGAATATGGCATGTCCCCGACACTGAACGTCACGATCGCCGGGGGTCCCGCCGAGGCGCGGCTGACCGTTACCGGCCCCGACGGCGCGGCCTACACGAGGCGGATCCCGCCAGCCACGCTCCGGAGCGACCCGGCGACGGTCCCCGTCTCGTTTTTCCGGCTCGGGACCGACATTCCGGCGGGGACCTACCGCGTCGAGCTGACCTCGATCGTCGGCCTCACCGTTGACACGGCAACCTACACCCTCGAACGCGGGCCGACACCCGCGCTGCGGGGCGTTCGGACGGCCGGTGCGGGCGAGCCCCTCGAGCTCGACCTGCCGGCGAACGCCACCGTCTACCGGCCCAGCCCCGGCCCAACCGACGGTCAGGCGCGCGTCGGGGCGATCCTGGCGAACGAGGGGGACGTCCTCGGCGAGTTCGACATCAGCGTCTACGCCGGTGACCGCCGGGTCGAGAGCCGGGGTATTCCGGTCGACGCGGGTGAAGTGGCCGGGAACGTCCTCGCGATAGACGACCAGGAACTGCGGCGGATTCACCGGGAGACGAACGGGAGGGTGACAGTCGAGATCTCCTACGGCGAGAAGCGGGACCGGAGGGCCGTGACCCTGCCCGAGCCGTGAGCGCCGCCGGTCAGACGTGTGCCGGGGGCAGCAGCGCCTCGCGGTCCCGGTCGGCCAGCCACTCGGCGAGCTGGCAGAGCTGCTCGGTCGCGGCCTCGAAGAGCTGCTCGCCCTTCTCGGCTGTCGCGTCGGTCTGGTCACCGAGCACGCCGTTGCCGGTGTTTTCGATGGCGTCATAGAAGGTCCGCGAGCCGTGCTGGAGGCGGGCGCCGTTCTCCCAGTCGACGAGCCCGCCGTCCCGGGCCGCCTCGAGCCGGTCGTCGTGGACCCAGTCGGGGTGGAGATGCTGGATGAGCGCGGTCTCCTTCGGCCCGCCGTGAGGGCCGTTGTGCGCGAAGAGGTCGTCGACCAGGTCGGGGATGCTGTCGTTCCACATCCACTCGATGGCGTACATCGTCCCGTCGTCCCGAAGTCGCCGACCGACCTCACGGAGGTGGTCGACGTTGCCGCCGTGGGCGTTGACGAAGATGACGCGATCGATGCCGTGGGTGGCCAGGTTCCTCGTGAGGGACTCGACGTAGTCACGGAAGGCCGGCGCGTCGGCCCACATCGTCCCGTGGAACTGGCGGTGGTGGGGGGACACGCCGACCGTGATCGTGGGCGTGCAGAGATAGCCCGTCCGCTCGGCGGCCTCGCGCGCGAAGGCCTCGGCGATCAGGTGGTCGGTGCCCTCCGGCAGGTGGGGGCCGTGTTGCTCCGTGGATCCGAGCGGGATCAGCGCCAGCGACTCGGCCTCGAAGTACGCCTCGAGGTCCGTCCAGGTCTCGGCTGCGAGGTACATCGTTGCTCCCGCTGTGATCCGCTGGCCCTTCAAGGACCCGGATCCGCCGGCTCAGGCGTCGCCGGCGACGACCCTGGCGTCGCCGTCCTCCCAGACGACCCGCAGATCGCGGTCGGCGACGAACTGCGCGGTCCGGGGCGGCACGTTCCGGCCCGCCCGCACGCGCGCCCGGAGGACGGAGACGGCCGTCACGAGGTCGCCGGCCCGCTCGATCACGGGCAGCATCGGCGCGAAATCCACTGCGAGGCCGGCGTCCCGGGACCGGGCGACCACGGTCTCGACGGCTGGCGGCGCGAAGAGGTTCTCGAAGTCGACGGGTTCGACGAAGCCCGACATGTAGACCCGGCCGTCGACCGTCGGCCCGACGACGGCGTCCCGCGTCCGAAGCTTCATCGTCGCCGTCCCGAGCGTCTCGCGGGAGAGGAACGCCGCCGTCGGCTCGAGGAGGACCACCGAATCGACGCCCTCGGTCTCGAGGAGGTGGGTCGCGGTGTTGCCGGCCCGGGCGGCGAGCGTCTCGCCGACCTGGACCTCGTAGCGGACGTCCGCCGGCCTGGGCACGTCGTCGGCCAGGGCGTCCGCGATGCGCGCCTGCGAGTCGACGTCGACCGGGACCTGGTCGTCCGGCCGGTAGTTGACCAGCAACTCGCCCGCGCCGTGCTGGACGGTCTCACAGACGTCCGCGAGCATGGCCTCGTAGAGTGCCGCGGCGTCGGCCCGGGAGAGCGCGCTGGCGTCGGCCAGGGCCGGGAGGACGCCGTCTGTCACTGGGGGATCCGCGAGGACGACGACGGTGGGCATATCCCCTCCTGGGGGAGTCCGGGCCTTGGCCTTTTATACTCGGCCCGCGTGGCCCCGCGCATGCGCTGGATCCGCGCGGTCGGCGGCCTGGCAGTCCTGCTCGTGATCGGGATCGTCCTCGGTGCCGTGGCGACGCTCACCGCGGTGGCTGCCATCCCCGGGCTGGCGACGATCGTGCTCCTCGCCGTCGCGCTCGTGGCCGCGATCCTGGCCGCCGGCCCGGCCGAGGACTGGCGGGAGAACCCGTACTGGTAACCCCGCTCAGGTCGGTCGAACGGCGCCGGTGACGCCCTCTGGGCCCTCCTCGGCCGCGGCGCCGTCGGTGTCGCTCCCGCGCTCGGTCGGTTTCGTTCCCGCGATCGACCTCGCGGAGTTCGTCACCACGAGCAGGCTGCTCGTGGCCATCGCCACCGCGGCGAACAGCGGGTTGATGACCCCCGCGACGGCCAGCGGGATCGCGACGGCGTTGTAGAGGAAGGCCCAGGCGAGGTTTCCCCGGATGCGGCGTCGCGTCCCGCCAGCGACCGCGAAGACGTCCGGCACCGCACCCAGGTCGTCCCCGACGACGATCGCGTCCGCCGCGTCGCTCGCCAGCTGGGTGCCGCTCTCGAGCGCGACGCCGACGTCCGCTGCCGCCAGCGCGGGCGCGTCGTTGCTCCCGTCGCCGACCATCGCGACCCGCTCGGTCTCGGCCAGCCGCCGGACCGTGGCTGCCTTCCCTTCGGGCGGGACGCCCGCGTAGACCTCGTCGACGCCCGGGTGGGCGGCGTACCGCGCCGTCGCGGCCTCGGTGTCCCCGGAGAGGACGACGACCCGGTGATCCTCGGCGAGTGCGGTCACGACCGGCTTCCACCCCGGCCGCGGGCGGTCACCGACCTCGAGGAGCCCACGGACGCGACCCCGCCAGCCGACGGCCACGGGGACGCTCCCGCCCTCGGCCGCAGCCTCGACCTGGTCTGCCAGTTCCTCGGGGAGTTCGTGGCCCGCTCCCGCCACGAAGTCGGGGTGACCGACGGCGATCTCGTCGCCCTCGACGACGCCGGTCACGCCCCGGTCGTGGGACTCGAACTGCTCGACGTCGGCGGGATCAGCGTCGACCGCGTCGGCGATCGCCGCCGCGATCGGGTGGCTGGAGAGGGACTCGACGGCGGCCGCCCGCCGTCGCACGTCTTCGGGGTCGACGTCGGGTGCGTGGACCCCGACGATCTGCATGTCGGCGTCGCTGAGCGTCCCGGTCTTGTCGAGCACCACCGTGTCGACGCTCGCGCCGTCCTCGAAGAGCGCCGGCGTCGTGACCACGACGCCGCGGTCCGCGGCAGCGGTGACCCCCGCAGCGACGGCCAGTGGCGTCGCCAACCCGAGGGCACAGGGACAGGAGACGACCAGGACGCCGAGGCCGATCAGGAGCGCCTCGTTCGCGGGCGCGCCCGCGAGGAGGAACCAGGCGGCCGCCGCGCCGGCGAGGAGCAGGACCAGCGGGACGAACACGGTCGCGAGCCGGTCGGCGAGGCGCTGGGCCCCGGGTTTGGTGCTCTGGATGTCCCAGAGGAGTTCGACGATCCGGTCCAGGGTGCTCGTCGTGTCCGGGCCGGCTGCCACGGTGATGGGGGCGTCGGTCACGACGGTGCCGCCGTCGACCGAATCGCCGGGGGCGACCCGCTCCGGGATGGATTCGCCGGTGACCAGGGCCTCGTCGACGGCCGCCGAGCCGTCAACGACGGTGCCGTCCACGGGGATCCGCTCGCCCGGCTTGACCAGCAACTCCTCGCCCGGGTCGACGGCCTCGACGGGGACGGTCCCGCCGTCGACGAGCCTGGCGTCCGCGACCTGGAGTGCGGTCAGGTCCGCCAGCAGTCCGGCCGCCCGCTCCTTGATCCGCTCCTCGTAGTAGGTCCCGACGGAGACGGCCAGGACGATCACGATCGTCACGTCGAAGTACACCTCCCGGCCGCCCATCACCATCACCGCCGTGCTGTAGACGTAGGCGGCGACGGCGGCGAGGGCGACGAGGAGGTCGACGTTGGGGCGGCGCGTCCGGACCGCGACCAGGGCCCCCCGGAGGATCGGCGCGCCGGTGTAGAGCAGGATGACCGTCGCGAAGACCCAGAGCTGGGCGAGGAGGTACAGCCCGTCGAACCGGCCGAGTCGAACGGGCTGGGCCAGCCCGAGGTAGGTCGGATAGAGGAAGACCGCGTACCAGACCATCGCCATCATGCCGAGGAATCCCCCGACGAGCAGCCGGCCGACCGAGGGCCCGCGCGTTCGTCCACCCGCGTCGGTCCCCGCCTCGTAGCCGAACCTGGAGAAGTGCGTGGCGAGGTCGTCCTCGTCGTGGGCCTCGGGATCGTACGCGACCCGGAGCGCGCCGGCGGCGTAGCTCGCGTCGGCGTCGTAGACCCCCTCGGTCTCCTCGCCCACCCCCTCCAGGTAGACCTCGCAGGTCGTACAGTGCATGCCGGCGACGTCGAGGTAGGCCATCTCGGCCGCTGCCGGGTACTCCGGGGTCGCGTCGGTCTCCTCGTCGGCCGAGAGCTCGACGTCGCCCAGCTCGCGGTAGACCGTCAGGCAGCCCCGACAGCAGAATTCGCCCTCGACTGCCGGTGCCGTGACTGGATCGGCGCCGGTCGGAAGGTCACAGAGGGTGCAGTCCGGCATCGAGGCGGTCCTGGCTGGTGGGCGGCGCTACCGCGGCGTCGCAGCGGGCTGGCTCGGGCGGAGCGCGAGCAGGAGACTCCCCGTGATCAGCAGGACGTTGACGAAGGCGACGAGGCCGCTCAACTGGTCGGGCTGGGTCGCCGCGTACGCCAGTGCCGGTATCAGCGCCAGCAGACCGACCAGCGCGGCGACGCGTGGTGACAGGTCCATGGAGCCCCATTGGACCCGGGGGTATTTGAAAACCCGACCGTGATTCTCAGGTTCTTAAAACGGGAACCGGAGTTAAAAGTACCCCCAAGCCAAGGTTCCACGCGACGCATGAGTTCAGAATCGGCGACGCCGGACTCGGGCACCGGCGAGGAAGCGATGGTACGGGAGATCGGGCACGACGAGTTCGATCCGATCGGCACGCTGACGCTCATCGGATTGTACTTCGCCCTCCTGGTCGTGCTGTGGCTGTTCATGTACTTCGTCGAGTTCCTCGGAAACGGGCCGACGGTGGTGGGGTAGCATGGACATTCACCGCTACGAGCGACTCTGGCTGGCGGGCGCCCTCGTGTTGATCGTCCTGTTCATCGGGACGATCACCTACGGCGCCGTCGTCGTCGGCGTCGAGATGGTCTCGGCCTCGGGCGGGACGATCGCGCCCGACGAGATTCCCAACGACGACCGCTTCAGCGATCCGCGGGTCGAACAGGTCGGCGAGAACGAGTACGAGGCCTACGTGATCGCCCGCCAGTTCCTCTTCCAGCCAAGGCAGTTGCGCGTCCCAGAAGGGAGTACGGTGACGTTCTACGTGACGTCCCCGGACGTGCTCCACGGCTTCGAGGTCGTGGGCACCAACGCCAACATGATGGTGATTCCCGGACAGGTTACCAAGGCGACCGTCGAGTTCGAGGAGGCGGGATCCTACGGCGTCGTCTGTAACGAGTACTGCGGGGCCGGCCACCACACGATGGAAGGGTCCATCGAGGTCGTTCCCCAGTCCGAGTGGGAGGGGGGTAACTGATGGCGCTCTTCCGCGACGAGTACCCCGCCGAAGCCCGGATCATCCGGCTCGCGCTGGCCAGTTCCTTCACCGCGCTCGGTATCGGTGCGCTATTCGGACTCCTCCAGGCGTTGAACCGGACCGGCGTCCTCCCGCTCATTAGTCCGACAGACTACTACACCGCGTTGACGGCCCACGGCGTCCTGCTGGCCCTCATCTTCACGATCTTCTTCCTCGTGGCCGTGTTTACCTGGGCGGTCGTCCGGAGCCTCGAGCGGGGACTTCCCGACCTCCGCCTGGCGAAGCTCGCCTACGGACTGATGGTAATCGGGACGGTGACGACCACAGTCACGATCCTCGGCGGATTCGTCCCCGAAATACCGATGAGCGCGGACGTACTGTACACGATGTACGCCCCGATGCAAGCCCATCCGGGATTCTACGGTGGGCTGGCGCTGTTCCTCATCGGGACCTGGGTCGCCGGCTTCGACTGGTTCCGCGCCTGGTGGGGCTGGCGCAATGACAACCCGGACGAGCGGATTCCGCTGCAGACGTTCATGGTGTTGACGACCACGCTCATGTGGTACATCGGGACTATCGGCCTCGCCATCGAGGTCCTCGTCTTCTTGCTCCCCTGGTCACTGGGGATCTGGGAGAGCATCAACCCGCTGCTGACCCGGACGCTGTTCTGGTACTTCGGCCACATGGTCGTGTACTTCTGGCTGCTCCCGGCCTACCTGCTCTGGTACACCGTCATGCCGAAGCTGGCCGGCGGCCGGCTGTTCAGCGATCCGCTCGCGCGGGTCGTGTTCGTCCTGTTCCTCCTGCTCTCGACCCCCGTCGGGGTCCACCACCAGTACCTCGACCCGGGGATCGCCGAGGGCTTCAAGTTCATCGCGATGACGAACACGATGTTCCTCCTGTTGCCCAGCCTGCTGACGGCCTTCACCGTCGTCGCCAGCATCGAGCACGGCGCCCGCCAGCGCGGCGGGACGGGCTACCTCGGCTGGCTCGGGGCGCTCCCGTGGCGCAAGCCCGCCTTCACGGGAATGGCCCTGGCCGGTATCCTGTTCGCGGCCGGCGGGTTCTCCGGCATGATCAACGCCGGCATGAACATCAACTACCTCGTGCACAACACGATCTGGATCCCCGGCCACTTCCACCTCACCGTCGGCACCGCCGTCGCGCTCACGTTCATGGCCGGGACCTACTGGCTGCTCCCACAGCTCACGGGCCGGGAAATCTTCAGCGAACGGCTCGGACTGACCCAGGTCGTCCTCTGGTTCGTGGGCATGACGTTCATGTCCAACGCGATGCACCGCGCCGGCCTCGCCGGGATCCCGCGACGGACCGCCGATCCGACCTACACCGGCTTCGTCTTCGAGACGCCCCTCGGGGCCATCAGCGAACTGCGCGCCCAGATCGCCCTCGGCGGGACGCTCCTGTTCGTCTCGGCAATGTTGTTCCTCCTCATCGTCATCCTCTCGTGGATGGACCGCGGCCAGCCCGCCGCGACCCACGACCCGCTGCCGGCACCGCTCTCGGGCGCGGAGCACAGTCCGCCGATCCTCGACAACCTCAAGCTCTGGACGGGGATCGCGGTGGCCCTCGTCATCCTGGCGTACACGCTGCCGTTCGTGGCCATCGTCTCCGACGGTGGCCTCCTCGGCGACGGCATCCGGGCCTCCGCACAGATCATCGGCCCGCTGCTCGGGGTGGGACCGTGAAACGGCCCTCGCCCGCGGGGCTGCTGATACTGGTCGCCTTCGCGATTCCCGTGCTCATCGAGTTCCGGACCGTCCTGGTCTGGCTCGGCGTCGACGTTCCGCTCGTCGTGTACGCCCCGTCGGCCGCCCTCGCGCTGGCGGCGGTCGTCGCCGCGCTGTGGGTGTTCGGCGAGGGAAATCCGACTAGGGCCTGAGAGACGGCCCGCCCCTCACTCCGTCGGCTCGGCCCGGGTGTCGGCGTCCTCGGGGTCCTCGACGGGACTGGAGGGATGGTAGTCCGTGTCGTACTCGCCGGGCCGGTCGTCGAGCCGATCCGGGTTGATCCGCCCGCCCAGCAGCATGAAGTCCAGGACGGTGCAGTAGAGCATCGCCTCGACGACCGGGACGCCACGGGGCGGGAGGACCGGATCGTGGCGGCCGACGACGGTGATCTCCTTGCGCTCGTCGGTCTTCCAGTCGACCGTCTCCTGGCTCATCGGGATCGAGGTCGGCGCGTGGAGCGTCACCTCGCCGTAGATCGGCTCGCCGGTCGTGATCCCGCCCTGGAGGCCGCCGTGGTCGTTCCCGACGGGGACCGGGTCGCCCGCCTCGGCGACCGTGTCGGGTCGGGTCTCGTCGTCCTGGAACGTCCAGTCCTCGTTGCGGTCGATGCCCGTGACCTCGCGGGCGTCCGTCCCGAGGCCGAACTCGAAGGCCGTCGAGGCGGGAACGGCCAGCATCGCCCGACCCAGCCGGGACGGGAACGAGTCGAACCGGGGCGCGCCCAGCCCCCGCGGGACGCCGCGGCACTCGAAGTAGATCGACCCGCCGATCGAGTTGCCCGCCTGCTGGTACTCGTCGATGGCCTCGCGCATCTCCGCGGCCGTCTCGGGGTCGGCACAGCGGACCTCGTTGTCCTCCGTGTGTTCGAGCATCTCCTCGAAGCTAACCGGCGGCGCCTCGACGTCGCCGATCTGGTTGACGTGGGCCTTGATCCGTACGTCGTACTCGCTCTGGTCGAGCACCTGTTTGGCCACGGCTCCGGCCGCCACCCAGTTGACCGTCTCCCGGGCCGAGGAGCGGCCGCCGCCGCCCCAGTTGCGCGTGCCGAACTTCGCCGAGTAGGTGAAGTCGCCGTGGGAGGGTCGCGGCGCGGTCACGAAGGGCTCGTACTTGCCCGAGCGGGCGTCCTTGTTCTGGATGACCATCCCGATCGGCGTGCCCGTCGTGTAGCCGTCCTGGAGGCCGGACTTGATCGAGACGGCGTCGGGCTCGTCGCGACTGGTCGTGATCATCGACTGCCCCGGGCGGCGCCGGTCCAACTGCTCCTGGACGTCCGCCTCGTCGAGTTCGACCCCGGCGGGGACCCCGGAGACGGTACACCCCATCGCCTCCCCGTGGGACTCCCCGAAGGTCGTCACCCGGAACAGCCGACCGAAGCTGTTACCGTTCATTACACCGCTCTGGGGGACCGGGGCATTTCAAGCTTGCAGTCGGCCCCACGTTTATGGGTGAACGCGAGGCCAGGACCGCCCATGACGTGAGTCCTGCCCGTCCCGGTTTGCGGGTGTGCGACACGCCGGGACGGGGTCGCCGCCATGTCGCCTGTTCGCCACGCGTTACCCCCAAGCCACGTCTCCGTCGCCTACCGGCTCACGTCGGCGCCCAGTCCGGCCAGGACGTCGAAGAAGTCCGGAAAGGAGACGTCCACGTGCTCGGCCCCTTCGATGGTCGTCGTGCCGTCGGCGACCAGACCGGCCACCGCGAGCGCCATGACGATCCGGTGGTCGCCCCGGCCGTCGAGTGTCGTCCCCTCGAGCCTCGACTGGTCGCCGTGGATCGTCAGCTCGGCCTCGCGCTCCTCGACGCTGGCGCCCATCGCCGTCAGGCTCTCGGCCATCGCCGACACCCGGTCGGTCTCCTTGTAGCGGACGTGCTCGCAGTCGGTGATCCGCGTCGTGCCGTCGGCGACCGCGCCGAGGACGGCGATGGTCGGGAGGAGGTCCGGCGTGTCGGCCACGCCGACCTCGATCCCCGAGAGCGACGACCGCTCGACCGTGATCTCGCCGACGTCACGGTCCCAGTCGATCGTGGCGCCCATCCGCTCGAGGACCTCGACGATGGCTGTGTCGCCCTGCTGGCTCGGCTGTGCGCCGGCCACGACCAGCCCGTTCTCGCCCGAGGCGACGGCACCCGCGGCGAGGAGATAGGACATCGACGAGAAGTCGCCGGGCACGTCGTACTCGCCGTCCCGCGCCGCGTAGCGCTGGCTGCCCTGGACCGAGAACCCCCGCTCGGTCTCCCGGGCCTGGACGCGGAACGCGTCGAGCACCTCCCGGGTGATGTCGACGTAGGGCGCGCTCTTCAGGGGCGTCTGTAGGGCGACGTCGACCCCCGCGTCGGTGACCGCGCCGGCCATCAGGAGCGCGGTGACGAACTGCGAGGAGACGTCGCCCGGAATCGCGGCCGTTCCGCCCGTCATCGGGCCGCCCACGACGAGCGGCGCCTGGCCGTTGCCTCGCGTGCTCTCCGCCCGGCCCCCCAGCTGTTCGATGGCCTGCAGCAGCGGCCCCTGGGGCCGATCGCGCAATGAGTCGTCGCCAGTCAGGACGGTCAGGCCATCGGCGAGGGCGGCGGTCGCCGTCACGAGTCGCATCGTCGTCCCGCTGTTCGCGCAGTCGATGACGTCCGCCGGCACCGCCGGCTGGCCGTCGAAGCCCGTGATCTCGAGCAGGTCGCGGTCGGCGTCCCGCTCGACGGCACCGCCGAAGGCCTCGACCGCGCGCATCGTCGCGCGCGTGTCGGCACTGACGAGCGGATTCCGGACGATGGCCTGCTCCGCGTAGCCCGCGGCGAGAATTGCGCGATGGGTGTAACTCTTCGACGGTGGCGCGCGTGCCCGCCCCGCGACCGTGGACCGGGAGACGTGCACGTCCATGGGGACGCCTGCGGTGGCCCGGGTCAAGAGGGTATCGGGTCGGCCGCTAGTCCTCGTACTCCAGCCAGACGTACTGGGTCCCGTAGGAGCGATACGGCCGCCACCGATCGCCGATTTCGCGCATCGCCTCGCGATCGAGCTCCCGGCCGTTGCCGTATAGCGCCTGGATCCCGCGACGGACGGCCAGGTCGCCGAGCGGCAGGACGTCCGGCCGCCCGAGCGCGAATATCAGGTACATTCGGGCCGTCCACTCGCCGACGCCGCGGATGTCGGTGAGCCGATCGATCACCGCCGCGTCCTCGAGGTGGGCGAGCCCGTCGGGCGTGAGGTCGTCCTCCTGGAAGGCGCGGGCCACGTGCTGGAGGTAGTCGACCTTCGCCTCGCTGAGGCCCGCCGCCCGGAGTGCCGACTCGTCGGCCGCGAGGACTGCCGACGGCTCGACGGTCCCCAGCTGGTCGAAGACCCGTTCGCGGACGGCAGTCGCGCTGGCCGTCGAGAGCTGCTGGTTGATGATGCTCACCGCGAGCCGCCTGAACGGGCTGTCCGCGGGCTGAATCTGTACCGGCCCGTGGCGGTCGATCAGCGTCGACATCCGGGGATCGGTCGCGAGCGTCTCGCGGACGGCCTCGTCCATGGCAGGTGCCACGGGCCGTGACATAAGGAGGGTTTCGTTGGCGACGACCACTCGAACCCCCGGCCGGTGGCCGTCGCCCGCCCGACACGGCTGCGCTGGCGTCGATCCGGTGTCGCCCGCGGCGTCGGCTGGGTCAGGATACTCACGAACGCGTACGGCAGGTCGGCGGTCGGCGGCGTGGTGGTGCCGACCGCCTCGCAGAGTCCCCAAGCGGCCGGGCGTCTGGCACCTGATCGCGCCCGGCAACAGGTATGTTGGAGGCCGCCGACCGAAAGCCGACCCCCACAGAGTGACGGGCTTTTTAGAAGCCCTTCCCCATCAGCTCCCGCGCGATGACGTTCTTCTGGATCTCCGTGGTCCCCTCGTAGATCTGCGTGATCTTCGCGTCCCGGTAGAACCGCTCGACGTCGAAGTCGTTCACGTAGCCCGCGCCGCCGTGGATCTGGACGGCCTCGTCGGCCACCTCGACGGCGATCCGGGAGGCGTACTCCTTGGCCATCGAGGCGAGGGTCGTCAGTTGTTCCTCGGCGTTGTCGACGCTCCAGGCGGACTTGTAGGTGAGCATCCGGGCGGCCTCGGTCGTGGTGAACATGTCCGAGAGCTTGTGTTGGATGGCCTGGAAGTCCCCGATGGGGCGGCCGAACTGCTCGCGCTCCTGGGCGTACGCGAGGGCGCGCTCGGCGGCCCCCTTGGCGATACCGACGCCCTGGGCCGCGACGGCCGTCCGGGTGTCGTCGAAGAACTGCATCTGCTGGAGGAAGCCGGCGCCCTCCTCGCCGACGAGGTTCTCCTCGGGCACGCGCACGTCCTCGAAGATCAGCTCGGCGGTGTCCGACGCCCGGATTCCCAGCTTGCCGGTGATCTTCTCGGCGGTGAATCCGTCCCGATCCGACTCGACGACGATCTGGGAGAACCCGTCGTAGCGGTTCTCGGCGTCGGGGTCGGTGTCACAGAGCACGACGAAGAAATCCCCGACTGACCCGTTGGTGATCCACATCTTGTTGCCGTTGATCACCCACTCGTCGCCGTCCTTCTCGGCGGTCGTCGAGACGGCGGAGACGTCGGAGCCGACGTCGGGCTCGCTGATCGCCGCGCCCATGATCGCCTCGCCGCTGGCGACGGGTTCGAGGAAGCGCTCCTTCTGCTCCTCGGTGCCGAAGCCCTGGATGGCGTCCGACCCGAAGGAGGTGGCCACGATGCTCAGGCCGACGCCGGGATCCGCGGCGAACAGTTCCTCGACGATCATCGCGATCTCGAGCGTCGAGTAGCCGGCGCCGCCGTACTCGATGGGGATGCCCGCCCCGGTCAGGCCCATCTCGGATGCCTTCTCCACGACGTCGTGGGGGAACTTCTCCGCCGTGTCGTACTCCGACGCGACGGGCTTGACCTCGTTCTCGGCGAACTTCCGGACTTCCTCGCGGATCTGTTCCTGCTCGCTGGTCGCCTCAAAATCCATGGGGCATCTTTCGTCCGTCGACACATAACGATTGTCACTCTCCGAACAACTGAACTACCGTTCCTTTCCCCACCAGCCGTCGAAAAATCAAACGAAACGGCCATTAGCGGCTGAGGATCCAGAATCCGACCCGATAGATAAACGGCAACGCAGTTGCCCGATGGAAAGAAACGTTCAAACGCTGGCCCCCGTGACTCTAGGACCGATGGACGCATCCGACATCGACGACGTCGCGGTACTGGGCGCCGGGACGATGGGCCACGGGATCGCGGAGATCGCGGCACTCGCCGGGTACGACGTGACGCTCAGAGACGTGGAGGCCGAACTGGTCGAGGAGGGGTACGACCAGATCGAGTGGAGCCTCGAAAAGCTCGCCGAGAACGACATCGTGGACCGGGAGACCGCCGACGCGGCCCTCGACGCGATCACGCCGCTCGTCGACCTCGAGGCAGCCGTCGAGGACGCCGACGTCGTGATCGAAGCGATCATCGAGGACATGGACATCAAGAAGGCGGTCTACGGGGACCTCGACGCGGCCGCGCCCGACCACGCCATCTTCGCGTCGAACACGTCGAGTCTGTCGATCAGCGAACTCGCCACCGCGACGGACCGTCCCGGCCAGGTCTGCGGGATGCACTTCTTCAACCCGCCCGTGCGGATGGAACTCGTCGAGGTCATCAGCGGGCGAGCCACGACCGACGGGACGGCTCGGTCGATCGCCGGCCTCGCCGAGGCGCTTGACAAGACGCCCATCCGCGTCCACAAGGACGCCCCGGGGTTCGTCGTGAACCGCGTGCTCGTCCCCCTGATGAACGAGGCTGCCTGGCAGGTCAGCGACGACTTCGCCTCGATCCAGGAGGTCGACTCGACGACCAAGCACGACATCGGGCTGCCGATGGGCGCCCTCGAGCTCGCGGACCTCACCGGGAACGACGTGAACCTCCACGTCCTCGAGTACATGCACGACGAACTCGGTGACGCCTACGAGCCGGCGCCACGGCTCGTCGAGAAGGTCGAACACGACGAACTCGGCCAGAAGACCGGCGCGGGCTTCTACGACTACGAGGACGGCGACGCGGACGTCCCCGCCGACGCGGGTCGCGAGGACGTCGAGCGCCGCCTCCTCGGTGTCATGGCCAACGAAGTGGGCAAGATCCTCCAGGCGGATATCGCCAGCCTGGAGGCCGTCGAACAGGGCCTCCAACTCGGCGCCGCCTTCCCGGCCGGCCCCGCCCGCCTCGCCGACGACGCCGGACTGGACTCCCTGGTCGAGGCGCTCGAGACTGCCCACGAGGCCACCGGCGCAGCGAGGTACGAGGTCTCGGCCGGCCTCTCCGAGGCCCGGGCGGCCGGTGGATTCCACGAGAGCGAGTAGTTAGTCGGCGCCGGGCCTGGCCCGGAGTAAACGAGTTTATGTATCCGCCGCCGAATCCTCGGATGACGGCAGCGGGTCGTCGGGCTCGGTTGGTGTAGTCCGGCCAATCATTTCGGCCTTTCGAGCCGATGACCGGGGTTCAAATCCCCGACCGAGCACTTTTCGAACGGAGTGAGAAACGCGCGCAGGGAGGGGATTTGAGCCCTGCCAGTGGCAGCCCGGAACGGCGCGAGCGAAGCGAGCGCCGCAGGCCCGGAACCTCTGGCTCCGGTTCAAATCCCCGACCGAGCACTTTTCGAAAAGAGAATCGCGGGCAGGAACGTCGAGCCCAACCCGGTACGCAAACGATTGACCGATACTTGCGGCGGAAACGTGAGCGAGAGTCTAGTCTGGCTCGTAGAGCGGTTCGAGCAGTTTCCGCTCGGAGTGGCGAAGCTGCTTCGAGAACGCGGGTTGGGAAATCCCCAGTGCCTCGGCGACTTCAGAGCCCGTACTCTTTCGGGGCTGGTCGAAGAAGCCGGCGAAGTAGGCGGCCTCGAGCACCTCGCGCTGTCGCTCCGTCAGCTGATCGAGCAGGGAGGTGAGTCGCGTTGGGCCCGCCCGCTCGATGTCCTGTCGGGCGACGAGCGAGGCGTCGGGATATTCGGCCCGAAACCGGTCGGTGAACGAGCGGACGTCCCGGTCCTGGGGGATCGAGAGGGTGACTTCGCTGCCCGTCTCGGCGAGCCTGATCGAGTGCATCCGCGCCGCGAGATCGGCGACTGCCGTGACGATGCAGGACCCGGAGACGACGACCTCGAAGCGCGCGGGGCCGGACTCGCTCACGGTTCGGACCCCGTCGAAGATCAGAAACTCCGCCGCGGCGTCGACGAATCGCTCGGGGTCGTCGTCGTGGACGAGCCCGTGGACCACGTAGGAGCCGTCGGTCCGCGAGCTGACGTTTCGTATCTCGATCTCTCGCTCGAGTCGCGAGGCCAAGCGGGCGAAGGCGTCCTCGGACTCGGTGAGTCGATACGTGATTTCGACCAGCCCCGTATCGAGCAACGCGTTGCGCTGTTCGAGCGCCCGGAGGGAGTAGCCGACGAGTTCGCCGAGTTCCGTCAGGACCGACGACGACAGGTCGTCGAACGCCGACGGTCGCGTCCCGTAGAGCGAGAGTGCACCGTAGGTGAACTCGTCGTGACGGATCGGCACGCTGAGCACGGACCGATGCTCGTGGAGCAACGCGGCCCGGCGCCAGGACTCCCCCTGGAGCCCGTCCGCCACGGTCGCCACGGCCGCCGTGTCGGCGCTCCGGGCGGCCCGGACGGCGGGGCAGGCGTTCTCGGTCGCGAGATCCAGCGCGACCGAGTCTAGGTATTCGCGACCGGTCCCGGCCCAGGCTTCCGGTGCCAACTCGTCGGTGACGTGGTCCCGCTCGCCGATCCAGACGAACCCCACCTCCTCGAGGGCCAGGAGGTCCTCACAGACGGCCTGCTGGATTTCGCCGCGCGTCTCGGCCCCGACGACCGCCCGAATGATCGACCGGATCTTCTCGTTGATCTCGTTCACCCGCTCGAGTTGGCGGGCGTGCGTGCGGGACTCGCGTTGCTGTTCCCGTAGCTCGTTGGTCCGCTCGATGCGATCCAGCGAGGCCTCGGCCGTCGCTGCGAGGATCTCGGTCAGGTCGGCCGTCAGTTCGTCGACGACGCCGACCTCGGTGTCGGCCGCCAGCAGGACTCCGTGCTCGCCCAGGGGGACGAACAGCCCGCTCCGGATCGGCGTCCCCGGGTTGGCCACGTCAGCCTCCTTCCGGACGTTGTCGACCACCGCCGGCTCCTGGTCGGCGTAGACCCGGCCGACGATGCTGTTTCCGGGCGAGAGGGTCGAGAATCCGCCGACGGTGGCCTCGAGTTCGGGCGATTGTGCGACCGGGTTCAACTCGCCCTGTCGCTCGTCGTAGCGGTACGCCACGACGCCGGTGACGTCCAGGACCTCGGCTCCGACCTCGACCGCAGTTCGTGCGATGTCGGTCTCGGTCTCGGCTTCGAAAAAGGCGCCGGCGGCGGCGTTCAACTCCTCCAGGGCCGTCTCGTACCACCGTTGTTCGGAGACGTCCCGGAAGATCCCCGTGATGAGGGACTGATCCCGGAGGTCGACCGTCGCCACGCTGATCTCCACCGGGATCCGCTCGCCGTCCCCCGTGGTCAGGTAGATGGGTGACCCGTCCGGGAGGTGGGTCATCGTCCCGCCCGCGTCGACGTGGTTCTCGAACAGCTCCCGATACCGCTCGATTTCCCCCGCCGGATGGAGCGCGGTCTGGTCGCTGCCGATGATCTCCTCCCGGGGCTGCTCGCGGATCGCCTCCGCTGCGGCGTTCGTCTCGACGATTTCACCCGTTTCGGCGTCGGCCACGAAGATCGGATCCGGCGCCGCGTCGACGAGTGCCGCGTAGCGTTCGCGGGCGTTCTCGAGCGCCCGCTGGCGCTCCTTGCGCTCGGTGACGTCCTGGGACATCGTCATGCCGGCGAAGATGTCCCCGGCCTCGTCCCGGATCGGCAGGACGTGGATCCGGAAGTGGTGCCCGTCGAGGTTGACCTCGATCGTACTGGACTCGCCCTCGAGGGCCCCCTCGTAGAGCGGTCGTAGCTCCTCGGCGTTCTCGGCGGGAAACACCTCCTCGAGGGTGTTGCCCTCGAGGTCCTCGGGGGAGACGGGAAGCTTCTCGAACCCCCTGCCACCGACCAGCTGGTAGCGGTGCTCCTCGTCGAAGAGCGTGATGAGCCCGTTCGGAAACCGATCGACGATCGTCTCGTACCGGCGCGTCGCCTTCTCCAGATCCCGATCCCGGGCGGGCGCCCCGGCGGCCTCGAGGCGGGCGAACAGGTCGTCGATGTCACGGTCGTCTGTGGCCGGATCACCGATGAGGTACTCCGTGGCCCCGGCACTGACGGCCCTGCTCGCGGCCACTTCGTCGCCGTCCGCCGTCCAGAGCACGAACGGTAACTCGGGGTGCTCCTCCCGAACCGCCTCGAGGAGGTCGACGCCGGTCGTGTCGCCGAGACGATATTCGCTCACCACGACGCCGATTTCCTCGTTCGACAGTCGCTCTCGGGCCGCTTCCGCCGAGGACGCCCCAATCACGCGCGTCTCGCAACCGTCGCGAAGGCTTTCGACGTCGTCGTAGCCGACGAAAAGCGCCACTCCGGGGTCCCGACGGTTCTGCATATAACCCGAATCCGGCGCCCCGGTCATCAATATTCGGGTCACGGACGTGGCCGACATCACTGCCTGGGGAATCGACGCTTAAGCGGCGCGTCAGTCACCCCACCAGTTCGCGCTAGCCCGAGAAGATCTCGTGGTCGCCGTCGACATCGAGTTCGACGCTGATCCGGTCGGGAGTCGATCCGCTCGTTCGGGTGACCCGTACGAGTAACGTCGAGATGACGGCGTCGGCGGTCGCCGGCGTGTCCCCCTCGAGGACGGCGATCACCGTGAGGTTGACGTCGCTCAGCGAGACGTCCGGGACCCGATACCCGTAGGTGCTCGGGACCCCACTGACCTGGATCACCCCGAGGAGTTCCGTCGCGAAGTCGACCGATTCGAGGAACTCCCGGTCGGCGGCCCGGGGCAACCTGTCGAGGTCGAACGCGTCGATCCCCTCCTCGGTCGTGACGAGGGCTGCGAAGTAGGCCCGCTCTCCCGTGGCTTGCAACCCTGGTCGGTAGACCGGCCCGTCGTCGATCTCGTGGATCTCGTAGGGCGGCCCGCCCGAGGAGGGGTCGGTGAGGCAGCCGCCGACCGCGGCGAAGACGTCCCCTGCCGTCAACGCCAGAAACCGGCGTCTGGTCGGCGGGGCGGAGCCGTGCCACCGACGGGCGGAGGACCGCCGTTCCACGTCGCGCATGGGCCTCGACCGCACGGAATTTCGGGGGCGAGCGGGAAGAACCGGTCGCCGATCGCCAGCCGCCGGGAACGTGCCGGCTGCCGTCTCGGGAGCCACCGGGTCGAGCGGGCTACCTTGACCGGGAGGGTGACGGTAGGTTTTTGCGAACTCGTCGGCAACGACACGCACAGTGAAGCGTCGACGTGCGCTCCGACTTGCGGGAGCGGGATTGATCGGTGGGCTCGCCGGCTGTCTCGGGGGCTCGGATGGGACTGGTGACACGCCCTCGCAGGCGACCGCCCCGTTCGAACACCCGGGAACCCTCGACACCGCCTTCGCGACGAACGGCGCGTTTCCGACCGACGACGATCCCGCGGACGGCTATCCACCCGCGTTCTCCGACCCGCCGGCGGCGCCCGACGTCGACGCGGGGAGCTTCGAGACGATCGACGTCAACGGCGAAACCGTCAGCCTCGCGCCGATCGACGTGGTGATCCGCTGGTATCACCGTGGCGAGGCGCGGTTCGTCGACGCCCGTGGCCTCGACCAGTACGAGGTCGCACACGTCTACGGCGCAGTCCTGTCGACGGCCCAGGCCGACTCGGCCGGCGGCGCGATCGCCGGGTGGGACCCCACCGACCGGGTAATCACCTACTGTGGGTGTCCCCACCACCTCTCCTCGATCCGGGCCGCCGGACTCCAGAAGGCGGGCTTCGAGCGCGTCTACGCCCTCGACGAGGGCTTTCTCGCCTGGGCGCGTGATCGGGGCTATCCGATGGCGGGGACGCAGTGGGTCGGGGAAAGCGAGACGGTCCAGGCGGCCTGGACCGTCGACGGGTCGGTGGACCCGGCGCACGCGGGCGAGTACGCCTGGGCGATCGCCGGCGAGCGATACGAGGCGGCCCCGATCGACGACGAGGGCCGGTACGCGATCCACGTCGGGTTCCCGGACGTGACCGAGCGGACCAGGGTGACCATCAGGACGCCGGCCTACACGGTCACGAGGCCGCTCGGCGAGCTCGCCGCGGGCAGCGTGAACCGAGCGTGAGGTGGGGTGTCGGCCCGGGGAGTTATGGGCGACACCGACCCAGGGACGTGTATGGCGCGACGCGAAACTCGGTGTGACAACTGCGGGTATCGCGTGCGGTGGAACCCGGAGACCCGCGACGGCCCGACGATCTTCTTCGAGGAGGGCCTGTGTCCCAGCTGCGAGCACAGCTTCGAGGACCGCGCGCCGGTGTCGGCCAGGCGCGGCCGGAAGCGGTACTGACTTGCCCGGGCGGTGACACAGCGGATCCATGCAGGTCGTCATCCTCGCCGCGGGCGAGGGGACCCGGATGCGCCCGCTCACGGACGAGCGGCCCAAGCCGATGCTCCCGGTGGCCGATCGCCCGCTCTGTGCGCACACGGCAGACGCGGCCGTCGACGCCGGCGCGGCGGAGCTCGTCTTCGTCGTGGGCTACGAGGCCGAGGCCGTGCGGGCGTACTTCGGCGAGACCTACCGCGGCGTGCCGGTGACCTACGCGATCCAGGAGGAGCAGCTCGGCACCGCCCACGCCGTCGGGGCGGCCGCGGATCACCTGCGCGGGGACTTCGCGGTCCTCAACGGTGACGACCTCTACGATCCGGCGGGGATCGAGGCCCTCCTGGAGGGCGCACCGGCCGTCGGGACCTACCGGGTCGACGACCCCCGGCCATACGGCGTGTTCGCCTTCGAGGGTGAGCGTCTCACGGGAATCGAGGAGAAGCCCGCCGACCCGCCCTCGAATCGCGTCAACGTCGGGGCCTACGCGTTCCCGGCCGAGGCCCGGGACTGGCTCGACGTTCCCGAAAGCGAGCGGGGCGAGCACGAACTCACGGACGTCCTCGCTCGCCTCATCGATCGGACGTCGGTCAGGGCGATCCCGATCGAGCGCTGGCTCGGCGTCGGGCGTCCGTGGGAACTGCTGGAGGCAAACGAGTGGAAGCTGGGCGAGCTGGAGCGCGACGTCGCCGGCGACGTCGCGGCGTCGGCCACGCTCCGCGGCTCGGTCGTGGTCGAACCCGGGGCAACCGTCGAGCCGGGAGTCGTCGTCGAGGGACCGGCCTTGCTCCGCGAGGGGGCCACGGTTGGGCCGAACGCCTACGTCCGCGGCGCGACGTTGCTCGCGGAGGACACCCACGTCGGCCACGCCGTCGAGGTGAAAAACAGCGTGATCATGCGCGAGACGAACGTGCCCCACCTCACGTACGTCGGCGACAGCGTCCTCGGCCGGCGCGTGAACCTCGGCGCCGGTACCACCGTCGCGAACCTCCGCCACGACGAGGCGCCGGTCGAGTTGACCGTCAAGGGCGAGCGCGTCTCGACGGGCCGACGGAAGTTCGGCATCGTCGCCGGCGACGGCGCGCGCACGGCCATCGACACCACCATCGACGCCGGGGTGACGCTGTCGTCAGGCGCGCGAAGCGAACCCGGCGAGACGGTCGACCGGGACCGGTAGCGACCGCACCGGATCTGTGGGATTAAGTAGGGCGGTCTCGGAGAGTCATACGAATGGTCGATCCGACATCGGACCTGGGGGAGGACGTCACCGAAGCTGACGCTCCCAGGTGTCGGACCTGCGGCGATCCGATCGTCGGGTCACCGGACCACCGGGTCATCACGTGGATCGAGGAGGGGGAGGTCGAGACCGCCCACTTCTGTGACGAGGCCTGTCGGCGCGACTGGGACGGGTCCACCCTCGACGGCGAGTGAGGGTGCTCCCCTCGCCCCGACGCCCGGAGTTTGCGCGCGAGTTCTCGCCGGCGAGTCGTTCGACTCCGGGCGACACAACCTGTCCGATTTCGATCAAACGGACGTTTCGGTTACTGCCGTTTACGCCAGGATCGGGGGGATCGTTGACATGGTAACTGTTCAGTAGGTGCCCCCTTCGTATCAGCAGCAAATGACATTTAGCGTATGGTTGTATTGAAGGACAATTTTATAATGCACTCCCTCATGGGTAGGGAGTGCCTCAGCGCAGCGCGAGTACGAACCCCGAGATGGGCAAAATCGAGGGTTTCGCGGCCCGCCGGGACGCAGGGACCGCTTCCCACTCGCGCGGGCCACCACGGAGCGGGGAACGCATGACCGAGAATGATAAGCCTATGACAACAGATGGGCGGTCGCCCGAGGACGGCACGGAGCGGGACCTCGCCAGGGGGACGTTCACGGCGACGTCCGACGTTTCGGACGCGTCACAGGACGCCGTCGAGGACGCCTTCGCCACCGAGTTGCTCGAGGAGTCCGCCGACGAGGGGGAGAGTGGACTCTTCGACGACATCCTCCAGGGCGACCCCATCTTCGACTCGAAGGAGGTGATGCGGCCAAGCTATACGCCGAAGAAGCTGCCGCATCGGGAGGAACAGATCAACAAGATGGCATCGATCCTCGCGTCGGCACTGCGCGGGGACACCCCGTCGAACATCCTGATATACGGGAAGACGGGGACGGGCAAGACCGCGTGTGCGAAGTACGTCAGCCAGGAGCTCCAGCTGACCTCGGAGAAGTACGACGTCCCCTGTCTCGTCCAGTACATCAACTGCGAGGTGACCGACACCCAGTACCGCGTGCTGGCCCAGCTCGCCAACACGTTCATCGAGCGCAACAAGCAGCGACTGCGCGACCAGCTCGACCGGCTCCGGACCCTCCGCTCGGACGTCCGCGACGGCGTCACGACCGTGGAGGCCACGGAGTACCGGAGCGTCAACGGGATCTCCGAGCAGATCGACGTCCTCGAGTCGGAACTCGACGATCGCAAGGACGAGGTACCGATGACGGGGTGGCCGACGGATCGCGTCTACAACTACTTCTTCGACGCCGTCGACTACCAGGAGCGGGTCGTCGTGATCATGCTCGACGAGGTGGACAAGCTCGTCGAGAAGAGCGGCGACGACACGCTGTACAACCTCTCGCGGATGAACTCCAGCCTGGAGAACTCCCGCGTTTCGATCATGGGGATCAGCAACGACCTCAAGTTCACCGACTTCCTCGACCCGCGGGTCAAGTCCAGTCTGGGCGAGGAGGAGATCGTCTTCCCGCCCTACGACGCCAACCACCTGCAGGACATCCTCGAGCAGCGTGCCAGCATCGCGTTCAAGCACGACGCCCTCGGGGAGGGGGTCATCCCGCTGTGTTCGGCCTTCGCGGCCCAGGAACACGGCGACGCGCGCCGCGCGCTCGACCTCCTGCGGACGGCAGGCGAGCTGGCCGAGCGCTCGAAGTACGACCGGGTCAAACAGCAACACGTCCGCAAGGCCCAGCAGAAGATCGAGCTGGACCGCGTCGCGGAGGCGGTCCGGACCCTGCCACCCCAGTCGAAGCTCATCCTCATGGCGATCATCAGGCTGGAGGAGCAGGGCAGCGCCTCGATCAACACCGGCGAGGTCTACAACACCTACAAGACCCTCTGTTCGCAGATCGACTTCGACGTCCTGACCCAGCGCCGGGTCACCGACCTCATCAGCGAACTCGACATGCTGGGCATCGTCAACGCCATCGTCGTCTCGAAGGGTCGCTACGGGCGGACGAAGGAGATCAGCCTCTCGGTTCCGGAGGAGGAGACGAAGACCGTTTTGCTGTCGGACTCGCGCTTCGAGGGCATCGGCGAGGACCTCGGCGCGTAACCCAGGACACCCGACTCGACTCGGCCCTGTTTCTCGCGCACGCGTCTGACGCACGTGCGACTGATTTCGGGTGGAGCGTCCGACGGAGCGAGGACGGGTTCCGTCGGACCCGTCGTTCGTGGCGGATCGTCTGCCGCGCGTCCGACGCGCTCCGTCCCTCACCTGCGCTGGATGCAACCAGGCTTGGTCCCGTCAGACGCGCGTGCGACTGATTTCGGGTGGAACCTCAAAACTGCGAGAGCCGCGACTGGTTCCGTTTCAGCGCCGTCGCGTCGTACCCCTCCTCGCGTTGCAGGTGCGCCGCGAATTCCCCGGCGCTGCCGTGGAGCGTGTAGACCGCCTCGGGGTCGACGCGACGGACGAGGTCGACCAGCTCCGGGAAGTCGCAGTGGTCCGAGAGGACGAACCCGGCGTCGAGGCCCCGCGCGAACCGGTAGCCCGAGTCGACGGCCCAGCCGGACAGGCCGGCCGTCGCGGCGCCGGTCCGCTCGATCAGGTCGTCGACCCAGCTCCCCCGGAGTCGCGCGGGCAGGACGAGCGCGTCGCCGGGCCCGACCTCGTCGACCGACTCGTAGCGTTCACCCGGCAGCGAAATCTCCAGGTGGTCCTCGATGACCGCGTCGAGGTCCGCGATGGCCTCGGACACGAGTATCCGGTCCCGGTCGGCCTCGGCCAGCAGCCACTCGAGCTCCTGGGCGCGGCCGAGGGCGTAGCCGAAACAGATGACCGGCCGATCGCCCTGCGCGGCGACCCACTGCCCGAATGCTGCCCGGACCTCGGCCACCGGCGGGAACTCGTAGTCGGGCGTCCCGTAGGTCGACTCGACGATCAGCACGTCGGCCGACGGCGGATCGAACCCCTCGAGGTAGAAGCGGTCCCTGGTACTGACGTCGCCGGTGTAGAGGTAGGTCCGGTCCGCGTCGATCAGCGCGGCGCGCGAGCCGGGCACGTGTCCGGCGTCGCGTAGCTCGATGCGTGGGTGCTCGACCCGTTCGGGGAGGGCCTCACCCTCGCGTCGCACATCAGCCAGGTCGCGGGTGAGCGGCGACCACACGGCGGCCGCCGGGGGCTGCCGGTACAGGTGGTCCCCGTGCGCGTGGGTCACCACCGCGACGTCGCCGTCGGGATGGCTCGCGTCGGCCGCGATCCGCTCGCCACCGGGCAACTCGATCCGCAGGCCGTCGCCGTAGGTGATTCGACCGTCCATTACTGGTCCTCGAACAGCCCCTCGACGCGCTCGACCGTGTCCACGTCTCCGAGGTCGAGGTCGTCCCGGAAGCCCTCGAACCGGGGAAATCGGAGGGCGTACCCGGAGCCGTACTCCGGGGATTCCTGGATCTCCTCGTAGGCGACCTCGATTATCTGGGTCGGCTCGAAGGTGACCGCCCGGCCGTCCTGCTCGACGATGGTCGGCTCCAGGCGCTCGGTGATCTCGGCGAGTTCCTCGTCGGTGAAGCCCGTCGAGAGCCGGCCGACCTCGCGGAACTCGCCCGCGTCCGGGTCCCGACAGCCGAGAAACAGCCGACCGAGGCGGTTACGGCGTCGCCCCTCGCTCCACTCGGCGCGCACGACCGTCAGGTCCAGTGGCTCCATCGTCGGTTTGACCTTCACCAGGTTGCCGACTCGGCGCCCGGGCTGGTAGGTCGCCGCGAGGTTCTTGGCCATCACCCCCTCGTGGCCCGCTGCCAGGGCGTCCTCGTAGACGGCCGCCGCGTCCTCGACCGTATCAGCGAGCCGGTGCTCGACGCGGTCGAAGTCACCCGGCCGGGGGTCGAGGACGCCCGCGAGCGCGTCGAGTCGCTCGCGAAGCGGCCGGTCCAGGTAGGCCTCGCCGTCGAGGTAGAGCAGGTCGAAGAGGTGGACGCCGACCGGAACCTCCTCGCGGAGTCGCTCGACGTCGTACTTTCGCTTGATGCGCCGGGACAGCTCCTGGAAGGGCAGGGGCTCGCCCGTGTCCGGGTCCTCGGCGAGCACCTCGGCCTCGAGGATCGCCGACTCGGCCTCGACGCAGGCCTCGACCCACTCGACCACCTCCGGAAACTGGTGGGTGACGTCCTCCAGCCGCCGCGTGAAGACGGTGATCTCCCCGCCACGTCGGTGGATCTGGATCCGGAAGCCGTCGAGCTTGTACTCGAGCAGGGCCTCCCCCTCGTCGGCGTCGCCGTCCCCGGCGACGGTCTCGACGGCGTCCTCGAGGTCCTCGGCCTTCCGGGCGAGCATGACCCGGAGCGGCCGGAAGAGTTCCACGTCGAGGCCCGCCAGCCCGTCGATCCCGTCCTCGCGGGCCGTCTCGGCGACCACGCGGAAGTCGTTGGTCACCTGGAAGGCCCGCTCGACGGCCTCGACGGCCGCCTCGAAGTCGGGCTCCTCGCGCTCGGCGAGGAAGGCCCGCGCGATGGCGTCCCGGATCGTCCCTTCCGCGATGCCGAGTCGGAGGTGGCCCAGCACGGTCCGGACGACGTACTTGGCCGACGCCGGGTCGGCGTCCGAGAGCAGGCCGGCCAGGGCGTCGATCCGCTTGCCCTGGCTGCCCTCGCCCTCGTAGGTGGCGATCTCCTGGAGGGTGTCGTGGACGCGCCTGACGGTCAGGTCCTCGTTCACGAGGGTCTGCTGGCGCCGGTGTTCGACGGCCCACTCGGCCGCGCTGCCCAGGTCGCCGGTCTCGCGCCAGCGGTCCTCGATGGCGTCCTCGTCGAGGCCCGTCGCCCGCGCGATCGCCGTCTGCGTGAGGTTCGAGGAGAGACCCAGCTCGTCGGGCTTCCAGGCCGCGAACGGGTCGCCGCGGACCAGCTTGACGACGAGCGGGAGGTGGGCCTCGTCGGCGGTTTCGAGCGCCTCCGCCACGACGTCGGTCAGCTCGTGGGTGGCCTGCGTCGCGTCGAGGCGCTCGTAGGTCTCGACCAGGGCCGCGTAGTCCATCGGCCGGGACTTCGCGCGGAGCGGAAAAAGCTGTGCGGACGCGGGTGGCCACGATCGTCGTTGTTTCATGCTAACAATTATCACGACCCAACTCCTACGGGGAGGCATGTGCCACGAGGTGTACTTCACCCGGGAACGGCTCGAGGCGGAACTCGCGCGGGAACGGACCGCGGAGACCGACGCCGACGAGCCGGCCGAAACCGAGACGGTGCCCGCGTTTCTCAACGAGGAGCGCGAGACCGACGTCGAGATCATCACTGACGGTGGCACGGACTGACTACCCGAAGGCGGACAGTTCGTAGTGCTCCGTGCCGCCGAGGTACCGGCGGACGTCGGTCCGGTCCCAGCCGAGCGGGGCCGTCACGCTCGCGCCCGCGCGCACGAGTAGCTCGGTGTAGTAGTCGACGTCGTAGTCGGTCACGTCCTCGAAGGGCAGGCGGACGCGCTCGCGACCGTCGGCGCCGTCCGCGACCACCACGTAGCGGACGTCCTGGCCGGGTCCGCGGTCGAGGTCGTGCAGTCGGCACCGCTGCAGCGCGGCCACGGTGTGAGTCGACTGCCGGTAGTCCCCGAGGGACTTGGAGACGCGCTTGCGGATCACCAGGTCCGCGGGCTCGACCCGGCGGGCGCGGAGCCGGCCGATTGCCCCCTGGAGTCGGTCACAGACCGCCGCGGGGTCCCGGGTCTCGTCGAGGACGGCGAGCAGGTCCCGCTGGACCGCCTCGACGAAGGGCGGCGTGCTGCGCTGGCGCGCCTCGATGCCGCGGACCTTGAACCCGCCGCCGGCCTGCTTGCCGAAGTACCGCGTCAGCGCGCCCGCGTCGGTCTCGCGCTTGGGCACGAAGGCGATCCACTCGTAGCGCGCCTCCCGATCCAGCGGGATGCCGACTTCGTCGGTCACTGCCGCGGTCACGTCCTCGATCGGCGCGTGGTCGGGTTCGACGGGCGCGAGCCAGCAGCTGTCGACGATGCCGTGGACGATCCGCCAGCCCCGCTCCTCCGCGAGTTCCTTCGCCGTCAGGAGGACGTCCCGCGCCACGGCGTTGATGGCCTCGTGGCACTCGATCCGGCCGAACTTGCTGTTGCGGTAGCCCTGGTAGCCGAAACAGGAGACGAGGATCCACTTGATCGCGCTCGAGACCGCCGCGAGGTCGTCGGCGTCGTCGGGGTCGATTCCCGCGCCGGCGAGGCGGTCGATCGTATTTCCTTCGAAGGAAATATTACGGTCTTTTTTACTTTCGAGGGAATCAATTCGGGTCTTGATGGCGGCGCGGTCGTCCAGCAGCGGCGCGAGCACGTCCCCCAGGAACCCGTCCGCCGGACAGACGTTGTAGCCGAGCTCCGGCACCCGATCGCGGTCGGGGTGGCAGTCACACAGCACGGTGTCCGGGCTGATGTTGTGCTCGCAGATGATCCGGGGGTAGAGGGAGGCGAAGTCGACCTCGTGGACGTCCTCGTGGAGGCCGACGTCGGGCTGGAAGATGAACCCGCCGCGGTCGGCGGCGTGCAGCGTGTGGACGTCCTTGAACTCCTCGGGGCGCCACTTGTTCCAGGGGACGAGGACGTCCCGCGCGATCGCCTCGCGGATCTGGATGGCCGTGAGCACGTTGCCGATGCTGGCCCAGCCGACCTCCTGGGCGGGCTTCCAGGACTGGCGGACCAGGTAGTCCAGCCCGGCGAGATTCGACTGCTGCCAGAGGAAGCTGTTCGACCGGTCGAGGAGCACCCGGCCGGGGACGTCGTAGCGCGCCGGCGAGTGGCCAACCCGGCCGTAGCTCTCGAAGGTGTTCGCGCCCGCGAGTTGCTCGTAGCCCGCGAGCCGGCCCAGCTGGAAGTCGACGCCGTGGCGCTCGGCGGCGTCGAACAGCAGGGGCACGAGGCCCCCAGACCGCAGGAGCAACACGTCGGGGTCCGCGCGCGCGACGCGGCGGTGGAGTGTCCGGAGGGCGTCGACGGGATCCGCTGCCACGGGGTCGCCGTCGACCTCGATCGCGGTCACGTCGCCGTCGGCCAGCGCCTTCTCGGTCGCGTCGATGGCGAGGTGGGTCAGGTCCCGTGCCGGCACCGGGCAGGTGTCCGTCTCGAGGCAGTACCGGAACTGCGGCGAGAGGTCGACGTTGAACAGCCGGAACGCCCCCGGCGCCGCCAGGTCGCGCTCGTGGGTGTGCTTGACCGTCCGGGCCAGCGACGACACGTCGGCCAGCCGCTCGACGTCGACGCGGAGGACGGCCGCGCGCTCGTCGGCGTCGAGGGCGAGGTAGTGGTCCTCGACGGCGGTCGAGACGACCGTCGGGTCCTCGGCCAGCCGTGCGGCGAGGGGCTCGAGCTGGCCGCCCGGCGGCCGCACGTAGATCGACGGCCGGTAGTCCTCGATCCGCTCGGGGGTCGCCCCGTCGGCGGTGGCGGTCCACGCGCGGACGGCGTCGTCCGCGAACTCGAACTTAAACGGCATCCTCGAGTTCCGCCACGCGGTCCTCGAGGGCGCGGAGCTGTCGCTTCTGGGCGAGCACCATCGCCACGAGGATCGGGTGCATCGGCTCGCGGGCGTTCAGGTGGCCGGCGGCGTCGGCGTGGGCCTCGGCGTCGGCGAACAGCGCGTCGAAGGCGGGTTTGTGCTCGGCGCGCAGCCCGCGACGGAAGGGCTGCCAGTCCTCGCGGTACTGCCCCAGGAGGTCCCGGAACGTGGGGTTCGTCCGCCCCACGCTCACCGCCTCCCCGCGGCCGACTGGGTGCGTTCGGACGGTCGCGTCTGGCTGTATCGATACATGTCCGACCCGGCGGTCGCGGGCGAGGTAAGCGCCGGCCTGCGCCGGACCGGAAGTGAACGTCAGTCCGATTCGTCGAGCCCGCACGCCGCGAGCAGCGTCTCCGGGTCCACGAGCAGCCCGTCGCCGCAGTGGACCGCACAGCCGGAGACGTAGTGGACGCAATCGGAGCGGACGCGACGGACGGCGTCGGGGTTGATGGCCTCGAACTCCTCCTCGTCGAGGCCGTCGCCCTCGCCGACGAGCCGCTCGGCGTGGAGCCAGCCGCCGTCCGTGGGCCGGACCACGACCGCGTAGGCCCGCTCCGTTCCGTCCATGAACTGGACGCCGACGCCGTTGCGATCCCGGGGCGCGTCCGCGACTGCGTCGCCGTCCGCGTCGCCGCGTCGCTGCCCCCCGGTCTCTACGGCCATGAAGTGCCCCTGGAAACGGCCATTCCGTGGGTAGCAGGCGGCGCGTCGCGAGCCAGTACGCACCGCGTTCCCCGTGTCGGGCGTCGCCGGACGATTACTGCCTTCGTGGGCAGCGTCGCTGTAACGGGTCCGCTGCGTGTCCGGTCGCCTCCTCGCGTGGCCTCCATTCCTCCCACGGAATTTTGTTTCCACCTAGACATACCAGACCCATAACTTAAAACTTTGGACACTGACAACCCTGACTAGTGAGGCCCGAACCGCCACCGCCGTAACTAGATTCGTGCGCACAGGCCGGCCGATAGGTCAGCCGACATATCTAGGCCTAGTGGCACCTTTCGGCGGCACGTCCGGTTCGGCTCACCTGACGCGGGTCTGGTGGACGAACTCCCGCCAGTGGCGCACCGCCCAGATGATGAGGCCGGTCGAGATGAGCCCCGCCGCGAGGAAGTACGGCAGGAGGTTCGAGAGGAGCAGGTCGGTGAACTCCCAGCCGAAGATGAGTCCCTCGACGCTCAGCGAGATGACCACGAGCGAGACCGCCGCGACGACGACGCTCGTCGTGATGATGCGCGAGCCGTCGTCCAGTTTCAGTTCGAGGCCGACCACGAGCGCCACGAAGACGACGGCGGTCGCAAGGACGTAGTACGGGACCCGTCCACCGATGCCGTCGACGAGCCCCTGGGTCAGCGCCAGCACCCCGACGAGGCTGCTGGTGACGAGGAGCGTCGAGGCGGCGATCAACCCGAGGAGCATCCCGACGTACTTGCGTTCCACGACTGTCAGGAAGGGTGCGGGCCAGGGGAATCAAACTTTCTACTGTCAGGCGAGGGCGACCAGCAGCACCGACAGCAGGAGGATCACCCCGAGGACGACCGCCAGCCAGAGCGCGACGACGACGTCCTCGTCCTCGAGGACCGTCCGGTCGCCGATCCACCGGGCCGTGGCGCCGATCGACCCCGCCAGTGTGGCCAGGCCGTCCGCGGCGACCGAGCGCACCCAGCCAAGGAGGAAGAGCACGAGCTCGGCGAACTCGACGAGGACGCCCTCGCCACCGGAGGCCGGCGGCGTCGTCGATGGCCCGCCGCGGCCCGCCCGGGCCCGCGTCGGCGGCACCCGCGTCTGGGACTCGCGACTCGTCCCGGCCGCGACGGGCTCGGCCTCCGCCACTCGCTCGGAGCGCACGGCGGGGGGCTCGGCCGGTGTGTCCTCGGCGGACGCCGCGGACTGCTCGTCGGCCGGCCGCTCGCTCGTGTTCCCGTCCTCGGTGTCGGGGGTGGCGACCTCGGCGTCCGCCGGATCGGGATCGGTGGCCGCCTCCGGGTCCTCGTCTCGGTCGAGCGTCGGCGTCGGTTCGACCGCCTCGCCCTCGGCCGGTTCGTCCCCGTCCTCGCCCGCGTCGGGCACGTCCAGTTCGGCGTAGTCGACGTTCTGTCGGCGCTCGTCGAACCGGTTCAGGATCGCGGGATCGACCGGGACGAGCGCCGGCGGCTCGAAGTCGTCGAACCCGGGCGTGGCGCCGGCGTCGAAGGTTCGCTTCTGGCGGAACTGGACCTCCCGGACCTGTTCGTCCCAGTCGGTCAGGAGGAGCGCCGCGCCGGGGTCGAGTTCCTGGACGGTCGTCGCGGCGTCGCTGCCGAGGATGGTCCGGACGACCTCGGTGTCGTTCTTCCAGGTCAACCGGTGCCAGACGATCCAGTCACACTGGGTGATGAAGTCCTTGTCGACGGAGGCGGGCCGCTGGGAGACGCCACAGAACCCCAGGCCGTGCTTCCGGCCGCGCTTTGCCACCTGGATGAGCATCTCCCCCATCTCCGTCAGCCCGCCGGACTCCGGGATGTACTCGTGGACCTCCTCGACGATCAGGAGAAACGGCTCCTTGAGCGTCTTCTCGCGGTGGAACAGCTCCCGGACGACGCGATAGACGATGTCCTGGGCGTCCTCCTCGTGGATGAACCCGGAGATGTCGAGGATGATCGGGACCCGTTCGACCAAGGCGAGGTCGACGATGGTCTCGGCGTCGGTCGCGGTGACCCGCACGTCACACTGCTGCCCGTTCCCGAGGTGGAGGATCTGGTACTGCTCCTTGAGGCCCCAGTACTCCCCGTCGGTGTCGATGATGAGCAGCGGCTGGCCGCGGTCGAGGATCTCCTCGACGACGACGTTGACGCTCGTGGACTTCCCGCTGCCGGACTTGCCCGTGACGAACCCTCGGCCCGTCAGGATGTCGACCAGGGGAAGGCGGACGTTCTCGCCCGCGTCGGCGATGTCGATGTGGTCGCCTGCCATTGGGTCGTTGGCGCGTTCTTCGTCGGTCCCCCTTAAATGCTTCTTGGGTGGGTCAACCACGGAACCGACGGCAACCGGGGGATTCGCCCCGCCTGGATCGGTCGCTTTATTGGCTCACTCTCACAGGCTCCGGGTATGTTCCGAGTCGGCGCACACGTCTCGATAAGCGGCGGGGTAGCCAACGCCGTCGACGAGGAGGTCGACCTCGGCGGGAACTGCGGCCAGATCTTCGTCGGCTCCCCCAGAACGTGGGCCGCCTCAGAGATCGAGGCCGACGACGCCGAGGCCTTCACGGAAAAATCCGCGGACGCCGACGTCGGCCCCTGGATCGTCCACGGGACGTACCTGATCAACTTCGCCACCCCGAAGGACGATCTGGCCGCAAAGTCGATCGACTGCGTCCAGGCCGAACTGGACAACGCCGCGGCCCTCGACGTCCCGTATTACGTCTTCCACCCGGGCGCCCACACGGGCGCGGGCGTCGAGCAGGGAATCGAGAACGTCGGGGCCCGCCTCTCCGAACTCGACATCCCCGACGGGACGATGGTCCTGCTGGAGAACACGGCGGGCAAGGGCACCACGCTCGGCCAGGACATGCGCCAGCTCGCGGGCATGGTCGACCACTCCGAATACGGATACGACGACGTCGGGGTCTGTCTCGACACCTGTCACCTCTGGGCGGCGGGCCACGACTTCACCGACGACGGCGACGTGGCCGACCTCGTCGCCGACGTCGAGGACACCTTCGGGCTGGAGCACCTCCACTACCTCCACCTCAACGACTCGAAACATCCCTTCGGCTCGGAGAAGGACGAGCACGCCCACATCGGCGAGGGCGACATCGGCGAGGACCCCTTCCGGACGCTGATCAACCACGACGACTTCCGGGACCTCCCGATGGTGCTCGAAACCCCCGTCGACGACGAGAAGGGCTTCGCCTGGAACATCGAGAAAGTCCGCTCGCTGCGGGAGTGAGCGGTCCTGGCCGCCCTCGCTGCCGTGCTTCGTCGGCCGGGTCATCTGTGTCCCGAAAGCGATCACTTTCATTACACAGATATCTTACCTTTGTATGACGCCCGTCATACGTTTGTCTGACGATCGATTCACTCCCGAAAAGCCGTCGCAGTCGTGCGATTTCACGAGTTACGTCGCCCCGGCGTCCCGGCTTCCGGCCGCTCCTGTACCACGAACCAGTAGTTTAGTCAATTATACTTCATTTCAAAATCGCGGTACTCGATGCGGATTGGCGAATTATTATTCGAAAACTGAG
>Ga0207797_1000205_pt1 | contig 43356 bp, 35 predicted proteins | sample PRCRCaboRojoPR_6_FD_187275 | JGI IMG/M metagenome (GOLD analysis project Ga0207797, IMG submission 187275) | Marine sediment microbial community from Cabo Rojo, Puerto Rico - PR CR 10% Liquid 1 (SPAdes) | ecosystem: Environmental > Aquatic > Marine > Coastal > Sediment | place: Cabo Rojo, Puerto... | reverse complement strand
CCTGCCGATCATCGGTGCAATAGCCGGATGCATGCGGCGAGAGCCGAAATGAAAGACCGGTTTGTCTCCCGCTGCTTCCGACACCTCCCTGGCTTTCGTGGCGATTCCGGAAGCCTGGCAGAGAAACCCCAGCAGAGGCGTCTCGAGTGGGGCAAAGTCCCGATAGTTTGCTTCTATCATCATGACCGGTTCAAAGGGTAGAAAAGCGCTTCCTTCAGGGAGGGACCAGATTGAAGTGTTAGTCTTTTCGAAAAGCTGGACCACTTCGTCCAGGCCAGCGAGGATACCGGGACCCTCCCCGGGCAGACTTTTGGTCCTCACTTCCATCCTTACGCGCCGATCGATGTCGTTTTCTTTGAGTATCGCCTGAGACCTTTCGAAGTATACATCCGTTACTTTTCCGTTTTTGATTTCTTCTTCTGATGCGAGATTAAAAATTTTTACCTCCTTTACCGTTTTTCCGTTCGTTTCACGTTAGTAAAAGAAGAAAGAATAACTCACTCATCCTGATGATCTTCCTCGTCAAGCTGTTTGAGCGGTTCCTCTCCAACCAGGCCGAGATATTTATCCAGCGATCTCCGAACTAGTTCCGATATGGGTAATCCCGTATCCCGTGAGAGCTTCTGTAATTTTTTGTGTTGTTTTTCCGTGATAGTCCAGTTGACTCTTCGCATTTCGCTTGATTATAATCCAAGACCCAATTGGTTCCAACTATCAGCTTAAGTTAGACAGAGCGGGAGCAATGTACTAGAATTATTAAAGTATTGTTCTAGTTTACCATGAGAAGACTACTGGCTTACGTTAAGAATACATTTATCAACGGCCTGCTAGTGATTTTGCCGGTGGGGTTCACGTTTTACATCCTCTGGCTGGTTTATCGAATGATTTTGAGCTTTGCCGGCAGAGGATCGGAGTTCGGGAATCTGATCGGGAATTTTCTCATGATGACGATCGGAAGAAGATGGTTTCCGGGCATTGGCGTTATTTTAACTTTTTTTCTGGTCTTTCTGGTCGGTTTGATTACCAGAATTTACGTCGGCAGGAAGGCTTACACGCTTCTGGATAACCTGATCGGTTCGACGCCGCTGGTAAACAAGATGTACGTCACGGTCAAACAGATCATCAACGCCGTGCTGAGCAGCGAGTCCACGACCTTTCGTGACGTCGTAATGTTCGAATACCCGAGAAGGGGGGCCTATACGGTCGGCTTTGTCACCAATGAAAACCTCGGAGAAGTTGAGAGTATAATCGGTGAGGAGTCGGTTGCAACTTTCATCTTCACGACCCCGAATCCGTTGAGCGGAATGGTCGTGTTTTTGCCTAAGGACGACCTGACGTATCTCGATCTGACGGTCGAGGAAGGGTTGAGGCTGGTGCTATCGATGGGGATTGTAATCCCTTCAAAGTTCCTCGACAATAGTGTTGGAAGTAAAGTACTAAAAGCAGAGGATTAAAATGCCATTATTTCGCGATGAAGAGTATTTACGAGTCGATTTCGAGGAAGAACAGGAGAAAGACGAGGCGCTGTGGGAAAAGTGCGAATCCTGCGGGAAGCTGATTTTCAAGAAGAAACTCCAGGAAAACAACCACGTCTGTCCCAACTGTGGCTCCTATTTCTTTTTGTCGGCCAAGGAGAGGATAAAGACTCTCGTCGACGAGGAAACATTTGTCGACAAAACCAAGCGAATTGAATCCGACGACCCACTGAATTTTACGGATACGCAATCCTACGAGGCAAAAGTCGAAGAAAATCAGGCCGAGACGGGCATGTTTGACGCCATCATAGTCGGGACCGGGGAGGTAGACGGCAGGCCGACGGTTATGTCGGTAATGGATTTCAGATTTATCGGTGGTTCCATGGGTTCCGTGGTCGGGGAGCAGATCGTCGGTGGAATCGAAAGGGCCGTGGAGGCGGAGCTACCGTTTGTTCTGGTCAGTTCTTCCGGCGGGGCCCGAATGCAGGAGGGTTTGTTGTCTCTAATGCAGATGGTAAAGACTGCTTCCGCCCGGGAGCTACTTTCGGAGGCCAGTCTTCCTTTTATCTCGGTCATGACTTACCCGACTACGGCAGGGGTGGAGGCAAGTATTGCCAGCCTGGGAGACGTGACAATTGCCGAACGGGGTGCACTGATCGGGTTTGCTGGTCGCCGGGTGATTGAAAAGACCATCGGGGAAGACCTGCCGCAGGACTTTCAGTCGAGCGAATTTGCGCTCGAACACGGTATAGTTGATTCCGTCGTGGAGCGGGACGCGATGCGCGACGAACTGGCAAGGATATTGAGTTTTTTCTAGGTAATATATTATGAGTGAAGAAAAAACGCTGGAAGAGTTGGAAGAACAGATAGAGCGGCTGAAGAATTTGCACTCCAGGAACGGACTGGACCTGAGCGAAGAGATAGATACGCTGAGCGAGAAACTGAGGTCGAAAAAGGAAAGGCGGGAAGAGGAACTGGATGACTGGGATCGGGTAAAACTTGCCAGACACCCGGATAGGCCGGGTTCAGAAGAATATATCGATTATCTGACCGAGGAGTTCTACCCGCTGCAGGGAGATCGGTTGCTCGGCGACGACAGTGCTCTCGTTGGTGGTCTGGCCAAATATAAGGGCGAATCGATCGTCGTAATTGCTCAGAGTAAGGGGGGCGACGCGGAACGGTCGCAGCAGACGAATTTTGGTATGCTGCGTTCCGAGGGGTACAGAAAGGCCCGCCGTCTGATGGAACTCGGGGAAAAGTTTGACTTCCCGATTCTAACCATAATCGATACTCCGGGTGCCTATCCCGGAAAAGAAGCGGAAAAGAGGAATATTGGCGGTATGATCGCCAGGAGCATAGCGACCATGGTTTCGATCGAGGTCCCGACGGTCGCCACGGTAATTGGTGAAGGGGGTAGCGGGGGAGCGGTAGCCATTGGAGCGGCCGACCGCGTGCTCATGCTTGAGAACTCGATTTATTCCGTTATCTCGCCCGAAGGATGCGCTGCTATTCTGTGGAACGACCGCGACAGGGCCGACGAAGCGGCGAGGGCGCTCAAACTTACCGCCGTCCACGCGAAGGAGCTCGGCGTGGTCGATCAGGTCGTCGAAGAGGGTCCTGAGGGGGCGCACGAGGATTTCGAAACGTCCGCCCGAAACCTCGATCAGGCCATATCGTCTCACCTGGAGGAGCTAAAAGGGTACGACAAAGATGCCCTTATGCGGAAACGGCGGGAAAAGTACCGCTCAATCGGTAGTTACCGGAAAGTTGTGAAGAAAAACCAGGAAGAATGATCGCTTAATTTCGACCGCGAGTTCCCCGGTAAGACCTCGGTTTCCCCGAGTTAAATCCTTTTTACCGTCTTTGCCAGCAGCTTTCCCAGGGTTTGATTCGTCCTTTCCGTTACTTCAAGCACCTCTTTGTGGGTTAACTGGTCCTGCAGGCCCGCGGCTTTGTTCGTGACACAGGAGATCGCGAGCACTTCAAGCCCGGAGTGATTTGCGACAATCGTTTCGGGAACGGTGGACATACCGACGAGATCGGCTCCGAGAGTTCTCAGGGCCGATATTTCCGCAGGTGTCTCGTAGCTCGGTCCGGACGTCATCGCGTAGACGCCCTCTCTTAGCTCGATTCCCATATCTTTCGCGGCTGCATGGGCCTCTCCGCGAAGCTTTTCGTCGTAAGCTTGCGATAAATCCGGAAACCTTGGCCCGAATTCCTCGTTGTTCGGTCCCCGCAAAGGATTGTCGCCGGAGAAGTTTATATGGTCGGTTATAAGGCTTAGATCCCCGGGCGAGAACGATTCGTCGATCCCCCCGGCGGCGTTCGTCATAATCAGTTTTTCGATACCGAGCTTTTTCTGGACCCTAATTGGATAGATAACTTCGTCCCAGCTCAACCCTTCGTACCAGTGCAGCCGGCCCTGCTGGATCAGGACGGGTTTGCCCTCGAGCTTTCCACAGAGAAATTTGCCTTCGTGGCCCTCAACCGTCGGTTCCGGGAAAAAAGGAACGTCGCTCCAGGTTATCTCCTCTACATCCTCGACGAGCGAACTGAAAGTCTCCGACAGACCGGAGCCCAGCACCATACCAATCTCCGGGCTGAATGAAAAACTATCTCTTATTCGTGAAACTGACTCGTTTATCTTTTCTGGGTCGTTCACGTTTCCAACTCCTCCATTAATGTAATTCTGTTTTCGAGACGCTTCAGGCCGGCCTTTATAGTGTTGGATCTCGTTTCCGCAATACCCTTTACGTCCTGTAACTCTTCCTTGCTTGCCTCCAGGATGTTTTCCAGGTTGTCGAATTCATCGACCATTCGCTCGATTACCGTATGCGGCAGACGGGGTATCTGATGCAGGACGCGATAACCTCTGGGAGTCAGGAAATCGTCCAAATCCTCTTCCTCGTAACCCAGCAGCGCCATGATCCTCTTGATGGAAGGGGGCGTGTCGGCACATAATTCAATTATGCTTTCCCTTACTTCTTTGACGTTGTCCTTCGGGTCCTTCTGGAAGTCCTTAATTATTAACCTGAGGTCGCTCTCCACCCCGGCCATCATGTTGTCGAGCTGACGTCCGGGTAGCGCTTTTTCTTCCCCGAGCTCGACGAACATTCTCAGTATTTCTTTTTTCAGTGTCAGCATCTGGCCGATTTTCGTCAGCGGGTTGGCGACGTGAAAGGGGAGAACGTTTCCGTCGAGTTCCAGCGCCGTCAACTCCTGTAGGGCTTCGTCGTAATTCCCCCTGTACTGGTCCATTATAAGCAGGGCCTGATTTACCTTGGACATAATTGTCGAGATCTCCCGGAGTATGTAGCGCTGGTCCCTGTAGTAAACTGTTACCCTGTTCCTCCGCTCGGATATGGCGACTACCGGAATTCCGATCTGCTTTGCCGTCTGTTCGGCGGCCTTGTGTCTTGTTCCGGTTTCGAGACTTTCGATCGAAGGATCCGGTGACAGGTGGGCATTCGCGTAAGTGATCCTCTGTAAATCGTCGTTTATCACTATTGCCCCGTCCATTTTGGATAACTCGCTCAGCCGCTGCGAGGTAACTTCCGTATTTAGGCTAAAACCGGTGGTGATAATCTCCTCGATCTTCTCCAGAGGAGATATAACAAGCAAGCCTCCGTGGCCCTGTTCTACAATTCGATTTACGGCGTCCCTCAATTTGGTGCCGGGAGCTATGTTTTCGAGAAGTTCTTCCAAAGAGTTGAAACTCATGCTATCCCTCCAAGCCCAGTTCCGAGACCGCGCCCTTTAAGGTACTTACGGGACGGAGTTGTAACTCTGAATCGGAGGAAACTCTGTCCCGATTGTCTTCGGGCACGAGAGCGAGCCGATAACCCAACTTTTCCGCTTCGTTAATCCGGGAAGCCAGAGATTTTACGGGTCTTATTTCTCCGCTGAGCCCGATCTCCCCGATCAATACGGTTTGACCGTCTATCCCCCTGTCGTGGAAGCTGGAAAGAATAGCGCTGACTATTCCCAGGTCCGCTGCCGTTTCCTCGACCGTAAAACCTCCTACCACGTTGAGATAGATGTCGAACTCCTCCAGGTTGATTCCCAGCTGTTTCTGGAGAACGGCCAGCAACAGGGAAGTTCGATTGTAGTCGAGGCCCGTCGTGCGCCGCTGAGGCGTGCCGCCGTAACTGGAACGAGTAACCAGGGCCTGGACTTCCGCAAGTATTGGCCTATTGCCTTCTACCGTGCACACGGTAGAGGTACCTTTTTTGCCGGTCCGGCCGTCCTTTTTTGCGAAAAACCCTGAAGGGTTTAGAATTTCCTCCAGGCCGTCTTCAGTCATCTGGAACAGTCCAAGTAGTTCCGTCGAGCCAAACCGGTTCTTCTCGGGGCGGAGCAGTCTTAGATTGCGGTCCCGTTTACCCTCGAAATAGATCGTGGAATCTACCAGGTGTTCGATGGATTTTGGGCCGGAAAAGTCACCGGATTTAGTGATATGACCGATTAACAGCGTCGCAATTTCTTTTTTTTTCGCGAGCCTGGTAAATTCTCGCCCCAGCTCCCGGACCTGCTTGGTACTACCGAGAGAAGTCGTACTGTCGGAGAGCTGGAGTGACTGGATCGAGTCCACGATGACACAGATTGGTTCGATTTCGTCGACGTGTCCGACCGCTTTTTCCAGGCTCTGACCGCTATAGATAATCAGGTTATCGGAGTCCAGGCCGAGCCTTTCGGCGCGCATTTTTAACTGCTTCGACGATTCTTCGCCAGAGACGTAGAGAACTCTGCCGAGATCGGAGAGTTTCGTCGCCGCCTGAAGAAGTAATGTGGACTTGCCGATGCCCGGCTCCCCGCCGAGCAGGATCACCGCTCCCGGAAGCAGACCGCCGCCGAGGATGCGGTCGAATTCCCCGATACCAGTCCGGATTCTCTCTTTGGAAGCAAATGAAATTTCCGATAGAGGTTTAGGTGCTTCGTCGACGAACCTTTCCGGTGGGGGAGAGTCAGAGTCCTCGCCCTTAAAACTGTCCCATTCGCCGCATTTCGGACATCGCCCGAGCCACTCGACGGAAGTGTAGCCACAATTATTGCATTCGTAAGCCATTCATTATCAATCTCCGACGCCGACGGTGCTCTTGTCTCTTACCCCCTCGAGAACTATTTCTCCATCCTCGGAATCGACGTAAATAGAGTCCCTCTCGTTGAAATCCCCCTGTAACAGGTGATCGGAAATCTTGTTCTCTATCAGACTTTCTATGGTTCGACGCATCGGTCGGGCACCGTACTTGGGATCGTAGCCATCTTTGACCAGCTTTTCCTTGGCCGAATGAGAAAGTTCCAGCTCCAGACCGTGTTTCTCCAGTAATCTGTTGCTGAGCCTGTCCAGCATCAGATCGGCTATCTTGAAGACCTCTTCTTCGGTGAGCTGGTGGAAAACGACGAGGTCGTCGAGCCGATTGAGAAATTCCGGCCTGAATTCGTCCTTTACCTTGTCCATTACCATGTTCTTCATCTCTTCGTAGGATTCTTTGGAATCGACCTCTTTTGCTCCGAAGCCGAGCTGCGTCTTATCAGTTATCAGCTTCCCTCCGAGGTTGGAAGTCATGATCATAACGGTATTCCGGAAATTAACCTGGCGTCCCTGCGAATCGGTCAGGACACCGTCTTCCATAACCTGCAGAAGTATGTTGAAGACGTCGTGGTGGGCTTTCTCTATTTCGTCAAACAAGATTACGGAATGTGGACGATGCCGGACTGCCTCGGTTAGCTTACCGGCTTCCTCGTATCCGACGTAGCCGGGAGGGGCTCCCGTCAAACGGGAAACGTTGAACTTTTCCATGTACTCGGACATATCCACCCGGATCAGCGCTTCTTCGTCTCCAAAAAGGAACTCGGCCAGAGTCTTGCTCAGTTCGGTCTTCCCCACTCCGGTAGGGCCGAGGAACATGAAGGAACCAATGGGCCTGTTTGGGTCCTTAACGCCGGCATAAGCACGACGCAGCGATTGCGATATTGCGTTAACTGCTTCGTTCTGGCCGATCAGTCGTTTGTGTATCTCCTGTTCCATGTCGACCATGCGTTTTCGTTCTTCCTTCTGCAGTCGGCCGACCGGAACGCCGGTCCAGGAGGAAACCATCTTCGCGATATCCTTTCCTTCGACCAGGCCGTCCCCGTTGTGAGATCTATCTTCCTGCTCGTCGTAGTTTTCCAGTTCTTCCGTCAGCTTTTCCCGTTCGTCCCTCAATTCGGCTGCCTTCTCGTAATTACCGTTGCTGGTGGCTTCTTCCTCCCGCTGCTTTACGCTGACCCTTTCCCGGGAAACTTCCCTCAGTTCCGGTGGCAGGTTGAAGTTGTCCAGTCGAACTTTTGCCGCGGTTTCGTCTATCAGGTCGATCGCTTTGTCCGGCAAAAACTGGCCGGTGATGTAGCGATCGCTCAGCCTGGCGGCCTGTTCTATTGCTTCCTGGGTTATCTTTACGTTGTGGTGGTTCTCGTATCTGTTTTGAATTCCTTCCAGGATTTCAATGGTGTGCTGGATCGTCGGTTCTTCAACTGTAATTGTCTTGAATCGGCGCTTTAACGCGGGATCCTTTTCCACCGATTTTCGATAGTCGTCGATGGTCGCGGTACCGATGCTCTGAATCGCTCCGGAAGCCAGAGGTGGTTTAAGGATCGACGAGGCGTCAATTGCGCCCTCGGCCCCGCCCGCGCCGACCACGGTGCTCAGTTCGTCGATAAATAGGATAACTTGATCCTTGTTGCTGACCTCGTTGATCAAAGCTTTCAAACGTTGCTCGAACTCGCCGCGATACTTGGTACCCGCTACCATGGCGGCCATGTCCACTTCGTAAATCCTTCTTTCCGCCAGGATACTCGGAACCTCGCGATTGGCGATCTTCTGGGCTAGACCTTCGACAATCGCGGTCTTACCCACCCCGGCTTCGCCTATCAGTACGGGGTTGTTCTTCTTCCTTCTGGTCAGCGTCTGAATTACCCTATTTATCTCGTCCTCTCTTCCGATAACTGGGTCGAGCTTTCCTTCCTGGGCTTCTTCTATCAAATTGCGTCCAAATTCTTCCAGGACCCCCTCTTCCTGACTCCCTTTTTCCGTGGACTGAAGCTTGAGTTCCATACCCTGGTTGGCGTCACCCTTCCGGACCATGGAGAAGTAAGAACGGGCCTTTCTGGTCGTTATGCCAAATTGTTTTATTACAGAGGAGGCAGTACCGTCTCCATCTTCTAAAATGCTGATAAGGAGATGAGCCGGTTCGATCTTGTTCTCACCCTGGCTGGACCTTGCCTCGTCGTATCCCATTTTCATTATCTTCTTTAGCTGAGACGTCGGTTCGAGCTCGTCCTGGAGTGGCAGGGAGAGTTCTTCTTCGTCGTTGCGTTTTACCACTCTCAGTACGTGGTGATAGGAGAGGCCGTTGTCCTTTAAAAACTTGTAGACTCTCGTATTTTTGGCCCTTAATAGAGCGAGCAATAAGTGCTCCGGGGAGACTGCTTTGTCGTTTAATTTTTCAGCTTCATCGTATGCCGTGGCCATTATTTCCATGGACTTCTTTGAAAACTTCTTGTACATGTTACTCACCTGGCTCACCTCCCGATGGGTTCTGCATCTACCCAATTATATATAAAAATAATTATCGATTTCAAAATAGTACTCCACGAAATCTGCTTTGAGGTCCTGGTTCCGCAGAGGAGGTAGGGATTAGCCGGTTTTGAGCGATCCTTATTCACTTTCTTCTCTACCTTCTTCCGGCTCTTCCCCTTCCATTTCTGCTTCCTCCATCTCTCCTTCCTCGAGCTCTTCTCCTTCTTCCAGTTCCTCTTCTTCTTCCAGTTCCTCTTCTTCTCCAAGTTCTTCCTCGGCGAGCAGTTCCTCTCCTATTGTCGGTTCCGTCAGGTCTATTTCAATTTCTTTTCTCGGGGAAAGGATGGATAGGACCGTCCTGTCTTCCGGGGTAAGTATTTCCAGGTCGCCGAGATCCAGGTCGGATACGTGAATCGAATCGCCAATTTCTAATTCCTCGACGTCCAGCCTGAGGATCTCCGGTATATCCGTAGCCTCTCCGTGTACAGTAATTGTTTCCATTAACTGGTCCATAATTCCACCCGAACTGACCCCTTCCGGTGTGCCAACGGTCACTACGGGTATCTTCATCTCCACGAGATGGTCGTCCGGAACCTCGTAGAAATCTATGTGAGTTGGCTCGTCGGTCAGGTGGTCGTACTGGATATCCTTTAAAAATGCCTTGTGAACCTTGCCGTCGATTGACAGTTCCAGTCTTGTACTCCTGGTAACCTCGTCCAGTAGCTCCTCGGTCTCTTTCTTGTCTACAGTTAAACTAACCGTTTCCCGCTCGGGGCCATAGATGACCGCAGGCAACTGGCCTTCCCTTCGCAGTGTATTCGGGTTTCTCCCGGAATCTCTTTCACTTACCTGAAGCGTTGTCATCAATATCACCTTTCTTTAAGTTTCTAACTCCGAAAATTGTACTGCTCTTTATCAATTATATTAAGAATGGGGGAACAAAGTCGATACCGACTTTTCCTCGTATATCCTTTTAATTGTTTTTGCAAAAAGGTCCCCGACTGAGATGTAGTTTATGAACTCCGCCTGCCTTGCCTTTTCGTTATAGATCGTGTTGGTCACCGTTACCGTATTTATCGGAGAAGCTTCAATACAGTCCAGCGCGTCCTCCGCGAATATGCCATGGGTGCAGATAGCCTCTACTCTGTCGCAGCCCCGCTCGTTCAGAATGTCGGCGACTTCGGTCAGTGTCCCACCGGTGCTGACGATATCGTCGACTATCAGACACCTTTTACAGTCGACGTCGCCGATCAAATTAAGTACCTCCACGTTTTCTTCCTCGCTGTGTCTTTTCTTTTCTACTATTGCAAGCGGCATATTCAGCTTCTGTGATACTTTTCGAGCCCGCTTTGCTCCTCCGACGTCGGGGCTAACCACGACCCCCTTCTCGGAAGAAATTTCATGCTTGATGCTGTTGGCCAGGACGGGATCCCCTCTCAGATTGTCCACGGGGATATCGAAAAAACCCTGGATCTGACCGGCGTGGAGGTCCACGGTCAGCACTCGATCAGCTCCCGCTGTAGAAATGATATTGGCGACAAGTTTGGCGCTTATCGGGACTCTGCCGGTCTGTTTCCTGTCCTGCCTCGCGTAACCGTAGTACGGAATAACCGCCGCAATCTGTTTCGCCGAGGCCCTCTTCAAGGCGTCGATTATCAGCAATAGCTCCATAAGGTTCTCGTTCACCGGGGGGGAAATAGACTGAACCACGAAAACTGACGCGCCTCGAACCGTCTCCTGCACGTGAACGTGTATTTCACCGTCCGAGAACCTGTCCACCGAGGCCTCGGTAAGCTCTTTGTCCAGGTTGTCCACGATATCAGCGGCCAGCGCGGGATTGGAATTTCCCGTAATAATTTTTAAATCCTCCAATTTGATCTCCCCATTTTTTATATTATTTGTTCTGGCTTCGCCAGGCGTTCAACGTTTGTCCTCGTCCTTCGAATTATTTATATGTTGAAAAGGCCCTACAGTCGAGTTATCGTCAACGATTGCCCCCTTTACGACCGAATGGACGACCTCCGCCCCATCACCGATTCTCCCGTCGATAATCTCGGAATTCGGACCGATTCTGGCCCCTGCGCCGATTTTTGTCCGCCCTTTAAGGCTGGTAAACGGTTCGATTACTGTATCCCGTCCGACTTCGACTTCACCGTGAATTTTCGTGGTCTCTGGGTCGACTATAGTTACACCCTTGACGAGAAGAGAGTCAATCTTTCGTCCGTTTAGAACCCGTCCGGCAAGTGCCAGGTCTTGTTGCGTGTTGACCCCGAGAAATTCCTCGGTTGACTCTGCTTTCTTTCCGGTGATCTCCCTCCCTCGGCTGTAGAAGCGCTCTACCAGGTCGGTGAGGTAAAACTCGCCCTGTGCGTTGGCGCTATCAAGCGCGGCGAGTTCCTGCCAGAGGGCCTCTTCCGCGGGAAGCCTGTATACGCCGGTATTTACTTCTTTGATTTCCTTCTCCTCGGTGCTGGCGTCCTGATCCTCGACGATCGCCATTAAAGTGCCGTCCTCGTTCCTTTTTATTCTCCCGTAGCCGTCGGGGTTATCCCTGTGTACTGTCAGAAGTGACATCCCCGATTCTCCCTGTTCGGCAAAATCTATAAAACGCTTTATGGTGGAAGTTTTGACCAGGGGGAGATCTCCCGGAAAGACCAGAAAGTGATCGCTCTCTATCCTGTCCCTTGCTTGCTGCAGAGCGTGGGCCGTGCCCTTCTGTTCTTCCTGAAGGGCGAACTCGAGATCCCAGCCCTTCAACTCTTCCCTTACCAGCTCTTCCCTGTATCCGATTACCGCTATAACTTTCGACAATGATGATAAGGGATCGATTGAATTCAGTAAATGTCCGATCAGCGGTTTTCCACAGATTTCATGCAGGACCTTGGGTCTGGTGGAAGACATTCGTGTGCCTTTTCCCGCTGCAAGAATTACACAATCCATCTCATTTTTCACCGATTAAATATAATTAATCGTTTTCTCGGTTGCAATGACTAACGCCTTAATAGAAAATAATCAGGACGGAAAACTTGCCCGTTTGCAAAGTAGACTTTTTTATCTACAATCAATCAAAAGAGGAGGTATTATGGCCGAAATTAAGTATACTGAAGATCACGACTGGGTAAAGAAAGACGATCATACTGTAACTATAGGCATAACGGATTTTGCGCAAAACGAGCTTGGGGATATAGTATTTGTCGAACTGCCGGGTCCGGGTGAGGAGTACTCGGGTGGGGACGAGATGGTGGTAGTGGAATCCGTGAAATCGGTCTCAAACGTAAAAGCTCCGGTCAGCGGAAAAGTAACCGAGGTAAACGAAGTTCTGGAGGGAGAACCGGAGAAAATCAACGAATCGCCCTTCGAGGAAGGATGGCTGGTTAAGCTCGAAGTCGAGGACGACTCGGAGTTCCAGGAACTTATGAGCGAGGCTGATTACGAGGAATTTAAAGAATAGGTCTAATTCGAGCAAATGAAATTAGCTCTGGGGCAGGACGAAAAAATCCTGCCCCAGTATTTTTTTAAACTACAATCTTGCCTTATTATCTTACCTTTGGGTACTCTAGAGAAGAGAAAGCGTGAGTGCCAGCAGCGTGCCGAACTGAGCCAGAAGCGCGAATCCCTGACCCGCACCTGATCTCGGTCTCCTCTGGCTTGGAGGGTTGTTCGGCGTTTCTCCAGAAGGTTCAGAGGATGGTTCAGAGGGCTTGAGCCCCTGACCCTGGCTTTCGGAGCCTTCTTCCTTGAAGCCGGTTACCTGTTCTTGTTCTTTTTCGCCGCTGACTTCCTGTCGTACGGGTTCCCTTCTCTGTGATAATGAGAAGCTGGCGCTTGTCGTCCCGTATTTTATCTCGAACGGCGTCGTCGGGTCGAACGATTCGCCCAGGGTAATTATCCCCTTGCTACCCCAGAATACCTTGCCTTCTATCGGCACCCGTTCCGGCAGAGCTCCGTTCTTAAAGCCCTCCGTCAGTCCGATTACCTTGTTGACTCTGCCCGACTCTCCGTTCTGGATAACTCGCAGAGCGTAAGGATGGAACTTGACGTCTTGATTGCGGGACAGAATGGAGATAGCCACCGGGTTCTTTTCCCTGTTATTTCTTAACCCCTTCTTGATATCCTGGCCGAGGGAACTATTTTGCGCTGAATCCACCCCAAATATGGCGACGAGGATGAGCCTATCACCCTGGTACTCGGTTTCAATAACCCGGTATATTCCGGAGTTCAGCCCGAGCTTTCGACTTATTACCCTGGATAACTTATCCTCTATCTGGCTCCCCGCCGACAGGGCGACGAATGAAGACAGCGCTACAAGCACCACAACCCAAATTATAAAAACCTTCTTTATGGACAATTAGAGATCACCTATTTTGAAGCTCTTTGCTTCTTGAAGCCAATTAACAAATGCCGCATCCCATGAAGGAAAGGAAAGCAGTTGCCCAGAGAGACCAAAAGAAACCTAGCACCATAGCTGTAGTGACTGTCATATAAAACACCTCCTGTTGTTTGCGTGAGTTATAATTATTATAACGTCAGGCAGAAATAATTCAATCAAAAAACCGTTTAGGGATTAATCATCGGCGCCACAGCAGTACTTGTACTTCTTTCCGCTACCACAGGGACAGGGATCGTTTCGCCCGGGTTCTTCTTCAACTATTCTCTGTTCCGGATTGGAAGATTTTCCACCCTGCTTCCCTCGTTCTTTGCCCTCCTGCACGTCTTTTTCCGGCAGGCCTCCGGAGCCGTCGCCCCCCTGAAAGTTGAGTTCGGAAGTATCCACTCCCGATTTTACCGGTTCCTCCGCCCCCCGCATCTCGATTCTTGCCTTCACCAGCAATTCGACTATCTCCCGCCTGAGCTCCGTTCTCATATCCTGAAAGAGCCGAAAAGACTCGCGTTTGAACTCCACCAGCGGGTCTTTCCCCCCGTAAGAAGACCAGCCGACTCCCGCCTTCAGGTCGTCAATGACGTAGAGATGCTCCCGCCACTTTCGATCGATTACCTGGATGATGACGGATTTTATCAATTCGGGGGAAACGCCTTTAGTCTCGCGGAAGTCCTTGAGCTGTTTTTCCCAGTTGTCGAGCACGTACTCTTCTACGGCCCAGCCAAGTTCCTCGCTGCCATCGTCGTAGAGTTCTTCGAAGGAGAAGTTCTGAAACTCGGAAAGTTCTTCCTCGAGTCCTTCGAGGTCCTCGTCTAGATCCCCGTCCTCGAAGCCGTATTGCTCCATCAGGTCCTCCGAGAAGTCCTGCAGGACGGGCCGGAGGTAGCCGTCTATTTCTTCCCAGCTGCTGCCCTCTTCCGTCAGAACAAAGTGGTCTCGCAGGCTGTAGAGCGCTTCTCTCTGCTGTGCCAGGACCTTGTCGTACTTCAGGACGTTCTTTCGTCTTTCGTAGTTTATCCCTTCGACCTTCTTCTGTGCTCTCCGAATTGCTTTGGTCAGCAGGGAATGTTCTATCGCCTCCCCTTCGTCCAGGCCCGCTTTTTCCATTAGCGAATCTATCTTGTCCCCGCCAAAAATTCTCAACAGGTCATCTTCGAGGGAAAGATAGAACTGAGTCGAGCCGGGGTCGCCCTGACGCCCTGCCCGGCCGCGAAGCTGGTTGTCGATTCTTCGACTCTCGTGTCTCTGGGTTCCCAGAACGTGCAGCCCTCCCAGTTCGGCGACGCCTTCTCCGAGTTTGATGTCCGTTCCCCGGCCCGCCATGTTAGTGGCGATCGTAACGGCTCCCGGCTGGCCGGCTTCCTTGATGATCTCCGCTTCCCGGGCATGGTTCTTTGCGTTCAGGACTTCGTGGGGCAGGCCCCTGTCCTGAAGGAGTGCGCTCAATCGCTCGGACTTTTCTATGGCGTTTGTTCCGACCAGCACCGGCCGGCCTTTTTCGTGTAAATTTTCTACCTCGTCCGCGACGGCTTCGTATTTGGCTTCCTTCGTCTTAAATATTACGTCGGGTTTGTGATCACGTTGCAGTGGTTCGTTGGTCGGAACTACTACTACGTCCATATCGTAAATGTCTTCGAACTCTTCCTCTTCCGTCTTCGCGGTCCCGGTCATGCCGCTCAAACCGTCGTAGAGGAGGAAAAAATTCTGCAGAGTTACCTGGGCGAAGGTCTGGTTTTCCTTCTGGATCATCATCCCTTCTTTGGCCTCTATAGCCTGGTGCAGTCCCTGTGATAGCCTCCTGTCAGGCATTAATCTCCCCGTAAATTCGTCTACCAGAACCACTCCACCGTCCTGGATTATGTAGTCCTCGTCCTTTTTGAAGAATTCCTTTGCTTTGAGCGCCGTCTTCAGGTGGTGGAGCATGGAGATGTTTTCCGGCGAGTAGAGGTCGTCCAGGTGGAGGAAATTTTCGGCTTTGTTCGCTCCCTCATCGGTCAGAGATACTGACTGGTTCTTTTCGTCTACTTCGTAGTCCTGATCGGGAGTGAACCTCGGGGCCAGTCTGGCAAAGCGCTTGTAAAGTTTGGTCGACTCTTCCGTCGAACCGGAAATTATCAGCGGAGTTCGCGCCTCGTCGATCAAAATACTGTCTATCTCGTCCACTATCGCAAAATATCTCTGGGCTCCGACCCTTTGCTCTTCGGAAGTGACCATGTTATCGCGAAGGTAGTCAAAACCGAACTGTGAAGCGGTGCCGTAGACTATATCGGCTCTGTAAGCCTGTTTCCTTGCTTCGATATCCATGTCTTCCTGAATTACCGAAACATTAAGTCCCAGGGTCTCGTAGATCGGCCCCATCCAGTTTCTATCCCTCTCCGCCAGGTAGTCGTTTACGGTCGCTATATGGACCTGTCCTTCCAGAGCATTCAAGTAAGCGGGCATGGTAGCTACAAGCGTCTTACCTTCACCGGTGGCCATCTCGGCAATACGACGCTGATGCAGAGCGACTGCACCGATTATCTGAACGTCGTAAGGTCGCATTCCCGTTTCCCTTTCGGCAACCTCCCGGACGAGAGCGAATGCCTCGGGAATCAGGTCGTCCATGTCCTCTCCGGCGTCCAGCCTCTCTTTGAACTCCTCCGTCTTGTCCCGTATTTCCTCCCGCGACAGGTCGGCTACCTCATCCCCGAGTTCGTTTACCCGATCGACGTAGTCACGGAGGCGGGATAGTTTTTGATCGTTGGTCTGCCCAAAAATCCAGTCTACGGCCTGCTTAACTTTATTAAACATTGTGGATCGTGAATAGTTATTTGATTAAATGAGAGCCCTTTATTACCAATTATCGCAAGAGCGTTCACAGTAATTATGAGTTATTGGAAACGGGAAAGTCAAGAAAAAACGACCGCAGAGCCCCGTCGGCTCCGCGGTCGCATCCATGCCAAACTAACTAAGTTATCGTCCGTTTTTTTAGCGTTCTCCCAGGGGAAGTATGGTCCTTCCGAACATAGAATTAATCAGAACTCCCGCAGAAGAATACCAGGCAATTAGTGCACACAGGAGTCCCTCGTATCCGGCTATTGTGTGGACCGTCGAGTTGAACTCGCCCCAGGCGAGCAGGAAGAAAAGAATCGTCAGGGTAATAAAGATCCACGTTATTGCCCACGGTTCTTTCAAAGAGGCGATGGTGGCGTATAACGTAAAAATACCCCAGGCAACAAGTGCGATCGCCAGTCCTTCCTTGGGCACGCCGGAGATTATTCCCGCCCAGGAAAGTATCTCAAATGACGCCAGGCCGATCCAGAAAGCTCCGAACGAGGAAAAGGCCGTGGCTCCGAAAATGTTATTCCGCCTGAACTCCCACATTCCAGCCAGCAGCTGAGCCAGCCCCCCGTAAGCAAGTGCCATTGGCATGACTATCCCCAGGGAGCCCCCTTCTACCAGACCGGAATTTACGAGATTCAGGATAAACGTCGATAGCGCGAAACCTCCCAGTCCGAGCGGTGCTGGATTAGCTACGTCTTCGTTGATCTCCAAGTTGATCCCTCCGGTTTGTAAGTTCTTCTCGAAAGAGAGTTATTCGCTGAGTTTTTCCTGCAGCTCTTCGACCGTTTCGGGGTTTCTCAGGGTCGTCAGGTCTCCGACGTCCTCGCCCCGGACCAGACTTTTGAGTATCCGTCGCATGATCTTGCCGGATCTGGTCTTCGGTACCTCGTCCGCTATGATAATGTCGGCCGGCCGGGCGGTCGGTCCAATAGTGTCGTCGACCAGCTGAATCAATTCCTTCTGCAGGGTTTCCTGATCCACATCTGTACCCTTTTCCAGCATGACGAATGCTACGGGAACTTCTCCCTTCACTTCGTCCGGTCGAGAGACTACTGCTGGTTCGGCGACGGCTTCGTGTTTACCGAGAGCGTTCTCGACCTCACCCGTGGCCAATCTATGTCCGGCCACGTTCATTACGTCGTCCAGGCGCCCGGTAATTCGAATATTTTCGTCTTCGTCCTTCCTGGCTCCGTCGCTGGTAAAGTAGTACTCCGGTCCGTACTCGCTCCAGTATTCTTCTTTGAATTTCTCCGGTCGCTTGTAGACTCCCCTGATCAAGCTTGGCGGGAAGGGTGATTTGAGGGTAAGGTATCCGCCTTCGTCCGTCCCCACGGGATTTCCTTCCGTGTCAAGCAGCTCCGCGTCGATTCCCGGGAAGGGTTTACCGGCGTACGTCGGAATAAAGGGGCCGACTCCCGGCAGGGCGTTTATCACGTTGGCTCCGGTCTCAGTCTGCCACCACGTATCGACCACGGGACAGCGGCCGCCACCGATGTTCTCGAAGTACCACATCCAGGCGTCCTTGTTTATCGGTTCGCCGACTGTTCCGAGTACCCTCAGGCTGGAAAGATCGTGCTTTTCCGGCCATTCCGTACCCTGTTTGATGAACATTCGTATCGCCGTTGGAGCCGTGTAAAAACCGGTGACTCCTTCTTCTTCGACGATTTCCCAGAGCCTGTCGTACTCCGGATAATCCGGTGCGCCTTCGTAGACCACGGTAGTAACGCCGTTGAGCAACGGCCCGTAGTTAATGTAAGTGTGTCCGGTGATCCAGCCGACATCGGCGGTACACCAGAAGACGTCATCGTCATGCAGGTTGAAGTTCCACTTCGCGGTAAGGTAAGCCTGAACGGTATAACCGCCTACGTGATGCATAACTCCTTTCGGCTTGCCCGTCGTTCCACTTGTGTAGAGAATGAAGGCGAGATCGCTGCTATTCATTACCGCCGGCTCGTGTTCGGTATCGGCGCCTTGCATCAGTTCGTGGTACCAGTGGTCTCTGCCTTCTTCCATTTCGACGTCTGCACCGGTTCTCTGAACGGTAACCACGTCTTCGACGGGCGTGTTCTGCAGGCCCTTGTTTGCGTTTTTCTTCAAGTTGAGCGGTTTGCCTCGCCTGTAGTAACCGTCGGCCGTTACCAGGACCTTGGCGTTGGCGTCCTCTAACCTGTCCTTGAGTGAATCAGGGCTGAAAGCCGAGAAAACTACGCTGTGAGCGGCTCCGACCCTTGCGGTTGCCAGCATGGCGATCAGGGCTTCCGGTATCATCGGCATGTATATACCGACTCTGTCGCCCTTCTCGACGCCGAAACCTTCCAGAACGTTGGCGAATTTGGATATTTCTTCCTGTAGTTCCGAGTAAGTCATGCGGACGGTCTCCTCGTCGGTGGGCTCGGGCTCCCAGACGATCGCGTTTTTGTCACCGTCCCCGTTTTCCACGTGCCTGTCGACAGCGTTGTAGGCAAGGTTTAACTTACCGCCGACGAACCATTCGTAGTTGTACGGTTCTTCGGTGTAGATTTCGTCCCACTTTTCGTACCAGTCGATACCTTCTTCCGCGTGCTTCGCCCAGAATTCCTTCGGGTTCTCGAGCGCCTCTTCGTAGATGGACTCGTCCGACACCCACGCCCTATCCTTCATTTCCTGCGTGGGCCAAAAGACGTCTTCCTTTTCAGGGTCTTCCTTGACCCATTGCTTTGGTTCAGTCAATTTATTACCCTCCTGTGGATTAGTTAATAAAACAATGTTCGGGGTAGCCTGTTCTTAAGCTACCCATGTTACACTTAACGTGCTTAAACCCAGGTTTTAAGCTTCTTTCCTGATGAGGAAATTCAATTACCTCAATTCCAGTACCATCTTGACGGTATCGGAATCCCTGTCTACTTCACGGAAGCCCATCTTACGAGATAACTGGACCATCGGCTTATTATTTTTAAGGATCGTCGCGTAAATACTTTTCAGGTTTTTGTCTTCTGCAACACCGATTATGGAGTCAGTTAGCTTTTCGCCAAGACCTAACCTCTGCCAGGGATCGCCAACTACTACTGCGTATTCACCTGTATCCTGGCTGGGGCCGATGATCAGGCGCCCAACTCCGATCATTCTATCCTTACCGTTTTCGTTCAGAATGCCGATTATCGCCATCTCCCGCCTGTAATCTATATTGGTATAACGGGTCATCTCTTTGTGAGATATTTCCGTCCTCGGACCGAAGAAACGCTGTCTCCAGGTTTTATCCGAGAACGAATCGAAGAGTTCAAATTCTAGCGGTTCATCTTCCGGTTTAATCGGACGCAGAGTGACGTTTCGACCATCTTCCAGACGCCAGTCCTCTACGTATTGTCTTGGATAGGGTTCGATTGCCAGGTGTTCGTGCGTCTTTTCCACCTTTCTACCCTTGTAATCCTGGTCCAATATCATTCTGGCATCGAGCGCCTGGAAGGACCCGTCAATTACCGCGAGCGGATTGATATCAATTTCCTTGATTTCAGGAAAATCTATGATCAACTGAGAAAAGCGGATTAGCTGTTTTTCCAGATCACGGATATCTGCCCCTTCCTTCCCCCGGTAACCCTTTAGGAGTTGATAGACTTTCGTGTCCTCCATTAGTCTGTGAGCGAGAACCTGGTTTAGCGGAGGGAATCCGGCGGCAGTATCCTTGTAAAGTTCCACCCCGGTGCCGCCACGACCGAAAAGTATCGTGGAGCCAAATAGAGGGTCCTTTTTCGAACCCAGAATCAGTTCGTAATCGACATTCGAGACCATCTTTTGCACGGTGACGCCGCGGATTTCCGCCGAAGGCCTGTGGTTCTTTGCCCGGGATACGATATTCCGATAAGCCTCTTTTACTTCTTCCTTGTTCTGGAGGTTTAGTTCGACGCCTCCGACGTCCGTCTTATGTGTAATATCGTACGAATGAATTTTCAATACTACAGGATAGCCGATTTCATAGGCTAAGTTTGCTGCCTGATCGGCCGATTCTGCCACCTTGGTTGAAGAGGTAGGTATGTCGTAGGTATCGAGAAATTTTTTCGCTTCGACTTCGGTTAAGGTAGATCTATCCGACCTGAGAACCTTTCTGACCATGGCTTTCAAATGGTGGTGCGGCGGCTGGTTGTTAACTGGTAGTTCTTCCGGCGTTTCGTAAAGTAGTTCAAGGTTTCGGGCGTATGTGTGCATGTACATGTAAGCGCTTATTGCCTGTTCCGGAGTCGGCCTCGTCGGTACGTTTTCGCTGCGAAGGACTTCCCGGCCCTTGTCGACTTCACCTGCTCCCATAAAGGAAGTGACGATCGGCTTTTCGGTCTCCTGAGCTATCTCTGCGACCGCTTCGGCTGCTTCTTGAGCTGTAGCTTCTCCCTGAGGTGCGTAAATGACTATCGCACCGTCGACGTTTTCGTCCTCGAGACAGATCCGGATCGAGTTTTTGTAGCGATCGGGATCCGCGTCACCGAGCACGTCCACCGGGTTCTTTTTGCTGGCATGTTCTGGAAGAAGTTCCGTTAGTTCGCCCGTTGTTGACTGGGATAAGTCGGCTAGTTCTCCTCCGGAATCGAGTATCGCGTCCGTCGTCATTATTCCCGGCCCGCCTGCATTGGTAATCACGGCCATTCTCGGTCCGTCCGGTAGATTCTGTTTGCTCAGGGTTTCCGAACTGCTAAATAAATCATCGACGTCGGAGACTCTGGTTACGCCGACACGCTTGAAGGCGGCATTATATATCTGATCCTCTCCGGCCAGGGAGCCGGTGTGAGAAGCAACTGCTTCGGCACTCTTCGAGTATTTTCCTGCTTTTATAACGAGAATCGGTTTGGTTCTTGCGAAACCCCTGGCAGCACTCATAAACTTCTCCGCGTTTTTTACCGTCTCCATGTACATGATTATGCTGTTCGTCTTCGGGTCCTGGCCGAAGTAATCGATCAGATCACCGAAATCTATGTCCAGCATATTCCCGACAGAGACGAAGGAACTAAACCCGACTTTGGCTTTCGTGGACCAGTCCAAAATTGCCGAACCCATGGCTCCGCTCTGAGATAGAAAGGCCACTTTACCAGCTGCCGGGTCCTTGCGCAGGAAGGTTAGATTTAAATTGGCCCCCGGTCTTATGGTCCCCAGGCAATTGGGCCCGAGAATTCGCATACCGTGCTTTTCTCGTCGTGCTTCCAGTTCCTGTTCCAGGTTTGCTCCCTTCTTCCCGGTTTCGCTGAAGCCGGCGGAAATAATGATTGCCGCCTCTATTCCCATTTCACCTGCTTCGTCTACGATATCGGGGACAGTTTTTGCCGGCGTTGCTATTACGGCCAGGTCTACTTCTTTCTCTATTTCCTTGATGCTGGAAAAAGCTTCGATATCCATTACCGTATCTCTATTTATATTTACGGGATATATATCTCCCTCGAATCTTTCGACGATGTTTTTCATTAAGGTGGCACCGACGGAGCCCTCTTTTTCACTTGCCCCAACGACGGCGAGGGACTCCGGTTTGAATATTTTATCCAGTTTTTCAGCTGGCATATTTTTAACCCCTCCTGAACGTATCACAGATTGGTATTGTTCGACGCCCGGACCAAAAAGCTAATTTATCCGTAAGAGATGAAATAATTAACATGGGTAGTAATTGATAAACCTCAAGACCTCCTTTATTTTACTCAAACTGCTTCGCATTTCGCAAACAGGGAATAAAATGATTCGTCTAATCCAGGTGAACGATTAGTTTCAAGAATTATAACAGCACGGCACCTTTTTCACTACTATTATGACGTGACATAACATGTAGATTTTCAAGAGATAAATAAGCCAAAGCTCACTCTTATTTTCCGGGGTAAACGAAGGTTTCAACTATCTTTACGATCTTGTGCCGTTTTGTCGGCAACCCTGCTACCCGCCGTACCTGTCCGTTCACAAGTCTGTCAGCGCGTTTAAAGTAACTACAGGAGATGCTAGTCCAATTAAGCTTATATAACCCGTCCTGGTAGTTACTTTTAAATTCGGTTACCGACACGATTGTTCCGAAAAAGTGTCCGGAATCCGATATTACTTGTTCAGCTCAAGCAGAATTATATAATATCGACGATTATTATAAAGGTATTGAAGTTTATTTGAAACGGTCATTTTTTTCTGGCCGCCCGTTTTCCGATTCTGGGAAAAAAGTCTTTTGAAACCATTCTTTCCGGTACCGAGTCCGATCGTCACGTGTAATATTGGCGCGTGTTCACTAAAATTCTTTTACCGAACTGGTGCTTGACGGCGATTGAGTTGAAGAATTATAGGTGGAATAAATGAAATTTGAGCTCTATTTGGTCGCTTTACCCCTGGTGGCGAGCGTTATAGGCTACTCGACGAACTGGATAGCGATAAGGATGCTTTTTCGCCCCCTGGAGGAGAAGAGATTGTTTGGTTACAGGATACCTTTTACCCCGGGGTTGATTCCGAAACGTAAGTCTCAGATAGCCGAAAACATCGGTCGAGCGGTCGGAGAACACCTGCTGACACCGGGGGCTCTCGAGGCCAGGTTGGAGAAGCCCGAAGTCAGGGAAGAGCTGGAAACAAGGGTTGAGGAATGGTTAATTGCCTTTCTGGAGCGGGACTACGGGTCTCTCCGGGAACTATTTCCGGAAAGCCTGGAACTCAGCCTGGATGAACTGGTCCGGGGGTTGGTTACGAGGCTGGAAGCGTGGCTGGAAGACTTTATTGCGGGGGAGGAACTTGAAAAGCTGCTCCGAGAGCTGGTCGATACGGGGCTGGAGGAACTGTCCGAGAAGAAGGTCGGAGAACTGGTCGAGCGCTGGTCCTACGAGGAAATTTATCTGAAACTGGAAGAGATCCTGAGCGGGGTGGCGGCGGACGAGGAGATAAAGGGTCGCCTGGAATCTTACTGGTTCGCAAAACTTGAGGAAATAAGAAATACCGAGGCCCGCGTCGGGGATTACCTGGGAGATGACTTAAAGGAACTGCTTCTGCTGGGTGTGGAAGAGAACCTTCCGCTGCTCCTGAGGAAAGGGGCCGAACTCCTGGACCGACCGGAGATAAAAGCCAGGTTGAAACAATTCCTGGTCGACACCCTGGATGAAAAACTCGAGGGTGAGTTCAGGGAGGATTCCGTCTGGGATCAGATCAAGCTTGGCTTCCTCGAAACGGTAGTACTGCCGAGAGAAAAGTTGCAGGAAAAACTCGGAGAAATGATAGACGAAGGTCTGCCAAGGTTTATAGAGCTCATGGAAGAAGAAGAATTTCGCGAAGAACTGGTTGATTCCTCCCTAAAATACCTGGAAGGGCTCATGGAAAAGGAGGTTTCAGAACTGGAGTGGTCCGAAGCCGGGAGTCGGCGGGTGGCGAACACACTGACGGAGCTATCAATTACGGTAATCGAGAACGAACAAGTCCAGTCGATCCTCCTGGAGAGTTTGATTACATTGCTCAAGAGTTCGGAGGACAGAAAGGTCGGGGAGCTGGTTGAACTCGATCAAGCGGAGGAGAAAGAAGCACTTGCCCGGGCGATCAGCAGTTACGTCCTGGACTCGCTCAGGTCGGAGAGGGTCAAGCGAAAACTTGGTGAACTCCTGGGAGAAAAGCTTCGGGAGCTCAGCCGGAAGGATATTGGCAGGCCCGGGCGCTGGGTTGAACCGGAGTTCGTGTCGCCGATTGCCGAGTTGCTGGTGGATGAGCTGACGGAGGTGGTCGCAAATCAGGGGGCAGATATTCTCAGTGCCCTGAACGTAGAAAAACTGGTCAAGGTAGAGGTGGAAAGTTTTTCCACCGTTCGAGTCGAGAGGCTGGTGCTTGACGTGACCGGGGATCAGTTCAGGGCAATAACCTGGTTTGGTGCCGTAATAGGTTTTCTGGTCGGAGTGCTGCAGGTCGTCGTAGTTGTACTTGGGGGTTGAACGTGGACCCGATAGCCTTTCGGATCGGCTCGCTGGACGTTCGCTGGTACGGGATAACTTACGCCCTGGCTCTTCTTCTGGGTCTCGGGGTGCTGTGGCTTGAGGTTCGAAGAAAAGAGCTGGAACTGGACTTCAACGATCTGGTCGATTTCGTCCTGCTGGCGTTTCCGCTCGGGTTGATCGGCGCCAGGATTTATTACGGTCTCTTTTACCTGGATTATTTCCTTCAACACCCGCTCGGATTTGTCGGTCTCGGGGGAGAACGGGGGTTTGGCGTGGCCGGCCTGGCGATCCACGGAGGACTACTTGGCGGGTTAGTCGGGTTACTAATTTTCGTAAAGTGGAAGGAAGTTGATTTCTGGGACTTTACCGACTCCCTGGCGCCGGCGTTAATACTCGGCCAGGCCGTAGGGCGAGTCGGAAACCTGTTGAACGGGGATGCTTACGGTTATCCGACAAATCTCCCCTGGGGGTTGAAGTTCGGTCCAAATACTCCGGCAGGTCTGGAGTTTCCCGGTCAGAAACTCCACCCGACGATGGTCTACGAGATGATCCTGAACCTGCTGATATTTGCCTTGCTCTGGCGCCTGAGACAGGGGGGGCACAAAGGAGGTTTCATTACTTCAGTCTATTTGATAACCTATTCAGTCGGCAGGTCGCTCATCAGTTTCTTCCGTGCGGGCAGTCTCTGGGTGGGTCCGATTAGAGCCGCCCACCTGATAAGTATAATTATCGTAATCGTCTTCGGGTATTTTTTGCTCGAGGGAAAACTTTACCGGACGGGGTAAAGCTCCCGATACCGCGCTAGGTTACGCTTCTTTCCTGCAGGCTCGGAGGAAGCTCGTGAATAAAGGATGGGGCTCTTCCAGGCGAGATTTGAATTCCGGGTGAAACTGGACGCCGATGTACCAGGGGTGGTCTTCCAGTTCTATGACCTCCACGAGCTGGCCGTCAAGCGAAGTTGCGGACAGCTCCATGCCCGCCTCGCGGAAACGTTCCCTGTAATCGTTGTTGAATTCGTAGCGATGCCGGTGTCTTTCCTCAATAGTTTTCTTTCCGTAGATCTCGGCCGTCTTTGTGTCTTCCTTTATGCTCGTTTCGTAACTGCCCAGACGCATCGTCCCGCCCTTTTTCTCGACCTCTATCTGCTCCGGCATGAGATCTATAACCAGATCGGAGGCTTTCGGATCGAACTCGGTACTGTTTGCCTCGTCCATGCCGATGACGTTGCGGGCAAACTCGATCGTCGCTACCTGCATTCCGAGACAAATACCGAATAGCGGAACGCCGTTTTCCCGGGCAATTTTCGCAGTCGCGATTTTGCCCTCGACGCCTCGCTTGCCAAAGCCGGGCGGGATGACAACTCCGTCGACGTCCTTCATGTAATCCTCCAGATCCGACCGCTCGATATCCTCCGAGGAGAACCAGCGGAATTCCGGTTTGATACCGGTTTCGGCTGCTCCGTGCTGAAATGCCTCTATGATGCTGATATAAGCGTCTTCCAGCTCGGTATACTTTCCAAACATTCCGATGGTCACTTTCTGGTCCGGGTTCTTGATTTTTTTAACCCGGCGGGACCAGCTCGAGATATTCCGTTCCTTTTTCGGGAGCTCGAGTTTTTCCAGGACCCGGTCGTCCAGTTCCTCGTCCGCCATCATCTGGGGAACCTCGTAGATCACGTCCATTTTGCGATCCTCGATCACGTTTTCAGTTGGTACGTCACAGAAGAGGCCGATTTTCTTGCGCACGGACTGTGGCAGTGGGCGATCGCAGCGGGCGACAATGATGTCGGGCGTGATTCCTATTCCCCTAAGCTCCTTGACGCTGTGCTGAGTTGGCTTGGTCTTCAGTTCCTTGGAAGTCTTCAAATAGGGGACAAGTGTCAGGTGAATGAAGGCGACGTTCTCCCTCGGGATTTCGTCCTTCATTTGCCGCAGGGCCTCGAGGAAAGGCAGGCTTTCGATATCCCCGACCGTGCCGCCGATTTCCGTGATTATAAGGTCGGAATCAGACTCTTCCAGCGGTTCATTGATGTCCTTCTTTATCTCGTCGGTAATGTGGGGAATTATCTGAACCGTCTTTCCGAGGTACTCGCCCTGCCGTTCCTTTTCCATGACGGATGAGTAAACTTTCCCCGTGGTTACGTTGTTTGCCGCGGATAGGTTCTCGTTGATAAACCTTTCGTAATGTCCGAGGTCCAGATCGGTCTCTGCCCCGTCATCCGTGACGAAAACCTCGCCGTGCTGATAGGGATTCATCGTGCCCGCGTCCACGTTTAGATAGGGGTCGACCTTCTGCAGGGTCGGTCTGTAACCCCGTGATTTCATGAGCAACCCGAGCGAAGCGGCCACTATTCCCTTGCCGAGCCCGGAGAGAACTCCGCCGGTAACAAAAATATATTTCTTATCCGAGCTATTGGATCTATTTTCCATTATTGACCCGTTATTTGATTCAGTATCTCTTTATGTAATTCGAAGGAACTTCTACCGTAGAGCACCAGACGGACGAGCTCTGGCCCGGAATGATTCTCCAGGAAATCTATCATCGTTTCCAGAGCTATCCTTCCCGCTTCTTCTTCCGGGTAACCAAACGCTCCGGTGCTTAGTGCCGGGAAGGAGACGCTCTCTATTCCTTTATCGACGGCGAGCTGAAGACTGTTGCGATAAGAAGATTCCAGAAGTTCGGGGTCCTCCGGTGAACCGCTGTAAACCGGTCCGACGGTGTGTATCACGTAATCCGCTGGCAGTTCGTAAGCCCCGGAGATCTTCGCCTCACCGGTCCTGCAGCCACCGAGCGTCTTGCACTCTTCCCATAATTCTGGTCCCGCAGCCCTGTGGATGGCCCCGGCAACTCCACCCCCGGGTGCCAGCCTCTTGTTTGCCGCATTTACGATTGCTTCCGTCTCCTGCGCCGTTATATCCCCACGGACCAGTTCCAATCTACAATCCTCCAACTTTCTTGATACCTTATTCCCCGATTGTTCCCCCATAGTTCGCCTCCCTGGAGTCAGTTATCAACTTAATACCCCTGTCTGGTGTGTTCCTTTAATTCTTTTTCGACTCGTCTTTGCTGGTCCCTTTCCTTGATCTTTCTTCTTTTGTCGTACTCTTTCTTCCCCTTGCCGAGGCCGAGTTTTACCTTCGCGTAGCCGCTTTTAAAGTAAATCTCCACGGGGATAAGTGAGTAGCCTTTTTGCTGGGTCTTACCGATCAGGCGCTTTATTTCCGCTTTGCGCAGAAGGAGTTTTCGCTTTCTCCTCGGTTCGTGATTCTCCCTGTTGCCCTGGTCGTACCTCGCAATGTGGACGTTATGGAGAAACACCTCTTCGTCCGTTACTTTGGCGTATCCGTCTTTTAGGCTACATCTGCCCTCCCGCAGACTCTTTACCTCGGTACCCTGAAGCACCATTCCTGCTTCGTAGAACTCCTCGAAGTCGAAGTTCCTGAATGCCTGTTTGTTTCTTGCTACCGTTTTCCCCATGAGGATCCCCCGTTCAGCAGGTTGATAAAAAGTTCTCGACTTCCGCCCCAGTTCCCTGAAGGCTAAAACTCAAAACGCCTTTAAAACAAATACAACGTCTGACAAAATTTGAAAGAAATAACTAACTTAATCGAGAAACTGCCTAAACACTGGATTGTGAAATTTTTTGACCTGAAAAACCGGAGAGGAGGGTACCTCCAGGCTTTACTATTCCTCTTCTTCGACTTCCATTATCTGTTCGCCGTTATAGTAGCCGCAGCTCGGACAGACGCGGTGTGGAAGCTTTAATTCATGACAATGCGGGCACTCAGTGGCAGTTGGATCGACTACCGGCTTATTTCCCGCGTGCCTTTTTCTCTTTTTCGATCGTGAAGTTCTAAATTTCGGTACAGCCATATTTCCTCCTCACTCTTTTCAAAATCTCTCATGATTTTAATGTAGGCTCTAAGTCTTTTCAACTTTCGACCAGGAGCGTGATCGGCCCGTCGTTGGTCAGATTTACCTTCATATGGCTGCCAAAACTTCCGGATTCCACTTTTTCTTCGTGTCTGGACTTTAATTCTTCGACGAAATCACGATACAGCTTTTTTGACTCTGCGTATGAGCCCGCCTGGGAAAAACTGGGGCGGCGGCCGGAATCGATCCGTCCGTATAGCGTAAACTGTGATATCACAAGAATTTCCCCGGCCACGTCTCGCACGGAAAGGTTCATCTTGCCTTCTTCGTCCGGAAATATTCTGAGGCCAAGAACTTTGTCCGCCATTTCATCGACCTGGTTCTTACTGTCACCTTCTCCGATACCAAGAAAAATCAACATGCCTCTTCCGACGCTACCGGTTATCCGTGAGTCAACCTCGACCCTTGCCTCTTCTACCACCTGAATGAGGGATTTCATATTACCACCTTTATCTTTATGAATTAACTTTCTCCGTCGACGATAGATTTTGCGATCATGCCGGCCAACCGGATTGGCTCCGGCAGGCAGGAATGAGTTGCAGTAAGCGATATTGCCCGTTCTGCTTCTTCTGCCGGAAGGCCGGATTTCTGGTAGCATACTTCCTTCTTCCCGACCGTAACGGTACGGATTTTTCCTGCCCTTTCCGCCGCTCGCAGGCGGGGTTCGGCGTCGGGTATCTCGGCTAGAGCTTTCCTGAAGGAAGGGAGGTCCGGGGTTTTTCTCGTTACCGCAACAACGGGAATTCCGGTTTGAGCGGATAGCTTCGCGATGTCTATGACATTAAACCCTCCCACCGTGATGCCGTCAAGGGTGATCAGGGCCAGATCTTCCCTATGCCTGCTCCGTTCTATCGCCGCAATCAGCTTCTCGGTGCCGTCCAGACCGTCAACTTCGACGGAAGTCTTAATCACGCCTTCGACCAGATTACCACCTCGGGTTATCACTCCGACCAGCGGGACCGGAGCGTCCTGGCCGAAATCGAACGGTCCGTCGTTCCAGCCAGCGACCTTTAAGCCTGACTTCAGAGAGTTCATCGTCTTTTACCTCAAAGTCGGATAATGCAGTAATATCTTAAACGTTCTCCCTCATATTGGAAAGGTGTGACCCGCAGACGAGAGAAAAAATCAGGTTATAAGCTCTTGCTATCACGTTCTTTGGTTTGTTCAAACCTTGTTTGGATTGGATTAGCTTAGTAAAGTATTATGAAGTTTTTCTGGGGGGTGGTAAGTGATAAAGCCATTTAAGTTGAAGGATTTTATTTACCGGGATTGGATGGCGGGTTTTGGGTAATTGATCGAAACTAAAAGGAGGAATAAAACATGAATCTCAAATTTAAGTACTTCGTTACTCTACTATTGGCGCTGACGCTGAGTTTTGGAGTTCTGACTGCAGCCGGTCTGGCCCAGGAGAAGGAAAAGCTGGTGGTCGGAACCAGCGCAGGCTTCCCTCCGTTTGAAATAATGGAGGAGGGCGAGCTCGTCGGGTTCGACGTAGATCTCATGGAAGCAATAGCGGAAGAGCAGGGTTTTGAATTGAAGTGGCAGGACATCGCTTTTGCCTCTTTGATTCCGGCTCTTGACGCGGGCAAGATCGACGCCGTTGCGGCGGCTATGACTATCAAGCCGGAAAGGGATAAGAAAGTCGACTTCAGCGATCCTTACTGGTCCGCGGACCAGGCAGTAATCGTTAGAGAAGACTCGGATATAAACGTCGTACAGGCACTGATGGGTGGACGCATGATCGGCGCCCAAACTGGTACCACCGGAGCAGGCTGGGTCAAGGAACAGCTGGTGGAGAAAGGCATCATCAGCGGCAACGTTTCCAGGCACTACGATACTTACGTCATGGCCGTGCGGGATCTGGTTAACGGCAGGCTGGATTCTGTCGTGGTAGATACGCCGGTGGCAAATACTTTCACGGAAAGACAGCCGGTGAAAATAATCGCAAAACTGATTACCGGGGAACAGTACGGTCTGGCAGTCAAGGAAGGAAATTCGGAATTACTGGCCAAGTTGAACGCAGGTCTCGAAGAAGTGAGGGATAGCGGCAAGTACGACGAAATAGTCAAGAAGTGGTTCGGATAAAAGTGGTCTGGGCGGGCCGGGTTTTCCTGGCCCGTCTTTAACTCAGACTACGAAATTATGACTTCCTTTATCGAAAACTTAAATTTTGGCTGGTCAATCCTTCCGGCTCTGCTCAACGGGACCGTCATTACGCTGGAGTTGACTTTCTTTAGCCTGTTGCTTGGTTTTGGCATTGGCCTTCCCCTCGGAATAGGTCAGGTTTACGGGGGCAATATCGTCTCGAGAGCTATATCGGTGTACGAGAGAGTGGTCAGGAGCATCCCCCTGCTCGTTATCCTGATGCTCGTTTTTTACGGCCTGCCCTCCGTCGGCCTGAACCTGCCCGCTTTTCTGGCGGCAGTGATCGGCATCGGGGTCAGGTCCTCGGCCTATCAATCACAGATATTCCGGGGCGCAATCCAGTCCATCAAGAGCGGTCAGTTGCTCGCGGCGAGGTCGGTTGGAATGACGAGGATGCAGGCCATCAGGGATATTACAATTCCCCAGGCCCTCCGGCGCGCCATCCCCCCGTGGACCAATGAATTCACGATAGTGCTCAAGGACACACCACTGGCCTACGCCCTCGGTGTGGTAGAATTGTTACGCAAGGGGAGGTACATCATCTACAGTACCTTTAAACCTATGGTGGTTTTCATCACGGCCGCTTTGATCTATTTTGTCCTCACCCGGGCCGGAAACTCCTTGCTGGATTACGTCAACGAAAGATTAAAGATTCCCGGCTACGAATCCGGCAGGGGGATGAGATAAAAATATGAAAGGGGAAACAGAGAATGAGCTTCTTTAACTTTGCCTGGAGCATACTTCCTTCTTTGCTTGATGGCCTCCAGGTAACGCTGATACTTACGGCCGTCGGGATAGTAATCGGGACCTTTCTGGGTACGCTGCTTGCCCTGGGAAAGATTTACGGGAATAAACCGGTCAGCTGGTTTTGCAGGGGTTACATCGAGCTCTTTCGGGGGACGCCGCTGCTGGTGCAGCTTTTTATCCTTTATTATGGTTTCCCCGCATGGGGCCTGCGGCTGTCACCGATAATGGCGGCCATTATCGGACTGGGTCTTAATTCGGGCGCTTACTCGGCGGAATACCTCCGGGGAGCAATCCAGTCCATCGGGGGCGGACAGATGACCGCGGCCAGAAGCATGGGGCTCACGAAGAGCAAATCCATCCTTTACGTAGTCTTGCCCCAGGCATTCAGGCTGGTCATCCCGTCCTGGTCCAACGAGCTGATATATCTATTAAAGTATACTTCGCTTGCTTATATAATAAATGCGCCGGAACTAATGGGCCACGCGAAGATAATTGGTGCCGAAACCTTCCGTTACTTCGAAGTATTTGCGGTTGTAGCAATAATTTACTTGGTTATCGTGATCTTTTTGACTCAGATTCTGGACTTTGTTGAGAAGTTCACCAGAATACCGGGGTTTGAGACACGGTGATCGTTCATAAGAGAGATCACCCCGGTCCGAGAAGTACTCGCGCCGTCAGAGTTATTACAGGGAGAGGTGGCAAAGCGTTCCGCGTCAGGCGAATCCTGGCCGCGGCGGGCCCTTGAGGAAGAACCTGAGTTTCTGGTTGATAACCTCGGCTTGTTTGAGCTGGGGGAAGCTGGAGCCGGGTCCGCCCGGGGTCTCGGGGAAAGCCATGGAAGATTACTGCGAAGGGTACTCGTAATTTAAATTATAGGCTTGAGATTATTTTTTGTCGGGGTATTCACCTGTTTGATCGAGTTCGACTGATAAAAGGAGAAAATAGAGAAATGTTATCGGATGAAATGTTATCGGATAAAGAGAAAAGAAAGATTTTTCAAAAGGCACTTTATATTCTGGAGAAAGTGGGCTTCGAGGTTAGAAACGAAGAAGCACTGGATCTGCTGCACGGAGCCGGGGCAAGGGTGGAGGAAGAAAGGGTGTACGTAAAACCGTATCTCGTCGAGGAGGCACTCGCTTCGGCCCCTAAATACATTCCCGTCTACGACCGGGACGGCGAGCTGGCGCTGGAACTTGGGAGCGAGCAAAACTATTTTGGTCCCGGTTCGGATAACCCGAATACGATCGATCTCGAATCGGGCGAGAGAAGAAAAAGCAGACTTGAGGACGTCAGGAACTTTAGCCAAATCGGCGACGCGCTGCCCAACATCGATTTCCTGATGAGTATGGCCCTTCCTTCTGACGTGCCGACCGAGCTGGCCGACCTGTATCAGTTTAAGACGATGACCGCCAGCGCGCGGAAGCCGTTTGTTTTTACCTCCGCCGATAACCGAAATACGGAAGAGCTGTTCCAGCTGGCCGCGACGGTTACCGGAGGGAGAGAAGAACTGGAAGAAAAGCCCTTTTTCGTACAATATACCGAACCGACGAGCCCGCTGGTCGGTTCGGAAGACGCCCTTGGTCGCCTCCTGCTTTCCGCCGAATACGGGGTTCCGGCTACTTATACTTCGGGAACGCTTCCCGGAGCTTCCAGCCCGGCCACGCCGGCCGGTACGGTGGTCATGTCCCTGGCGGAAGAATTGAGCGGTGTCGTTATATCCCAGCTAAAAAGGCCGGGGGCTCCGGTAATAATCGGTGGTGCCGCCTCGCCGATGGATATGCAGACGGCCGGTGCATCTTACGGGCTACCCGCGGCTTTACTGATCGACAGGGCTCTGAGCCAGGTAAGCAAGTACCTGGATATGCCGGTATTTAGCGAGGCGGGCTTCAGCGATTCAAAACTCCTGGACGGGCAACAGGCAATGGAAGCTTCGATCTCGATTGCGGAGATGGCCCGCAGTGAGGCGGACTTGATCCATGACGTCGGTTATCTGGAGGCGGGCCAGACGGGTTCCCTCGAATCGGTCGTGATCGGAGATGAGATTATTGGCTACGTCAGGCGAGTCCAGGAAGGTATCAGGCTGGACGAGGAGCACCTGGCGCTGGAAGCGATAGAGCGCGTCGGTCCGGGAGGGGGCTACATTACGGATAAGTCGACCCTATCCACGTTCAAGAGCCTCTATCAACCCGAGTTGCTGGATCGACAGAGTTACGATGGCTGGAAGAGGGGCGGGGAAAAAGACCTCTCCGATCGGGCGAGAGAGAAGGCGATAGAGATCCTGGAGGAGCAGGAACCGAACCGGCTCCCCCGGGAAAAACTGGAGGCCATGGAGGATATCATCGCAGGGAAAGAAGCGGAACTCTGACAGGCAATCCGGAAACCGGAGGAAAACTCCGAATGAAGAACAGGGAAGAGTGGACGTCCCGGTCCAGGCTTAACGCGGCATGCGGATTGGAAGTCCCGGATAGAGTGCCGGTATTGACCTACTCCAACCATTTCCAGCTTCGCTGGGCCGGATACAGCTACGGCGAGGTAATGCGGGAGGGTGAGAAGTTCGTCGAGGCTCAGGTCGAGGCACTGGATCACTTCGGTTACGACGGAGTTACGAGCATCGGTGGTCCGGGAATGGTCGCAGACGCTCTGGGGGCAAAACTTCTGGTGCCCGAGGAGGAGTCTCCCAGCATGACCGAGCCCGGGCTGACCGAAAAGCGGGAAGAAATAGATGTGGAAGGGCTATATAATCGCGACCTGAGGCGAAACGAGTTTATTCGGTTTAGCCTCGAAGTAACCGGTAAGCTAAAAGAGGCCCTGCCTCCGGGTGTGCCTTTAATTGCAGCGATATCATCGCCCTTCCGTGAGGCGGCGCTCCTGCGTGGCTTCGAAAGATTATTTATCGATATTGCCGAGGAACCGGAGTTTGTCCGGGAATTGATCAAGTTGACCACGGGCAGGCTTTACGAGTTCGCGAAACTGGCCGTCGGGGCCGGCGCGGACGTACTCGGACTTACCGATCCCTTTGCCAGCCGGTCGATGATCTCGCGGTCGCGATTCGAGAATACTGTTTTACCTTCCGAGAAAGAACTGGTCGGGCGGATTCACGAAACGACTGAGGCAAAGGTGCTTTTCCATACCTGCGGCCAGTGGGGAGATCGCTTTGACCTGGCTAGCCAAGCCGGCGCGGATATTTATCATATCGACCGGATCGGGGATATGGGCCTGGGGGAAGCCGTTGAAAGGTACGGGGACTCCTCCGCAATTATGGGGCGGTTATCAACGACGGGCCTCCTGCTCAACGGAGAACCGGAGGAAGTCTGCCGGGCGGCGAGGAAGAGTATCGCCGCGGCTGCCGAGGGGGGAAATTACGTACTGGGCGGAAATTGTTCCCTCGCCCCGGATACTCCACCGGAAAACCTGGAAGCGGCAGTTGCGGCCGCAAAACGCTACGGGACTTATCCGCTGGAGGCATCCGAAATCGACGACACGGAGAAGGGGCTCTGTTCGAAGTGAAGTCCACGGAAGAACTCCTGGATTTTGTCGGGAAGACCGACTACTCGGGGATCCCTACCGCGGTGCAAGAGAAGACCCGGCTCTGTCTCCTCGATGGATTGGGATCGGCGGTCGCCGGACACGACACACCTGTCGGAAAGATCGTCTCTGGTTTCGTCAGTGAGGTTTGGCCCCGTGGCGGGGCTACGGTAATTCTCGGAGGCAGATCCTCCCCCGCTGGCGCGGCGCTGGCAAACGGTTACATGGCGAACGCTCTGGACATCGACGACGGTGGAAAATATACGCGAGGCCATCCCGGAGCCCAGCTGGTTCCGACAGTACTTGCGCTGGGAGAAAGATACGGGAAAAGCGGAGAAGAAGCACTGGCCGGGCTCGCCGTAGGCTACGAAACTGCTCACCGCGTCGGTGGCTGTTTGCACGAACGGTTTGAGGAGTACAGGGCTTGTGGTTCCTGGGGGTCAGTCGCTTCGGCCGCGGCTGCGGCAAACCTGCTGGGTCTGGGGAAACGGGAAATAGGAAACGCGCTGGGAGTTGCGGAATATAACTCTCCTTACCTTCCAATGGAGCGGGCAATTGACCGACCAGCCATGGTGAAACATGGAACCGGCTGGGGCGCGATGACCGGGATAATGGCAGCTGAATTGGCCAGAAAAGGCTTTACTGGTCCGGGTACGACTTTCGCCGGGCCACAGTGCAAAAGTTGGTTCGAAGATCTCGGTGATCGCTACATTATGGCGGAAGAGAACGGGGTGGAATTCAAGGAAATTCCGTCCTGCAGCTGGGGCCACCCACCGATAAAAGCGGCGCTCGGTCTGGTCGATAAATACAGCGTAGAGGCGAACGAAATAGAGAAAGTCGTGGTCGAGGGGTTTTCCGAGATGGCCGCTCTTTACCGGGGGATCCCGGAGACGGAAGAAGAAGCCCAGTTCAGCGTCAGCTGGCCCCTGGCCGTTGCGCTGACCGACGGAGAGGTTTCTCCGGAAGCGATGAAACGGGGACGGTTTGACGACCCTGAACTGAGAGATATGGCGGAGAGAATCGTAATAAAGGAGTCGGCCGAACTCACGAAATTGAACGAGTCACTCTCCGGGTCGGAGGGCGAAACGTCGGCGTGGCCGGCCCGGGTGAGGATAGTAACCGACACGGGCAGGATCTACGACTCCGGTACCGTAAAATCGGAACCGGGCGAGATGGCGACCTTTCCCCGGCTGGTTGAAAAATTTAAGCGGTTTGCCGGGCCTTATCTTAGCGGAAGCAAGACGGAAGAGATCGTGGGCCTTGTAAGGGAGTTTGCTTCGCTGGAGCGGGTGGACGAATTGACCGACCTGCTTTAGCCGGAGGGTCATGGGCGGTCGAGTTAGTCGAACTGTGAGAATAAAGGTCGTATTTACTGGAATTAAGCAGTATATCTGTTAACCTTCATTTCCGGCGAGGCGGAAATGGGGGAAAGTAAAGTCGGGCAAATAAAGGGTGGCAGCCAGGTCAGCCCGGGGGTGATTATTGAAGCTTCAGTACGAATGAATCGCTTCAGGAAAGTTGCAGGAAGAAGAAGGAGAATTAATTCCCATTTTCCATAACAGGAGGTACTAATGTCAGAAAAAATTAGCAGGCGGAGATTTCTCAAACGAGCTGCCTATGCGGGTGGTTCTCTGGCGTTTCTCTCTTCCGGTTTGTTCGGGTCCTTAGCGAATGGAGCCGGTGATGGTAACTCGGCAACCGTCGTCGTCGATAACCCGACAACCCTTGTACCGGGAAGATTGACCGACGCTCCCGGGCAGAACATTGCCGATGCGATGTACGAAAGGTTGTTCATGATTCAGGGTCATGGAGAAGAAGCGGAAAGAACACCCTGGCTGGTTAAGGGCTACGAAAGTTCGCCCGACGGAAAAACCTGGACGTTTCATCTGAAGCAAGGCGTGAAGTTTCACCATGGTACAGAGATGACGGCCGACGACGTCGTTTTCACCTTCGAACGCATCCTCAACCCTGATTTCGGTTCCCCGCAAAAATCATTGTTTTCCGCCGTTGAAAGCATTTCGAAAAAAGACAAATACACGGTAACTTTCAACTTAACCAAGCCCGTCCCCGATTTTTACCTGAAATTCTTTGCCTATAATACGGTTATCCTGGCTAAGGATTTCAACTATTCGGAAGGTAAGCACTCGGGAACAGGACCGTTTAAACTGGTTGACTACAAGCCGGGCGAATCCCTGTTATTCGAGAAGTTCGATGACTACTGGATGGAGGGAGTGCCTCACGTAGACGAACTGAGATTTCGGCTCATACCGGAAATGCCGACCCGGATGGTAATGATAGAATCGGGTGACGCGGACCTCGCCCCTTTTATCGGCTTACAGCAGTATAAACGCCTGAAGAATTCAAAGAAGGCAAATGCGGTCTATACGAAATCGGCTTTCCATACGCCGATAAGCATGAGGGCCGACAGGCCCCCCTTCGACGACCCGAGAGTACGGAAGGCGATGAAGTACGTCGTCGATCGCGAGTCGATGTTTAACTCGGCCATGGGCGGGGTCGGGGTTCTCGGGCACGATCATCCGATATGGGAAGGTTATCCCTGGTACACCGACCTGGGGACGCGGGAGAGAAACGTGGAGAAGGCAAAAGAGCTGCTGGCGGAGGCCGGCTACGAGAACGGTCTTTCCGTGGATCTCCATTACGGTACCAACTTTCCGGTCGTTCCGGCTACTGTACTGAACTATCAGCAGATGGCTAAGCCGGCCGGTATTGACGTGAATCTGGTCGGTTCCAGCGGAGACGTCTACTATTCCAAGTACTGGTTAAAGGCGAACATGACCTGTACGGAGTGGATCCACCGGGAAAACCCGATAGATCTGTTGCAGGTTGCCTTTAAAGGTGACGGGGCGTGGAACGAGTCTCACTACGATAACCCCGAATTGAACGAAGAGATAGACGCGGCAGCGACGGAGCTCGACGAGGAAAAGCGTCAGAAACACTTCACCAACATCCAGAAGATTCTCCGGGATGACGGGGGAACGATCATCCCGTTCTTTGGTGCGGACTTCAGTGGGCTCAGCCAGAGGGTCGAAAACTTCTGGATGACCCGAGCGGCCGCGGCGGAATACCGATATTTCACGGTCGATTAGACTTGACGCTCGATGAAGTCCATGATTTTTAACAGGGGCACGAATAAAAATTGCTAGCTTACAGCGGTAAGCGCTTACTGCAGGCTCTGGTCAGCGTCGCGGTTGCGTCCGTAATTATCTTTTTGATCGCGGAGGCACTGCCCGGTGACGTAGCCCAGATGATACTCGGCCAGTACGCGACGGAAGAATCACTCGCGGCTTTGCGGGAAAACCTGGGGCTGAACCAGCCGCTTCACGTCCGCTATTTTGACTGGTTGTCGGGCGTATTTCGGGGCGACCTCGGCACTTCCCTCAGTAAAACGGGAGTGAAGGTCGGGCCCCTGCTTCTGCGCCGGGCCCGAAACTCTTTGATCCTGGCCGCGGGCGCGATGATCGTTATCGTTCCGGTTTCTTTCCTCCTGGGAATTATTGCCGGTCTTCGTCCGGGAAGCTGGTTTGATCGATTGATCTCGATTACTACGCTCGGCCTGATATCCTTCCCTTCGTTCATTACAGGACTGGTACTGATCCTGATATTTTCGGTTCAGCTGGGCTGGCTTCCCGCCTCCAGTTCGCTTGATTTGTCTCAGAGCTTCCTGAGCCAGCTCCAGAAACTCATCCTGCCGGTTCTGGCCCTTTCGGGAGTTATGCTGGGCTATATTACCAGACATATCAGGGCCAGCATGGTAAAGGTTCTGCGGTCGGACTATACCCGCGCCGCCACCCTTAAGGGGGTCGGACGCCGGGCCGTCATCACCAAACACGTACTGAGGAACGCCCTCCTGCCCGCAGTGACGGTGATTGCAATCAATCTTGGCTGGCTTCTCGGGGGTGCGGTCGTGGTCGAAGCTACTTTCGGCTTTCCCGGTGTGGCCCGGTTGATTCTGAACGCGATTCAGCATCGAGATATTCCGGTAATGGAGGCGGGGCTACTTTTCGTCGTTACGGCTTACGTGACAGTGAACTTCGGAACGGACATTCTCTACACGCTACTTGATCCGAGAATCCGTTACAGCAGAGGTGAAAGCTGATGGCGAAAGGAAGTCCCGACCTCGCGCCGAGCCCGCTGGACAGGATAAAGAACGGTTTTTCCTACCTGTCCCGCCTGCGGCGGAAGCCGCTCGGCTTTGCGGGTCTGATCATCATTTTACTCTGGGTTCTGATTTCAATTTTCGCTCCCTTCATCACGCCGTACGGACCGACGGAATTCTCAACTGACAAGTTCGCGGGCCCCTCTTTGACCCATCCCTTCGGGACGGACCGCTGGGGAAGGGACGTATTTACCCGGGTTGTCGTCGGGAGCAGGACGGCGTTTACCCTCGCCCTGTCGGCCACTCTGCTTGGTCTGGCCGGTGGCACGGCTCTGGGATTATCTGCGGCGTACTTTGGAGGCTGGATCGAAGAAGTCCTGGGACGGATGATGGACATTTTGATGTCGTTTCCCGCGCTGTTGATAGCGATGTTCGTCCTCGGGGTACTGGGACCGGGAACCCTGAACGTAATTCTGGTGATCGGGCTGGCTCATACGCCGAGGATCGGTCGCGTGGCCCGTTCGGCCACCCTTCAGGTAAAGAACCAGGAATACGTCGAGGCGGCCAGAGTGCGGGGCGAGTCCGACTTCTACATTATGGGTGCGGAAATCTTGCCCAATATTCTGGATACGCTGGGCGTGGAAGCCGCAATAAGGTTCGCTTATTCGATATTTCTCAGCGCCTCGCTCGGCTTCCTCGGACTGGGTGTTCAGCCGCCGACCGCGGACTGGGGATTGATGATCAGCGAATCCCGGAGTTATCTCCAGGTTGCCCCCTGGCTCGCGATATTTCCGGCCCTCGCTATTGCCTCGATGGTGCTCGGGGCGAATTTCCTTGCTGAGGGCCTGGAAGAAGTTTCTGGGGGTGAACAGCGATGAAGGAACCGATACTGGCAGTGGAAGACCTGGAAGTAATTTACCGAACCGAGCGGGCCGACGTCCTTGCTCTGAATAGTGTTTCTCTGGAAGTGGAACCGGGAGAAGTCCGGGGCGTGGTTGGTGAATCCGGCTGTGGCAAGAGTACCCTGGCTTTTGCGATTATGAAGTACCTGGATCGAAACGGAGAAATTACCGGCGGCCGGATACTGTTTAACGGTGAGGACCTGAGGGACAAATCCAGCTCGGAAATGGAGAGCATCTGGGGCAGGCACCTGGGGATGATTTATCAGGACCCGACGGCTTCTCTTAACCCATCTCTCCCGGTCGGAGAACAGATAGCCGAGGTAGCTACCGCCCATAATATGGCGAGTAAAAGAGAAGCGAAGCAACGGGCCGTTGACCTGCTGGATCGTGTTCACATCAGGGATCCGGATGAGATAATCGAAAGGTATCCGCACGAGCTCTCCGGTGGCATGCGACAGCGAGTTGGCATTGCCACCGGTCTGATGGGAAAGCCGGAGTTACTGATAATGGACGAGCCGACGACGAACCTAGACGTAACAACCGAAGCGAGGATCCTGGATATCATAGAAGAGTTGAAGGAAGATTTGAACTCCGCCTTCCTCTATATCACCCACGATTTAGGGGTGATAGCCAGGATCGGTGATGCCGTGGAGGTAATGTACGCGGGGGAAATAGTCGAGGAATCCGGTATAGCGGAATTATTCGCGGAGCCGTTTCATCCCTATACTAAACTTCTCCTCCGTTCTTTGCCGGATCCGGAGGAGGAAAAGGGCACTCTTCAGGATATTCCCGGATCGATGGTTGATCTGACTGACCTGCCGGAAGGGTGTAACTTCAATACAAGGTGTCCCTTCCGGAAGGAGGAGTGCTTTGCAGCGGTGCCACCGCTGGAGGCCAAGGAGGCCGAGCATAAGGCCAGATGTTACTTTGCTCCGATAGAAGGCGCCAAGGAGACTGTCGGGGAAGAGAGAAGTTCGGCGATCGAGCCGGTATGGGAAGAGCCACCGGAGATGGAAAAAGAGGGTCCGATTCTCGAAGTCAGAGAGTTGAAAAAGTACTTCGGTGGTGGCGGGAGCTGGATTCCCGGCACGGGGGGATCGCCCGTGAGGGCCGTCGACGGAGTGGATTTAACGCTCGAAAAGGGAGAGACAGTCGGCGTCGTCGGGGAGTCCGGATGTGGAAAGACCACGCTGGCCCGAACGATTATCGGTCTCACCGAAGCTACAGGCGGGACAATCGACTTTTCCGGTCAGGATATAACAACTTACGTTTCACGGCGGTCGAGCGAAACTCTGAAACGGATCCAGATAGTCTTTCAGGATCCTCGGTCGACTCTGAATCCGAAAAGGACGGTCGGGCAGGCCATAGCCAGACCGCTTTCCATGCACGGCGACTTTTCCCGGGAAGAGATTCCCGCCAAGACGTCGGATCTTCTGAAAGAAGTCGGGCTGGATCCGAAACTGGCCGAAAGGTTTCCGGATCAGCTATCCGGAGGTCAGAAACAGCGAGTTGCAGCGGCCCGGGCCTTTGCGACAAATCCGGCCCTGGTCCTGCACGACGAACCGACTTCCAGTCTGGACGTTTCGGTTCAGGCGACGATTCTCAATCTTTTACGCGACCTGCAGGAAGGTTCCGGGACCAGCTACCTGTTTATTTCGCACGACCTGAGCGTCGTCAGGCATATAAGTGATTACATTGCAGTGATGTATCTGGGACATCTGGTGGAATTCGGTTCCACGGATGATATATTCTCGCCGCCCTACCATCCGTACACCGAGGCACTTCTTTCCGCGATCCCGGTACCGGACCCGAAAATTCAGAGAAAGCGGATCCGACTTCACGGTTCGGTTCCTTCGGCCGTAAATCCTCCGAGTGGCTGTGTATTTCACACGAGATGCCCGAGGAAAGTCGGGGAGGAATGCGAACGGGAGCCCATTCCGGACAGAAAAACCGGAAACCACGTAATCAGGTGCGTTATTCCTGAAGAAGAGTTGAAAAAGACGGAGCCGGTACTATCCTAAATAAAATTGGAGGTGGTCAGCCGGTTAAATACGAACAAGATTGAGTCGGTTTAAAAACACAAATACTAATTTTATAGGGAGGTAATATGAATAAAGATCGAAAAGTATCAAGAAGAGATTTCATAAAAGGTGCGGCGATTACCGGGGCGGCAGTTTCTCTCCCGGGATTATGGTCCTTTTCCGCCAGAGGTAACGACAAGAAAGTAGTGAAAGTCGGCATCCGGCCTCCAGGTAATTTGATGCCGGGTCTGATGCAGACAAGTCCGGCCCAGGTTATTACCGGTGCTTACGCGGACTATCTGTTTAGATTTAGAGGTGAGGATAGTGAAAGGACACCTTCGTTAATTGAGGACTACAGCTTTAACCAGGATAGAAGTGAGTGGGCGTTTAAGTTCCGGGAAGGAGTGAAATTTCATCACGGAACCGAGCTTACCTCCAGAGATTTCAAATATACGCTGGAAAGGCTAATGGATCCGGATTTTGGTTCTCCCGCTAAGCCACTTTTCAGCAATGTAGATAAAGTAGAAGAAAAGGACAAATATACGGCTGAGGTTTATCTTAAAAACTCCGATCCCGACTTTAACCTGAATTTCTTTAACTACAACACACCAATAGTAGCTCATGACTATGATTACGAGAAGTACGGCAATACCAAGCCGTCCGGAACGGGTGCATTTAAAATTAAGGAATATACTCAGGGAGAGAGGCTAGTCCTGGAGAAGAACCCCGATTACTTCCTACCCGACGTTCCTTATATAGACGAGCTTCAGTTTGTTATTGTGCCCGAGGACTCGACGAAAAAATTAATGCTCCAGGCCGGCGACGTCGACGTGCTTACAAACATTAGCTTCACTTCGTTTAAACAGCTCAGAGAGCAGTCCGGAATCCGCGGTGAATACGCTCTTGGAGGCTTCCAGGCACCGATAAGTATGAGGACGGACCGACCTCCATTTGATGACAATAGAGTCAGATTAGCCGTCAAGTACGCTGCAGATAGGCGGTTTATGCTGGACTCTGTATTGTCAGGATTTGGTGACTTAGGACACGATCATCCCGTGGCACCCTCTTACGACTGGTATACAGATCTCGGCACGAGAGAGCAAAACATAGAGAAGGCAAAGTCGCTACTTGCGGAAGCGGGTCACGGCGGCGGACTGGATATGAAGCTTCATTACCCAACCAACATATTCCCCTGCCCCGATACAGCTCTAAACTTTCAGCAAATTGTAAGGCCGGCGGGAATTAATATTAAACTGGAAGGTACTAAGTCGGGCGTATACTTCTCAAAGTATTGGCTCAAGTCGAACATGACCGTAACTCAGTGGGGGCACAGGGAAAACGTCCTTGGTTTTCTAAATCAAGCTTACAAAACTGGAGCCAAATGGAACGAAGGTCATTACAGTAACAAGGAACTTGATAAACATATAGAAAAGGCTGCCTCTGAAATAAAACCGGAGGTCAGGCAGAAGCATTTCACCGCGATCCAGAGAATTTTACGGGAAAATGGTCCAGCTGTTATACCTTTCCACCAGGGGATATTCGGTGCAGTTAAAGATGAAATAAAAGATTACAAGGAAATCAGAAACGGTACACACGAATTGAGGTTCGTCAAGTTGACCTAGGTGAACTGTTAAGGGGGGCTGGATCAGCCCCCCTTTTACTTAAAGCGGGAGGGATTGTTTGCGAGATCCTGGCCAAATAGTCTTTGTCAATCTGGATAATCAACATATAGAGTGGGTCGATCCCCGGGAAGAACTGATCGATAACTTTCTCGGCGGTCGGGGAATAAACGTCTACTTCCTGTTAAAGTATCTGGATTCCGAAGTCGGACCTTTTTCCGGGG
>Ga0207797_1000204_pt1 | contig 43365 bp, 34 predicted proteins | sample PRCRCaboRojoPR_6_FD_187275 | JGI IMG/M metagenome (GOLD analysis project Ga0207797, IMG submission 187275) | Marine sediment microbial community from Cabo Rojo, Puerto Rico - PR CR 10% Liquid 1 (SPAdes) | ecosystem: Environmental > Aquatic > Marine > Coastal > Sediment | place: Cabo Rojo, Puerto... | reverse complement strand
GACCGACGATCGAAACTCAGGAACCGCGTCTACGATCCTACCGGGAACAACCCGATCGCCCCGCAGCGAATCGATCACGTCCAGATCTGGGACCCGAACGGGAAGGCGTGTGCCGACTGGATCCGCGAGGAACTCGGCTTCCAGGTCCAGGAGTACTACGACGACGCCGACGGGTCGCGCTGGGGGACGTTCCTGAGTGCCTGTGAGGTGAAGATCGACCTCGCGGTCGTCCAATCCACCGCCGAGACCGACGAGCCGGCGCTCCACCACGTCGCGTACAAGGTGGACTCGCCGAACGACCTGTTCGCCGCGCACGACGCGATGAACGAGCGCGGCCTCCCGACAGACGGCATCGGGCAACACTCCATCTCTCGAGGCGAGTTCCTCTACGCGCGCGACCCGGTGAGTACCCACCGGATCGAGTTCAACACGGGGAGCTACCTCACCCTCGATCCCCACTGGGAGCCGGTCGCGTGGCAGGAAGGTGACCTGGAGGATCGACAGTGGATCGGCGGGATCCGCTCGCGGGAACGGAACACGTACTGATCCGATACCTCCGTCACCCTCGAACGGACTGTGCCTCGGTCGGGCGGGTCACGATCTCCAGGTCGGACGACGGATCGCCGCGACAACGAGCCTCGAGCGGTCCGACGGGCTCCCCTGCGCGTGAGCGCTTCGGGCCGTCGATGGGTCACCTCAACGCGAGTCGTCGAGGTACGGGCTGGGTGCGACCGTCGCCCCGACCTCCGTCTGCCTGTGCGGTTCGACCAGCGGGTTCTTCGACTCGTCGTTCTCCCCCCAGACGAGCGTGACGTCCGTTCCGGGCTCGCTGTGTTCGACGTCGATCGAGCAGATCGAGATCACCTCGCGGTCGCTGTAGGAGTAGCAGAAGCTCTTGGAGTGACCGACGACCTCGCCGTCGCGGAGCACCTCGTCGTGGTGGCCGCCCCAGCGGTCGCGGGGGAGGTCGAATACCTTGCGCGGCGGTTCCTCGTCCAGGAGCGACTCGAAGAGTCGAACGACGTCGTCGTCGTCCCAGACGAGCGTGACGCGGGTCCGGTCCGGCTCCTCGACCTCCGCTTCGAGCGCCTCGCGCCCCACGAAGTCGTGGTCGAACGAGATCATGTGGCTGTAGCCGATGTCGACGGGGCTCACGTAGTAGTCGCTGATATCGTCGGAGACGAAGCTCCCGGCGATCGAGTACTGTCCCTCGTACGAGTCCGCGTCCAGCCACTCGCGGTACTCGCGGAGCCCCTCGCCGGTGTAGATCGCCGGAACGTGCGTCGTGACCCATCCGAGTTTGACGCTGAGCGGCTCGTACGCGCGTGTTCCGAGGCGACGGATGTCGTACGCCCGGCCGACCGCGAGGATTGCCTCCTTGATCTCCTCGCCACACTCGTAGGGGCCCTGGAGTTCGAACCCGACCTCGCCTGCCATCCCGTGTCTGAGGGCCCGTACCTCGTGCCCCGCGATCGAGACCGTGCCGAAGTTGAAGAACGGCACGTCGGGCAGGGGCCCCTCGGTGACCTCCTCCATCACGTCGAGGGCGTTCGGCCCCTGCACCTGGTAGGTGAAGAAGTGCGGATCGTTCGGGTTCTTCGAGGATTTCGGGTAGATCGTCTCGCTCGCGTCGTAGTCCCCCCGATCGATGTGGTACGCGAGCCAGTTGGCGGCCGGGTCCTTGCCGCTCAGGACGAACGTCTCGTCGCCGATCCGCTGGAGCACGGCGTCGCCGATGAACTTCCCGTCCGGGTTGCACATGATCGCCTGCTTGGCCTTGCCGACGTCGAACCCGTCGAAACTGTTGGTGCAGAGTTTTCGGAGGACGTCGAGCGCGTCGGCCCCCTCGACGACCTGGTCCATCTGGTGGTGCGAGAGGTCCGCGAGGACGCAGCTCTCCCTGACGGCGCGGAGCTCGTCCATCCAGTTGGTGTACTCGCGCGCGACTTCGCGGGGCCAGACCCACCGACCGCCGGCCTCCTGGAGCATATCTACCGGACTGTCGGCTGCATCGAGTGCAGCCTGTAGGCTTTGCTGCGTCGACATCTGCGTCGCCATGGAAGCGCGGTTTCGCCGAGTCGGTATAAATCTTTGGCAATCCAGGGCGTTCAATATATACGAACCACGTCGAAGACGGCCCTCTCTACCGGGAAATCGATAGGTACGGGTGATCAGTCCGGCACAGTCTCGTTCTTCTGTCGTGTAAAATCAGGCAAGACCGGGACCGACACGACATCACACACCACGAACGCGTTTGATATGCTTGAATAGACGAGGGAGACGGGTTCACGGGGGGAACGCAATCGTTGCACGACGTTAGCCGTTACGACGCTAATGTTGTAACTGACGGTTGTGTTATCAATCTCCGTCGTCCGCAACGACCTTACGGCCCTACCACCGTAATTAGAAAGCGGAGACGGAAGCGAACTCCCGCCGACAGCGGGCCGCGTCGAACGGCCACCGAGAACGCGGCTCTCAGATGCCGCTCTGCGAGTAGGTCAGTTTCAGTTCCAGTTCGTTCGCGGCCCCCCTGACCATCCCGGGGATCTCCTCCTCGTACCGGTCCCCGACGAACCGGTTCGCAGGTCCCGCGAGGCTGATCGAGCCCACGACCTCGTCGTCGAGCGAGATCGGCGCTGCGACGGCCCGCATTCCGCTCACCGACTCCTGATCGGAGTAGGCGTACCCCCGTTCGCGGACGCGTTCCAGTTCGGCGAGCAGCTCCTCGGAGTCGGTGATGGTGTTGTCCGTCTTCCGCTCCAGGTCCCCCTCGACGACGTCGAGAACGCGGTCCTCGGGCAGCTGTGCCAGGATGGCTTTGCCGCTCGCAGTGCAGTGAAGATCCGATCGGTCACCGACCGAGAGGTCCGTCCGGATCGCGCGGTCGCCCTCCACACCGTAGATGTAGACCGCGTCACCGTCCTCCTCGACGAAACAGGCCGCGAGTTCGCCGGTCGAGTCGGCCAGCTCGTCGACCTTGGCCCGCACTTCCGGATATATCGGCGCGTTGCGCAGCGCGAAGATGCCGTACTCGAGGAACCGGAGCCCGATCTCGTACTCCCCGTCGTTCTTCGCGACGAAGTTGTGCTCGTAGAGGGTGTTGAGGTACACCTGAACGGTGCTCTTGGGCATGTCAAGCTCTTCAGAGAGCTCCGTCACCGTCTTCCCACCCTCCGATTTCAAGTGTTCAGCCATTTTGAACACCGTATCAACGGATTTCAGTACGTTCTGTGACTGTACCATGCGTACACACTGGGTGTGGGAGGTTAACAAGCCTTTCGCTCCGCCGTGCCATGGCGTCCTCGTGTTCAAACATACTAAACAGTAACGGCACCTCCTCGGAGGCGACGCTGGTCGTTGCACGTGTGCCCAGTATAGCTATTAACTCGTCTGCAGGCGTACACCGCCTGGTTTGTGGAGGGATCCTCCTCGATGTGCTCGGCTGTACGTGTCGAGTCCCGCCGTAACCATAAATAATATTACAAAAGATTTAAGTTATGCGTAACCACGTGGTTAGGGTATGGCAAGAGGTGACAGCATGCTAAATCGGCGCAAAGCAATCAAAACGATCGGCGGTGGAGCAGGTCTCGTCGCTCTGGCAGGATGTACCAGTTCTGGGGGCAACGGCGGCTCCGGAGGCAGCGGCTCAACCGATGACAGTTCTAGTAGCTCCGGAGTGGACACCAGTAGCGTTACGGTTCAGGTTGCGGGTGGCGGCGGGAGTTGGAAAGAAGCGCGGTTCGCCTCGTTCTTTACGCCCTTCCAGGAAGGACAAGCACCCTGGCAGAAACCACACGAGGTCCAGTACACGAATATGGACTCCAACCAATACATGTCCGAAATCCAACGCGATCCATCGAACCCATCGTTCGATCTCGTCGAGTTGGATAATCTTCGAGCACCGCTGCTCGGAGAGGCGGGTGCCCTCGTCAATCAGGCCGAAGAGATCGATAGCATGAGCAATCTGCCTGAGGCATTCAAAACGGATCATATGGGTGGAACAACGGTGTTTCCCCGGGGGATCGCGTACCGGAGCGACAAGCTCGACAAAGAGTTCAACACGTGGGACGACCTGATTGACCCGGACCTAGAGGGGAAAGTCGGATTCGAGCCGTGGGCCAACGCTGGCTCGAAATTCTTCTACGTTATCAACAAGGCACAGGGCGGCACGCTCGATAATCTCGAACCAGGATTCGAATGGTTAGAGGAGTTTGTTGACACCGTCGACCCGGTCTTCTTCCAGCAGGTTGACAAAGCGATGCAGTTGTTCAGAAACGAGGAGATATTGGTTGCCTCGTTCCTCTCGGCACGCACGTCGACGCTCAATATGGAAGAGGGCATCGAGATGAAGCTCTCTATACCCGAAGGCGGGTCGGTGGCAGACTTCTGGGGGTATCCGCTATTGAAGAACCGGTCAGAGGCGAACGTCGAGGCAGGCAAGGAATTCCTCGAGGGTGCGTACACTGCTGAGGCACAGGCCGGGTTCGCAGAGGAATTCGGTTATCCGCCGGCGGTCCCCGAGGCACAGGAGCTGATCTCAGACGAGGTGAAGGAGAAACGCCCGTTCATCACGCTCTCATCGGACCAGCTCGATCGATTCGACACGGGCATCGACTGGGTACAAGTCGAGAAACAGCAGTCCGAGGACGGTCAGCGCTGGCGGAAGATCGTCTCGAGATAGCCAAGTAACGACCGGTTGCGGCACACATTTGCCCGCAGCACACGAGTCCTGTCACATGATAACACAACACAACTGTTATAATCACCCCGTCCGTGAGCGCTATTAGATCGTACCAATGTCATTCGTGAGCTTACAGAACCTGACAAAAGAGTATGGAGATGTCGTCGCCGTTGATGACGTCTCCATCGACGTTAGCGAGGGGGAATTCGTCTCCATACTGGGGCCCTCGGGCTCTGGAAAAACAACGATGCTGAAGGCGATTGCTGGGTTCGTTGAACCCACTAACGGCGTGATCTCTGTCGCCGGGCGGGACGTCATCGGCTTACCGCCCGAGGACCGGAATATGGGACTCGTGTTCCAGCGACTCGCGCTGTTCCCACACATGTCCGTCTTTGATAACGTAGCGTTCGGTCTCCGACACCGCGAGAGCCTCTCGAAAGCGGAGATCGAAACGCGAGTCGAAGACATCCTCAAGCTCGTGTCGCTCCCCGGCTACGGAGACCGTAGTATCACCAATTTGAGTGGTGGGGAACAACAGCGGGTCGCGCTCGCACGGGTCATGGTCTTAGAGCCGGACCTGTTGTTGTATGATGAGCCGCTCTCGGATCTCGACCGCCAACTGCGCGAAGAGATGCGTCGAGAGATCAAAGATCTTCACGATCGGATGGGTATTACGTCGATATACGTGACACACAACCAGCGTGAGGCGCTCACACTGTCGGATCGCGTTCTTGTGCTGCAGGACGCACAAAAGGTTCGATGTGCGCCTCCCTCGGAGATCTATTCGGACCCACAGTCGGAGTTCGTCGCGAACTTCGTCGGTGACTCGAATTTCATCTCCGGGCAGATCGGTCGGCAGAACGGGGCTCCGGTGTTCGAAACGGACTCCTTCTCGCTCCCACTGGATGATGCTACCGCCGACGAGAGTGACAGTAGCGTGCTCTATATCCGCCCCGAAGACGTCAAACTGAACGAGCCCGCTACCACCGGCAACGGCGTCTCACAGCCCGGCCGGGTGACTGGCACCGTCCACTTGGGCTCGGTCACTGAGTACGACGTAGAGGTGGGTGACAGAACGTTCTTAGCGACCGACTTGGGGGCCCCCCGATACGAAGACGGGGATGAAGTCACCGTGTCGTTCGCCGACTATGGGCTGGTGGAGGCGTAATGTTGGGAACCGTCCTCGGTATGGCGACCAGGTTGGTCAGGCGGGTGCGCAAGCCGGTGGCACTTCCGGACCGGTTCGATGGATACGCTCCGATCGCTGTTCCCGCCACCTATCTGTTGTTGTTCCTGCTCGTTCCGATCGCTTTCGCGATCTTCATCAGCTTCTTTGAGTACGACGCCATTACACTTATCGATTGGACGTTCACTACGCAGTACTATCAGGACCTCCTTGGAGACTCGTTCTACGTCTCGGTGTTATGGTATACCGTGCGGTTAGCGTTCATCGTCTCAGCATGTGCTGTTTTGCTTGGCTATCCGATCGGGTACTACGTGGCAAAGACGACCCCGTTTCGACGGCAGCTGGCCTTGCTCGCCGTCTTCTTACCGTTGATGGTCGGGACTGTCGCACGAATCTACGGCTGGATCGTCCTGTTTGCCACCAACGGGGTAATAAACGGCTTCCTCGGCGCCCTTGTCGGGGTCGAGCTCTCGTTGTTGAGCAACACGTTCGCCGTTACGGTCGGCTTGTTCAGTGTGTTTCTTCCACTGGTCGTCCTGCCGGTTTATTCTGCTATTGAGGACATGCCTGACTCGCTTGTGCCGGCCGCTCGAAATTTAGGCGCCAACCGAGCCGAGGCATTTCTCAAAGTCGAGCTGCCGTTGAGTCTGCCCGGGCTCATCTCGGGGACGATCTTCGTGTTCGTCCTCACGATGAACTCCGTCGTCACACCACGGTTGCTCGGCGGTCGCACGGACATCACGATGGGTGTGCTCATGTACGACAACGCAGTTACTAACCTCAATTGGCCGTTCGCCAGCGCCACCGGGACCGTGCTTACGGTGACGACCACCGTGTTGGTATACGTTTACTTCAAGTATGTTCGAGGTCGGATGGGGGTGGAAACATGAGCCTCGCCGCTATGTTGAGCACGGTTACGGACGCACTGCCCGGTCGGTCGGGGTCACGGTCACTGTCGACACCGAGCCTGGCACTCGGCATGGGGGTGTACTACGGGTTGCTCGTTCTCGGATTCGCCATCTTGATCGTTCCGATCGTACTCGTTATTGCAGTCTCGTTTAATCCGACAGAGGCGCAGGCGTTCCCCCCGACCGGGTTCTCACTGCGGTGGTACGGTGAGTTCCTCGATAGTTCCTTTTTCAACGCGTTCTTCGCGGTGAGCCTCCCCATCGCGCTCGCTGTCGGCACTGTTTCGACGGTGCTCGGGCTCATGGCATCGTATATCGTCGCCCGGCGCGACATCCCGTTCGAAAACGAAGTCGTTCTCTACTTCCTGATGCCGCTGGTTGTACCGCCGGCCATTATCGGCCTGTCGCTGTTGTTGTTGTTCGGACTTCGGCCACTGAGCTTCGTGCCACCGTTCGTCGAATTAACGGTCGCACACGTCGTTGTTACGATCCCGTATACCTTCCTTACGAGCCTGACCGCCCTCTACTCGGTTGACGAGGAACTCGAACAGGCCGCACGGAACCTCGGCGCGACTAAATTCAACGCGTTTCGGGAAGTGACGCTCCCGCTGATCAGGAGCGGTGTGATCTCTGGATTCCTTCTCGCGTTCATCCTGTCGTTCACTGACTCCACGGTTGCACTCTTCCTCTCAGGGGGTAGCACGATCACCCTCCCTGTGGAGATGTTCTTGTTCCTCCAGTTCGACTCCTCACCGCTGGTTGCTGCGACCGCGACCGTGCAGATCCTACTCGTGCTCGTGCTTGTCGTGCTTATCGGTCGCCTTGTGGGGTTCAAGGCAGTCACCGCCGATCTCTGATTCAGGGGACCGGTTTGCCGGGGTCCTCCTATGCGCCGCGTCGGACTGAACGCTCCGTGGCCTCGTTCGTCGGCCGACAAAAAGAGCAGAGCTTCAGTGTAACAGTCGCATCAGCCGTCGTTCATCGAGATCCTCTCGTAATTCAACGACCCGCCATGCGTCGCCGACCTGCCTGAGCCGCTGATTCACGATTCCCGTGAAACGCACCTTCTTGCCGGTCGCCGACCCGTACTTGCTCGGCCCTGCGTGCGTTCCAGTGGCTGTAAAGGCCATCGACGAGTCGTAGCCGGGTCCATCGTCGACAACGAGCAGCTCATCGATCCTGAACGTCAGATCGGGAAACGCAGCCAGCCGCTCGAGGACTTCCGCCCGCAACTCATCGACTCCTCGGAGGTCCCGACCCGACGGGGCCTCGATCGACACGTCGGCCGCATAGTAGTCCTCGAGCGCTCCGACCGATCGGTCGTTCCACACCGTGATAGCGCCCTCAGAGAGATGCGAGACCGGATCGAACGCTCCGGGTCGAACATCCGGGCCGGTCCGTACGACGGACCCGTCGTCAGACGAGCGAGCCGGCGGCTCAGTCGTGGACTCGACATCGGCATCGGCATCGGCATCGTCGCTGTCAGTGCCGGCGTGCGTCGTCTGTAACGTCTGATCGGGTACGTCGGGATACGGACCGACCTCGCCTGGCGTGCACGCTCTGAGCACAGCGAACTGGTCGTCTTCAGCCCGCTCTTCGGTGTACTGCCATCGTCTATCGACCTTCTCGACGGTGCAGTTCGCAATCCCGGTGAGACGCAGCCGTTTTCCCGTGGGGGCACCGTACGGGCTCCGACCCGTATTCGTTCCCGTGACGGTAAACCGGTGAGACGTCCGGTACCCGGTCTCATCGTCGCCGACCCACAACAGGTCGTCAACGAACACCCTTGTATCGGGAAAAGCAGACGTCCGTCGCAGGACGTAATCGTACAACCGATCGAGATCAGCGAACTCTCGCCCCTCGGCGCCGTAACTGACGAAGCCATCGGCGAAGTAGTCGTGTATCCGCTCAAATCGCTGTTCGTCCCACACTTCATGCGTGGTCTGGAGAATGAACTGCGCAATATCGAACTCACCGTCTTCGTCGGTGAACTGCTCGGCCTCCGGCGATACACCGGCGTTGTACCGTCGCTCGATGCTCATATCGACCAGTGCTCCTGGCACCGCTGTTCGCGTAGTCGGTGGACCATCGCCTGTGGGTTGACAACACATCGGCTTGAAACCACCGCCGACATCAACGACCTGGGATGAACGTCACAGCGGTTCGTGTCTTCTGAGGGTTTTTTGTGCGTTCCGGATCATAGCTGGCCTATGGGTACACGACGAGTCGATCATAAGAGGTTAGTTCACGACTTTTCCTCGACAGTTCGAGACGCATCAGCGGACGACATCGGAGCGCTTCTGACGGAGTATTACCACGAAAACGCCGACTGGCAAGGGCCGGCGCCAGTCGGAAAACTGGATGGGGTCGACGCAATCACAACCGGGTTTTGGGAGCCGCTGTTGACTTCCGTGCCGGACCTACAGAAAAACGAATACGTGCTGTTCGGCGGGAGCTTCGATGGAGCCGAGTGGGTCTGTACGACCGGACGTTTCGTAGGCACCTTCGAACGCGACTGGCTCGATATCCCGGCAACAGGTGGTCCCATCTGGATCCAGTACGGCGAGTTTCACCGGCTCGAAGATAGCCGAATCGTCGAGACGCGGACGATTTTCGACGTGCTGGACGTAATCCATCAGGCCGGGTTTCGCGTTCTTCCATCGCTCGCTCCTGAGGTGGTGGCCCCTGGTCCGTCGACTCAGGACGGTGTTCTGCTTGATGACTGCGATCAGGAATCCTCTGACCGAACGCTGCAACTTGTTGAGGACATGATCTTCGAGGGGCTTCACTCATACGAAGAAGCTGGACTGGAGGGAATGGGGATGGAAGAGTACTGGCACGAGGACTTCATGTGGTATGGACCAGCAGGTATTGGCACAACACGTGGCATCGATGCTTTTCAGGCCTGCGCACAGGGACCGCTTCTCGAGGCGTTACCGGACCGCCGAGGGGGCAATCATATCTCCCGAATCGCCGAGGGGAACTACTGTGCGTCAACCGGGTGGCCGAGCGTGACTGCAACGCACACTGGGTCGGGCTGGCTTGGACTCCCGGCAACCGGCCGTGAGGTCGAGATGCGAGTTATTGATGTCTGGCGCCGGGAGGGCGACCTGCTCGCCGAAAACTGGGTGTTCATCGATATCATCGACCTGCTCGAACAACTCGATCTCGATGTGTTCGACCGGTTACGTACGCACCCGATGTCGCTTCGATAGCGTCGCAACTCCAGTGCGACACGTACGGGCAAGCGGTAATCGACCGCCGACCGAGCCAGCCGAGCTTGTCCGTCTCGTTACCGTGGGGGTTGTGTCGAATGGCCCCCGAACGGGGAGGCTGGCCTTCGAGAGTGCCTCTAATACTCATTGGGAAGCTGGGCTGCGAGCGAGTATCATCGGAGACGACGCCGGACGGTTCGGGGAGTCGGGCCGGCCTGCAGGGCAAATATTATACTCCGAGCCAGTGGTGTTAGCCCATGCGTACACGTCGCGACCAGGCGCCGTTCTATATCGACGGCGAGTGGCACACAGCGGAGGGCAGTGAGTCGATCCCCGTCCATGATCCAACGACCGAGGAGGAGCTCGTCTCGGTCCCGGCGGCGACAGACGCGGAGGTCCGCCGGGCGACGACTGCGGCTCGCGCGGCCCAGCCCGACTGGCAGCGACGCCCCGCGAAGGAGCGTGGCGACCTCGTCCGGGAGATCGCGGACGTCGTCGAGGCGCACGTCGACACACTGGCCGACACGCTAGTCGCGGAACAGGGGAAGACGCGGTCGATCGCGGAGTACGAGATCGCGGCCTCGGCCGACATCGCTCGCTACATGTCCGAGTGGGATCGGCGAATCGAGGGCGACGTCGTCCCCGGCAGCGAGCGCCGGCAGTCGATCAACCTCCTCCGGAAGCCCTACGGCGTCGTCGCCGGCATCGTCCCCTGGAACTTCCCCGTCTCGGTGTTCGTCCGGAAGTTCGCGCCGGCCGTCGTCACGGGCAACACGGCCGTGCTCAAGCCGAGCGAACTGACGCCGCTGACGACGCTGGAACTCGTGGACGTGATCGACCGGGAGGTGGACCTCCCGCCCGGCGTCCTGAACGTCGTCTCCGGCGGCGGGGCCGTCGGCGCGGGCCTGGTCAGCGATCCCGACGTCGACTACGTCACCATGACCGGAAACGTCGACACCGGGAAGGCGATCATGCGCAACGCGGCCGACGACCTCACCCGCGTCTCGCTCGAACTCGGCGGCAAGGCCCCGGCGATCGTCACCGCCGACGCCGACCTCGAGACCGCAGTCGAGCACGTCGTCGCCTCGCGGACGATCAACGCCGGCCAGGTCTGCACCTGCGTCGAACGGGTCTACGTCCACGAGGACGTCCGCGAGGCGTTCGAAGCCCGGTTCGTCGAGGCGATGCGCGACGTCGAGATCGGGGACCCACGGGACGACCCCGACATGGGACCGCAAGTGAGCGCGGGGGAACTCGAGAAGACCAACGAGGCGATCCGTCGAGCGGTCGAGCAGGGCGCGACTGTCGCGACCGGGGGCGTCACCGTCGAGGACCCGCCGGCCGAGACCGGGTACTGGACGCAGCCGACCGTCCTCACCGACGTCGACCAGGGGATGGACGTCGTCCACGAGGAGGTGTTCGGCCCCGTCGCCCCCGTCGTGGCGGTCGAGTCGGTCGACCAGGCCGTCGAGTTCGCCAACGACTCGAACTACGGCCTCTCCTCGTACGTGTTCACCGAGCGGTACCGCGACGCCATGCGGATCGCCGAGGACCTCGAGTTCGGCGAGACGTTCGTCAACGGGAGCGGCGGTGCCCAGCAGGGCCACCACATCGGCTGGAACGAGTCCGGGATGGGCGGCGAAGACGGGAAGTACGGCGCGATGAAGTACACGCAGATCAAGTCCGTCTACCACAACTTCGGCTAGGTCGCGTCCGCTCGGCATCCCGAACCGGTCACCCTCGCTACTCGGTCCGATCGTGACCCGCGGGTACACCTGTTCGACCAACCCGACCGGCCCGACCGGCCCGACCGGTTCGACCGCCCGACCGGTTCGACCGCCCGACCGGCCCGACCGGCCCGACCGGCCCGACCGGCCCGGCCTGCTCGTTCGTCAGGTATAAGAGCCGAACGGTGGACCTACGGCCATGTCCACAACGACGGTCGGAGTCGTCGGACTCGGCAAGATGGGCGGGAACATGGCCAAGCACCTCCTCGACGAGGGGTTCGAGCTCACCGGACACGACGTCGCCCCGGCGGCCCGCGACGCGTTCGGCGACTACGGCGGGACGGTCGCGGACAGCGCACGCGAGGTCGCCCGCGAGAGCGACGTGACGGTCACGAGCCTGCCGAACTCGGAGATCGTGACGGGTGTCTACACCGGCGACGGCGGCCTCGTCGCCGACGACGTCGAGACGATCTTCCTCGAGATGAGTACGATCGCCCCGCCGACGACGGCGGTCCTCGCGGACGCCGTCGAGGGGACGCCCTCGGACCTGCTCGACGCGCCCATCACGGGCGGCCCGGAGAACTCGCGGGACGGGACGCTGACGGGCCTCGTCGGCGGCGAGGAGGCCGTCTTCGAATCCGAGGCCGCACAGGACGTCCTCACCGCGCTCTGTGCGGAGGTCCACTACGCGGGCTCGTCCGGCGCCGGGCACGCGATGAAACTGCTGAACAACACGATGTCGATGGGCAACCTCCTGCTCGCGATGGAGACGGTCGTCCTCGGCTCCCGCTACGGCATCGAGAGCGAGCGGCTGTGGGAGATCCTCGGGAACGCGAGCGCGACGTCGGTCGCCTTCGAGAGCCGGATGCCGCGCGTGCTGGACCGCGACTTCGAGGCCGGCTTCACGATCGACTTCGCCCGGAAGGACGTCGGGCTGGCCGTCGAGATGGCGGACGCCGAGGACTACTCGATGCTCCTGGGCAACGTGATCCACCGGTTGTACACGCAGGCGAGCGACGAGGGGTTCGGCGAGGAGGACGTCGGGGCGGTCGTCAAACTGTTCGAACGGGAACTCGAAGACCGGGTCGGCGGGTCGACGGACGCCGAATAGGCGGCTCGCGCGCCCGGGGGATCGCCCGGGTGATTGTCACTCCTCGTCGGTCGGACTCGACAGTCACTCCTCGTCGGTCGGACTCGACAGTCACTCCTCGTCGATCAGGCTGTACAGTTCGTCTGCCTCGATGGTGTTCCGGTCGGTGGCGTGGATCGACCGCTCCGACGACCCGAAGTTGGATTCGAAGTTGACGTAGCGTTCGAGCTTCTCCGAGGCGTTCTCGAACACCGGCGTCCCGTGGTTGAGGAGTGCGACCTCGAAGTCGTAGTCGAGGAGCTTCTCCAGGTTCTTCTCGGCTTCGACGGCCGCCTCCGGGGGCTGGTTCGTGTGCGTCGCCTGTGGGGGGTGGAGGAGGTAGCCCGGCGGGAGCCCCCGACGATCCGAGCCGCAGACCGTGTCCGCACAGTGAGCGATGCTCGCCGCCTCGTCGACGAGCACCGAGTTCCCCGGCGAGTGACCCGGGACGTGGACCGTCTCGAAGCGGCCGATCCGCTCCCGGTCGCCGAACAGGTGGTCCGGTTCGGTCCGGATGTCGATCCCGTAGTCGTCGATCTCGACGACGTTGTCGTCCTCGGGAACCCACGTCTCGAGGTCGTACCGCTCGACGACCTCGTCGAACGCCCCGACGTGATCGAGGTGCCGGTGGGTAACGATCAGCCGTTCGGGCTCGACGCCGATCTGCTCGATCCCAGCGAAGAGGTACTCGACGCGGTTCTGGAAGCACGTGTCGACGAGCGTCGGAACGTCGCCGTCGAGGTCGAAGAAGTAGGTCCGGTGGCGTTCCCCGCGAGTGATCTCCGGGCCCTCGTCGGCGGTCTGCCAGGTGATGTCGTAGACGGTGTCCGCGACGTTCAGTTCCCTGACCACGGGTGCGCTGTCGGACATACGCCCACCAATTCAGTCCGCGTATAAATATATACCGCGAGCCGCTCTCGGGACCGCGGCGATACTGGCGCATCGACGTCGGTCACACCGCGGGCCGGCTCCGACGGTCGGCTTTTCGGGCCGGCTCCGACGGTCGCGCCGCCGCGTCGCCCCCGTGCAGCGTCGTCTCGCCCCCGCGGTGCCCTGGCGGCGGCTGCGACCCTCCACACGGTGTCGCGAGCGGCGTGGCGGGTCGACCACGACGGTGCTGTCGGTGTCCACGATCACGCGACCGAGGTCTCGAGGCACGAGGCGTTCCGGCGCGGTCGTTCCCCGCCGTGGCCAGTCCGTCCCAGTTCGCCCGCCCGGACCGACAGGTATTTTGCCGCGTCACGACCACCGTCCGTGCGAACGAGTCCCATGACGACCGAACAGGCGCAGTCGATACACGAGTTTTCACGGCGAATACGCGGTGCGACGGGAGCGACCGTGAGGGGGCTGCTCGGCGACTACTATCACCCCGACGCGTCCTGGCACGGGCCCGCCCCGATGCCCGCGCTGGATGGGGCCGACGCGATCGCGACGGAGTACTGGCGGCCGTTACTGGAGGCGTTCCCGGACCTCGAGAAGAACGACTACGTCCGCTTCGGCGGCGCGTTCGAGGGCGACGAGTGGGTGTGTGCGACCGGGAACCTCGTCGGGACGTTCGAGAACGACTGGCTCGACATCCCGGCCACGGGCCACGCGACCTGGCTCCGGTACGGCGAGTTCCACCGGATGGAGGGCGACCGGATCGTGGAGACCCGACTCCTCGTCGACCTCCTCGACCTGCTCCGGCAGGCGGGCTACCGGTTCGTCCCGGCGCTCGCGCCCGAGGTCGTCGTCCCCGGCCCCTCGACCCGGGACGGGCTCGTCCTCGACGAGCGCGACGACCAGGAGTCCGGGAAGACACTCCGGCTCGTCGAGGAGATGATCTTCGAGGGGCTCGAGTCGTTCGAGGACGCGGGCCTCGACGGGATGGGCATGGACGACTACTGGCACGAGGACTTCACCTGGTACGGCCCCGCCGGCATCGGGACGACCCGGGGCATCGACGGCTTCCAGGACTACCACCAGGGCCCCTTCCTCGAGGCGTTCCCCGACAGGCACGCGGGGGACGACGACGTCCGGTTCGCCGAGGGGACCTACTGCGCCTGGTCCGGCTGGCCCAGCCTGGAGGCGACACACACCGGTGACGGGTGGCTCGGCCTCCCGGCCACCGGGACGTCGGTCACGATGCGCGTGATGGACTTCTGGCGGCGCGAGGGCGACCGGCTCGCGGAGAACTGGGTCCTCATCGACACGGTCGACCTGCTGAACCAGATCGGCGTCGACGTCTTCGAGCGAGTGCGCGACGACCGGCAGTACCCGTAGATCGGCCCCGGCCCCCGGACGCCCCCGTCGGCGGCATCGATACTGTTTTGTCGAACTCGCGAGGAGAACGAGGTGATCGGTGACAGCAATGACGACCCCCAGAACAGAGAACAAGCGGTCGGTACACGAGTTCTCCAGTCGCGTTCGCGAGACGACGCCGGAGGACGTCGACGAGCTGCTCGCGCAGTACTACCACGACGACGTCGAGTGGCACGGCCCGGCACCGGTCGACCGACTCGACGGTCGAAGCGAGCTCGCGACGGGGTTCTGGACGCCGCTCCTGGAGGCGTTTCCGGACCTCGAGAAGAACGACTACGTCCTCTTCGCCGGCGAGTTCGAGGGCGACGAGTGGGTCTGTGCGACCGGTAACCTCGTGGGCACCTTCGAGAACGACTGGCTCGATATCCCGGCCACGGGCCACGCGACCTGGCTCCGGTACGGCGAGTTCCACCGGATGGAGGACGGACGAATACGCGAGACGCGGACCATCCTCGACGTGCTCGACGTCCTCCGACAGGCCGGGTTCCGGTTCGTCCCGTCGCTCGCGCCCGAGGTCGTTATCCCCGGTCCCTCGAGCCAGGACGGGCTCGTCCTCGACGAGCGGGACGAGGCGGAGTCCCGACGGACCATGGAACTCGTCGTGGGAATGCTCTTCGACGGGCTGAACTCCTACGAGGAGAAGGGGCTCGAGAACATGGGGATGGAGCAGTACTGGCACGAGGACTTCACCTGGTACGGCCCGGCCGGCATCGGGAGTACGAGGGGCATCGACGGCTTCCAGGAGTACCACCAGAACCCCTTCCTGGAAGCGTTCCCCGACAGGGAGGTGGGGCACCACGATTCGCGGATCGCCGAGGGGACCTACTGCGCCTCGACCGGGTGGCCGGCCGTCGTCGGGACGCACCTGGGTGACGGCTGGCTCGGGCTCCCGGCGACGGGGAACGACGCGGAGATGCGCGTCATCGACGTGTGGCGACGCGAGGGGGACCGCCTCGCGGAGAACTGGGTCTTCATCGATCTGATCGACCTGCTCGACCAGCTGGGGCTCGACGTCTTCGAACGGCTCCGGGACGACCCCCGGTCGGTCCGGTGGTCGGGGACGCCGTAGCACAGCGGGATCGTCGGTTCTCGTCCGGTACCTCGCGTCGAGCCTCCACACGTCGCCTCGGGTCCACACACCTCGCACGGGTCCGTACACGCCGAGTTCGCACACCGCCCACGGGTCGGACACGTCGACGCACACCTCGCCTCGAGTCCGCACGGGCGGACCGGTAGATATTTTTCCCGTGTCACTGTCTCCCTCAGGTGAGTGAGCCACATGACGACCGAACGCAAGCGACTGGTCCACGAGTTCTCACAGGAGATGCACGGTGCCACGGCGGAGAGCGTCGGCGGCGTCCTCGCCGACTACTACCACGACGACGTCGACTGGCACGGGCCTGCGCCGGTCGACGCCCTCCAGGGCGTCGAGGCAGTCGCGGACGGCTACTGGGTGCCGTTGCTGGAGGCGTTTCCCGACCTCGAGAGGAACGACTACATCCTGTTCGCCGGCGAGTTCGAGGGCGGGGAGTGGGTGTGTGCGAGTGGCAACCTCGTGGGCACCTTCGAGAACGACTGGCTCGGGATCCCCGCCACGGGTCACGCGACCTGGCTCCGGTACGGCGAGTTCCACCGGGTCGTCGACGGGCGGATCGCGGAGACGCGGCTCCTCGTCGACGTGCTCGACGTGATGCGACAGGCTGGCTACCGGTTCTTCCCGGCGCTCGGCCCCGAGGTCGTCGCCCCCGGCCCCGCGACGCGGGACGGGGTCCTCCTCGACGAGCAGGACGACGCGGAGTCGGCGACGACCCTCCAACTGGTCGAGGAGATGATCGACGGCCTGCACGACTACGAGGAGAAGGGGCTCGATGGCATGGGCATGGAACGGTTCTGGCACGAGGACTTCACCTGGTACGGCCCGGCGGGAACCGGCACGACGCGCGGGATCGACGGCTTCCAGGACTACCACCAGGGCCCCTTCCTCGAGGCGTTTCCGGACCGCCGGGGCGGGAACCACGTCGCACGGTTCGCCGAGGGGACCTACTGCGCCTCGACCGGGTGGCCGTCGGTCGAGGCGACCCACCTCGGCGACGGCTGGATGGGGCTGCCCGCGACGGACGAGTCGGTCGGGATGCGCGTGATGGACTTCTGGCGGCGCGAGGACGACCTCCTGGCGGAGAACTGGGTCTTCATCGACACGGTAGACCTCCTCGACCAGCTCGGCGTCGACGTCTTCGACCGCCTCCGCAACGACCAGCAGTACTTCTAGGAACGGGGGACTGGCCCGTCTCGGTTCGACGTTCACCGCTCGCGTGTCGCACGGGTGGTGCCGTGGACCCACTGGTTCCGGCACGGACGAGCTGGCCACACTACGGACTGGGGAAGCCGGACAGCGAGACGGACAGACGGCCTGTGCGGACGCGACAGCGTCGTTCTCGGCAGTACTTTTATATACGGATGGGTGGAACGCGTAGTCGTTACCCACAGAGACCGATGACAGGAGCACGTCACCACGACAGCGAGTCGACGACGAGAGCGGGTACCGACCGGGACGGCCACGAGTTCACGGGTGGTCGGGCGTGACCGAGGACTGGCGCACCGCCGACGAACTGGACGTCGAGCGAATGATCGAGCAGAGCACCCACGAGATCTGGGACCAGAAACTGGTCGGCAAGATCTACGACTACTACGCGGACGACGTCCTCGTCCACGCCGCCGGCGGCGACATCGAGGGGTCCGAAGCCCTCGTCCAGGACACGCTGGCCCGCCTGCACGCCTTCCCCGACACCGAGATGAATATCCGGAAGGTCATCTGGGAGGGCAACCCCGAGGAGGGGTACTACACCTCGATGGTGCGCACCATCACGGCCGAGAACACGGGCCCGACCGAGTACGGCCCGCCGACCGGAAAGACGATGCAGGAGAACCTCGGGATCGCGAACTGTCTAATCGAGAAGGTCGACGGCGTCTGGAAGTACGTCGAAGAGTGGATCGTCTACGACAAGATCGGCTACATCAAGGCCTGTACGTCCGACGACGCACCGATCCACGAGTACTGAATCCACGCCGCGGTCGATCCCGTCGCTGTCCTCCCCGTCGACGAGTCGTCCGTCAGGGAGTTCGTTCAGCGCGTACCGGTGCGTGACGAGCGCGTCGAGGTCGATGTGCCCCTCCTCGTACAGTCGAGCGTACCGGGGAACGTCCTCGTGGGGACGAAGCGAGCCGGCGACGCTGCCCACGATGGTCTTCCCGCCGGGGAGGAGGTCGCGTTCGGGAGCGATGCGCTCGTTCCGACGCCGCCACAGCCGAAGACGGCGACCGACCGCCCGGTTCCACGCCGGCAGTCGAGCAGACGGCACCGACACCCGTCGAGGAGGGTCCCGTCGTGGGCGGGCCCGTCGTTCTCACAGAGGAACGGTTCTCCCCGGTCACAGGCGGTACAGGAGCCACAGTAGGTCGTGACCGTCAGCACGACGTGCTGTCCCGGCTCGATACCGGTGACGCGGTCGCCGACCGCCTCGACGACGCCAGCCCCCTCGTGACCGAGGACGATCGGGTACGAGTCACCAGAATCGCCAGTATAGCGCTCGTAATCCGTGTGACAGACCCCGGCAGCCCGGAGGTCGACGCGGATCTCGTCGGGCGCCGGCGGCTCGAGGGCGACGTGTTCCACGCGCAAGCCCCGTGGCCCGTACAGGACCGCGGCTCGGATCGTCGTCATACCGGCAACTCGCCCGGGTGGCGTATAAACGCGGGGACGACTCGACGGTCAGGGTGCGACGACACGGCTCATCGTCGGGAGCCGCCACTGCCCCCGGATGGCGAGCAATCGGACCGCGAGCGTCGCCCCGGCACAGGAGAGTGCTGCCGTCTGGACGCTCGTGTCCAGCACGAGCGAGGCGACGAAACAGCCGCTCCCGACGATCGTACACGTCGCGTAGAAGTCCTCTCCGAGGACGAACGGAACGTCGCCACGGAGCAGGTCGGCGATCGCACCGCCCCCGACGCCGGTGACCATCGCGAGGACGGTGATACCGAACGGGGAGAGGCCCGCGGTGTGTCCCGTGAGTGCACCCGTCGTCGCGAAGGCGGCCAGCCCGACCGCATCGGCCTCCAGGAGCAGCGCGTGCTCCCGCAGTCGATCCACGTACCGGATACCGAGAAGCGCGACGAGAACCCTCATCGATCCTCACGAAACTACCAGGATCGAGGGAACTCGGAGCCGGTGTGTCGTCCGTCGTCGGAGACGGTATCGAACGACGACCCAAACGGTTCGTGAATATATTAAATTAGAAAAAGCGACTCCCACGAACGAACTATGTCCGTGAACGAGAGTGTCGTCCGTTCTATACGCGAGAGGAGATCCCCCGCGTCTCGACGACCAGAACCCTCCCGAACGTCGAATACCTCTCATCAAACGCTTGATGGGCGGGCGGCTGCCGTGGGAGGTGAGGCGATACGACGGGCTCGGATCTATGCGACCGTACTGGTGACCGGAATCGGCCGTGAGAACGGAGTCACGGGCGACGGCGCGATGTCGGACGGACGGAGTCGCTGGACTGCGTCGATCTATCCGAAGGACTCCGTCTCGCCTTCCCGGGAGAGCCGAGCGAACGTGCCTCGGGACTGCGTCCGTCCCTCCTCGCGGGACAGGTAAGGTGAACCGAGCGACGGCGGTTCAATTACATCTATCCACCAGTGTATTTCCCCGTTAGCACGTACGGACAGGAATTCGTATTCACTCTCGCCCGGATCAGAGTCGGTGACGGTCGGCGTGATGGTTTTGTACTCCTCGTTTCGGCTTTGTCAGGCAGCCTCGCGTCGGTCTGCGACGGTCGACCGTCGTGAGCGTCGTCTCACCAGCTGTCTCCACACGTTCGAGTCCATGGTGTCCTGGATCGGTCGTCCCGTCCCCGCCTCGTCCCGGCCCTTCGCCTCGCCAATGGTGTCCCCAGCATCGTCCCGAGGGATGAGCGTCGAGCAGGCTGGCGACCTGTGACGCTCGCCCGATCGCGTCGAACGGGTAACGCTACGCCGCCTACCGGTCACACCGCTCGACCCGCGTTCGCGAGGGCGTCTGTCGTCCTGGCTCCGGTCTGCCAGGAAGGACGTCAAAGCTCCGTTCCGCAGTCTTCACAGTACGTGTGCGATGCGGACTGACGGCGGCCACAGACCTCACACGACGCGTCTAGTTCCGTCCCACAGATGGGACAGTAGCGCTGGCCGGAAGCCTGTGCACCACAGACGTGACACTCCTTCGTGAGAGACGTCCCACAGGTCGCACAGAAGTCGCTATCCGGAGGGACGGCGGCGCCGCACACCGGACACTCGCCGGTCGGCTCGTCCGACTCCTCTACCGGTGGTTGCTCCTCGTCGCTCCCCTGCTCCAGATCGTCTGTCTCGGTGTCGTCGTCCGTCTCACGGTCGGGTCCGTCGACATCGGGGTCTCGACGTCCCGTCGATCCGTCGGAGTCGGATCGGTTACCGTCACCGTCGCCGTCTGGCGGGTCGTCTCGCTTCGGGTCCCCGTCCCGTTGATCCGACGGGGGCGGACTCTCCCCGCCATCGTGGCCCGAATCGCTCGCGAGCCCGAACGCCCCGGACGAGTCCGGGAGCGACGGGGCGTCCGCCGTTTCGACGTAGCAGTCGAGCCAGGACTCGATGCCGCCTGCACCGGCCCGGCGGGCGCACGAGACGAACTCGTCCAGTCCACAGGCGCCGGCCTGCTCCTGCTCGTTGAGACACCGGAGGAGCGTCGTCGCGTCGACCGACCCGTCGGTTCGACGCCGGAGTTCCGCGTCGAGCGCGGCGGTCACCAGCCGGGCTTTCGTGTACTGGACCTGGACGGCGGGCCACGTGTCCGGGGCCGCCAGCACGGCGTCTGCGTACCGGTCGCACGCCAGGTACGAGCGGAACCTGTCGAACGTGATCCGGCCCTGCTGGACGCCACACCACGCCGCAAAATAGCTCGCAGTTCCCTCGACGAACCACTGGAGCGACTCGGCGTGGTCGAACGCCTGCAGCGTGTGCACGTACTCGTGGATCCAGGTGTTGTTGGGGTGATCCAGTGCCGTCCGGTCGAGTGCCCAGAAGCCGGCGTCGCCGAACTGCGTCCCTGCCGGTCCCCAGTCGGCCACGGAGGGGGCAGCGATCATCAGCACCTCCTCGTCTCGTGGACCGGCGTCGAGAACTGTCCCCGCCTCGGCAACACACTCGAGGATCTCCGCGGGCCTCGCCTGGAGCGAGGCCGCCCCGGGAACGACGAGTCGCAACTGCTGGGTTCCGCTCCGTCGCTCGTGCTCCGCGTAGGGACCGAGGTAGGCGATGGCGCCGTCCGGACTGACGACGCCGCTGCCGTCGACGTGGTAGGTCCGTCCGAAGTCGAGTGCCGCCCCCGTGTAGCGCCAGTTCGACTGGATCCCCTGCGGGGGGCGACTGACGATCGCCCAGTCCCCACGGTCGATCGTCTTGTAGCCCCCTACCGCCGCGTTGTTCGCATCGTACCGGGCCCGGAGTCGGGGCGTCTCCGTTCGTCCGTCCCACTCGAAGCGCCGTCCATCGGCGTCCACGAACCCCTCCAAGCGGGCCGGCGTCAGTGCGGCCGGGAGGTCGATGCGGAGGTGGGTGACGTCCGGGTGGAGAGAAAAGCGGATCTCCGACCGCACCGATCCCTGGTCGCTAGGCTCCAGACTGAAGGAGACGTGCTGTCCGATCGTCCGGTCGGTCGTGTGCGTCATGACGGGTGCTCCGGTTCGTGTCGACCCGTGGCCCGGGCCACGGCCGCCGGTCGTCGGCGCGCTCGCCTCACGCGACCACAGGGTCCACGGACGCGACGAGTGGCGATCCCCGATCCCGGCCGCCGAGCTCAGTCGTCCGCCGCCTGGAACTCGATCTCGATCCCCTCGCGGTCGGCGATGTTCCGCGCGTACGCGTCGACGACCTCTTCCCAGTCGGCCTGCCCCGCGATCCACCGCGCCTTCAGGTCGCCGTCCGGCGTCGCCTGCTGGAGCTGGCGGAACGTGAGCCCGTCGACTCGTCCTTCGAGACCCGCGAACACCTCGAGGCCCTCGTCGTAGTCGAAGCGTTCCCACATGGTTCCGTGCCAGACGTACGCGTCGAGTCCGTTGGTCTTGACGTAGTTTCGCTTCTCGCCTTCCGTGTCTTCACCGTCGGGAGGGCTCACGCGATCGATGTCGAGTTCCGGCGGGGACGGGAGTTCGACCTCGGTCTTGATTTCGAACGCCTTCGCCACCTCGCGGTCGTACCACTCGGGGTAGGCGAACGAGAGCCGATGGTTGCCGAACATCCCCGCCATCGAATCGAGCATGTCGGACTCCCGCATCTGCTCGAGCCGCTGGAACTGGACGAACCCTTCGACGGGACCGGTGTTGTAGAACGTGACGAACTGGATCGTGTACGGGTCGCCGGTGTAGCCGAGTGTCGACTGGCCGGCCAGCTTCTGTGTGACGCCCTGGGTCGACTGCTGGCGGAGGAACTCCTGGGCGTACGACTCGTTGTCCTCGTGGAAGAGGACCCACAGCTCCTGGCGGGTCGCCACGTTACGGATCCCGTCCATGTCGCGCCGGACGACCGGATCGTCCCAGGCGTACGACCGCTCCATCCATCGCTCGAGGCCGGTCCAGACCTGGTCCTCGTCGACGAACTCGCCGACGTACGCGTCGAGGCTCGTCAGTTCGCTCTCGACGCGCTCCAGCGTGAGGTCTTCGAGCGCCTCCTCCCGGATCGGGAGGATGCTGAGCCGCGTCCCCGCCCGTTCTGGATCCGTGAGATGGTCTGCCGTCGACTCGATCTCGCGACCGAGCTGGTCGATCTCGCGCTCGAGTCGATCCGTCTCGCCTTGCAGGTCGGTGATCCGGGTCTCCAGCTCGCCGAGTCGGTCGTCGAGTGCCCCCCTGGCACGCTGCCGCTCGTCGTCGAGCGCGTCGACCATCGCCTCGACGCGCTCGCGGCGTCCCGAAACGGCCAGGAGCTCTTCACGGGCCTCCTCGAGGATCTCCTTCCAGCGCAGGAACTGTTCGCGGTCGCTCTCGGTCAACGAGACGACCGGCGGGACCCGGTCGAGGAATCCCGTGTCGGCTGCCTCCGCGTTCTGACGGTACTCGGTGATCTTCTCGTCGTAGTACCGCTCCAGCGCCCGCTCCTTGCCCTCGTGCGTGCGAACGTTCGCACCGCCGAACTCGGACCGGCTGTTCATGTTCCGCGCTTCCCACTGCCGCTCGATGACCTCCTCCCAGTGTGTCTCGACGGCCGGAACGGCGCTCGGATGCTGGAGCATCTCGTCGAGTTCGTCGGCCGCCAGCAGGACGACCGCGGGCGTGTACTGTTCCCGGAGCTCCGAGAGCGCCTCGTGGACATCGTCGGCCGTGTTCCCGTCGACGAGGTCCGCGGCGACGCCGAGCCGCTGCTCGAGGTGCGCGCGCACGGTCTCGTCCGGATCATCGATGCCCTCGCTGTCCGGATCCAGCGTCGTCGGGTCCGCCTTCACGCCTTCGACGTACGAGTGTTCTCCGCGGAGGTCCTCGATCTCCTCGGGTATCTCCTCGTGGAGCCGCGTCTGCTTGTCTGTGCGCTCCTGTTTGAGTTCGCAGTACCCCCTGACCTCCTGGTGGGGAACGCGGATCTCCGACTGCCCGATACAGCCGGTCGGTGCGAGCCCCTGGACGTCCGTCGCCCAGTTCTCGACGGACTCCTCCATCTGGGCCAGCGAGTGGATCCCCTCGGCGACGCGGAGGTCGACCATGTCGCGATAGTTCTCGATACCGGTGTGACCGCTCCCGCCCGAGATGAGTTCCTCCTCGACACCGACGATCCAGTAGTTGTCGAACGGTCGCCGGTCCATCGGGATCGCGTTCCCCGTGATGGACGACTCCACCGAGGAGTCGACGTCCGTCCGGCGGCCGCCCCTGCCGAACATCCGGGAGTACAGCGGAATGTCGCGCGGGTGGTTCCGCGCGTCGATCATCGTCGACAGGTCCCGGAACGAGGCGTAGGTGTTGGGGTAGTAGATGGACTGCCCTTTCGGCCTGACGACCTCCGGGTCCTGATCGATGCGCGGGACGACACCGACGCCCGCGACGTAGACGTCGATGTCGTACAGCTGGGTGAGCGAGGTCCCGATCTGGTCGAGGACGTTGATCAGGAGGGGAAACGTCCCGCTGCCCGTCCCGCCACCCATCGAGTGGATCAAGAAGAGGTTGTACGAGTCGCGACCCGGATCGAACGAGTTTTTCAGCTCGTCGAGGTGCTCCCGCGCGGCGTTGTAGATCGTATCGTAGTGGGCCGTGAAGTCCTGATTGCCGCGGCTGTCGAGCTTGTATCGGCCGACGGGTCGTTGCCGCTCGGCGCCCTTCACTCCGATCTTCATGTCTTCCGTCAGGTAGAGGTACTGGCGCCGGTCCTCGCTCTCGAAGGCCGACGGTGCGGTGAGTTCGACCTCCTTCGCCTTCCGTGGAAGCCCCGAGAACGCGTCGGAGTCCGTGTCGACGGCGACGTAATCGAAGAACTTCGACTGACCGTTCCGTTCGGCGACGTCCGCGAGCGTCTGCATGATCTCGATGCCCGCCCGCCCGACTCCAACGGTGAACGTCGGAAGAGGGTCCGTCATATGAGCCACACCACAGCCAGACTGTACTTAACGTTTCGTAATGAATCGCGAGACGGACAGGTCGGGTCACCCCGATGACGTCGCGGGGACCGACGGGGGTCGTCGCCGGGCGGGCTCGCTCAGACCTCGGGGCCACTGTCGTCGAGTGCCATCGCCACGAGCGCGAGGAGCAGGAGCACGAGCCCGCCGGCGCCGACGTACGAGAGGACCTCCTGGAGCGTCGAGAGCTGGGACCCCGTGTTGGCGTTCCGAATGACGCTCTCGGGACGGTTCTCGAGCGTCGACTGTACGGTGAACTCCTCCCGGGTGCGGTCGCCGCCCGGCTGGTCGAAGTTCACCTGGACGACGCCCGCGGGGACCTGGTTCGAGTTCGCCCCGCCGACGTAGTACGTCACGAACTCCAGCCGGAGGGTCGTGCCAGGGGGAATCTCGTCGGCGGTGAAGACCACCTGTGAGGGTTCGAAGCTCCGCTGGAACTGGATCGACTGGTCCCCCTCGACGAAGATCTGGACGGTCCGCGTGTCGAGGACGGTACTGTCGGCACCCCTGACGACGATTCGCGGGTCGACGGCGGCGTCGCCGGTGACTTCGATCTGCCCCTGGACGGCGATCTCGTGGCCCCTGACGTCGCTGGACTCCCCGTCGTCCCAGCCGTCGTACGTCGCGGTGAAGTCGCCGCTGACGGCCGCGGCGGCGAGCCCGGCGCTTGCGAGCGTCACTGTCGCGACCACTGCCGCGACGACGGCCACCTTCCCGACCCCGGTCGCTGAGAGTTTCATTCCTCTGGAAGTGATGCGAGCCGAATTTTATACTTTTGGTACGGATCAGAGGTCGTCGGTGACGCCGTCGATCCACGGGTCGTCCACCCCTGGCCCGTCGGAGTTCGGGTCCTCCGGGCCCGGGCCGACAGCGCACCCGGCGGTGGCGCATCCGGCCTCCGTGCTCGATTCGCTCGTGCCTTGCAGTACACTGCCCCGGCTCCTGCGGGCGCGCTACGGATCGGCACGGCGCTCGCAGCGGTTCGGGTTTCGAACCCGTCGACACTCCAGAACGGCCGGACGGTCGTCGGTCGACCGAGCGGGACTGGGTACAGGTCATGACCGTCTCGACATTCGGAGCGAGTATCCCGATCGGTCGGGCAACGACTAATACGCAGTCCACGTGGTCGTAGGCCATGGGACGGACGACGGAGACGAACTCGCTGGAGGTACGCTGGTTCGAGACGGGGGCACCGCCGGAGGAACTCGACGAGTGGGTGACCGGGTACGGGCCCGTCGACACCTCGACGCGGACGGACCTGTACGCGGCGCCGCTCGGTCCGTCGTTCAACCTCAAACTGCGGGGCGAGGGCGGCGAGTCCGTCGAACTCAAGCGCCGCCTGGGCGGTCCGGACCGACACACCTTCGCGCCCGACGTCACGGGACGCGTCGAGCAGTGGTACAAGTGGAGCTTCTCGCTGGACCACACGCCGGGGCTCTGGGAGACCGACCGAACGGACCTGTGGCTGCCGGTAACGAAAACCCGGACGCTGGCCGCGTTCGACGGCGCCGACCTGCAGTCGTTCGACGAGGGGCTCTCGGCGGACGGCGTGACGGCGCACGTCGAAGTCACAGCGGTCGAAGCGTGCTCGGAGACGGCGTGGACCTGCGGCCTCGAGGTCGCTGGACGCCCCGACGAGTTCGAGGAGGCGTTCGTCGCCGTCGGGTCGGAGCTGTTCGGCGACGGCTTTCCGGTCGGCCTCTCGGCCGCGCAGTCCCTCGGGTACGCGGCGTGGTTGGAACGGCTCGCGACGGATAGAGAGCCCGCACCGGAGGTACGGATCCCCTCGAACCGGTGAGGGCGGCGGCCGATCGATCGCCGCACTGCTCCCGGGAGTCCCTGCACCTCGGACGCCTCGGCGACGGTGAGGGCTGCCACGCGTCCCTCCCGGAGCCCGTGCGGCTGTACGGGTGGTGACCCGCCTGACGTCGCGCTCGTTCTCTCGACACGACTCGAGTGCAGACCTCGATCGGCAGGTCGGCCCGTTCGCCGTCGGTCCCCCCGAAGTCGTCCCGTCCGCCTTCGGGGTCCGACTCGCTCGTGTCTTCGTCGCCTCGCGCGCCGGCCTGGTCCGGCGTATCGTGTTTCCTCGACCACCGGAGGAACCAGACGCTCACGCGACCGAGGAGCCACGCGATCAGCAGACGGCCGATCGCGAGCGCGATGCCGGCGAGGACCGCCGCGAGCAACCCCAGACCGGTGAGCAGCAGGATCGCGGCGTACGCGAGGGCGGTCCCCAGCCCGTCGTCCGTCCTGGGGGTGGTGGGGGACGGGGTGGCGTCACGGGCGCCGGTCGACGCCGACGGGGCGTCCGGAACGGCGCGCTCGCGGTGGTCACCAGTCGACGGCCGCGTTCGCGGACACGCGAGTACGCTAGACGACGACGCGTTCGACGTCCAGCCCGCTCGCGCGTCGGACGACCGCCCGTACCGGATCGGCCGAGCCAGCCAGGTTGTCCGACTCGCCGTCGAGGACGACGAGTGCCGCCCGCCGACCGGGACCGATGACACCACAGTCCAGCCCGGCGATCTCGGCACCGGCAGTGGTCGCCATCCGCAACACCTCTCGGGCTGTCACGTCGAATCGTTTCGCCGTGTACGCCATCTCGCGGAACATCGACGGCGCGTTCAACATCACGTTGTCCGTCCCGAGGGCGACCGTCGTGTGATCGAGTAACTCCCGTATCGGGGGCTCTCCGACGTCGAGAACAGTGTTCGCACGGGGACAGACGGCGACCGGAACCGACTGGGCTGCGACCCGGTCGAGGTGCTCCTGGTCGGCGTGGACCATGTGGACGAGGAGATCCGGCTCCAGATCGAGGGCCGGATGAACGTCCGTCCCGTCCGGTTCGCCGGCGTGGATGGCGAAGGGGACACCCCGTTCCTCGCACGCAGCGCGCTGGTCGCCGAAGTCGTCGTCGTTCGCACCCGACGCTCCGTACCCGTCGGCGACGTCGAGGACGGATCGGTCGCCACTCCCGAAGACGAACGGGTCGATGGCGACGGGGTCCGCTGCCTCACGGAGCGCGCGTGCACCGGCAGTCCCGGACTCCCGGAAGTCCAGGCAGGAGGTCGTGCCCGTGCGCTGCATGAACCGGAGCGTCCGGCGCATCGCCGACACGAGTTCGGACCGGTCGGCAGTCGCCAGTCGCCGGTGTTTCAGGCTGTCCGGCGGTGCCACCGCCTCGTCGAGTGACAGCCCGACGGCGGCCTCTTTCGCGACAGAATCCCCCAGATGCGTGTGCGCGTTGACGAACGCCGGCAGTACGATGTCGGTCGACGTCGTCGCCGCCTCCTCGATCGCCTCGATCCGACCGTCCTCGACGACGACACGACCTCGGATCGGCTCGAACGACCGCCCGACGAGAACGGTCCCCGCGAGTTCTTGCATACCCGCACTCCGAATCCGATAACGATATGGTTTTTCCAATCGGTATATCGAACGGTCCGGTAACGATGCTCCGCGTCAGGAGCGGATCTGTCGTATACATCGATCACCGATACTGATGCGAGTACACGTTCGAACGTGCTTCTCCCGAACGTGCTTCTCCCGTCAGTACTCGCTCCCTTCGGTCGCTCGTCGACGCCGCGACGGGCCGGGGTGACCGTCGGGGGGCCGTCGGCACCGTCCGAACGGTTTTGCGTTCACGGGAGAGACGCCGTGGACGTCCCAGTCACCGGCGCCGAGACGCGGGAGCGAGTACGTGTACGAGGCGTTCGTCGAGGCCGGGGTCGAGCTGCTCGACGCTCCCGTCCTGGCGTCGTTCAAGGGCCAGGGCGTCGTGTCGGGGGACGACGACCGGTTCGTCGGCGTGACGGGCAACGACCTGCCGCCCGGGGGCGTGGGCGTCTCCGCGCTCGCGCTCGTCCTCACAGCCAGCGACGAGCACCCCCTCGGCGAAGTACCGACGGTAGTCCGAGCGCGTCGCGATACACACGCTTACCACCCCTCGCAGTGAGTGACGGTATGGCTCGTTCCTACACCACCTTCGACCCGACGGGCGCGGACCCGACACCGTCCGAGGGCTCCGGCACGCCGCAGGTCGATCTGTCGGACGCGCTCGGCTGTGAGTCGGTTCGAACGCGTGTCTGGTACCTCTCGCCGGGTGACAGCCTGGTCTACCACCGCCACCGGGAGCAGGAGGAACTCTACGTCTGCCTCCAGGGCCCCGGCCAGCTCCACGTCGACGGCGAGCGGGTACGCGTCCCGGAGAACGGCGTCGTCAGGGTCCCGCCTGCGACGCCACGCCAGCTCTACAACGACACCGACCGGGAGCACTCGTGGCTCGTCGTCGGCGCGCCAGCGGTCGAGCGCGACGGTGTCCACGACGTGGGAGACGGCGTCACTCTCGAGTGAGGTCGTGCGTCGCTCCGCTGGGTCACTTCTCGACGGAGACGTTGTTGTGTGAGGAGACGTAGTGGAAGCTCTCGACCGGGTGGGCGGCGAAGTCGTTCACGTACTCCTTTACCGCGTTGTTGTTCTTCAGGTTGTAGGCCGGGAGGTGGGCACGGTCCTCGAGGACGCGGGTGATGGCTCGCTCGTACAGTCGCTGCCGCTCCTCGCGGTCGGCGGACCGCCGCGCCTGCACGAGCCAGTCGCTGACCTGCGCCCCGTCGTAGTACGTGCCCTGCGAGACGCCGAGCACGTCGTCGGTCCGGGCGAACATGTAGTAGGTGTCGTCCGGATCGACCCGACTCCACATCCCGTACAGGTACATGTTGTAGTCGTGCTCGTTACCGGTTACGAACGTCTCCAGGAACGCGCCCCAGTCGAGTCGAGTGACGGTCGCGTCGAACCCCAGCTCCTGGAGCCCGTTGCCGACGGTGACGCCGATGTTTTCGCGCTTGTCGTCGGGCGGGACGATGATCGTCCACTGATAGTCGTCGGGGACGCCCGCCTCGTCGAACAGCGCCTTGGCGGCATCGAGGTCCTTGTCGTGGGGGATCTCCTTCCACTCCTCGACGGGCATGTTCCACTCCTCGGCCATCGGGCGCGAGAGCGGACTGTACTGACGGATGCCCGTGGGCTCGACGAAGTTCGCGACCGCCCGATCCATCGAGAACGTGTAATCGATGGCCTCCCGGACCCTCGAATCGGCAGTCGGTCCTTCCTTGCAGTTGAACGCGAGGTGGAAGTACGCCGGTCCGGGCGCCTCGTATACGCTGGCATCCGACATCTCCTCGACGGTCCCGTAGAGTTTCGGCGGGAGCTGGGTGAACACGTCCACCTCGCCGGTCTTGAACGCGGTGACGCGCGTCGTCGGCTCCTCGATCGGCACGAATTCGAGCCCGGCGAGGTTGGCGACCGGCTCGTCCCAGTAGTCGTCCCACCGCGACAGTGTGACGTGCTGGCCCTCTTCGAACTCGACGAACCGGAACTGGCCGGAGCCCACGGGCGATTCGGTGCTGAACGCGGCCGTGTCGGCCTCCCGTTCGGCTTTCGGTACGATCGGCCACGTGAGCGTGTGACGGAACGGGCCGAACGGGTATTGCAGGTCGAACTGGACGGTCGACCCGTCGACGACCGAGATCGAGTCGATCATGTCGAGCTCCGAGGCGTTCGCCGTCTCCTCCTCGACGGGCGCGCGAAGCGAGTAGGCCACGTCCGTCGCCGTCACCGGGTCGCCGTTCTGGAAGCGTGCACCGTCCGCGATCTCGACGACGTACCGCGTTGCCCCCTCGCTCACCTCGGGGTCGCCGGCCGCGAGCTTCGGCACGAGCCCGGTCCCTTCGTCGTACGCGTACAGCCCCTCGAACACCTGCCAGATGACCTGCAGCGACGGCCGGTCGACGGCGACGACCGGGTCGAACTCGATGGGGCTCTTCACCTGCGCGTGTCGAACCGTGCCGTCCGTGGACGTCTGCGTCGTGGTCGCTGTCGTATCGGTCTCCGTCACCGTCTCGCTGCTGGACGTCGTCGCAGTGCCGCCGCCGTCGTTGCTGCTTGTGCAGCCGGCCACGCCGGCGACACCTGTCGCCACTGCCCCCCGTAGGAGTCGCCGCCGCGAGAACCGCTCTTCGGACATCGGTGTCGACCAACTCTTTCGTATCCAGTTCAGGCTTCGCGTGCACGCAGTCGGGAACCGCTGTCTGTGACGACCTGCCCCGCCCGGGGAGCCGAGCCTCGGCGGCGCGAACCCGGGTCTGCGGCGTTCTCCGTGCGGCCGACTGCCGAGGACGATGGACGAGGCCGTGGCAGGGCGGCCGGTCTGGCGTCGTAGACCACGGCAATACTGGCGCCGGGCCCGCCGGAGCGGCAGGTCGCGTGGCCCATCGAGGTGGTGTTCGGCGGCGACGCCGACGGCGCGGAGGTCGTCCCCCTCGGTGACGACGAGATCGCCGGGGGAGCCGCGACGACACCGGCGACCGACCTGCCCCCGCACCTAGTCGTCGACGAACGTGACGCCGGTGATCTCGAAGCGCGCACCACCGTCCTCGCTGCCGGTCACGTCGATCGTCCAGCCGTGTGCCTCCGCGATCTCGTTCGCGATCGCGAGTCCGAACCCCGTGCCGGCGTCCGAGGTCGAGTAGCCGCTCTCGAAGACCGCCTCGCGCTCGTCCGGCGGGACCCCGGGGCCGTCGTCCGCGACGAAGAACCCCCGCTTCCCGTCGAGCGCGCCGATCCGGACCGTGACGTCCTCCCCACCGTGTTCGACGGCGTTGCGGATCAGGTTCTCCAGGAGCTGCCGGACGCGGCTCGGATCGGCCCGGATCGTGTGGTCCGTCGCCGTCACGAGCGTGGCGGTGCTCGTCTCCACGTTCCGCCAGCACGCGCGGACGGTGTCCGCGAGGGAAACCCGTTCCACCGCTTCGACGGGACGTCCCTCGCGGGCCAGCGCGAGGAGGTCGTCGATCAGCTCCCGCATCCGCGTGTGCGCCCGCTCGACGGCGTCGAGCTGGTCGCTATCCACGCCCTCCTCGCGGACCAGTTCCAGCCGCCCCTCGGCGACGGTCAGGGGGTTCCGGAGGTCGTGGCTGACGATGCCGGCGAACTCCTCGAGGCGCTCCGTCTTGGCCTCCAGGCGTCGCGTCCGGGCGCGGAGGGTCGTCTCCCGCTCGGTCCGGTCGAGCGCGGCGGTGACGATCGTCGCCAGGATCTCCGTGAGTGCGACGTCCGTGTCGTCGAACGCGTGCGGCTCGGGCGACGAGGTGATGAACAGCCCGTGGTCGCCGAGCGGCTGGACGATCCCGCTCCGGGAGGGCGTCTCGGACGCGGGGATCCACTCGTGCTCGCGGGTGTCGTCGATCACGACCGTCTCGCCCCGCTCGAAGATCTCCCAGTTGACCGTATCCGTGGATCTGGCGGGGTCCGTCCGGTCGTAGGCGGGCGCCCGCCCCAGGTGCTCGCGCACCTCCTCGGAGACGGCGACCGGGCGGAGCGTGTCTCCCTCGTCGTCGACGAGGTGAACGCCGCTGAGGCGGTGTCCGAGCGTGTCGCGGGCGGTGGCGACGGCGATGTCGGCGATCTCCTCGGGCGTCGATGCGCGGATCAGCTCCTCGGTCCGACGCTGGAGTTCGCGGAGCGTCTGTTCGCGTCGTTTGCGGTCCGTCACGTCCCGCGAGAACGCGATCACGCGATCGGATCCCGACTCGGTCCGGAACGACGTCAACCGGAGTTCGAGCACCTCTAAGTCGTGTGGAACGGTGGGCGTCAACTCGACGCTCACCTCGTCCGCGTCACCGCGAGCGATCGCCTCGATGGCCTCCTCGATCGACGCCGTGTCGCGTTCCGCGAGCGTGCCGAGGTCGGCGAGCATCGAGACGTGTTCGCCGATCCAGGCGTCCCGCCGGATCCCGGAGACGTCGACGACGCGCTGGTTGACGAACCTGAACCGGCCCGCCTCGTCGAAGACGTAGATGCCGTCGTCGCCCTTCTCCACGATCGCCTCGTACTCCTCGAGTTCGCGCTCGCGTGCCCGCCGCTCGGAGACGTTCCGGCTGATGACGACGAACCGCTCCCGCCCGTTGAGATCGAGGCGCCTGACGTGCACCTCGGCGGGGAACGTCGAGCCGTCGCGGCGCTGGTAGACGCCGTCCAGCTCCCGCCGGTCCCCGCTTTCCATGTCCTCCCAGACGGCGACCGCCTCCTCGGGATCGATGCTCCGATCGAGGTCCCACACCTTCATGTCGGTGAGCTCCGCCTCGTCGTACCCGGTTTCCTCGCACAACCGGGGGTTCGGATCGATGATCTCCCCTTCGGCGTCGTGGACGTTGATCATGTCGGGGGAGCTGTCGAAGAGCGCCTCGAGCCGGGCCGTCGTCTCCCGGAGCCGCTCCTCGTGCTCCTTGCGCTCGGTGACGTCCGTGACGAACCCCTCCAGCACCTCCTCGCCGTCGGGTCGCGATTCGACCAGCCGCCCGCGTTCCCACACCCACCGCGTGGTCCCGTCCGCGGTGCGGATCCGGTAGGTGAGCTCGAACTCGTCGCCGCCCTCGATCCGTTCCTGAACGGCGGCCCAGACGCGGTCCTGGTCCGCCGGGTGAACGACGTCGACCCCCCAGGCGACGTCGTGTCGCTCGATCGCCTCGGCGGGGTAGCCTGTCAGTGCCTCACACTCGCCGTTGACGGACTGCATGGGCCAGTCCGGGGCGTTGCGACACCGGTAGACGATTCCGGGAAGGTTGTCGACGAGCGTTTCCAGCCGGCGGGTCCGTTCGTTCCGTTCGGTGACGTCGGAGACGAACCCCACGACCCGGTCGAGCTCCCCGGCGTCGTTCCACACGGGAACGGCGCGATCCCGGACCCAGCGGCGGTCGCCGTCCGGCCGGACGATCCGATACTCCTCGTCGTACGCCGCCGTCGCTCCTGTGCCGAGTGTCCCGTCGAGTCGCTCGCGGTCGTCGGGGTGGACCGCGTCGAGAAACGTCGTCGGGTCGTCGTAGAGCGTCTCGACGGGCCGGCCCCAGAGCTCCTCGTAGGCCGGATTCACGTAGAGGAACTCCTCCTCGTTCGGGTCGGCGAGCCAGACGACCCCCCTGACGTGTTCGGCCAGCTGGCGGAAGCGCTCTTCGCGCTCGCGCAACTCCGCTTCCAGCCGGGTCCGATCAGAGACGTCCCGCATGATCCCGATGAACAGTCGCTCCCCGTCCCCATCGAACTCGCCGAACGACACCGAGAGCGGAACCTCGGTCCCGTCCCTGTGTTGTCCCCGGAAGTCGGCGTTCGACCAGTCCGTCGTCCGATCGCTCGTCTCCACGCACCGGTCGAGCGCGGCGAGGCCACCCTCGTGGAACCGCCCGGCCAGGATCGTAGCCAGCCGTTCGCCCTCGAGTTCCGCCGGCGTGTACCCGAAGTACTCCTCGACCGCCGGGTTCGCCAGCCGTATCCGGTTGTTTTCGTCGATCGTGACGATCACGTCCGCCGAATTGTCGAGCACGGCCTGGAGTTGCGTGCGGGTCCGGTTCGCCCGCCGTTCGATCCGGAACCGTTCGACGGCGTTCGTGACGCGATTCGCCAGGATCGTGTACTGGTCGGTCCCGCCCGCCTTCTGGAGGTAGTCGGTGACACCGGCGGAGATGGCTCTGCTGGCGACTTCCTCCGAGCCCTTCCCGGTGAACAGCACGAACGGCAGGTCGGGGTACTCCCGGCGAACGTCCTCGAGGAACTCGATCCCGTTCCGGCCGGCCATGTCGTAGTCGGAGACGACACAGTCGAACTCGCCGCTGTCCAGCCGGTCCAGCCCCTCGATCGCGCCGGGCGCCGTCTCGACGACGATACGGTCGTCCTCCCGCTCCAGGAACGAAGCCACCAGCTCCGCGAACTCCGGCTGATCGTCCACGTGGAGGACGCGGATCGAGTCTCGTGCCCGGTTCATGCTCTGTCCGAGTCAAACGGTTCGTGTACCGGTTGATAAAATACACCGTCGTTACGGAAGTTCGAAACGAACCGCAACCGGGAACGGTTCACCCGTCCCTGCGGGTATGACGGACACGCGGACGTGACGGCGGCCCGGACGTTGTTAGGCCAGCCGCTCCATGATGGAGTATGAGCGGTACTGGCGCCGACGGCGAGCGTGTGACTCCACAGCAGCAATTGACGGTGGATTACATGCAGATGGCGGGACGCCGGAGTAACGTTCACGGACTCGTCGAAGTCGACGTCACCGATGCCAGAGAGCGCATCGGGACGATCGAGGAAGAGACCGGAACGAAACTCTCGTTCACCGCCTTCGTCGTCTCCTGTGTGGCCGCCACTGTCGATGAACAGCCTCACGTTCAACGGTACCGTGACTGGCGAGGACGGATCCACGAATTCGAGGACGTCGACGTGAACGTCCTCGTCGAACGGGAAACCGACGGCGGACGAATCGGTATCCCGCACGTCGTTCGACAAGCGAACCGACGGACGGTTCGGTCGATTCACGGCGAAATCCGACGCGTCGAAGCGGACACGACGACCCGTCCGGAGGCCCGCCTCGCCGGAGTCGCACGCAGCCTTCCTGGTGTTCTGCGCCGACAGATCTGGCGGCTCCCCCAGTGGTTCCCGACGCGGTGGAAGCGCCTCGCCGGCAGCGTCGCGGTCACCTCTGTCGGCATGTTCGGAACAGGGACCGGCTGGGCCATCAGTCCCACCAACTACACCCTCCAACTCACCGTCGGCGGGATCGGCACCAAACCACGCCTGATCGACGGCGAACTCCGTTCCCGGGAGTTCCTGAGCCTGACGGTCACCTTCGACCACGACGTCGTCGACGGAGCGCCGGCCACACGGTTCGTCCAACGCCTCGGCGAACGCATAGAATCCTGTCACGGGCTCGACACTGCAGCCACCGGGTGACCGGCCGCCCGTTCGTCGGTACCGGTTTGCCGAATATCGCCTCTGTATTCACCACACCGTTCCTGCCAACGGTTCGGTAGTTCACTCGAGTCGTTGCCGAATACACCGACACATCCAGCACCAAACGAACGACTCTACCGGAACTCGGACGTCGATCGCCCCAGAGTGGGGCAGATGTCCACAAAAGCTAATAACGATCGTGTGAGAGGGTAACGTGCCAAATCATGGCAACCAGTGACCTGACTCCCGTTCGGACCCGAATGCTCGGCAGAGAGGTCTCGTTCAACGTCTCTCAGCCGTGGCTGTCTTTCTGGCTGGTGATCATGCGGCTGATAGCCGGCTGGTGGCTGTTGCACGCCGGGCTCGACAAGCTCGCTGGCTGGCCGTTCGACGCGAGCTGGTTCGTCGGCGGGGCCGCCGCAGGGACGAGCATCGGCCCGTTCGTGACCATGTTCAGCAGTGGGGCGGGACTGGCGTTCACGAACGTCGCCGTCCCGGTCGGCCAGTTGCTGATCGGACTCGGCCTGGTCTTCGGGGCTCTCACCCGCACAGCAGCGTTCTTCGGGGCCTTCCAGATGATGTTCTTCTACTTCATCAACGGCGAGACGGGTGGCTGGGCCCACGGCGTCGTGACGGGCGAACTGCTCGGCATCCTCATCTTCGGGATGATCGCTACCCTCGGTGCTGGGCGCGTCCTCGGCGTGGACGCGTACCTCGCCGACACGAAGTTCTTCCGAAACCACCCGCGGCTGCAGTACTTAATCGGATAATCGAGGTGTTCGAACGTGAGTGAACCCACCACAGCGGACAAAATCGCAATGTACGTCGGTGGCGGCCTCGTCGTCCTCGGCACGGTCGCCATCGGGCTCATCGAGATGGTCGCGGGGAGTCCCCACCCCGTCTCCGGCGAGGGGCAGATCGTCCACGAGGCCCTCGTCCCGCTCGAGATCAGGTCCTACATCATCCTGCTGGGGCTCCTCGTCTGGGGCGCCTACGCCGTTTACAAGGTGGCCGCCGGAGATCGCGCGACCGGTACGGCCCGCCGCGAGATCGGAACCCAGCAGACCGAGTGACCACTCCGCTCCGTTTATCGGTGGTCGCGACGGTCTCGCTCGCAAAGGAGAACGATTCGTACGCGATCCCGTCCTCTCGCCGAACGCACCTCCGGCGTTCCGGATCACGTCCCTCGAGCGACTGACGAAGCCTTGGCTCTCGCCGTTCCCGCCGTGTCAGCAACCCTCCCCCGACGACGCCGATACCGACGAGCACGAGCAGCCACACGAGCACGGCCTGGGCGACGTTCGTCGGCGGGAGGGCCACCCAGTCCGGAACGGCTTCGGCGATCGTCCGCTCGAGGTCGAACGGACCAGCCCACACGCCGCGTTCTCCGTGCCGTGCATCAGCAGCGCGAGGGGAATACCCCCACGAGCCGTCTACACCCACGCGAGCAGGACCGAGAACGCGACGATGCCGACGAACGGCGACAGGTGCCAGCTCTCCAGAATACACCGACGGCGGGTCCACCTGTGCGTGCGCCCTTCGAGTCGATTTCTTCTCGTCCGGCGAGAACCACCGGCGCCAGTTACCGTGCCAGCGATCGTACTCCCAGCCGGTGATCGCTATGAGTAGTCAACTCCGCCGATGGCACGTCCTCGCGACGGTCGCCATCGTCGTGCTCGCCGTCGTGTCGTCGCTCCTCGGGCTCTTCCGTCCGGGCCACTACCAGGCCGCCCCCGGACTGGTAGACTCCTACCGGATGCAGGACCTCACGATCCTCGCCGTCGGGGTGCCCGTCCTCGCGGTCGGGCTCCGGTACGCGGCACGAGGCTCGCAGCGCGGCCGCGTCGTCTGGCTCGGCGGGCTGGCGTACATGACCTACATGTGGCTCTCGGTCGCCGTCCAGATCCCGTTCAACGAACTGTTCGTCGTCTACGTCGGGCTCTTCGGGCTCTCGCTGTTCACCTTCGTCGGCGGGACGGTGACGACCGACGCCGACGCGATCCGCCGCGCACTCGAGGGCCGTCTCGACACCTCGCTGTACGGCGGGGCGCTGGTGGGTATTGGACTCGGGCTGGCGGCGCTCTGGCTGTCGGACGTCGTGCCGCCGCTGCTCGCCGGGACGACGCCGCTCCTCGTCCAGGAGGCCGGACAGCAGGCGATGGTGACGCACGTCGTCGACCTCGGGGTCGTGGTGCCGTCGATCTTCCTCGCCGCTGCGTGGCTGTTCCGGGAACGCGCCTGGGGGTACGTCTTCGCCGGCGTCGTCCTGGTCCTCGGTGCGACGCTCGCAGCCCCGATCGGGATCATGACGCTCGTGTTCGTGGCGGGTGACACCGTCACGATCAGCCCGGTGGCTGCCCTCTTCACGTTCCTCCCGATCGTCGTCGCGGCGGTGCTGGCCGTCGGCTATCTCCGCTCGATGGAGGGCCGAACGCGTGCCTCGGCGGAAAGTGACCACCACCAGTCGGCCCGATCGTGACGAACCTGTAGCCGGTCGACCGACGCGAACCGGTTGATCCGGTCGTGTGGATCCAGTCGGGGGATCCGCTCGGCGCGTTCGGGTCTCTCACCCCGGCTGTTCCGGGGACAGCCGAAGCGTCGCCGTGCCGTCGCTAGCCGGGTGAAGTGGATCAGTCGGAGCGGGTCGTCGCGGTCCAGCAACGCGTGGCGGTCGGCGGCGAACCGGCGACCGAACCGACACCGATGGATGGAGACACCCTCGCCGATTCTCCCACGTTTACAGAAAAAATTGGAACGTTTCCCGACGGGTCACCAACCGAACCGGAAACGGGCTCGTCGCGGGTGTGAAAGCAATGCAACAGTATTTCCCTATGGGAATTTAGTTCGGATATCATCGAGCCGATCATACAACTATCGATTGTGGAGACGAGCCACCCGAAGATACGACGAGAAACCAGCCCAGAAGTCCAGTCGGACGTATTCACTCGATGTTGCTACGGACGGTAGAGTATTCTCCTGATTGCATGGATACGTGACTGATCAACACCCGATCGCTTGGTTCCCGTACCACGTAAGCAGTCCAACGACATCTGACCACTTCACCGAGCAAGCCATCGTACTAGCAACTATCGGCAGCCAGAGACAACCGTGAGCGGTTCCGGTCGGGCGGTCAGGGGGGTTCGGCAGAATCGACAGCGCGTGGAGACCCGTCTTCGGTACAGGACGGGAGCATGGCGAGTGACCCCAAACGACGGTTCGGCGGGCTCAGAACCGTCTGCGCATTACTTCAGCGATCGCGAAGAGTCCGAACGTGAGTACGATCACGACCATACTGATAGCGTTGAATCTGGGTGTGATCGTCGATGCGAGGCGTGACTGGAGCGCGATCGGGAGAACCGTCTTCGAACCGGACAGGAGGAAGACCATTGCGGACTCGCCAAGCGAGATGGTGAACGTGATTAAGACGCTCGCGAGCAGAGCGGGTGCAAGCAGTGGCAACGTCACTTCACGGACGACGGCCAACGTGTCAGCACCGAGGTCACGGGCGGCTCGTTCGTAGTCCTCTTCGGGCCCGAGTTGACCGGCGACGATGAACGCAGCGAACGGCATCGTGAGCACGATGTGGCCCAGGGCGGTCGTGAACAGGGACATCCGGACGCCCAGCGTCTGGCTGAGGAAGCCGAGCAACGCGATGCCCGTGATCAATGGTGGTACCATCGCCGGGGTCGCGAGGACGAAGGGGTAGACGTCGGACCCGGGGAAGTCGTACCGGGACGTCGCGAAACTGCCCCAACTCGTCACGAACTGGACCGACGTCGGTGAGCCGAGCGGATCGATGCTGAAACTGCTTGCGATACGGCTATTCCCCGTACTGACGGCTGGGATTCTCGTCGTGTTCGCTGCGGTTCCCCGGATCGATCCGCTTCGAGAGAACATTCAAACTGACCGCCGTCCTCACGCTGGCGGGACTGCTGTTCGGTGATTACGCGCTCTACGTTCTTCCCATCCCAGCGCTCCTGACGGCCGGGATAACGGTGGTGTACTCGTGTTACCGGTACGAGCGACTCGAGCGAGACTCGGGTCCTGGATCGGAGTCGAATCCCTGATCCGCCGGCCGCTGATATCTGATCGTGTCCCCCTGTCGTAGTACCACACCGGCTGCTCCGGGGGGTGGTAGAGGATCGACGGATCCACAGTCGAGTCAGGTCGATCCTGTTTCTCCTTCGTTGCTGACCTACTCGGGAAGCACCGCCGGTTCGAACGGTTGCAGTCCGAGATACGTGAGCAGGACTGCGCCAATCCCGACGAGAACGACCATCAGTTCGAGAACGCCACCGACGAGCGGAATGCGTCCCAAGAGTTCAACCAAGAGCAGGAACACGACCACGCCGGCGGCCGTCGCTTGGGCAACGTCTTCGACCGGGAGCCGTCGACCGAGCAGGTACCCGAACGCCACGTTGGCGTACGCGACCACGACGATACCGAACAGGAGCCCGAGGAGACTGATCGGGATCAGGATCACGGTGAGCGCCATGAACACGATCAGTGCGACGCCCGTCGAACTCGCCAGCAGTCCGACCGTTCCACTGACGAGACCGTAATCGGTGATAGAATCGCCGACGTTCGCCAGTAGGGTCGGCTCCCGACGGGCAATCACCCAGCCGGCCAGCGCCAGGCCCAGCGCCCGGGCGGTGAGGAACAGCGCCGCCTCGACGGGCGAGGGGTCGGTCGGCACGACGTCGGGGAGATCGGTCAGTCGTCCGACCGTCGCGTCGTCGGCAACCGTCCGTTCACCACCGAACGACTGCAGCTCTTCCGTGATCGTCGCGCGCTCGGTGACCGTGAGCCTCCCCGCGAGTTGGACGACGTCACCGTCGACGCGGCCTGCGATCGTCGCCTCGCCGCCGATGACGTAGAGCGGACCGGTTACTCGCTCGCCGGACGGAACTGTCAGGGTCCCGCCGCCGACGATCAGGACGTCCTCGACCGCGGTGACGGTCCGATCGCCGTCGACAGCGACCTCGATCGCCGTCACGTCCGCTCCGCCTGCCGACAGCATGACGAGTGCGACGACCAGCAACGGGATCACTTCGACCGGGTCAGCCACGACTGCTCTCGCCTCCTCGTGAGTCCGTTCTCGCCCGGGCGAGCGTGAGCAGCCGTCCGACGTACAGCAGCACCACCAGCCCGACGAACAGGAGCAGTGCCAGCGCGTTCACCAGGTTCAGATGTGACAGGAGCCCGACGTCGGCGCTGTCGAGGGACAGCGCCACCGCGGTAGAGAGAAACGTCGCGAAGAAGCCGGCGAACCCGACGCCCAGCGCCGAGTGGGTGCCGACGGTCTCCGGCGTCGAGAGGTCCGGCCAGAGCGCGAAGTTCAGCGTCGTGTAGAAACTCACCGCCGCGGCGTACATCAGGGGATTGAGCGGCGAGGGCCCGTCCGCCAGCGCCGGGAACAGCCCGGCCACTCGGAGTTCGAACGTGTACAACAGGTGGGTGAACGCGAAGAAGCCGAACACGAGCAGGAACAGCCACCGTCGGTTCAGGTTCGTGTACAGGACGCCACCGATCAACGCACCGAGGACGTGAACACCTCCGATCGCGAGACGGGTACCGGGGTCCGGCGACTGCCACGACGACAACAGGAGTGCGGGCGTCTCGATGATGCGCAGGAATCCCAGGCTATCGACGAAGAACACGCCGAACATGAGGACGACCGCCGTCCAGAAGGTGAGACTCCACGTCCCGACCGAGTGAGGGCGACAGAACCGTCCGCGCCCGAACGTCTCGTGCTGGGTCGCCAACTCGTCGAGAAACGCGAACTCGCGGGAGACGAGAACACCCATGACCACGACCGCGGGCAGCATCGCTGCGAGCACGACGACGGTGAACGTCTCGATCCGCCACTCCAGCGGGAGGGCGTTCGCGAGGAAGTACGTCAGCGCCGTCGCACCGGCAGCGACGTACCCCCGGTCCCGCACGGGGACGAAGTCGATCGTCATCGCGAACGTCACCGGGAACCCGACGCCCATCGACAGCGACGCCGCCAGGATCCAGCCGCCGAAGGCCGGAACTGTTCGCACGAACGGTGCAACGGCGGTCAACAGCAGCTGAACGACCACGACCCCGAACAGCAGCCGGAGTTTCACCGGGAGGTCACGACTCCAGCCCTGACGGTCCATCGTCACGCCAACCACCACCGCGACGAGGAAGGTCACCACCGCCAGCACGGCCATCCAGGTGGAGACGCCCGCGCGAGTGAGCCCGACGTGGCGCGTCCCGAGGTCCAGCAGCCCGAGTTGAACGAACGTGATGTTGTAGTAGTATCCACCGGTCAACAGCGCGACGAACAGGCCATAGCCAGCGACCGTCGGCCACGCCCCCTCGCGGACGGACGTGAGGAGTTTCATGCTTCGGACCCGGAGCCGACGATCGCTTCCCCGGCACCCGCCCAGACGCGGTCGGTTGCGAACTCCCGAACGATCGCGGTGTACTCGTCGGGGCACTCGATGCTACAGGTGTGTCCTGCGTCCGGGATCTCGTCGGTCTCCACCGCCGGGAGCGTCGGCGCGGGTGTGTCGGCGGTATCGGGATCGAGGCGCTCCGCTGCTCCGTTCAGCAGGAGGACCGGGCCGTCGAACCTTCGGAGCTTCGTCGGGAAGTCGACGCCGACCATCGCCATCGCTCCCTGCCCGTAGCCGGCCAGCGAGATTCCGCCGTCGACGACGGCCGCGACGATGTCTGGCGGGAGGGGGCCGTCTTCGAGGTCGGCTTCGACGCCCTCGCGGACGCGACCGTCGAGCGGGCTGATCGCCGCGCGGACCCGGTCGAGGAGTCCGGCGATCCACGTCGTCACCCCGAGCACTCCCTGGTAGTCTGCGCTGGCCCCCGACAGCACCAGCCCGGCGACCCGGGCCGGTCGCCTGGCAGCGTACTCGACGGCGACGTATCCGCCCAGCGACTGGCCGACGACGAGTGCCGGTTCGTCGGTCTCGTCTCGGAGGAGGTCGTCGAGGACACGGACTGCGGCGTCGAAGGTAAACGGCTCGTCGGCCCGACGACCGTGACCGGGGAGGTCCGGTGCGACCACCCGGTACTCGTCTTCGAGGGCGCGGAGCTGGGGCAGCCACATCCGCCAGGAGAGTCCGGCGCCGTGAACGAACGCCACCGGGTGCCCGTCCGCCGGTCCCCCGACGTACGTGGCCTCGTCGACGGTGGTCGTCACTGATCGACCGCCCCCGTCTCGCCGTCCGTGACTGGAGTATCCGCGGCGTCGTTCGTTTCCGGAATGGCTCCGAGGATATGCTGCCGGAGTGTCGCTGCAGCGAGGGAGCCGGTGACGTGGCCCCGATCCAGCACCGCGAGCGACGTGCCGGTGTAGCTCGGGCGCTGGCGGTCGTACTCGACGATCCGGTCGTACCGGCCGAGCAACGGCGCGCAGTCGTCAGCCTCGACCGCTCGAAAGGCGTCCTCGAAGTCCAGCACGTCGCGAAGCCGTGAGGGCCGACGCCGGGCGGCGTCGGCTGTCATGTGCCGGTAGACCGACGAGACGAACGTCTCGCCGAGCGCGGCGCCGGCGAACAACGGGACGTACCGGTCGGCGGATCCGAAGCAGGCCCGGTGGAGGTTGACCGCCCAGCCACCGAGGCTGATCCCCGACAGGACGACCGGCCCGCCGGTTCGGTCGGTGATACGTTCGGTGAGCGCTTCGAGTAACCCCGCCGAGGCGGCGAGCATCCCGACGAAGTTCTCCAGATCGCCTATCGCTCGGGCGTACTCTCGACTCGGTCCGTCGTGAAACGGGGCCCTGACGGCAA